>ERZ791840.112-NODE-112-length-63127-cov-9.537640_pt1 | contig 63127 bp, 59 predicted proteins | sample MGYA00510291_ERZ791840 | MGnify/ENA primary metagenome ERZ791840 (study PRJEB30046, sample SAMN00715256) | human gut metagenome | study: EMG produced TPA metagenomics assembly of the A metagenome-wide association study of gut microbiota in type 2... | reverse complement strand
GGCCTTTCACTTATATAGACAACAAAAATAACCATTCATTGCGTGGACAGGAAAAATTTTTCCAAATTTATCATATCATGCGGGAGCGGCGATTTCTACCGGTCTGAAAGTGCTGGCTTACTTTCGACCATTGTCTCCTTACAGGTCAGGAGCCAGGCTGCGTAATACGCGCAGTCTGGCTCCTGGCAATTTATGTATGCCGAAGTATGCTCTATATGATCACCTGCCGCTTTCACGGCTTTTGTATTGCAGCCAATGAGTCCATGAGCGAATGGAAACCATCTTCTCCCAGCATGGCCGCGGCATCGAAGGGGATGCCTTCAGCGGCCGTAATAGCCGGATCACCGCAGGGCATATCCTCGCCCGCTGCGGGTACGGGTTCCGGGTGCATATTGGACAGTATCTCACGAACCAGTTGCTCCACTGTTTGCCGGTCTATCCTTGGCGCAGCCGCGGCCTCCGGTGTTTCCGGGCAATTCATATAGTGGGTCACGGCGTTGACCAGGAACTGTGCCTTGCGCCGACCCTGCTCGTTCAAGATCGCGGCTACCTGCTGGTGGCTTGGGTCACCGGCATTGAATTGGACGGTAAATCTGAAGGAATCCTTCTTTTCGCCCATATGGATCACCTACTCGTCTTCGTAGCCGCATACAAGAGACCGTACCCGGCAGCGTTGGCGCCGATCTCCTCCACAAAGATGGCTGTACCGACCTTACCGGACTTTTCGATCTGTTTCCGAAGCAGCAGAGAGCCGCCGCCTACAAAAATAACCTTGCCGGTACGCAGCTCGATCTTCCGCTCCCGCAGAGTACGGAAAAGGTCCGCCACGAAGGACTCCGCGCCGCGCTCTACCAGCGTTTGGATCTCACTGCCGTACTCTGTACTGCAACCTGTGAGAATGGAGTCAATGTCCGTTTCCTCCAGCAGCAGATCATGGTCGGCACGAATCTTGGATAGCAATCGGTTATAGAGCGTAATGACGCCGTTTTCCAGCGAATCGCAGGAAGCCCAGTCTGCTGCGCCATAGCGCAGGGAGAGGTAATCGGCAGTAAAACCGCCTATGTCGATCACAGTGGCCTTGGCAACCGTGCCGAGCTGGAGCCGCTTGAACACCGGAGCCGTAGCGGCCAGCGCCTGTGGGAAGCAGACCGCCTCCGTGATGCAGATGGAGTATTTCCTCCCATTGAATTCAAACCCGATCACACCGCGGTTCAGAAAATACTGGGCAAAGCGTTTATACTGCGTTCCATAATGCGCAGGCGGCAGCCCAACGGCAAGCTGAATGTTCATCAGCCGATCCGGGACATACTGGCCCGCCGTGTTGATCTCGTAAGCGATGGCGAACAACGTCAGGATAAAAAATCGGTCGTCCTCTGTTTTATCCCGGGTATAGGGGATTCGCTGGTCGGAGAGCGTGTAGTATTTTCCCCGATAAAATAGGATGTTGTCACCGAAAGGGGGACGGGTATCGCTCTCTACCAGTCCGGATGTAAATACCCTACTGGCTGTTTTAATTTGTTTATTTCCGTGGTCTACGCAGACTAACATAGAATCAGCTCCTTTTTGTGTTTATACTGTGTTTATACGACTTTAATACGCATTACTGCAACAGATAGGAAAAAAACAGACGTGGAAATCTCCACGTCTGTTTTATACACATTTGTCAGAACTTCTTTAATTCCTTCAAAGAATTTTGGAGCGCATTGAAGATATTGAACCGGCTGGTCGATCAGCTATCTTCCTCTGTCATCAATCAGAAGAAGATCGTCCCGTGTTGCGGCATGATTGCGTAGCTCATCCGAGAAGCCGGAGATGCTGAACAGGACGTACCACACTTTTCGCCGATCCCGCTCCCATGCGACATCGCAGGCCTTAGCTTCCAACGCATGAAGGACATTAAGACCAACTGGATCTTTCCAGTACTTGCACTCTCCCAGGATCAGGTTCTTGCCCTCCGGATCAAGAGCTGCAATGTCGATCTCATTCTTGGCATCCCAATACCCACCCAGTTTGGAGAACTGGAACGGCCATGCGTTATTGACATTCAATTCCCACATCCGCTCCTGGCAGATGTCCTCATATACGAAGCCAATGTGGCTGGTGGTGAGGCCCTTGCGGATCTTATCCATCACGATACCGCTATGCCCGCTTTCGATAAAGCTCATATTGGGATAGATAAATGCGAACCAAAACCGCAGATAGTTATCCTTGATCTTGTAAAGGCCGCGCTTGCTCTTCTCGGGATTTTCCTCTGTGACAGGCACCCTTCGTTCCAGAATATCCAGATCCATCAAGGTCTTCAGGTACTTGGTCAGGTTCGTTGACTTGACCTCCAACACAGCGGCAATCGCGGAAATCTTGTGGTTTCCAGCCGCGATCGCCTTGATAATGGAAAAGTAACTGCCGACTTCACTGACCTCCTGCTGCAGCAAAAAATGCGGTTCATCATAGAGATAGCCGGAGCGGTTCAGTACGCATTTCTGGATAGCACGATAGATATCGCTACTCTCCGAAAATAACTCGATATACTTGGGGACACCGCCTGTAACAGAGTATAGCTCAATGAGCTCTCTGCGGGTTTTGCCAGGGAAAAACTCATGGTAATAGGCAAATGGGATCTGCTTGAGCCGGATCTGCGCGGTTCGCCTTCCGTATAAAGGGCTGCCGTAGGCAAGTGTCTGGGACTCCATCATGGAGATCAGGGAGCCGCAAAGGATGACCATAACAGACTGCTTCTTTAGTATTTCTTCCCATATCCGTTGGAATATGGAAGGAAATGCAGGCTCTGCCTTGCCCAGATACTGAAATTCATCCAGTACGATAACGGGCTTGCTGTCATGCTTGGCATCCATGATTGCTTTGAATATCACGTCCCAGCTTTTGACGTCTGCATTACGCAGAAGATCACTATCAATGAATTCTGCCGCTTTCTCTTTGAATGCCGCTCGGTTTTGGGCTTCGGACTCTTCACTTGCAAGGAAAAACAGGGCGTTTTTATCCCGAATAAACTCGGATATCAGCGTAGTCTTTCCCACTCGCCGGCGTCCATACAGTACGACAAGTGCGCTGCCGTTCCGCTCATACTCACTTTGCAGCGTCTCCATCTCCTGCTGCCGATCAACAAATTGCTTCATAAGCTCACCGCCTCCATAAAGTATTATACCGCAAATTATAATAATTTCAATTATAACTTATCGGATTTTCTATAAAATCTGGCGGCAGCATGAGGGACAGCTTTTCAAGCGATATGACGAAATGATTCTCGAAGTATTCATCACGATACCATGCCTCATAGCGGTCAATGCCATATTCTTCTTCCAGTACGTCCCTATCTGCCCAATCCTTTACGCAGCCATCCTGTTGTTCCTCCCGGACACTTTGCAGTAGGGCAAAACGTCCGGCATCGTAGTCGGCGTATAGCTCAGTGAAGCTGCTGGAATCCAGATTCGTCGTGCAGTGTGTGGTAAGCAGGTAAAGCTCGCAGGCCTTACACTCCCTTGGGTCAGGCGAGATCACCCGAACCATCTCCGGTGCCATGATAACCATATCCAGCGTGATCTCGTCGAGCTTCTTAGGCGATTGATATAGCTCTGCGAAGCGTCGCTCCAGCTCCCGGATCTCCTCTTGAAACAGAGGCGGTTCAAAACAGCAATAGATGTCAGGCGTATCATTTTCTGTCTCTCGGTCAGATCCGTCACGGATCTCCGTGATGGTGCCATAAAGTCCACGATATTCACTTGCCTCTGTTGCCATGACAGCGGCACCGACAGTGTAGGTCATGCCGTTGTATGTATAGCGCATACCCTCTTGGTTGATGATCATTTTATGTCCTCCTGATTATATTCCTCCCAGCCTTCCATGCGGTTGGTGCGTGCGCGATCAGCATCGAAGCACTGACAGCGCGTATAGCCTTCTTCCGTTTTGAAGAAAAAGCACGGGGCAAGCCCATCGTCAATCTCTACTACGGACTTGACTTTGACCTCTATGCCTAACAGCTCCGTATCCTTCTGTGTGAGCAGCTTTAGCCAAAACTCCCGCGGGGAGAGTGTGGAAGTTCCCTCATATGCCATTGCATAGCGGCTTGCCGTGGGCAGCGGTGTGAATGCAAAGCCCTGATGCAGCACATTGTCCAACATATACGTTTCCGAGCTGCGGTAATAGTAGATCCGCAGCGTGTTCGGCACTTTCCGCTTCGGGCACCATTCCGGTGCCCGTCTGTTCAGATCACGGCTTTTAAGATGCCTGGCTCTCTTCGGCAGGGTGCAATAGCTTTCGCCAAAGTGCATCATGAGTCCCTTTGACTTCTGGGGCGCGAGGATCGCATGGTAATACCGCTCCGGGCAATTCCGACAGGTATACTCCTGCGGGGCAGATTGTCTTTTCATGTGTATACTCCTTATTGACTTATATTTGAGGCCCCGGAAATCATCCGGGGCCTCTGACTTATGGGCGCAGTGTAAAGCGGTTTTCGCCCGTAAATGCACTTTGCAGGCGTCTTACTTCCACCTCCAGTGCCGCTATGATCTGTTCTACCTGTTCCGGCGTGTAATCGTAACACACGCGGCTTGCACAATTAGAAAGCGAATGGATAGCGTCTACGGCACGTTGTGTGCGCTGTTCAGCCACACGCACGAACCGCACCGCCTTGGTTTCTCTTTGCCTCAATGCTCGATACCTCCTTTACGCAATTTCCTGTTCGCCCCAGCGAATGCTGAAACGGCCGTCTTCATCTATGTCGCGGTATAACAGCAGCGATGTGAGATCGTAGTCCACTCCAAATCGTTCGTAAATATCATCCATATCTGCTTCGTCGCCCTTCATGAAGAGATTGAGCTTCTCTTTTGCCAATATCATCTGCATCAGGTTGGACTCAATGCTCTGTGCATAGGTCAGGAAATAGATGTCCTTCCAGTCAACGGAATTAAAGCGGATGAAGCGCATGTAAAACTGGCTCATGCGGGAGTTGTTATAGTGCAACTCCGGGATGATGACTTTGTTGACGAACTCAAAGTTGACTGAACTGGGCAAGCTCTGCTGCGTACACAGCAGGATGCCGTTTCCGCTCTCGCGGAGTGTTTGCCGTAATGCCCTGCGTTTCGCAAAGGTAGTCGTCGCGCCGGTCACAATGAAAAGTGGCCGGTTGGGAAACGCTTCCCGCAGGGCTGCCGCATAGGCGTCCAGCACCACGGTATGGCGGACGCCTATGGCCACGATCTCTTCTGCCCAGCTGCCGGTAAGCTGGATCGTTCTCCGCAGCTTCCCGGGAAGCTCGCCGCTATACTCCGAAACCGTATTAGGCGCGGCACTGATCCGCAGCAAAAGCGTGATCTGCTGGATGATCCGCAGCATGGCATCTTTCCTCGCGTTATTCGTTGAGGTGAAATATTTTTGGCGCATGGTATGGAACTCCTTGACCGCCTGTACCCATACGGCCTTCTCCTCCGCTGAAAACGGAATGGGCTCCTGATGGATACGTTTGATGTCCTTCCCAGTGACCTCCTCAAAGGTACGGGTGATCACTGTCTTGGCGAGGATATCACGCAGAATATCTGCATTGTAGATGTCCTGTGTGCGCTGCCCGACACCAAATACGGTGATTTTCTCCGGCAGATGTGAATTGGCAAACAGCGTGTAGCCACGACGATAGGCCGGGATCGGTTGACCGTACCACGGGTTAGTCTCTCGTGTCGCCGTGCCGTCCTTATCATAGTGATAGATGGTGTGGCAGCAGGATAGCATATTGATGGAATTGTTATAAAGTAATTCCATCTGCGGTGCGAACTCAGAGATGTTGTTCCGGGTACTGGTTCCTGTGGTCAGCAGCTTTGATTGGCATCGTCTGAAGCAGGACAGCACCGCCTTGGCACGGCTGCTGTACGGATTGCATATCTCATCGCTTTCATCCAGTACAAGGCAGGTCTTGCGGCTATGGATCTTCAGCCATTTTTTGATCTGCTTGCGATACTTGCACAGCGCATTAAAGGTCATCAGCACAAAGTCGCCGGGCTTGATCCGCTCCAGATCCCTCAGCCGTTCCACGAACACATACGACACGTCATAGTTGGGCAGCACCACATTCCAGTTATTGCGGATAGAGATGGCCGATGAAATGACCCAGGTGTTACGATACCCTTGTCTGTCCATGCGGTATTTCCCATAGGCAATGCCAGCCAGCGTCTTACCGGAACCCTGTTCCCATTGCAGCAGCGTATAGCGCTTTTGCAGAGCAAGATTCAGGTCGTGGAGTTGGGTATCGTTCAGCAGGATCTCCTCCTCGTTCTCAGCATCCCATAACCAGAAATCATCCAACCATTTCCCAATTCCCGTGTCCGGGGTCATTTCCTGAAAAGGCTGGCTCTGGATCAGGTATTCATGCCGCTTTTTACGCAGCAGCCGTTCGTAACCAGGGAGTGTTTCACCGCGCAGCACTGCTTCACAGACCGGGATAGGTTGGCGCAGCTCTTCACTCATGCGGCGTCGCACTGCGGCACTATACCCTTTATAGGCGAATGAATAATCCCGCTTGACAAGGTGGATCTCATCACGTTCCGGCTGCCGGTTCTGACGTCTGAGTGTCTGACGAAGATAATGCAGTACCTTCGCCTCGGTCAACCGCCGTTTGCACCATTCCTCATATCGCATCTCTGGCGGCTGTGTCTCCGTATAGAATCGATGCAGATACGCGCAGCATTGGGCATACCGATCCTTCAGGGACGGATGTATCCTGATTTGGTACAGCATCTTCTCTACCGTATAAGTAAACGATGCGGAGGTTTGACGCTCCTTTGCCAGTTCCCGCAGGATCTTGGCGCGATTTTCCTTCAGCATGGCCTTTGGCATTTGCAGCAGCGACATGTGGATCGCTTGTGCTGCACCAGCATAGATGCCGCCGGAAAGATCGTTATCCATTCCTGTGTGATAGCGAGCCGGTGTTTCGGAATCCACGCCCTTCTTCTGCCAGAACTGCAGCTTTATTGGGAAGTGCGAAACACCCATCTGCGCAAAGGTATCATCCGGCAACAGGATCTGACCAAGAAACCGGAATTGTGCCTCCATCTTCCGAATCATTGAGCTGTCCGAAAACGAGTCGGCCAGAAATGAGTTGGGTACGATCAAAGCCAGGATCCCCAACGGCTTCAAGAATTGGGCAGCCTTCAAGCAATAGTAGAGTTGCGATAGATACTCCTTTCCATTCTCAGCCATCCATTGCAGGTTGAAGGGCGGGTTGCCTACCACATAATCAAAGCGTACCTGCGGCATATAATTGCGAATATCCTTATTAACCAGATTGGCCTCCGGATAAAGATATGACGCCACCTTGAATGCCTTGGTGTCCAATTCACAGCCATAGACATTGGCTTCCACCGGCATTACGTTGAAGAAGTTCCCCATCCCACAGGTGAGATCCGCCACCAGATCATCCCTTTCTAGCTGAAGACAGTCAACTACGAATTGACACAGGGCGGGCGGTGTAAAGAACTGGCCGTTTTCCAGTTCTTTTTTTGCCTCACTGTATGTATGGTAGCTCCGATAGTTCTTCCGGGAAAGCCCGTGCAGGCCTCCATCCCCTGTATAACCCTGAAAAATATCCTGCTTCGTGATACCATACGCTTCGCAGCAGTTGTTGTCGATCAGGTACAGGAGCTTTTCGTTAACTGCTCTGCGACTGCTCTGGGGGATCGATTCTGTCGAGGGTGTATACTTCATGACGACACCTCAGCATGAATAGTCAAGATACGTTTCGGCAAACTCCTTTGCAATAGATGCCGTCTTAAACTTCAGATCCACGCGCCCGTTTTTGAACATGCGCAGTTGTACGAGCTTCTGGCAGGTTGGAAACTGGAACTGCGATGTGGATACGTCAGAGTACCCCAGCAGCTCGGAAAAGCCTGCGGGAAAGCGCCCAAATGTATTGGTCTCATAGTGTGCTACAGCGGTAAAAATGTCCTGCATACGTTCTGCAAGCCTCCACTCTTCATGGCCCCATCGTTCATCGCAACTGCAAAAGTATCCGCCAAAACGAAGCGTATCTCCTTTTCTATCGTAACCGGCATTGCTATTACTCCAATATGCCGCCTTATGGCATTTGGTACGCAGCTCCTGAAAAGCACGTTCTACGAAGCTGAGTCCGTCCAGCTGTATAAACATCTGGTCAACCACATCTTCATAGTGCAGCGAAAGATCCCGCAGATTGCGATGATACTCCTTGCTCGTATCCATATCGCACCTATACGGGTCCGGCTCTGCGGGGATCAGATGCTCTTTGATGGCATCCGTTGAGATCGTTACGCTATATTTCTCATTGAAATGCTGTGTGAGCTCAGAGATGAACCTACTGTGGAACTTCTCCAGTTCTCGGTTCAGATCCGTTATCCCGAACCGGTAATTGCTCCCAAAGTAGGGCAGCGACCCATCCTGCCCTATGCCGAGCAGGTCTCTTTGCGCCTGAATCGCTTTTTTCCACTGTTGGCGTATTTCACGGAGCGCACGGCAGGATTCATCATACGCCTGTTGCTGGGTTTCGCAGAACATCAGGTCATCCTCCGGCAGGCGGGAATCCGCCTTGATCTCAACTTGCTCCAATTTATCGAGTAATCCCATAATTAAAAGTCCTCCTACAAAAACAAAAGCACCGCTGAACTGTCGTCAAACAATTCAGCGGTGCTTCTCCGCATTTATTCTTATTGTGCTGCTTCGATTAACACGTTTGGTATCGGGGGAAGGTGCATAGATTTACACCGGACTTTACTGTCGCATAAATCGGTATGTTAGCTTCCTTCGATCCCATTATACCCATTATACCGGGAGATGGGGGTATAGGGGGGGCGGCATTTTTTGCCGCCCTCCTATGCCATTCGTCATACTATGCGCACATCGCTTCCGGCAGCTCCATCACAAAAGGGTACGTTTCCAAGGACACATGATACACGGAGTTCATGGTCTCAAAAACGGCCTTTCTGTCAGTGAGAGATTGGATACGGACGACCCGTGAGGTGCAGACCAGACCGCTATGATGGCGTATCCATGCACGGCTGCCCTCGCAGAGCGGTGCGGCCAACCGGCCGGTAAGAATGACCTGCTTCTTATTCATTTTCTTTCTCCTTCCTTCGACCTGTGTGGTCGTGAAAAGCGCGATCATTATCCGAATCGAAAAACAGCTTGCGAATGATCTAATAGGCGCACTTGAGAATACTCCGCACCATGTGCACGGTGGTATTCTCCCTCTGCGCGATCTCCCGCGTACCGTAGCCATCTGCCTTGAGTCGCAGTACGTTCATATCACGGCGGGGCATATGCCGGCCCAGATCGTGGAACAGCAGGCCGGTCTCCATCTCCAGAAAGCTCTCATCCGTTGCGGAGAGCATATCGGACAGAGACAGGCCGGCATCGTCCATAACAGCATTGAGGCTGACCGTCGGTGCTGCACGCTTGGTAGATGCCTGATGGCGGAAGTGGTCTGCCAGGCGGCTCTCCATCTTGCGCCATGCAATGGTGGCGAAGCTGAAACGGCTGGACTCACCCTGCGTGGTATAGTCCATAACCGCCTGCAAGTAGCCAAAGACCACCACATCGTAATACTCATCCTCCGGCAGCTTCTTCTCATTGAGAAAAGCATAGACCAGATTGTGATGCTCCTCCGCAAATAACTGCTGCGCCGGGGTCATGGGGGTATTTTCATTCATTACAGTTCCTCCTATATGCCGGGAGCCGCAGCCTGTGTTTTACACAGACTGCGGCTCTTCACATGTTTCAGATCCCTATAAGGTCTGATAGGTTCATTTAGTGGGGAAGCTCCTCACGCTCGCCATCGATCACATCCGCACCGGAAATGCAGAAATGCTGGCCGCTGTCGGCAACAGCATACTCGGTGTTTGCGGTGGCATACTGGTCCTCCTCACCCTCACGGGCGGCAGACAGCTCAGCACGGTTCTTCAGCATCTCCTTCGCCTGCTGGCGGAACGACTCTACAAAGGCGCGGAACTCGCCCACCTGTTCAGGCTGGAGATCTTCCACCTTACGGAAGGTCGCCACGCTGTAGGTGTTGTTGCCGTTGTCCACGCGCTTCAAGCCGATCTGCACCACGCTGCTCCATGCCGGACGGCGCCGGGCCACAAACGCGGCGTTCATGAAATCATTGAACGGTCGCAGGCTGGTAGGCGGCAGAGAGAGCTGCAGCGGGATATAGTCACCGTCCTGCAGAAGGTACAGAATACGCATATTCTTGCAGGCCTTCCCCTTTCCGTCTGTTGCCGTCCCGTAACGGTTCAGCTCACAGGCAGCACAGGCGCCGCCGGGCGTACCGTAGCCCTGCTTTCCGTCCACGGTGGAGCACAGAGGAACGGTGTTATCATCGTATTCACAGCCCTCGGGCCAATACGCGCCACTGGCATGGTGATACAGGATAACGCCCTGCAGAAAACGGGTATACTCCGGATTCTCCGGGTCGCCGGTAGGCATCTCGAATTGCAGTGCGCCGCCGGACGGGATCTTGACCTTGGGAAATGAGAGCGTCAAGCCCTCCATATCGTCGGCAAGATCATCGTTGCCGAAATCAAGGCCGGCCATGGTGGGAAGGTTGAATGCACTGGCGGTTGCCATCGTAGTAGTTTCAGGATAACTCATTTTTTGATCCTCCATTTTATCTTTTTTGTTTTTCTCATTACGCCGCGGATACCTGATTCAGCCGCGACCACACACTTCTGGGCATTGCCAGAATGTTGTAGCCGATGATCTCCAGATCCGAGGCGCGGTCATAGCTGCTTACGTCCTGACTGTACCGTGTTACCGCATTGGAAAGACCGTACAGGCTCAGGTCATGGCCTTCGATCAGATGTTGCAGGATGCCCTCACCCTCCGAGTCCGTAAGGCCGAACTGTCTGCTGGCCAGCTTCACAACGCCGGGTACATCTGCGGTGTTCATGGGAACAGCCGCAGCCTCCCGCATCATGCCCACCACCTGAGCGAACCGCGCTTCCTCTGCGGCGGCACGGACAGTGTCCTGCACCTTCAGCAGAAAAGCGTGATCGTCTGCAGCCAGCGTTTTTTCGGAATAGAGCTGGAAGTTCTCCTCCGCATCCGTTGCCCGGCCAATATGGTTGCGCTTTGTGGCGGCGTCGTTGACCACCATACCGTTGCTGCATACCAATCGGTAGATCAGAGGCTGGATGTTGACAGAGCCTAAGCCCACCTCGCTATTGCTGATGACCACGCCGGCCTGCACTGTGTCACCCGGCGTCACATCCTCCTGTAAACGGGGATTGACCGCCTTGATATACATGCGGGAGTCGGTGATCTGGCAGCTCTCGATGCGCACATCGGGGATCTCCGCCAGGATGGGCAGCACCGCTGAGGCGATGCTGTAGTTGTCCATACGCAGATAACGATTGCTGAGGTAGGCGCGTGCCTTACCGTCCAGCACACGGATCATGCGCTGGGCAGGTGTCCGCTCCAGCCATGTGTTGACATTGTGTGCCAGTAGTCCGGGGTCTTCGCTGCGCATCCGCTCATAGTACTTGGCAGGGATACTCAGATGCGTACCGATCTGCCGGTGGGCGATGTCCCCGATCTCCAGCGGTTCGATACGGTCTGCGCCGTCACTGTCCAGCACACGAAGTGTCAGATCGGGGCCATAGCTTTCCAGACGAAGATTGCCGGTATTGACCACATAATCCTCTTTGGCGCTCTGCTGCCGGGTGATCTCCGCGGCAAGCTGCTCCAGGGTTAAGCCTGTTTTCATGGCAGCACCCTCCTTACCAGTTCAGCGCGATGGCATCATCCGTCATGCTGGCGGCGATGCCCTCACGCTCGAACACCTTCAGGAGCCGAGGCCAGTAATGCTTCTCCGGCAGGCTTTTGAATGAGGTCTGCGCTTTCTCTACGTCACCCTGACGGATGCAGATGTCACCGTTGTCCTTGATGACAAGGCTGCTATAGCCACGGGAGTTGAGGTCGTAGATCAGATCATCCAGAACCTTGCGTCCCTGCTGCTCGAACCAGACCTGCGGATCGATCTCACGGGGCGGAGCAGGCAGCTTCTCGGAGGTGCCGTTCTCCGCCGCACTCTGTACCACAGGTGTGACCTTCAGCAGTGAGCAGGAGAAGTTGGCCTTTTGGTCAAAGGTCACCTCCGCCTGATCATAGTCGGGAATACCAGAGATGGTGATACGGCCGGTACCGCCGTGAAGGATCAGCTTCTCCGGCTTTGGGCTGCGCCACTCCCATGTGGCATCCGGATACACTGCTTTCAAATATGCGGAGATCCGGTGGTTAACATGGCGGAGCAGCAGTGGGCCGAAGCCATCCTCCTCTTCCACAGACAGTGCGCGAAGACTCTGGCGCTGTGCGTCATAGGCTGCTCTGCGGGCGGCGCGCCGCTTTTCGTTTTCCTGTTCCTGTATATAAGGGAATACGAATGCGGCCGTGACCCAAATCGCCCAAATGGTAAATGCGGCTGTCAGAAGCCAGATCTGTGTGTCGCTGCGTACAAACGCAACGATGGCCAGAACGGCTGCGATAAGGACAGATACGCCAGACCAGATGGACTTCTTCTTATTCATGTGTTGCACATCCTTTCCTTTTCGTGATGAAAACAAAAAAGAGGAGCTGCCACGCATCCTTTTGATACATGACAGCTCCTCTTATGCCCGGCATCCTATCCGGGCAAGGGTTCTCGTTCTCCGTCGATCTCCGGTACCTGTTCAGACACTTTCGTGTCACAGGGCTGGAGATACCGCCATCGCAGCGCGATGACCTTCAGACGCTTATCCCGCGTCCAGCCATCCCGTTTCAGATAGTCCTCCAGCTCCAGTACGCCTTCCACACTGATCAGCGCGCCGCGGCACAAGCCTCTTTTGGCGCACTGTGAGGCAATAGCCCCAAAGGCAACGACCTGATAATACTGCGTTCTTACGTAAGCCCCCTTACCGGTACGCTCCGCAAGGTCGAACCGTAGATAGGGCCGATTATTGGCGCTGATCTTCAGTTCAATATCATCCGATACAATACGGCCAACGACGGATATGTTTGCCATTACACTCCTTTCTGCCTTACGGCTTAAATATCTATAATAAAAAGTGCCGGCATACAGCATCAGCAATAAGCCAAAGCTGTCATGTCGGCACTAAAATACAATCTTAACAAACGTGTGCGATCCGAAAGGTATTCGGAAACCCTGAATAGGCGATGCACAAAGAACAACTACAAGTGCATTGTAGCACTATATATTGCGATTGTCAAGAGTCGCAATTCTATATATAGATATTTATTGAAACACACGAGAATCAATGATGTGCTGCAGCGCAGTGATTGCGGCGGAATATGACACGTCTTCAAAAAGGAGTGCGGATGTAATCTGCTCATAGTCACTCCTATATGCATCGGAGTCAACGATCTGCCGAAGGAGATTCCTTGATTCGGATTACACTATAATCAACGCACCGTGTCAATATTGCTATAATCCGACGCCGCCTCAAGCCCAAGAAAGCCATCGGTCGGGAGAGCTTCGTCTATGAAGCTGCTGCCAGTCTGTACCTGTGCAGGAGATTTATGTGCAGAGGATTTGAAATAGAAACGATATCGGCGGCCAACCTCTATCTTGTCCTGCCTGGGCAGTACAAGTGTCCTTTCACGCTCCTGACTGTCTATGATCCGGATATTGCGGTACTTGCGGAGCGGCGTCTGTGTGATGGCAATGCAGATGCCATCAATGTCCGTGTAGTGCCCGGTGATAATTAGGCGGTAGAGTTCTGCCGTTTTAAAAGCAAGTCCTATGGCGAGGATGCCGCTGAGCAGAGCTGTAACGGTATCGAGGGAAAATAAAATGGCTGCCAGCCCCACAAGGAAGAAAGCCGCCCCTGCCAACGCGGTGAGGAGCAGCTTTCTTCTCAGAGGCAGCGGTGCTGTCCTGAGCTTGTCCATCATGACAGCCTCTCAAAGATGATCTGACGGCGCAGATAGAGGTTTGCCACAGCCTGCAGCACGGGGCGGCAGCAGACGAAGGGCCTGACCATATCCGCGATATTGTCGCTGGTGGTGGTATCGTCTGCATACAGGGCGTCCATCAGCTGCGAATCAGAGTGGATCGTATGGATGTCATACTCCACACACTTGATCAGTTCTGCCGTGGATAAGAGTGCCTGCCGGGACAGACGATAAACCCGCCGTTCGTTTGCGCTGCGCCGGTCCTTGCGAAACAGCTTCCTGGTAATCGCAAAAGGGACATGGCCGAAAACCGTCAGCTTGATAAACGAGATCAGCCGCAGCAGCAGACTGTCTGAGATCGGCACCACGTAAAGCCCTGACAACAGAGCATACAGTGCATCCTCATCGGTTTCGCCGCAGCCCTCCACCACCAGTCCGCGCTGCATCAGTCGGCGCATACAGTCGGAGATACTGCGCTGGGGTCTGATGCCGCTGGCTTTCAGCTTGGCAGAATAAGCATTCTCAAGGGATCCGGCATCCATGATCTGCCAGTTCAGTGCTGCCCAAAGGATCATCTCCTGGATGTCCAATGCATATTCCCGGTTGTTGATGATGACCATAGGGCAGGTCATATCGCCCATGCGGCCTTTGCGCTCGAATCGGCCGACGGCCGTATAGTATTTCTGCATGAATTTCACCTCACATTTTTCACGAAGCCTTGGAGCTTTTCTTCAACGGCTCATATTCAAGGCTATTCAAAAACTCCGCGTTATTCCTCAGCCGCTCGGCGGCTCTATGTACGGCCGCGCCCAAATAGTTGGCCTTGATCCCATAATAGGCAGCAATGTCCGTATTGCTCAGGCCGATAAATTTCAGCTGCATCGCCTCGATACCCAGCCGTGCGACACCGTTGTATTGCTGCTTCGCGCTTTCCAGAAGCGATAACGCATCTACCTCAGCCAACTGCTCCTGAAGACTGCGGATGCCGGAGGCCATGGCACGGTGATTGTCAGCCTCCGTGTCAAAAATCTCCGATACAGGAAAGCTGCGCCGCTCCTTGCTGTGCTGCAGCCGGCAATAGGTACGCAGACCGTTCTCAACGACCCTCTGAGCATAGGTGGGAAAGCTGGCGCCGCCGTCCGGATCATACGTCACTGCGGCCTTGCAAAGCCAAATGCAGCCCTCTTGAAACAAATCGTCATAGCCGAAACCATAGCGCTGCTCATTGACCTGAATGCTGGTACGGATGGCCCAGCGTACCACGTCCATATTCGCCTCTACCATACTGCGCTGGGCATCAGTAAGGGCAATATCCTTATTCTTCATCGTCAGATTCACCTCTCTTTCTCTGTGGCTTTAGGCGTGCTCTCTATGCGACCTCTGCGCTGTGGATACGAAACTTCTCGCAGGCGCAGATCAACCGATCACACATGTACGCGCCGAATTGTGCGATATGCGCCTGTTCCTCGTGCAGACCGAACTCTGTCTGCATCCATTGATACGCCTCTTTCTTGGTCATCAAGCCGGACCGCCACAGGCGGTCAAATGCCCGGTGTGCCTGGATGCGCTTATGCCGAAGCTCCCCGTCAGCCAGAGAGCCCATGGGCTGCCGTGTGGCGCGATGGGCAGCCACATAGCTGTTGCAGGCGGGATAGCGGTCACAAACATACAGATAGCTTCCTGCACTACGACTGTTGCCATATACAAAGCTGGCAGGATGCAAGGTAGCCTTAGCTCCGCAGTTGGGGCAATGGATATTGACTCTTTTCAGAATGTTCACCTCCTTCTTTCGGCTTGTGTGCGTTCATTGTTGGCAGCTCTCCCACAATTGGGATAAACTGCACCGTTTCGGGTCTTCTACGTTCCAGACAAGCCAGCTGGTGTAGAAGCGTTGGAATCCCTCCAGCGTCATAATGCCGACGCAATCATATTTATCCACAGTCTCACCGGACAGTTCCTCGAATACCGCCACAGGTATGATTGCCGGCACGGCATTGTGATTTACAGACAGAAGAAAACCGGAGCACCCGTCACAACGCTGGCAATCAATGAAGAAGCTGTTGCGCCAGTTACAGCAGGTTGCCTGTAAAAATCGGTAAAAACGCTTGTCCATAAAATTCCCTCTACTATCATTATCCGTAAAACGAAATCAAAAGTGCGCCACTTTTTGAAAAAATTTTCAAATTTCTCTGCGGCCACGGGGTCGGGGGCGTCTGGAGACGATAATTGCCACGGCAGCTGCCGCAGCTAAAATGATACAAATTGTTTTTTTCATTGTGCATTTCTCCTTAATTTTCAGTTCGTTCACAGTAGACCACAAACCGCTGCCGCCCGCCGCCGGCGTGGGGGTGGCAGGTCAGCCGCGTCGCAGTTCTTGTCAACTTTCAGGCTTCTTTACCTCACAGGAGCGGTGGTTTGAATCGCCGCCCGCTGAAATGTTACCGGGTTTATCTGGAAACATTTCAGCAGGGCTATTGATTTTTATCTCACGGTGCCGTATACTATCCATTGAAATGTAGCATGATAATACCAGCAAGTTTTCAATGGAGGTTGGGCTATGGAAATAAAACGAGATCGCTATTTGAAAAAAATCATCTCCTTCATGTGGGATGGTCAGGTGAAGGTGATCACTGGCATCCGCAGATGCGGCAAGTCCTTTCTGCTTCGCAATCTGTTCAAGAGTTACCTTCTCGGTAAGGGTGTTACCGAAGATCATATTCTGTCCTTTGAGTTGGACTTGACCCGTGATATTCGCTATCGCAATCCGCTGGAGCTTTCGGCTCATGTCCGTGAGATCGTAGAACACAGCGCAGACCAATATTATCTTTTTGTAGACGAGATTCAGATGTCCGACGAAGTTCCGAATCCCTACAATCCAGATGGCAAGAAGGTTACCTTCTACGACGCGCTCAACGATTTGAAGTCTTTGTCCAACTTGGACATTTATGTGACCGGCAGCAACTCCAAAATGCTGTCCTCCGATATACTGACTGAGTTCCGGGGACGGAGCGATGAGATCCGTGTGCATCCGCTTTCCTTTGCCGAATACTATTCAGCCGTAGGCGGTGATAAGCAGGATGCCTTTGAGGACTATGCCTTCTACGGCGGTATGCCGCTGATCCTGTCCCGTCCCACGGATGCCGCGAAAATGGCTTATCTGAAATCACTGTTTTCTGAGGTCTATCTGAAGGACATTGTAGAGCGGAAGAAGATCAAGCGTGAGGATGTGCTGTCCGCGATTCTTGATCTGCTGTGTTCGTCTATCGGCTCTCTGACCAACCCAACGAAGGTTGCTGCCGCCATCAACACAGTGCAGAAGCGTAGCGGTGAAAATGTCGTTGCCTTGAACACCGTGAAAGCCTATATGGATCACTTATCGGATTCCTTCCTCTTTACCGAATGCAAGCGCTGGGATGTGAAGGGCAAGAGCTATTTTGACTATCCCAACAAATACTACTGTGAGGACATTGGACTGAGAAATGCCCGTATCGGCTTCCGCCAGCAGGAAATGACGCACATCATGGAGAACATCATTTTCAATGAGTTGATGATCCGCGAATGCGCCGTTGACATCGGCATTGTCTACGGCAACGAGAAAAATACCAAAGGAAAGGTCGTGCCGGTCGCGCGGGAAATCGACTTCATTGCAACCTCCGGTGGCAAGAAGACCTATATCCAGTCTGCCTACGCATTGGGAACAGCGGAAAAGGCGATCACCGAGAATAAGCCTTTCGCGCTGACCGGTGATTCCTTCCCGAAAATCATCGTGCGTCATGACATTCGCAAGCGTTGGTATGATGAGGGCGGCATTCTCAATATTGGCGTCATTGACTTTCTGCTGGATGACACGCTTGTCTGAATCCTCTCAAAATAAAACTGCTCACCGTGATTGGCTCATGGTGGGCAGTTTTTCGCAGTACACCACATACCTCTCCCGCCCACCGCTGGCGTAGGGATGGCAGGTCAGCAGCGTCAGCAGGTCGCGGTTCGGTTGAATTTTGATTTTCTCTACCTCGTGGGGCTGGATGATCTGAATGTCGGCCACCGTGTAGGTCAGCGTCTCCCATAAGTTTGTCAGCGTAACGGTATCGCCCATCTGTAAGCGGTCGATATGCCGGAAGTAGTCCGCGCCGCGCCAGCCCCGGTGTCCGGCGATGACGCAGTTGGTGTTATCCCCGCCGATGGGCGCTGACGTGCTGCCCAGCACCGCTGCACCTGCGGCAAGGTGAGCGTCGGACGCGCCCAGATAGACAGGCATGGTCAGCTCCATAGTCGGTATCTCCAACACGCCGATGATCTCATCTTCAATACCGTAAGCGGTCAGGTCGGCGGCAGACTCCTCGCAGGCTTCCAAGTCAACAAGGCCGGATTGCTTTTCGGCGTAGATGCGCTGGTTGTAGGCTTGCAGGTCTGCCAGCAGTTCGGGGTACTGCTGCTCCGGCTTTCGTTCTTCGAGGAAGCTCTGCACGGCGGTGTCTGTATCGGCTTGCAGCCTATGTCCCGAGAACACCGGCCACAGCATGACGCAGATGCCTGCCACCGCCAACAGTACCGCCAGTACAAGGGATGTCTTACGCATGGCGCACCCTCCTTACCAAAAAGTAAGCACCACCGATTACCGCCACCGCGCCAAGGCCGATACCCAAGCCAGTGAGGTAATGCTGCGTCCAGGAGGATGCCACAGGTTTTTCTGCGGCGGCAGGAGCTTCCTGCTCCGGCACATACGGCACACGATGGCCTCGCACCAGCAATCGGTGGGTATTGACCCCGAAAGGCGTACACGTCACCAGTGTGACCAGATCCTTGTTATCCTCAATTTGGAGCGGGCTCGTGTCCGTGGGCAATACCGTGTGGATGGCGTCTACCTTGTATGCCAGCACCTCACCCAGCACATGGATGTAAAACGTGTCGCCCTCTGCAAGCTGGTCTATGTCCGAAAACAGTTTGGAGCTTGCCATGCCGCTGTGTGCCGACAGCACCGCGTGGGTGCTGCTGCCGCCCACCGGCAGGGATGTGCCGACTACATGACCCACGGCGCGTTCCAACGTGTCCGCGTCCGTACCATGCTGCACGGGCAGGTACACGTTGATTTTGGGGATGTCCACATAGGCCATGACGCCGCCCACCGTGAGCTGCTGGGCATAGGCCAAGGGAGGGGCGGATGCCCCTCCCTCGGTAATGGTCGCCGCGCCGGACAACATGGCGTTGTACTGCTCTGCGGCTTCACGCTGGGCGGTCAGCTTGGCATCGTCAGTGTCTTTGATGGCGGCGGTGTAGACGGTTTCCACATCGGAATGATACTTTTCATTCAAGAGTTCTCCCACCAGTGGGTAAAGCATCAGTCCCAACGCCACAGCACCGCAAGCCGCCGCCAGTATCCAGCGCTTCACTGCTCATTCTTGTGCTTGCGGCTGCGGATCACGATAAACGCTGCCGCACCCAGCAGTGCCACGCCGCCGATAGTGAACATCCAAGTGCCGTAGCCGCCCGTCTTGGGCAGATCGAAGCCGGGATTATTGACCACAGTCAGCGGCACAATGGCGTTGCCGTCGCTCATGGTGACATCCTTGCCGTTGACGGTGGCGGAGGCGGTCAGCAGCTTGGCGCCGCACTTCTCGCAGGCACCATTTTCCTTGGTGGTAATGACGATCTTGACTGCCTCCTTCAGCAGCACATAGCCCTTGTCGGTGGCAATTTCGGTCAGGGAATAAGCATCATCCTCCAGCCCCTTGACCACGATGTGACCACCGCTATTGGGAACGAACGTAGTAGCGTCGGCTTTCTTTGCAGCAAAGCCCTTGGCGTAGTACACGCCATCCTTCAAGTCGGCAATCATGAATACATCATCGGTGTCGTTATGCAGCCGGAACTTTACATTCCGCACATTGCCGCCGTTATCGCTGAACTGCTTGAGAACGTCGATGCCGTATGTATACACATGACAGCAGTCCTTGAGGGTATCAAAGTGAGTCGTGTTGGTGCGCTTCCACGTCAGGGTCACAGTGTTGGGATTATCCTTGTCGCCCATCTTGGCATCGGCGGTCAGGGTGGCAGCGTAGGTGATACGCATGGTGCAGTCGGAATAACCGCGCTTTACGCTGTCGGTATACACGGTGGCCACCTCATTGATCTCGCTCAGACCGGTATCGGTCATCTTGATGGTCATGATGTTGGCGGCATCATCGTAAGTCACCGCAAATGTGCCGGAATCCTCGGCCCATGTAGTGATCTTGTCGGTGCAGCCAGCGTCCTTAAAGAACTCGATGACCACATCGTTCTTGTTGTACTTGATGCCCTTAGCCATGGTATCAACATAAGTATATTCGCTGAGAGAAGACGCCTTGGAGGTAATCGTGGGCAGGGTGCTGATGATCTGATAGTCCACAACATCACCCACGGATGCGGTAGCAGTATGAGCGTAACCGTCCTTGATGTCGGTCAGAGTACCGGTATTCTTGCCGGTGGAGTTCTTGGCCTCACGCACGGTCTTTTCGAGGTCGGGGTTGCCGGTCTGGTTCTTGGGGTAAAAGGTGACATCGTAATTCCATGCTGTGCCGTCGATGGTGGTCATGGGCAGAGATACGAAGAAAGGATTGCAGGTGGAGGTGACATTTTCAGGGACTCTGGTCTCCACAACGAGATACAACCCCTGCTCCATCTGGTCAGCAGAGGCGTGGCCGGTGGCATCCGTTTCGGTCATGGCAACACCGCTGTTCTTGACAGCGGCCTCCAGCGCATTTTTCACGGTGGTGGCATTGGCAGTCAGCGCGGTGGACAGCTTGTTGTTGAGCACATCGCTGGTGAAGTAGTCGATGCCATTCTCAGTCTTGTGAGCGTCTGCGTTGGTCAGGCCGATGGCAGACAGCACGGCGGTGCTGCGGTCACTGTTGTCGAAGCCATACAACGCACCCACCTGCCGCTGACCGTCCAGCACTTCATTGTTCATGGCGATGTCGGCAACACGGAGGTAGGTGAACTCCACGCCCTGAATGGCGTATTTGCTCAGCTTGTCGATAACCGTGTCGTCATGCAGGCCGGTAGAAACGTAGGACTCAGCATCCCACGCGCCGTCGCTGTTGGCCGTGGTGATGTCGTACTTGTAGATGGAAAGGGAGGCGTTCTTTGCGGGGTCGATGGTAGGTTCTGCGAACGCTGTGGTGATGAGGCTCAGAGCCATGATAGCGGCCAAGAGCATGGCCAATACGCGATGGATCTTTTTCATTTGGTTTTCTCCTTCATAAAATCAGATTTTTCGCAAAAATAAACACCCACAAATGCTGCGAGTGCCGCAAACAGGAAATAGGTTGTGAATCCCGTGCCGCCCGTGAAGGGCAGGACGAATCCCGCATTGTTGCAGGCGGTGATGGTAATATCTCGGTTATTGCTGTCCAGCGTTCCCGTGAACAGTGGCTCGGTCAGCAGCGTGTAGCCTGCTGGGGCCTTGGTCTCCGTCACACGGTACTGTGCACCGGTTTTTAGGTCGCTCCACTTGGCAATGCTGGTTTTGTCAGTGGTCACTCTGCCCACCTCCGACCAAGTCTTGCCATCTGCGGAAGTCTCCAGCATCAGCTCCGCACCGGCAAGAGGGCTGCCCGTCACGTCCACCTTGCGGACGGTGATGCTGCCCTTGGCGAGTACGTTCTCGCGTGTGACCTTGATATTGAGGTTTGCTGTGGTCAGGCTGAAATCGTATTTGGTCTCGTCCAGCACATAGCCGTCCACGGTGCTGATCTCCTGATAGAAGTATTTGCCAAGTCGCAGGCCGGAGAATGTCACCTTGCCGGTGACATCGGTCGTGCCATCCACGATCTTATTGCCATCGGCGTCGAAAAGACGATACACCACGCCTGCCAGCGGCTGCTTGGTTTCTGCGTCCACCTTCAAGACCTCAATACTGCCTTTGACTGGCATATTCTCGCGAGTGACCTTCAGCACCTGCCCGTTTTGGTTCAGCACAGCGGAGTACGCCGTGGTATCCAAAACATATCCGTCCGGTGCTTTGAATTCCTTGTAGGTATAGCTGCCCAACCGCAGGTTGGAGAAGGTCAGCTTGCCGTTGGCATCCGTATAGCCCTCCGCGACCTGCTTGCCGGAAGTATCGTATAGGCGGAAGCCCGCACCTTGCAGCGGTGCCTTGTTATCAGCGTCCACCTTGACGATCTCAATACTGGCCTTGGCAGGCGTGTTGGTTCTCTTTTGTGTAATGTTCAGCGCGGTCGCCGTAATGGTGATCTGATACTTGGTGTTGTCCACCACATAGCCGCTGGGCGCGCTGATCTCCTGATAGCTATACTTGCCCTGTGGAAGATCCTTGAACACTGCCTTACCGTCTGCACCGGTGGTCATGTCAGCCACCTTTTTACCATTGGCATCAAATAGCCGATAGGTCACGCCTGCCAGTGCCTTGCCGGTTTCCGCGTCCACCTTATTGATGGTCAGGCTGCCTTTCTCCTCCACAATTTTGACCTTAAAATGAATGTACGCCCACACAGGGTCGGGCAGCGAAGTCAATGCCGCACACGCCTGGTAGTTGCTGCCGTTGCTGGGTTCTAACAGCACAGCCTCCGTGCCCTCCACATCCAGTGCGTAGCCGTAGTCGCTGCTGATATAACCGTTCAGCTTCGCTGCAGCGTCCTTTGTGGCCGTCACGGTCAGTACATTACGCCGCTGGCTGACGGTTACGCCACTGATATTGGTCCGAAAATAGTACTGCGACAGCACACCATTGGTATCGGTGGCTGTACCCACATACTGACTGCCGTCCCATGTCAGCGTAATGGCGTTGGCGTCCGAAAGCTGATTGCGGTACTTCACAGCAAAGCTGGGGATCACGCCATGACCCATGATGCGGTCAATAAGGATGTCATACGCCTCCTGCACGCCGTCGCCGGCGTAGTGGAACAGGTTGGCGCAGGTGGTATCATACAGGGTGTAGGGATAGGTCGTGCCGCGGTAGCCGCACACGAACTCCCAAATCACCGCCTGTGTCGCCAGCTGCGCGCAGTCGGGATGGATGCCATAAAAATCATAGTTGCCGCCGTAGCCATAGGAGAGTGCCAGCGTCACAGCGTACCGCTGATTCCAGCTCAGGCTGCTCCAACTGGTGGAGGAGTAGCTCAGATCGCCGCCGGCAGAGCGAACGGACGGCTCCATGCAATAGGCAGGCACCGTTACGCCCGTATCATCTCTGGTAAAGTATTTCAGCTTTGTGCTGGTAAACGCGCCCCACTGCGGCACGGGCGTTTTGTCCTCATGGTAGCGGTACTCGTTACCGCCGCTGATCGTGCCTGTGACCGTGGCTGCGTGGGCGGTCACGATGGACAGACCCATGATTGCTACTAAAAGGCATACCAGCGTCAACAGCTTAGGAATTGTTCTCTTCATGCTCGTCCTTTCTCCCAACGCAAAAGACCGGCAGCTCACGCTGTCGGTCTTCTGGTCGGGTATTCAGTTGGTTTATCCGTACAGCACCACCACGATGTATTCGTCCGATGCCGCATTGTAGCGGGCGGTGCAGTTGAACCGCGCATACGCGCTGACCGTTTCCGCGCCGTCCATGGCGGCGAGGCAGGCGAAGGTGGCGTCCACGTTGCCCTTTACGGCGGCGGTCAGTGCCGACTGTCCGCCATTCTCCACCAGCCATGCCACGCTGTCCGCCGTGCCAGGGAAGTAGCTGGAGTCGGCGGCGGTCATACTGGTGTCGATGGTCACGCCGTACTGCGCTCTTGCGTACTCGTTGCCCGCTTGAATGGCCTCCGCGATGGAGTAGATGTTCCCGCTGGCGGCAGGCTTCGGCGTGGGCGTAGGTTCGGGCGTAGGCACAGGCGCAGGTTGTTCCTCCTGTTTCTCTGCCGGATTCTGTGCAGGTGCCGGCGTGGGTGCGGGCGCAGGTTTATCCTCCGCCACAGGCTCGGGTGTCGCCGGCTCTTTCGGTGCAGTGGGCGGTGCCGTTTCAACAGCTGTAGCCTGCTTTTCTGCGGCGTTATCCGCATTCTCTGATGCATTTGCCCGCTCAGGAGCAACGCTGCTCTCAGCTGTATCGCATCCATCTTCTGTTTGCGGCAGCAGGGATTCGGTCACCGTGCGCTCCTCTTCGTTCTGCTCGGCCTGACTTGCTGCATAGGTAGAGATCATGTTGTTGGACTTGGACGAATCCGAGCCCGGTGCCGGCTGGACTGCGCAGCCTAACAGACACACGGCACTCAAAATAAGTGAAACTAAACGCATTCTTTTTCTCCTCATGGGCGTTCTCTCCTTTACGTAAATATCGCAGCACTGTTTAATGTGCTTTGAAGATATTTACGACTGGAGCCTCGCCTTTTTCAACACTATGTACTGTTATTTGGGTTTTGCGGCGATTGCATTTGCCGCTCGGGCGTGAAACGCTGCTCTGCCTACCACATATAAAACACCCTCTTCCTGTATGCGAAAGACCGCCGAGTTACCACCCGGCGGTCTTTACAATTTTGACTGTACCAAGTATAGCACATGGTGATTTACGGCGAAATCGCAAAACAGTGCCAATCTGCTGCCATCCTCTGCCGATGTAGTGACGTGGCCTTTGGTGTGCCATATATTTTACACTTTTTTAACTGCAATTCTCGTGTTCTCTATGGTAAACTGGTATTGTGCATAATGATAAAGTCAAAAAAGCAGAAGGAGGGCAATATTTGATGAAGCATGATATGTCGTACCTGAAGGACCTGCCCATTGCCGTTTTAGGCGGTGGTGCGGTCGGAAAGACCTGCGCCGCAGATATGAAGCTGGCCGGACGGGAAGTGCGGCTCTATTCCCGCACCCCCAAGGCCGTGGCGAATCTGGATAAGACCGGCATCCTGCTGGATGGCGTACAGCGGAACCTGTACGGCTTTGAGCGGTCAGGTCGCGCGTTTCTGGATCTGGCCAGCAACGATATGGCCGAGGTGGTAAAGGGCGCGGGTCTTATCGTGATTGGCATTACCGCCAACGCGCAGGAGCACTACCTGCGCACTTTGGTGCCGCTGCTGGAGGACGGTCAGGTCGTACATATCTTTACTGATAACTACGCCACGCTTCTGCTGCGCCGCTTCATGCGCGAGGCCGGCTGTACCAAGAAAGTCATCGTGGGCGGCTGGAGCTCCGCTCCCTACGGAACGCGGCTGGAGAAGATCGGCGGCTTTACAATGCCCCATGTAGGCGCGAAATATCGCGCCATTACCCTTCGCGGCGCGACGCAGCCCATGACGGATATCGATGATTTTCTGGAGTCTGCCAAATATTTGCCCTGCATGGACGCCGTCACCCACGGGGATGGCCCTGTGGCCGGAGATACGGTGCTGGATATCGGCTTTTCCAATGTCAACCCGGTGATCCACGTTCCCGCCTCGGTGCTGGGTGTATCGAGCATGGAAAACTGGTCGTCTATCTATGGCAACGACCCCGACAGCTATTCCATGTACTCTCACGGGCTGTGCCCATCCATCTGCCGGGTGCAGTACCAATTCTATCAGGAGGAATGTGCCATTGCCGATGCGATTGGCATCCGCATCCCGGACTATGCCTACGAGTCCTTCTTCTCCCGCCGCAGCATATTGACGCAGGAGTACATGGGCCTTGGCTCCGAAGGCGAGGATAATGTGATCTTCCCGCTGGACAAACCCTGCGACGAGGGTAATACGGGGCCCAACTCCATCGACCACCGCTACATCACCGAGGACATTCCCGTGGGCTGCAAGATCTACCACGACCTAGGCAAAAAGTTCGGCGTACCGACACCGATCATTGACAGCATGATCGTGCTGGGCGGTGCCATGCACGAAACCAGCTTCTTTGAAGACAATCCCTTCGATTTGGACTATCTCGGCATCGGCCATTTGGACAGAGAGCAGCTTCTCCGTTACCTGCACACCGGTCAGCTACCGGCCTGATAGCACAGGCACAACACTGATACGTTCATGATGCTTGAATAATTCACAAAAAAACAGCTGGTCGCATTTGCGGCCAGCTGCTTTTCGCGCATCCTAAATATGCTGCTTGATAATTCGGGTGATGATCCCCAGCGCAACGCCGTGTTCCTCATCCAGATGGGTAACGGCAAAGCTGACATCATCCTTTCGTCCGGGTCTGCGCCGATCATAGCAGGAATGTGCTATGGCATTGGCACCGTTGCTAAGGCGGATATACACAACGCCCTTATGGATATGGGTGACCTTCCCGGCATATTTGCCCTGAATACGGCATTTCTGGAGATTGTCATTCTTGCTGTTGCCGGATACGCTTTTGATGTCGGCTTTAATTCTGATGTGCTCCGGCTCTGTGCGGTCAATCTCCAGCACGCGTACCAGAGTCTTGTCGCCCACAGCATAGCGGTCATGAGCATCGCCGATCCAGTCCCACGAAAGGTCGCGAGCCAGAATGGATGTCTCCACGCCAAACACTTCGACCCGGACGACCTGCTCCGCCACAGCGATCACACGAGCCTCCACCACGCGCCCGTCGTAAATACGATACTGTCCGTCACCGTCCTTACCGAAATAGTAGATCTGCTGCTTCTTCAGCATGGCGTCTTTTCGGCTGGCAACAACGGTTCGGCTTTTGGCGTCGATGCCCTTGACCATAAGATCCACCTCTGCGCCCAGCATCTTATTGAGGATCTTCTGGTGTCGGAGGATCATCTCATTATAGTCAGCACCGTACATATCTGCCGGAAAGTCCAGCACCATCTCCTTCAAGGGAATCACAATGCGGAATCCCTTGTAGTCCACAATGGCAATGGTTTTCCCCGCCTCCGTTCTTTCAATGCCGCTCAGCATACCGGAGAGCATGCGCCGGGTGCGGTAGGCATTGTGAATCTCGTGCCAGATAATGTCCTCCATCTGCGCCTGCGTTTCCGCTTCACCCCGGGCATCCAATGTCAGAATATCTCTCTGATGGACAGCGGCAGGGGCAGGTTCAGCAGAGGCGGCAGCATCCTCAGTAGGCGGCGTAGCCTGTTTCTCCACCTCTACCGTCTTTTTTGCAGCGGTTCGTTTGCGGACGGTGCGCTTCGGCTTTTCAGAGGGCTGGGGATCCTCCGGCACAGTCACCACTTCCGCAGGCTCGTCGAGAACACCCTCTGTAGGTACAGTATCCTCCACAACAGGATCGGCTGCGTTTTCCGGCAAACACTCTTCTGTCACCGGCTGTTCCGCCGTCTCCTCCGGGACGATGGGCAGCACCGGCGCTTCCGGTATCACGGCAAGTTCTTCTGTTTTCTTTCTCGGCATATTACTTTCCTCCTTAGCTCACATTTTGGTTGACATGATGGAATCCTTATCGGTTTTGACAAACTCACTGCGCCTGTTCGGCACTTTCTTTGACTTAATAGGCTGCTCTGTTTGTTTCGGCGCGGGCGAAAACACAGGGCTTTTACGCCATTCCGGGATATGGGCGGAGGCCTTGCAGTCCCGCAGCTTCTTTGCCTCGTAGTGATTGGTATAGTCGTACTTATCTACCTGCAGCACCTTGTTGCCGCGTGCGATAACCAGCGCGCGGTTTACCGGCAGGCGCAGCACCTCATCCATAGTCAGTAGCTTGCGCTTGCCCACGCCGCTGGTTTCGCGGAACTCCGGCGTGTAGTTGCTGATACGCCATGTACCCAACTGCTTAGCCTTGCTGGAGACATGGACGCTGACCTCCCCGGTGCGGTCACTGAGAAATTTGGCAGTCAGCTCATCGGTGCAGCCCAGTGCAAGCTGATAGTCGCAGCAGCCCAATATCTCCTGCCATTGGTTGTAGGGATACCGGTTCTGCAAGCCCGCCAGATTCTGAAACACGCAGCTCATGCTGACGCCCCGCGAGCGGATCACACTGATCTTCCGGCTCAAGTCTGGAATAACGCCGCAGGCTGTCAGCTCCTCCCCCAACACATGGACGGGGACTGGCAGCCTGCGGTCGGCACAATTCTTGTCTGCGTAGCGAATCAGCTTGATAAACGCAAAGGACAGAAACAGGGATGTAAGGAAATCAAAGGTGCTGTCCTGATCGGATGTGATGCAGAAATAGGCACAGGGCTGCTTGCCCGGCAGCTCCATGTCAATTTCATCATGGCTGGTGATCTGGCAGATGGGCCGATTCTGAAACACCTGCAAGCGGCTGCCCAGCCCAATGATAACGCCGCTGCGCACCGTATCTGAGGATTGGCTGAACAGCGCATAGGGTGCTCTGGCAGGATGGCTGGCAGGCAGCATGGAAAAACGGTTGTCCAGCTCCTTCTCCGCGTTCAGCACCAGCAGCTTATAGACCTCGCCGATATTCCGGCTCTCCGGTGGATAGCCCAGTGCCACATATAACACCAGCGCTTTCAGCAGGTTCATCTCCGCGGCGTTCCAGAAGTGGTCGCCCTTCTCGCTGCCGGTATTCCTGATGATAATGTCGCAGAAGATTTGCGCCATCAGCTCATCACCCTCAATCTCCGCCAGGCAGTTCCATGAATCAGAGTTCTCCGGCTGGATTAGGTTGAACACCTTTACCACGTAGCCCTTGCTGCGCAGATATTCGCTGGTCTTTTCGTAAAGCTCCGATTTCGGGTCAGTGATGATCAAGGACTCCTTGTGGCCGTTGTGGGCCTCGGACGCGCTTTGCAAAATGCGATTGATGCAATAGGCTCGCGTTTTCATGGAGCCGCTGGCGCCGAACACGGCGATATTGCCGTTAAGCCGGGAGTTCTCGGGAATACACACCACCTGATTGTCCAGCTTGCCCAGTATGACGCCGCTGTGTTTGCGGATATCGGACACCAGATCAAGGACACCCTTCATCTCCGCTTTCTCCATGAAACCAGCCGTTCCGTAGGTGCCTTTGTTGGAGTAGGTCAGGTTGCGCTCCGCGTCATACTCCCCAACATCGGAATAGCCCATGCGCATCACCATGACGATCAGCAGGCCCAGCAGCAACAGGCAAAGCCCTACGCCGATGAACCCGCTCTTACTGAACAGTGCTTCGCAGCAGGCGGAGAAGGACAGCACCGGCGCGGCCGGGGAGCTTCCGTCGCCCGGCGTTCCGCCCGCGTCCTTCCACTGTTGATAGTTCCGGGCAAATTGCGATAGATAGCCGCCGCCAAACAGCAGCCCTGATAGAAATAGCGGGAGGGCGAATAGCAGAGTTCGCAGTTTCTTTTTTTCTACGGGAAAAACCTCCTCTCGAACGCAGCAAAGTCAATGGCCTGCACAACAGCCCTGTCGCCGCAGTAGCGGCGCAGCACTTCGGCCTGATGGTCGAAGCAGATCAGGATGCCATAGCGGTCTTGAAGTCGCAGTGCCGTATCGAACCGCCTGATCCGCGGCAGGTCACAGTCATAGGCAAGCAGCACCGGCGCGCCATCCGGCGTCATGGCGTCATTCTCCACTGTTTCACTCAGCTGCCGGGGCTCCAGATCAAGGAGCAGCAGCTCGCGCAGGTCATTGTCTAGTTCTTCATCACAGAGGAGGCGCAGCAGCACCTCTCCATGATGGTCATTGGTCAAGAAGCAGAACCGCTCATAGCTGCCATCCAGAACGAAATAGTTTTTGCCACCCTGATCAGTCAGTAGCTCATAGGCCAGTTCCATGCTATCACCCAGCAGGAGACCCCGCACCGCATCCGGGTGATACTGGTGCGGCATTCGTTCACGGCACAGCACCGTCTGCATGAGTGCCTTTGTCCGCATCTCAGCTTTATAGCTCCATTTCATCAGCGCGTTGCCCATGTTGTAAACCACGTGGATATGCTGCGGTGTCAGCAAAACGCCCACGGACCGGGCACCACGGATTTTAACAAAGGTCGTCCCCGTCTCTTTGATCTCACGGGAGGTGTAGAAGGCAGGTGTGCAGATGCTGCCAATCGCTGTTTCGCCGGGGCGGAATACGCCGGGTTTTTCATCGCGGAAGATACTAACGTTGGCGTTACGCATGGTGATCAATGTCTGCGAGACACGGTGGAGTCGAAGCCGCTGCTCCGGTTCACTCCTGATGTGGTTGGTGGCACAGGCTCCGGACAGGTAGAAAGAAAACCTCTCCGGGTTGTGCTCCAGCAGCAGCTTTTTCGCCGCGGCGGTGAGCCGGTATCCACGCAGTCCGTTCTTATAGTAGGACAGCAAAAGCCGCTGACGCTTCAGCGACTTGACCACGTTCTCTTTGTAGCTGGTGCCACCGGCGAGCCTGCTCAGTTGGCTGGCCGGCAGCTCACCGGACAGGGCGACCAGCGCCAATAGCTGATAGGCTTGTGATAGGCTACCGGGAGCTTTCTGTGGTAGGGTACTCATACTGACCACCTCCTTCTGGTGTGCAGTACCCAGACTGCCATGACCACGGTATTTTTCGCCCACGCCGGTCATGTGGAAATGCCCAAAAACACAGGCTTTGCCGTACCATCGTCATGTGTACCGTTTTTGATACGGTCGAAACACTATAAATCGGATATAGATCTGAGCCGATTCTCGCGGTCCGAAAGCCAGCCCTGAAAACGCTCCTTATCCATCACCGACACGCGGGTACAGTCACCGTCGCCGATCTCCGTCGTGTTATAGGCATCGCACAGCAGACCCGTATCATCCTCCATAACGAAAGTGGCAATCACATCCAAAAGCTGCTTGAGCTCCAGATTGTCATAGTCACGCACCCGGTTGGGGGACAGCTCACGGCTGTAGATATGAGAAAAGCAGACAACACAGTGCCGGAACTTGGGCAGCGTGTGTGTCTGCGCATACTTACTAAGCGTGTAGTAGATGGGGTCTGTCAGATACTCGCAGCTATGCTTCTTGCTCTTCTTAGGCAGTAGGCAGGGGAGCGTGATTTCCAGTATGCCATCTTTCTCTATAACAGAGATGCCCTGCATGACACCAGCCGATGTCAGATACTCGGCTTTTCGGATGGTGGTCGTCTCATAGATCAGGTGCCGCAGCCGGCAGGCAATGACCTCACCCCGCAGTGCGGCCTCTGTGGACAGCATTTCATAGTTATCTGAATGCCGCTGGATATTCGTGTTGTCCATAGCGTAGAGCGTGTTGGACAGGCGGGTGATCTCATTCAAAATGCTCTCTATCCGCTGCGAGAGGGTGGCTCTGTCCACAAGGTTCCTCCTTCCTGAAGTACTGTACGCAGCCTTGCTCATCCACCATGCAGTAGGCGGCGATATGAGGGATGTGCAGGTGCTGCATTTGGTCTTCTTCCTCAATGATAACGAGCCGTTGCCCGGAATCATCTTCCGCGGCCAGCGCGTGCTGCAGCAACGCTTCCTTACCCGGGCCTACATAGACGACCTCATATACCTCGCCATCGGCGAAGAATACCAGCTTTGCCGGCATATTGTCAGGGCTGTGATACTCCACCTTTTCGATAAAGTCCAGCAGCACCCATAGTGCCGCTGTCAGTTCTCTGTCCTCGCGGCAGTCAGGGACATCTCCGTAGCAATCCCGGTCAGTGTTATAAAATATCCGCTGCTGCTTGACCAGATAGCGTAGCAGGTTTTCAATCACGCCCTCCTTGCCCGGATACAGGCGTAGAAGCTGGTCACGGCGCATGCAGTGATAGACGGTTATGTTCCGCAGCAGCTCTGCGGCCTCCTGTCCATAGATCTGTTCTCTGTTTCTCATAGGCGGCATCACCTCCGTAATGCGTATTAACTCCGTATTAAATGCGTATTGATTTTGTAATGCGTGTTATCTCCGTATAAACGCCGTATTAGGCTTCCGGTCGCTTCATGCGGCGCAGCAGGTCAAGCAGCTCGCGTCGGTCTGTGGTAATAAGGTCGCGTTCCAGTGGGCTGGCCTTGATTTCCACCGTGATATTGTTGTTATTGCTGCTGATCAGGCCATTGCCCCGCTCAAAGTGGGTGATCTCCATGACCTCCGCTTCGGAGAGGTGCAATACCTGCTGAACGCGCTGGGCTTCCTCGTCCTCCAGATTCAAGATGACTTTCGTGCGGCAGTTGTTGATGATGCCCTTGCCGTACTTGCCGTTGTCCAGGGAGAAGAAGTCGTTCAGATCCTGCGTCGCGCAAATGCCGCTGCCGGAATAGGCGCGGATGGTCTTGAAGATCTCCAGCACCATTTCAGCCGCCAGACGGTTACCGATGCCGAAGGTGCCGGAGCCGCCGCCGATGAGCTGCCAGCATTCGTCGATGAAGATGGCCTTTTCCTCCGTGCGGTTGGCTTTGGCTTTATCCCACACGAAATCCAGAGCTACGAACATCCCGATAGGCAGTAGATCACCGCTGAGTTCCGAGATGTCCAGCACCGTGAATTTGTTGTCCAGATTCACATTGGTCTGCTGGTTGAAGGTGCTGGCCGAGCCGTGTACAAAGCGGTTGATGATGTTGGAAAGGCGTTTGGTATCGCTTTCCTCCCGCAGAACGTCGTAGAGGTCGCCCAGCACAGGCATCTGGCGGTAAACGTTGGGGTTATCCGGATCACTGAGAGAAGCGTTATCATGGGTGATACCTTTCCGTGCGTAGGTACGAATCAGGGCATCGTCCAAAAGCTGTTTTTCCTCATAGGACATATCGGGGATCAGCAGGGCAAAGAAGATATGGAGCCGCTGAATTTTTGCTGCCAGCTCAGAGCGTTCGATACCGGGGCCATCCAGCGTTTCCTCCACGGACTTGTCTATCTTGCGTATCTCCAGCACGTTGATGCAGCTTTTGGAGGCGGGGGAGATACTGATGAACTCGCCGCCTGTGTTGATGCAGGCACGGTGGAACTCATGACCTTTCAAGGGTGCCAGCATGAAAACCTGTATGCCCTTACGCCGCATACGGAGTGCCATCAGCAGGATCAGGAAGGTCTTGCCCGCGCCGCTGGTGCCGCATACGGCAATATTGGCGTTTTTATAAACCTTGGAGTCAAAGATGTCGATGATGACCGGAGAGTTGTTGTACTTGTTCAGGCCGAACAGGATGCCGTTTTCATCACTCAGCTCATAGGACGTGAAGGGATAGCAGCTTGCCACGCCGGTGGTCAGCGCATTGCGCTTGGAGCGTTCAAAGAGGTGCTTCTCCATGCTGACCAGCGGCAGCGACGATAGAAACGCCTGCTCCTCATGAAAGGCGCAGCTGCACACGTCCATATCACGGGACACGAGCAGTTTTTTCAGTTCATTGACCTTCCATTCCAGTTCATCCACTGTGGGAGCTGTCACTGCGATCAGCAGGTTCAGGTAATAAAAGTCCTCGTTGTTGCCCAGCCCTTCCTTCAGGAAGTAGCCGCTTCGGATAGCACCATCCAGATCATCAAAGTCCGTGTTGGTATCGCTGGCATCCTTGATCTTACTGCGGTTGATACGAAGCTGCTGTCCCAGCCGCTGTACCATGCGGGCTTTCGGCTGGCGGCTGATGAACATATCCAGATCAATGCCATCCCCGGCGTTGACGATAAGGGACAGCCAGCCGGCTGGTACCTGCGCCTTATAGCCGGTAGAGGGTACCAGCAGATAGGCGTAGTAGAGTCCGTCAATACAGATATGCCGCCCGTTGGTAAAGTCGATGCTGTCAGGGGCGAAAAACTCCGTACAGGGAATGGCGTCGATCTCAGATTCCAGTCCTTTCTCCTGATACTGGGCAACGATCCGGCGAACTCGATCCGGCAGCGATGTAGTGGTGTTGCGGCACAGCAAATGGTAGAGGGTATCGACCGTAAATTCATCATCGTTTTCCGGGATCAGCACCTCATTGCCGCATTGCTTGAGATAATTGACTGCGGTGCGGGCTGCCGTTTGCAGGGAGGCAATGGCCTCCGCTTCCTCGTTATCCCGTTTCCGGCCTGCCCATGCCTCATATTCAAATACCATGAAGAACCGGCGCGAGGTGGCTTCCCGTGCACCGATCCGGTCAATGAGCGTCAGGTAGTCCTGCTGCAGCAGGCGACAGTTTTCATCGGTTTCCTGCGCCATCTCCTGCTGCACGATCTCTCTGTGCCGGTTCAGGTCGGCACGCTTGGCAATGACCTTGATCTGCATTTTGACCGGGCTGATTTTCAGAAACGAAATAAATGAATAGATGATGTTTCGCTGCTCTCTGGCACTGCGCAGCAGGAAGTTGATAGGTATAACTTCGACAATCTTCAGGTAACGGTGATCCCGTGTGTAGATGATGCCGTTTTCGATCTTCTCCACAGGCAGGTATTCCGCCACTGGATTGATGTACTTGGGCGCGTCGTCACCGCTCTTAGCTTTTCGCTTCCTGCGTTTTTTCCGCTTGTCCTGTCCCTCTTCATTGCGTGTAATAATACGGCGGTTGCAGAGATATTTCAGAACAAGAAAGATAAATGACGAGAGGCTTTCGCCGTTGATGCCAACCAGCGCGATGATGCCAAGAGGCAGCGCGGTCAGGCATAGAATGATGATCTTGGCAGTCAGCGTCAGTGCGGACACCGAGAACACCGGTATGCCGATAGCCAGCACGATAACCAGTGCCTCGGCTGTGTTGCGGAGCTTCAGCAGTCCGCCGAAAAAAGTCCCGCCTTCAATAAAATTGGGCGGGATGATATAGGTGTCATATTCATTTGGTTTACTCACATTTAGTTCTCCTTCCTACCCTATGATCCAGAAAGGCCCACCAGCACCGGCACGGCCGCTGGCTTCATTCAGGATGATAGCCAGATCCCATGCCTGTTGGCTTCGGGTATAATTGGCAGGGTCGGCCACCAGTATCTTTCCGTTCTCCACACCGCGCAGCACGATGAAGTGTCCTGAGCTGGTGAAATGACCTTTCAGCATGATTGCCACCACCAGCTTGCCTTGAGAGAGCGCATCCACAATGCGCTGCCCTTCTGTTTTCCCGCAGCCTTGTACCGGAAGCCCCCACGCTTTGGCAGCACCGGGGATCAGCGAATGGTAGGAACCGCTTCTACTGCACCAGTAACCGTTTTCATAGGCCCAACGTGCCATCTCAACGGGATCGACCATCTCGTTGGTCAAAGAAGATACCACCATTGCCATACAGGTAGGCCCGCAGCCGTAGGTGCCGATGTCGTCGGTGCCGTAGGGCTTGTGCGCGTACCGCTTGTCCAACTGATTATAGTAGACCACCTGCGTCGCGCCATCCGAGAAACGAATGTCGCCCAGAGATACAAGGCCGGCGGACTCGGCGGGCAGCAAGCCCTGCATCATACCATCGCCCAGGAATACGCTCAGGTTCTGGGCGTAGTTTTCCGCCAATCCCTTTTGTTCGTCCGACAGAGCGAATATCTTATCCTCAAAATAGGCCTCTCCGTTGTAGACGATGGTATATATCTTCCATATCTCTGTTACTTCCGTTTCCGTCACCGTGACCTTACCGGTTTTGGGATCTGTATTCGTTTCCGTTACCGTAGTCGTGCGAGACTCCTCCGTGCTCGTGAAGGTATAGAGGGCGTCCTTGGCCTTACGGATCACATCCTCCATATCCTTGAGGGAGATAGATGCGTAGTCCTGATTTTTGGCGGCACAGTACATGGCAATGAAGCGGTTGGCATTGTAGGTCGGGGAGCTTTCGTATGGATTGATGATCTCCTTCTGGTCGGCACCGGAAGCGGTAAAATCCGTGTCAATCCGGGCGCGAACATCCTCCTGCCCTTCCTCCAGCAAGTCGCTGATCGCCTGCGAGATCTGATTGATGTTCTCCACAATGGCGGCGTTGTCATTAAGAATCGGTGTGTCTGGACTTCCTTCAACCCCTGCCTTGGTCAACCCGCCGAAGATCAGGGAGGGCAGCAGCATGATGAACAGGACGGGAAGCACCAGCAACCCGGCAATGATGGCAGCAACCGCCTTGCGATGTGTCCAGAGTGCCGCTGCCGCCGCACCGTAAGGGCCTGCGGCAGCAGCACCTTTTGCCGCGCCGCTTACCGCTTTTCCGGTTTTGATGGCGCCGCGCACAGCGCCGGCAGCGTGTGCGCTGATTTCAGCGGCTTCGTTCAGACCGCTGCGTTCTTGCTGGGTCATATCAGGTCTTGTCCTTTCTGCGAGGCGGGTCAGGCAGACGCCGGATCAGGCTCTCACGATAGGAAATGCCGCCATCCGGATTCTGATAGGGCTTTTTCTCCACTACGTCCTGTGCGTACTGCCTATACCATTTTGCGCCGTCCACAGTGGTGACGGTGGTGTATTCCCGTTTTGGCTCCATATACTGTTCAGTGCTGTACATGGCAAAGGCACGGCCGTCAGGTTCTTCCTCAGAGGTCTCCGTGCCGGTGATATGCCCACCGCTGATCTCCACATTGGAGAAGTTCGGAATATCCGCCGCGCCTTCACCAAGAGCCGTATAGCCCATATAGGACTTGAGAGCGTCCGCCGCCATATTGCCGGACATGACATCCCCAGATCCCGCACCGCCGGTGGCAATCCGGCTGATAACGTTATTGGCAATATCGCCGCCCTTGGTCATAGAGGCACGGAACGCCATGCCGCCAACGCCGCCGCTGCCTGTACCGGTGGCGTTTCGGTATGCGCCGTTATAGAAGCTGCGATTGGCAACACCGGCCAGACCGCCTTGCAGGAAGGTATTGCTGTCACCGCCACTGCCACCGGTGCTTCCGGCTCGCCCTGCATTACCGCCTCGACCTCGTCCGGCGACGCCACGGGCGGCAGCGATGCTCCGCGCGGCCAGCATCGCTTCTGCCAGCATAGAGCCACCTGTATGGCCCACATTGATGCCAAGGCCCTGCATGAAGCTGTCGATCTTCTGTGAGATCTTCAGAAAAGCCACTGCGCACAGAAACCAAACGAACAGGTTTCCGGCCACGCCTTCTTTACCGGAGGCTGAGACCTGAGACTGCACATCCGATTCCGTCAGAGCAAAGGCAGGGATTGTGAGCGCACATATAGCCAGTACGGACAACACGATCCCTGTGATGTATTTCGTTTTTTGATTCATGATCGTCTCCTATATGGATAAGGGGTTTGCCAGGAAGGTTCCCACCATGGTGATGAACAGGCGAAGGCACCATGCGTTCATCAGCAGTAGAAATATCTGGCCGCCGAACATCCGGCACCACGCCTTGAAGATGTTGGAGGTAGCCTGCGCCGCGCCCGTAGCAAAAGCCACCGGCGCCGTGAATACCAGAACGCCCAGGAGCACATAACGCTCCGCCGCCTCAAATAGCAGCTTGATATAGTTCCACGCCAATATAAGGACGAGGATCAGGGCGATTAGAGCCACCGCGCCGTTGGCGCAGACCCCAAGGATGGTAAGTATGACCGAATTGAAGTCGGCAAAGTTCAGTGTGGGCAGCTCAGACGACATGATCCACGCGTAGGGTGTCCCGCCGATTTTCAGTATCAGCTCCACGATTTCATCTGCGAAATAGGCCAGCAGGATAAACAGCACGGAGCGGATTGTCAGTTTTACCGGGTCTTCTGCCTCTACGCCTGCTATAAGGCCGTAGTTCTTGAATAGCTGCCAGATCAGGTTCAGCAGGATCATGCCGATAGCCAGTGCCACGAAGATGTTGTACATCGTCTCCGCGGCAGGGAAGTAGCGCAGGAAGGTGGTCATGTCGCAGCCCAGAGCCCCCAGCACAGAGGTGTTGATAAGGTCAAGACCGTACATGACCTGTTCCGCGATCCATTCTACAATGCCATCTAATATGCCCATAGCACTTCTCCTTTCTCAGCCGGGCAGCTTGGCGTTATCCGTTCCATCTGCCATCCGCGAAGAAGGGCGTCACATAGGACATGATGAAGCCCAAACCGTTAAGGATTGCCCATGTGATGATGATACGCTTGAGCCAAGCGCGACTCTCGTCCACAGTGCGGCCGCTGCGGGAGAAGTTCATCATCAGCAGTGCCACCGACGCGGTGACAATGGCGGCAATGGTGGAGATAAGAAGAATCTGGTTATAGACATCCTTCATGATCTCATTGGCCTTCTCCCAGACGGTGGCGGCAAAGACAGGCTGGCAAAGCATTGCGGCCATGGTCACGCCCGCGAAGGCCGCGTATAGTGCCATGCCGGGACTTGCCCTGTGGAGATGTGTCTTGGTCAGGTCATGTTTTTTCACTCGTGATACCTCCTGTGATAGAAAAAATGTGGAGGGGCTACTCTCTAAAAGTCGCCCCTCTTGGACTGCCCAAATACCCGGAAACAAAATAACACCACCCCGAAAGATGGTGTTACTCGTATCGCCTTGGCATAGTTTTGAGCATACACAGTATAGCACACTTGGTTTTACGCCGAAATCGCAAAACCGTGCCAATGTTGTGGCGGGAGAGTGCCATTGGAGATCGGGTCATGTATTTGCTTCCGGCACAAACTTTTCCAGCAGTGCCAGGCTCTCCTTCGAAGAATACCCCCACAGCACCGAGCTCAAGGCATCAATCGCCATCTGACGCTTGCGGAAGTAGGTGCGGTAGCTGATGTCCCGAATGTGCGGCTCCAGCTTGTCGATGATCTCCTGCGTGTTCGCCAACTGCTGCGGTGACAGGTAGGTGTAGTACAGGAGCCAGTAATAGCTCTCACCGTATTTGTGCTTTGTCCGCAGCAGCTCCACGGAGGTATCCAGCAGCTTCAACATCTTGTAGCTGCGCTCGATGCAGCGGGCATGATCCTCAATCGCCGAGCCCTCGAAGGTGATGCCGGCCACATAGAGGGATTCCAGAAACTCCTCTATGCTGCTGCCATACTCGATCTGGAACTGCCGACGTACCTGCTGCACGGACAGCTCCAGGCTCCACACCACGTCCCGGTACTTGCGCAACAGCATCCACGTGTCATGGTACAAGGGGTTCTCGGTCACTTTGTGTTCCTGTGCAGTCTTTTTCATCGTTCGACCTCCTTATCGCCGCGCATCCCTGTCGGGTGCAATCTGAGTTCAAAGTGATAGACTTCCTGAGCGTCACCGCAGGTGACCACCAGTTGAAGCCACCGGCGCAGCGGAGGCACCCCTTCTATCGTAACCTCGCAGTCGTCGGATAATGGTAATAACATATATTTAGATTTAGGGCATGAAGCGCAAGGCAGCCCTTGTGCTACAAGGATTTCACGCATCTTTCGCTCGATTCGATGGCGGTTCATTTCTGAAACGCTACCGGCCTCATTTGAACCGCTGGATGCCGCAGTGGTCAGGGTGGTTTCTTCCTGAAGCTCCAGCTTGATGCCAAGGCTCATGGCGATCTCCTCCTTATCCACCACGATGTCAGAAATTTGGAACATGGTGGAGAGATAGTTCTGGAGGTAGATCGTGGTGCCGTGCGTACCGGGGAAAGTTGTCAGTTGCAGATAGCCCCGTTCAGCCATGCGCTTGAGGTATCGACCGGCAGTTGCCTTAGAGACGCCCCAGCGGGATGCCAGTTCCGCGTAGCTGACCAGCGGGCAGCCTGTACCGTTGCGGAGATAGACCACCGGCCCGATGTCTGAGCCGAGAACCTGCGGATCGTTATAGACGGTGTTCAGCCACAAATCCAGTACGGCGTCCATCTCTGAGCAGTGACCGGCACTGACCAGTTCTGTGGCCGTAGAGACAGGGAAGAAGAAAAAGCCGGTATCTTTCTGACAAGGCGCGTTGTAGTCAAGGATCGTGTTGTGACGCCGCCAGCCCCGAATCTTGAATTTGACCAGCTTGCCATGTCCGAGAACGAGAAAACTGATAAACCCTTTCTTTTGCAGTCCCTCCAAAGCGGCCAAGGTCTGGCGGCGGAAGCGAGTGCGGAAATACCGGGACAATTCCTCCACAGACATAATCCATTCGCCGGGGTAGATGGTGTAACTAATGCCATCAATGCGCTTGTATGAGGTGCGGAAGTTGGCATAGGCGCATAGCACGACAAAATAAAAAAGACCGGAGCCTCCGCTCACGCGAATGCTCCGGTCTGCTATCAAGGCTTGTACGAACTGTCGGTAGATCCGGCAGCGTGGATAGTCTACGATCTGTTTGATCTCAAGTGTATATTCTGACATAGAAACCTCCTGAAATGCGCTTCCCTAGCGGGAAGCCGTGTGTTATAATTGGCATAGAGCAAAAGCGGCGCAGCATTACCGAATGTGGAATGATGTTTCGCCGATAATGCTGCGCCATTGCGCTATTTAGATGTTGGTACGATTCATGTGCCTGATGGTTTATTTCTTGTTTTGTCTGAACCCCAATGAACCGAATCCCTTAGAGGTAAAAACCTAAAGGTGCGTTTCTTGCGTGGTTGGGCCAACAAAATCGGTCATCTCATGGCTCTTCACTTGGAGTTGACACCAACGCTGACACCAACCGCTGTAAGATTTCATGGTACGGGATGGGAGCAAAGACGAATACAGATTCCTCCGAACCCTTGAAAATACTGACTTCCTGGGATCATATGCGCCACTATGGGACTATAAGAAATTCACGGTGCATTTCTCATAACCCGGAGGTCGGAGGTTCAAGTCCTCCCTCCGCAACCATCTTGAGTGGCCAAAATAGATACACTCACCTGAAACCCCTGAGAAATCAGGGGTTTCAGCGTTTTTGTGCCCTGTTTTTTCAAAGCGTGTTTTATAGATACACAAGGGCATTTCAGAGCGTCAGGCAGGACTTGAACTAAATTCTCGGTTGATTTGGCCTGCTTTATGGAGAGCTCCACGCTCTCGGATACTTTTTGTCGCTCATCTTTCCTAAATAATTTGAAACTTTTTATTGAAGAGGTTGGTATCATATTTTGATAGGGTGTACCCTAATGGCACACAGAAAAGCAGTCCCAATAGGGTCGCTTTCCACATTTCGGCACGTGCCGCCAGCGGAAGGGACTCTATTGGGACTAAGAAAGGAGCACCACCATTGAAAATTGGGTACATTCGCATATCCACTACGGACCAGAACGCTGCTCGACAGGAGCTGCTGATGGAGCAGTTGGGCGTAGACGAGGTCTACATCGACCGCATGAGCGGCAAGAACACCAACCGCCCTCAGCTGCAAAAGATGATGGCATACGTCCGCCGGGGCGATACAGTGATCGTGGAGTCCATCAGCCGTTTTGCCCGCAATACCCGCGATCTCTTGGAGCTGGTTGAGCAGTTGACTGCTAAGGGTGTGGAGTTCATCAGCAAAAAGGAGGCCATCGACACCGCCACACCCGCTGGCAAGTTCATGCTGACCGTGTTCGGTGCTGTGGCGGAGCTGGAGCGGGAGTACATCCTTCAGCGCCAACGGGAGGGCGTCGCCATTGCCAAGGCCAACGGCGTATATAAAGGCCGAAAGCCAATACAGCCGCCGGAGTTTGAAAGTGTCATGGCCAAGTGACACAACGGCAAGCTCACTGCCTCTGAAGCTATGCGGCAGCTGGGAATGAGCAAAAGTACGTTCTATCGAAGGATAAAGAGTCAGCCATTGCGCTGAAACTACCCGGTCATCTACGGCATCGATGACATTTCGAAATCAAAAAATATTGACTATTCGTACCGAATAAGATATATTTTAAAATAGAAGGAGGCGATGGCGTGGAAAGACGATTGGCACGGATCAACAGCAGCGCATCTGGGGGAACGGCAGGTGCTGGCGCAAAAACACATAAGGTAACTCTCCCCTCACGTTGGCTTCAGACCATGGGTATTACCGATGAGGCGCGGGAAGTGGAGTTGACCCTTGACCAAAACAGAATCGTAATCACAAAAGTCGTCACCATGGAGGAGTTTATCAGCGAAAAAAAAGCGCAGTCCCACTGCGTGAAAAAGCTGAAATTCTGGAACAGTAAGACGCTGTGTACTACCATCGCAGTGGATTTTACGGATCATACGCTTTGCGTAGAAAACCATACAAGGCAGCTGGTGAAAACCGCTTTCGGGAAAAACAAACTTCCTGCCTGGGCTGATCTGATGGCCTTTCTGGAAGAACGGTGCGTCCCCCGGCAGCGGGAGGGCATTCGAGAATATCTGGATGTCTTGGGATTGGATGAGTACGACCCGTGGGAGATCGTCAAGTGCACACAGGGCCGCATGGCGGAAGACCAACAGTGGATCGAGGTAGCGGAATGAGCATACATTTTGTGACAAACGAGAGGATCGCCGAAACATCTTCAAAGGGTAATCAGGAGAAGTGGGTGGAGGGTAATCGCTGGTACAAGCTGGATCAGTTTGGGTATGAGGCCTTGGCGGAAACGATGATCTCGCAGCTGCTGGAATGCAGCAACTGCGAGAAGGACTACCCGTTCCGTTTTACCCGCTATCAGATGGAACGCATTACCGCCCATGGCGTCGAACGGACAGGGTGCAGCAGTGAAAATTTCCTGTTGCCGGGGCAATCCATCATCACACTGAGCCATCTCTATAAGCGTGAAAGTGAGGTATCCCTCCGAAATCTTCTGGCAAGGCAATCCAGCGACAAGAAGCGTATTGCCTATTTAGCCGAGGCTGCGGCAGAGCTGACCGGACTGGATTTGTTCCCGCAATATCTGACGCTGTTGTTTGAGGTGGATGCGCTGTTCCTGAACGATGACCGTCATTTGAACAATATCGCAGTCTTGGAAAGCGGCGGTAAATATGACTATTGCCCTATCTTTGACAACGGAGCAGGATTGCTTTCCAATATGCGGACAGCCCCGATAGATATTGAGCCGAAGGCCCTGGTCGCGGCGCAGCGTGCCCGACCATTCGGTACGACATTTAACCGGCAGGCGGGAGCTGTCCGGGCACTTTATGGAGCGCAGCTGCGCCTGCCTAAGCTGTCAAGAGAAGAGATCCTCGCAAGACTGGAGTCGCTGCTGCGATACTACCCGCAGCGAGACCGGGGACGCATCACAGACAGAGTGTGTACTACTATTCTGCTGCGGCAGAAGCAGCTTTGATTTTAAATATGATGTTTCCCGGAAACAGCGGTTATAGCGGAGCAAAGAACCTTAAGGCTGGCGAACCAAATCATACTTGGAATCGCCCAAGGCTTTGAGATAGGCATCGTATGCTGCTTCCAAGGAGGGATACTTTTCTCCTTTTTCCAGGATTTCCTTATATTGCGTTTGCGAAACAAGTGATTGAGAAACGGCAACATAGTTTTTGCCGTTTTTTGTTCGCTGGCCGGTCGTGGTTTCGGAAACATAATATTTTCCGTCACCGGTTTGGATGATTACGGGGATGCTCTTTCCGGCTCCGACTTTGTTTGTGTTCAGAGATGTCCAGAAAAGATACCGATTCGCTTCTTGCCCGTCTCTTCCGTTGCCAAGATAGGCCCATGTGCAGTCCGGCAGCTGCAGGAGACTGTTGTCTAACTTTTTGATTGCTTCGGAAATAGCCGGAACAAAATCTGATTTCGGACACCTGGAGTCAAACTCGAAGTTGGGTTCATTTTTTACAGTGCCGTTTTTCCAAAAGTCTGTACTATATAGAAGCTGGAAGAAATTCGTCACGCTTGTGTTAAACGGATACTTAGGGGCAGAAGGGTCGGCTTTTCCACTCCAAGTCAGAATAATTCCGTAATTCTTATCATATGAAACAACACAGGTTCCATTCGGCGCAGCAACGCCTTTCCAATTATCCGTGTTCCCTTGCTTTTTGTAGTGGACGATACCGCCGATATTCACGGGGTCCAATGATTGCCAGTCGGCCTGCTTCTGCGTCAGGTCAACAGTCACGGTGGTCTCCGAATTTCCGAGCAGTGCCTCTGCGGATACCTGTGCATAAGCAGAGCGTACATTTGCAAGGTCCGTCGCTTCTCTTGTTTTTTCAAGCTGTGATGAAAATACCGGGATCGCAATCGCAATCAATACAGCGATGATCGCAATGACGATCAGCATTTCTGTCAATGTAAATCCATTTCTGATTCGTTTCACTATAATCCCTGCTTTATCTTAAATATCTATTCTTCGTATGCTTATTTTACCATAATTCTGAGATGTTTGCAACGAGAAAGCTGCAAAACTGAAAATTGAAAATTCCCGGCAGACTGCGTTTTCCACAATCTGCCGGGAATACCTTTACTACACGGTCAATGCTGCTATGTATTCCACGGACACTGCATGTCCCACAGCCGTCCTATCTTTCCTCATAAATCTCGCAGTTCGTATGGGACACACGTTTTTGACCATCTGGCCGCCCACGGAGCCGGCCTCGCGGCTGGTCAGGTGACCGTTGTAACCGTTCTTCAGGTTCACGCCGACCTCAGAGGCGGCCTCCATCTTGAACTGATCCATAGCGGCCTTGGCCTCGGGGACATTCAGCTTGTTGCTGTTCTTGGTAGACATCGTTGTGTTCTCCTTTCATGTTGTGGGGCAAATGCCCTTGTTGGGTATCGCAACGGTAGTTTTGCCGCGCGACAGCGCGATATGCATGAAAAACAGTGGCAAATGCTGGATACGGCGCGCAAAAAGGATAGACAAACGGGCGTATTCATGGTATACTGAATTCACTTGACAGCGAGGGGGACCTTCTTTCAGGAAGGACCGAGCAGGGAGGAAGAGGAAAAAGCGCGGCAGCTGCCGCGCTTTTTCGCGTCCTGCGCCGGACAAAAAAGAGGGAGATGACAACACCATCTCCCTCTCCGCTATGTAAAAAATAAGTCGGAGCAAGCATACAAACCTGCTCCGACGTGGTCCGAGTGTCGAGATTCGAACTCGAGGCCTCTTGAACCCCATTCAAGCGCGATACCAAACTTCGCCACACCCGGATATTCTGTTGTGCCTCAAACAGCCCACTTAGAATACCACAGTTTTCGGCGGTTTGCAAGTCCTATTTTGAATTTTTTTCAAATTTCTTCCGAGGCTTTTTGTTGACAAAGGCGTCGGCGCATGGTAATATAATACTCGCGTTTGGCACGAGAGACGCTTTTACGCACGGAGAGATGGCTGAGTGGTCGAAAGCACCGGTCTTGAAAACCGGCGATGTGAAAGCATCCGTGGGTTCGAATCCCACTCTCTCCGCCAGAAAATGAATATGTATGCGGAAGTACCCAAGTGGCCGAAGGGGCTCCCCTGCTAAGGGAGTAGGCCGTCAAAAGCGGCGCGAGGGTTCAAATCCCTCCTTCCGCGCCAGCAAAAAGAGACATCCTTTCGGATGCCTCTTTTTGCTTCACGCAGCTGATTTTGCCCTTCCCCCGTGAAACCACCCGTTGACAAACCCGATCAAACGGTTTATACTTATTGCCATCAAAAAGGCAGTGACGAAGAAGAAGCTGTTTTTCCGCGGCCAAAGAGAGGGGCGCCCCCGGCTGAAAGCACCCCGCCAAGGACACGGCCCGTACCACTTCCGAGCCGCCTGCGACGAGCAGGACGGGTATCGCCCGTTACAGCGATCGAAAGCGACGGCGTATGCCGGATCTCTTCCGCCGATACTGCGTTGCAGAAGCTTGAAATACAGACCGTATTCCTGCGCTCCTGCGCCTTGTCTCGACGAAAGATATCCCACCATCCGCAGCGGACAGTAAAAATGCTGCGCAGGCCGTAAGCAGGGTGGAACCGTGGAGTAATGCCTATTACCTCACCCCTGATACCATTCAGGGGTGGGGATTTTTATTTATCCAGCCCCGATCACAAGGAGGAACAGACTATGAGCGAAGTCAACAAGGAATTTACGTTTGAAAACGAACAGTACCGCAAGACCTACTGGCACACCTGCTCCCACATCCTGGCCCAGGCTGTCAAGCGCCTGCACCCGGAGGTGAAGCTGGCCATCGGCCCCAGCATCGACAACGGCTTTTATTACGATCTGGACGCGCCCTTCGCCTTCACCCAGGACGACCTGGGCGAGATCGAGGCTGAAATGCGTAAGATCTGTAAAGAGAAGCTGAAGCTGGAGCGCTTCGAGTTGCCCCGCGCCGAGGCCGTCAAGTACATGGAGGAGAGGGAAGAGCCCTATAAGGTGGAGCTGATCAACGACCTGCCCGAGGACGCCCACATCTCCTTCTACAAGCAGGGCGAGTTCGTGGACCTGTGCGCCGGACCCCACGTGGACTCCACCGGCCGCATCAAGGGCAACGGCATCAAGCTGACCGCCTGCAACGCCGCTTACTGGCGCGGCGACTCCAACCGCCAGACCCTGCAGCGTATCTACGGCGTGGCCTTCCCCAGCAAGGACGAGCTGGATGCCTATCTGAAGGAGCGGGAGGAGGCCGTGAAGCGCGACCACAATAAGCTGGGACGCGAGCTGGAATATTTCACCACTGTGGACTGCATTGGCCAGGGCTTGCCCATCCTGCTGCCCAAGGGTGCCCGCGTTATCCAGCTGCTGCAGCGCTGGGTGGAGGACACCGAGCAGCAGCGTGGCTATCTGCTGACCAAGACGCCTCTGATGGCCAAGCGTGAGCTGTACAAGATCTCCGGTCACTGGGATCATTATCTGGACGGCATGTTCGTCATGGGCGATCCCGCGGATGAGACGAAGGAGTGCTTTGCCCTGCGTCCCATGACCTGCCCGTTCCAGTATCAGGTGTTCCTGAACCGCGGCCGCAGCTACCGCGACCTGCCCATGCGTCTGGGCGAGACATCCACCCTGTTCCGCAACGAGGACTCCGGTGAGATGCACGGCCTGATCCGCGTCCGCCAGTTCACCATCTCCGAGGGACATCTGGTGCTGCGCCCCGACCAGCTGGAGGAGGAGTTCAAGCAGTGCCTGGATCTGGCCAAGTACTGCCTGGGCACCGTGGGCCTGTTGGAAAAGTGCACGTTCCGCTTCTCCCAGTGGGACCCCGCCAACCCCAACAACAAGTACGAGGGCACGGCGGAGCAGTGGGACCACGCCCAGGCCGCCATGGAGCGCATCCTGAAGGATCTGAACGTGGACTACACCGTGGGCATTGACGAGGCCGCGTTCTACGGCCCCAAGCTGGACATCCAGTACAAGAATGTGTACGGCAAGGAGGATACCCTTGTCACCATCCAGATCGATATGCTGCTGGCGGAGCGCTTCGGCATGTACTATATCGATGAGAACGGCAACAAGGCCCTGCCCTATATCATCCACCGCACGTCTCTGGGCTGCTATGAGCGGACGCTGGCCTACCTGATCGAGGAGTACGCCGGTGCGCTGCCCACCTGGATGATGCCCGAGCAGGTACGCTTCTTGCCTATTACTGACCGCGCTGCCGACTACTGCGTGCAGCAGGCCGCGGAGCTGCGCAAGCAGGGCTTCCGTGTGGAGGTGGACAGCCGCAACGAGAAGATCGGCAAGAAGATCCGCGAGGCTACCCTGGAGAAGATCCCCTTCATGCTGGTGGTTGGCGACCGCGACATGGAGAACGGCACCGTCTCCGTCCGTACCCGCAAGGGCGAGGACCTGGGCGCCATGACGCTGGAGGATTTCTCCGCCAAGCTGCGCCAGATCGTGGATGAGAAGCAGAAGATCTGACAAGTGCCATAAGTCATAAGGTAAGTGGGAGAGACAGGCGGAAGCCTGTCTCTTTTGCTGCAGTCAGACAAAAAACAGATTTCGCCAAAAGAAAAGTTTATTATAGCAAAACGGCAGGCTTCTGACAGAAAACCGCATGAAAAATACATGAAAATGATACAAATGCGCCAAAAAATGGGGAAAGTGTGTGGATGAAAAATAAGGAGATGCACGATTGAACACCATTCCGAGACACAAATATGTTGACAGAGTGTGAACTTATCTGGTAAAATCAAATGGGTGCGCAGCACCCGAATGCATAGAAGTGAACGGGGCGCGCCCTGTTCGCTGTTTCCTTCTGGCGGAGGAAACAACAAACTATGGTAAAGGAATTAGGAGGTAAACATGAAAAAAGTAGTTTCTCTGCTGCTGGCTCTCATCATGGCGTTCTCCCTGGTCGCCTGCGGCGAAAAGCAGGGCGAGACCGATGACAACACCGACACCGTGCCCTACAAGATCGGCATCGTGACCGGCTCCGTCTCTCAGTCTGAGGACGATCGCCGCGGCGCCGAGGCCTTCCAGAAGGAGTATGGCGAGGATATGGTCCAGTTGGCCATCTATCCCGACAACTTCACCGAGGAGACCGAGACCACCATCCAGTCCATCGTGAACCTGTCCGCCGACCCCCTGATGAAGGCCATCATTGTCAATCAGGCTGTCCCCGGCACCACCGAGGCTTTCCGCAAGATCAAAGAGACTCGCCCCGACATCATCTGCATCGCAGGTGAGTCACACGAGGATCTGCCCGAGATCGGCTCCGCTGCCGACCTGGTCACCAACAATGACTTCGTCTCCCGCGGCTACCTGATCATCCGCACCGCTCACGAGCTGGGCTGCGATACCTTCGTACATATCTCCTTCCCCCGCCACATGTCCTACGAGACCATGAGCCGCCGCGTGGCCATCATGCAGGCCGCTTGCGAGGAGTTCGGCATGAAGTTCGTCCTGGAGACGGCTCCCGATCCCACCTCTGACGTGGGCGTTTCCGGCGCTCAGGCCTACATTCTGGAGCAGGTGCCCGCTTGGGTCGAGAAGTACGGCCAGAACGCTGCCTACTTCTGCACCAACGATGCGCACACCGAGCCTCTGCTGAAGCGCCTGCTGGAGTGCGGCGGCTACTTCATCGAGGCCGACCTGCCCTCCCCCCTGATGGGCTATCCCGGCGCGCTGGGTATTGATCTGACCAAGGAGGCCGGTGACTTCGAGAAGATCCTGACCAAGGTCGAGTCCGCCATCGTGGAGAAGGGCGGCGCCGATCACTTCGGTACCTGGGCTTACTCCTACGGCTACACCCTGTCCGCCGGTCTTGCTCTGCACGCCAAGAACGTGCTGGACGGCAAGAGCGAGCTGAAGGACATGGACGATGTAGCTGCCGCTCTGCAGGTCTACTCTCCCAAGGCGGCCTGGAACGGCGCCAGCTACACCAACGCCACCACCGGCGCGAAGTCTGAAAACGTGTTCCTGATCTATCAGGATACCTATATCATGGGCGATCCCGGCCACTTCATGGGCAACGCTACCGTGGAGATCCCGGAAAAGTACTTCACCATCAGCTGACGACAGGCTTTTGAAGCAACCATTAAAGCGGGGAGGGAGGGCATCCTCCCTCCCCGCTGCTATAGGTAGGGATGAATATGGAAAAGAACAATGCTCCGCTGCTTGAGATGCGGAATATCAAAAAGGGCTTTTTCGGCAATCAGGTGCTCACAGACATCAACTTCACCTTGAAAGAAGGCGAGGTGCTGGGTCTGGTGGGCGAAAACGGCGCCGGAAAGAGCACCTTGATGAAAATACTGTTTGGCATGGACGTGATCCGTGAGACGGGCGGCTACGAGGGGGATGTCCTGATCGACGGAGAAAAAGTGCAGTTCAACACCCCCTTTGATGCGCTGAAGGCCGGCATCGGCATGGTGCATCAGGAGTTCTCGCTGATCCCCGGCTTTACTGCCACGGAGAACATCCTCCTCAACCGCGAGCCCAAGAAAAAAAGCGTCATTTCAGAAGTGTTCGGCCCGCGCCTGGACACTCTCGACTATAAGGAAATGGATAACCGCGCCGCAAAAGCCATCGAGAAGATGGGCGTGGCTATCGACCAGAAGATGGTCATCAGCAGCATGCCCGTGGGTCACAAGCAGTTCACGGAGATCGCCCGCGAGCTGAGCAAGGAGAACCTGAAGCTGCTGATCCTGGATGAACCCACCGCCGTGCTCACCGAGCAGGAGGCACAGGCGCTGTTGGACTCCATCCGCGGCATGGCCTCCCGGGGCATCGCCGTGATCTTCATCACCCACCGCCTGCAGGAGATCCTGTCGGTGTGCGATAAGGTGGTCATCATGCGGGACGGTTATGTGGTCAAGGACGTGCCCGCCCGCGAGACGGATGTCCGCGACATCACCCACTACATGGTGGGGCGCGAGGTGGCCGCCGGCGGCGCTGCCCACGACATCCGCGACCACTCCGATGCCCGCACCATTCTGTCCATCCGCAAGCTGTGGGTGGATATGCCCGGCGAGATCGTCCGCAACGTGGATCTGGACGTGAAGGAGGGCGAGATCCTGGGTATCGGCGGTCTGGCCGGCCAGGGCAAGCTGGGTATTCCCAACGGTGTGATGGGCCTGTACGAGGCGGGCGGCACCGTGGAATTCGACGGCAAGCCCATCGCGCTGAACAGCCCCCGGAAGTGTCTGGACTCCCAGCTGGCCTTCGTGTCCGAGGATCGGCGCGGCGTGGGTCTGCTGCTGGATGAGTCACTGGAGTGGAACGTGGCGTTCCCCGCCATGCAGGTGCAGAACAAGTTCCTGAAGAGAATGGGTTTCTTCACATGGCGCGACGAAAAGGCCATCCACACGGTGACGAACCGGTATATCGATGAATTGCAGATCAAGTGTACCGGCTCCAGCCAGAAGGCCAGAGAGCTGTCCGGCGGCAACCAGCAGAAGGTGTGTCTGGCCAAGGCGTTCGCGCTGGAGCCCCGCTTCCTCTTCGTGTCCGAGCCTACCCGCGGTATCGACGTGGGCGCCAAGGCGCTGGTGCTGGAGGCGCTGAAGAAATTTAACCGCGAATCCGGCGTCACGGTGGTGATGATCTCCTCCGAGCTGGAGGAGCTGCGCCAGATCTGCGACCGCATCGCCATCGTCTCCGGCGGCAGGGTCGCCGGTATCCTGCCTGCTGACCATTCCTCCGAGGAGTTCGGTATGCTCATGGTCAGTCAGGTGAAGTAAGGAGGAAGAAATGGGCAATACGACCACACTTGGAAACAAGTCAAAATTCAGAGAGTTGGTGGACAGCTTCGGCCTGCCGCGTCTGATCATCGCGTGCTTCCTGCTGCTGCTGCTCATCGCCGCGCCCTGCGTGGGGCTGGATTTCCCCACACAGATCACCAATATCATCACCCGTTTCAGCTGGAACGCCGTGATGGTGCTGGCCATGGTGCCCATGGTACACTCCGGCTGCGGCCTGAACTTCGGCCTGCCGCTGGGTATCGTGTCCGGACTGCTGGGTGCCACGCTGTCCATCGAGCTGGGCTATACGGGGTTTGCCAGCTTCCTGATGGCCATCCTCATCGCCACGCCCTTTGCCCTGCTGTTCGGCGGCGGCTACGGCTGGCTGCTGAACAAGATCAAGGGCGGCGAGATGATGATCGCTACCTATGTGGGCTTCTCGTCCGTGTCCTTCATGTGCATGATGTGGCTGCTGCTGCCGTACAAGCACCCTACCATGGTGTGGGGCTTCTCCGCCAGCGGTCTGCGTACCGTCATCTCGCTGGAGGGCTATTACGACAAGGCGCTGGCCAACATTCTGACCATCGACCTGAACAGCATCGGCATCAATATGGTGATCCCCACCGGTACGCTGCTGTTCTTCGTGCTGCTGGCCGTGCTGATGTGGGCGTTCCTGCACACCAAGACCGGCACCGCCATGACCGCTGTGGGCTCCAACCCCGCCTTTGCCCGCGCAGCGGGCATCAACGTGGACAAGATGCGGCTTATCTCCGTGATCATGTCCACCTGGCTGGGTGCTGTGGGTATTCTGGTGTATGAGCAGGGCTTCGGCTTCATACAGCTGTACAACGGCCCCTTCTGGATGGCCATGCCCGCCGTGGCCGCCATCCTCATCGGCGGCGCGTCGGTGAATAAGGCATCCATCGGCAATGTGATTATCGGTACGATCCTGTATCAGGGCGTGGTGACCATGACCCCCACCGTGATGAGCGCCGCCTTCCAGATGGATATGAGCGAGGTCATCCGTATCGTGGTATCCAACGGCATGATCCTCTATGCCCTGACCAGAAAGACGGAAAGGGGGCGCTGACATGAAGGGTAAGAGATTCGACGTAAAGCAATTCCTGGGCAAAAACTCAGTGCCCGTCCTGTTTATCATCATCTGCGCCGTGCTCATTCCCGTGTCCGGCCTGCCGGTGAGCTACATACTTAACGAGGCTATGACCCGTCTGGGGCGCAACGCCTTTTTGATCCTGAGCCTGCTGATCCCCATTATGGCCGGTATGGGTCTGAACTTTGCCATGACGCTGGGCGCTATGGCCGGCGAGATCGCGCTGATTTTGGTGGCGGACTGGCAGATCTGGGGTATCCCCGGTCTGGTGCTGGCGGCCATTTTGTCCATCCCCCTGTCCATTCTGCTGGGTCTTATGTGCGGCAGCATCCTAAACCGCGCCAAGGGCCGCGAGATGGTCACCAGCTACTTTATCGCCTACTGCATGACCGGTGTGTACCAGCTGGTGGTGCTGTATATGATGGGGCCCATCATCCCCATCCTCCACAACACACTGAAGCTGCCCCGCGGCTTTGGTATCCGCAACACCGTCAGCCTTCTGCAGATGCGGCAGAGCGTCGATAATGCGCTGGCCATCTACGTGGGCGGCGTGAAGATCCCCGTGCTGACGCTGATCATCATCGCATTGGCCTGCCTGTTCATCGTGTGGTTCCGCCGCACGAAGCTGGGACAGGACATGCGCGCGGTGGGACAGGACATGAATGTGGCGCGGGACGCCGGCATCAATGTGGACCGCACCCGCCTGATCTCCATCGTCATGTCCACCGTGTTCGCGGGCTTCGGCATGATCATCTATCTGCAGAACATGGGCAACTTCCCCACCTATACGGCGCATACCAACGTCGGCATGTTCTGCATCGCCGCGCTGCTGGTTGGCGGCGCCTCCGTGGAAAAGGCGTCCATCGGCAACGTGTTCCTGGGTGTGCTCCTGTTCCATACCATGTTCATCGTGGCGCCGGCCGCCGGAACCAAGATCACCGGCGACTCCATGATCGGCGAGTACTTCCGCGTGTTCGTGTCCTACGCCGTTATCACCGTGGCACTGGTCATGTACGAGGCCAAGAAGCGCAAGGAGAACCGCACGCTGGGTCAGCAGCTGGCCATTGAGCAGAAGGCCGAGGAGGAGGGGAGAACCGCATGAAAACGACGAAACGCTCGTGGCTCATCCGTATCGCCTTTATCCTGGTGCTGGTGCTCGTCGCCGTGCTGATGCTGCGCATCGGACGCGGCCACACCGTCTATTTCGACAACCGCGCAGTGGACAAGGGCGGCCAGTCTGTGGAGGCGCCCTATAAGATCACTGTGTACGTGAACGGCGAGCAGATCTCCAAGCTGTACGAAAAGGAACGCTGCTTGACCACCGTCATCGGCGACAAGCTGGAGCTGACCGTGGAGGTCATGCAGCAGAAGGGCGGCAGCGAGACAACGGAAACGTACCAAATGACACTGCCCCATAACATCGACGGCATCATCATCAACCTGCCGGCGTATATGGCTGGCCTGCCGGAGGAGGCCTATCTGGAGGAATTCATCCCCGCGCCTCCCACCGAGGACGACGACGAGGAAGCGCCCGGTATCGAGGACGATATGGGCCTGGGCGACTTCTGATAATGTGTGCTGCATACACAGCCCATGCGAAAGCATGGGCTGTGGGCACATAGGGACTTGCTTGCGCTCGGCAGGCGGATATGCTATACTGAATGGGCGGCGCGGAGACCGCGGCCGCATGGGAAAGGAGTATCAAAATGGCTGTTTTGAAAGGCTTGAAGCCAGAAAAGGTGTTCGCATATTTTGAAAAGCTGTGCTCGGTGCCCCACGGCAGCGGCAACACGAAGATCATCAGCGATCTGTGCGTGGACTTTGCCAAGGAACTGGGACTGAAGTACCGGCAGGAGCCGTGCAACAACGTGGTGATCTGGAAGCCGGCATCTCCCGGCCATGAGAGCGCCGAGCCGATCATCCTGCAGGGACACATCGACATGGTGTGCGCCAAGACCGACGACTGCACCAAGGACATGACCCGCGAGGGACTTGACCTGATGACCGACGGTGAGTGGGTCTGGGCGGACAAGACGTCGTTGGGCGGCGACAACTGCATTGCCGTGGCCATGATCCTGGCGATCCTGTCGGATGATACGCTGGTGCATCCGCCCATCGAGGCGGTGTTCACCGTGGACGAGGAGGTGGGCATGGACGGCGCCTTTGCGCTGGACTGCTCTGACCTGAAGGGCAAAAAGCTGCTGAATTTGGACTCCGAGCTGGAGGGCGTGTTCACCGTGTCCTGCGCAGGCGGCATGCGCTCCGATTGCCTGCTGCCCGCAGCGCTGACCGATGCGGCGGGCATGGAGGGCTTCAGCATCACCGTGGCCGGCCTGCGGGGCGGTCACTCCGGTGCGGACATCCATCTGGGACGCGGCAGCGGCAACCGCCTCATGGGACGGGTACTGGCCACAGCGCTGGAGAAGTTCCCCGGCCTGCGGCTGGCGGCCTTCTCCGGCGGGCAGTTCGACAACGTGATCTGCTCCCGCTGCGATGCGGCGGTGGCGCTGCCCACCGGCAGCGGCGCGGCGTTCACGGCGTTCATCCGGGAGTTTGACGCGGCGTTGAAAAACGAGTACGCCGTCACCGACCCCGATGTGACGCTGACCTGCGCGGCAGCGGAGACGGCAAAAGCCGTGTCCGCAGAGCGCACCGTGACGCTGGTGCAGGCGCTGACGGCCATGCCGCAGGGCGTGGAGGCTATGGACACGGATTTCCCCGGTCTGGTGCAGACATCCCTGAATATGGGCGTGGTGAAGCTGGACGGCGACGGACTGCACATCGCGTTCTCCATCCGGTCGTCCATCGCGTCCCGGAAGCTGATGCTGGCGCAGCGCGTGCGGGCTGTGGCGGCGCTGGCGGGCGGCACTGTGGCAGAGCGGGGCGTGTACCCCGGCTGGCAGTACAAGAGGGAGTCGCAGTTCCGGGATACGCTGCTGGCGGCGTATAAGGATCTTACCGGTAAGGACGGCGTGGTGGAGGCCACCCACGGCGGTCTGGAGTGCGGATTGCTGATGGAGAAGATCCCCGGTCTGGACGCGGTGTCCATGGGGCCGGAGCTGCACGATGTACACTCCGTGCGGGAGCGGCTAAGCGTGCCCTCCACGGAGCGCACCTATGAACTGGTATGCGAGCTGCTGCGGCGCAGCTGTTGAATGTGACAGAAAGCTGAGAGGCGGGGCTTTGCCCCGCCTCTGTTATTTTGCAGGATTTCCCAGCAGAAAATGCACTTATTGCGGGGCGTTCCTGCATAAAACGATTTAGCATTATGAATAGACCACCGCTAAAAAGTGCCATGATACAGACAAAACTACGGATTTGCCGAAAGAAATGCCGACTAAGAAAAGCGGAATGTCCGCACGGACGGGAAAATCGTTCCGCAGAAAAATGAAATTTTCCGCATTTAGATATTGCAAAAAGTTTACGCCTGCGATATAATGGCACCGTTGAACACCGCCGTGCCCGACCGGCCGGCGGAAAAAGCTGTTTTTCAGGAAGAGGAAAACAATTTATCTATCAATAAGGAGAAAGAACATGAAAAAGTTTTTTGCACTGGTTCTGGCGCTGGTCATGGCGCTGAGCCTGGTCGCCTGCGGCGACAAGAAGGACGACAGCGGCGATGTGACCGCTGAGCATACCGACACCACCACCGTGGCCGTGGGCGCGGTGATCCTGGCTCGCGACGACGTGTCCAGCGACGACGTGTACAAGTTCGTGGCGGACATCTTCGATAACGCCGCGTCCCTGACCACCAGCCACGCCAAGTACGGCGAGCTGAGCCTGGAGTACGGCGCTTCCATCACCTCCGTGCCCTATCACCCCGGCGCTGCCAAGTACTTCTCCGAGAAGGGTTTTGAGGTCGCCGCCGTGAAGGACGGCGCCGGCAGCACCGACTCCCGCAACCTGCGCTTCGTCACCGGCGGCGAGTCCGGCACCTACTACGCCTTCGGCTCCGTCATCGCCCAGCACGCCACCAACAACGCCGGCGTCAACGTCGTGGGTCTGGTGGGCAACGGCTCTCAGGCCAACGTGCAGGAGTTGGTGGACGGCACCGCTGACTTCGCGTTCTGCCAGTCCGACGTGATGGCCTACGCCTACAACGGCACCAACCTGTTCGAGAGCAAGGTCGAGGGCTTCTCCACCGTGGCCGCCCTGTACATGGAGCAGGTGCAGATCGTCACCACCAACCCCGCCATCAAGACCGTGGCTGACCTGGCCGGCAAGTCTGTGTCCATCGGCGCTCCCGGCTCCGGCGTGTACTTCAACGCCATCGATGTGCTGGGCGCTTACGGGCTGACCGAGGACGACATCAAGCCCACCTACCAGTCCTTCAGCGACAGCGCCGACGCCCTGAAGAACGGCCAGATCGACGCCGCCTTCATCGTGGCCGGTGCCCCCACCACCGCTGTGACCGACCTGGCCACCACCAAGGATACCTACCTGGTCAGCCTGGACAGCGAGCACATCGCCAAGCTGCTGGAGACCTCCGACTATTACACCGAGACCGTCATCGCCAAGGACGTGTACTTCGGCGACTAAATCCTTAGCAGAGAATTGACGCTTTTCGAGGCTACGGCGGGGTTTCCCGCCGTAGTCCTCGCGCTATTCTGTAATCTTCAGGGAGAGAAACGACTATGAGCATCGACAAGAAAAAACCGGATACCAGCCCGGCTGACGGCGTCAATACCGCCGCGGACGAGGCCCCGGATCTGGACGCGGTCATGCGTAAATATGACCGTGAATCCGCCACCCGCCTGTGGGAGGGTACGCCCCAGCTGATCATCCGCATCCTCATGGCCGCGTTCGGTCTGTTCTGCATCGGCATGACCCTGTTTTCCAAGGCCATGCCCGAGATCCGGCTCACCATGTTCGTGGGCTGCATCATTATCATCGGCTTCCTGACCTACCCCGCCAGCAAGCACCACGTCAGGGTCAACTACCTGCCCTGGTACGATATCGTGCTGATGGTGGTGGGCGCGGCCTGCTTCTTCTACTTCGCGCTGAACGCCATGACGCTGGTGCGCCTGTCCACCCGTATCGAGACGGTCCACGTCATCATCGGCGTGGTGGGTATCCTGATCCTGATGGAGCTGTGCCGCCGCTGCGTGGGTCTGCCTATTCTGTGCGTGGCCGGCGTGCTGATCGTGTACGCGTTCATCAACCAGCTGAGCTACGCCGGCGCGGTGAACGGTGCCACCCTGTATGACGCGCTGAAAACCATCATCTACAAGCTGTTCTACACCACCTCCGGCGTCATCGGCACGCCCATCAACGTGTGCTATACCTACATCGTTCTGTTCATCATCTTCGGCGCGTTCCTGGAGCGCACCGGCATCGCCAACTTCTTCATCAGCTTTGCCAACCGTCTGGCTGGCTGGTCCAGCGGCGGCCCGGCGAAGGTGGCTGTTATCAGCTCCGCCCTGTGCGGCATGGTGTCCGGCTCCTCCGTGGGCAACACCGTCACCACCGGTTCCTTCACCATCCCCATGATGAAGAAGACCGGCTACAAGCCCGAGTTCGCCGGCGCCGTCGAGGCCGCGGCCTCCACCGGCGGCCAGATCATGCCCCCCATCATGGGTGCGGCAGCCTTCCTCATGGCCGAGTACATGAAGCTGCCCTACGCCCAGGTGGCCGTCAAGGCCATCCTGCCCGCGCTGCTGTACTTCACCGGGATCTTCATCGCCGTCCATCTGGAGGCCAAGAAGCTGGGCCTGAAGGGCGTTCCCCGCGAGGAGCTGCCTGCGTGGCGTCTGCTGGTCCGTGACTGCTACCTGATCATTCCCCTGATCCTGCTGGTGTGGCTGGTGTCCTCCGGCAGCAAGACCATGTCCCACTCCGCGGCCTATTCCATTCTGGCCGCCATTGCCGTGGGCTTCGTCAATTTCTTCCTGCAGGGCAAGCGCGGTGAGGGCGACACCCAGCCCATGACGACCGGCAAGGCGCTGGGTAATGCCGGCAAGCGCTCCTTCTTCTCCGCGGTGGAGTCTCTGGAAGCCGGTTCCCGCGGCGCTATCACCGTGGCCGTGGCCTGCAGCATGGCGGGCATCATCGCCGGCTGTATCACCGTCACCGGCCTGGCCTCCATCCTCATCAACGCCATCGTCCAGCTGGCGGGCAACGCCACCATCGTCGGCCTGGTGCTGACCATGCTGTGCTGTATCGTCCTGGGCATGGGCGTGCCCACCACGGCCAACTACTGCATCATGGCCTCCACCTGCGCGCCCATCCTCATTCAGCTGGGCTTCCCGCTGGTGGCTGCCCACTTCTTCGTGTTCTACTTTGGCATCGTGGCGGATATCACGCCCCCTGTGGCTCTGGCGGCCTATGCCGGCTCGGCCATCGCCAAGTCCGACCCCATGAAGACCGGCATCAACGCCACCAAGCTGGCCATCGCCGCCTTTATCGTGCCGTACATCTTCGCCTACAGTCCGGCCCTGCTGTTTGAGAACATCTCCGGCTGGTGGGAGGTGGCGCAGATCTGCGTCAGCGCTCTGCTGGGCATCTTTGCCATCGCGGCGTCCCTGAACGGCCATCTGTACAAGAAGGTCCACTGGGCGCTGCGTATCGTCCTGGCCGTCGGCGGCCTGGGCATGATGATCCCCGGCACGCTCACCGACGTGGCCGGCCTGGTGCTGGTGGCGGCGGTCATCGCCTACCAGAAGATCAGCGCCAAGAAGCACGGCGGCCCTGTGATGACGGTCTGATCCCATTTGAAGCAAAAGCATCCCCGCACACCGTGCGGGGATGCTTTTTTACACTATGTTCATACATTTCCACACATTTTGCCTAAAGTGCATAGTACGGGCATCTTGCAAAAACTGTCTGAATTCGGTATGATACAGGTGGTAAGACAGTTTTTGCACAAAGAGAGGAGCATGGACATGGCACAGACCACAAAAAACGCCATTCGCAAGGGCTTTCTGGACCTACTGGAGCAGCGGCCGCTGGATAAGATCTCCGTGGTGGACATCGCAGATCACTGCGGCGTGAACCGGAATACGTTTTATTACTACTATTGCGACATCTACGCCCTGGTGCGCGAGGTGCTGGAGACGGAGCTGGACCGCGTCCTCAACGCACCACCCCTCTGCACCAGCTGGTACCAGCTGATGATGCGGGCGGCGGCGTTCATGCGCGCCAACCGCCGCGCGGTCTACCACCTGTACCAGTCCAGCCAGCGCGACCTGCTGGAGCGCGAGTATTACCAGGTGGTCTACGGTGCCGTGGAGGATCTGGTGCGCCGCACGGCGGAGGACCTGCCGGTGGCGGAGACGGATGTGCAGTCCATCGCGGCGCTGTATACGGCCACGCTGGTGGGCCTGCTGCAAAGCTGGCTGCACTACGGCATGAAGCACGATGAGGAGCAGTTCGTGGAGCGCGTCACCCGCCTGACGGAGGGCACGCTGCGCCACGCGCTGGAGCGCAGTTGCGGGGTGGAGAAGGCGTGAGCGGTTTCTGGAAATGCGTCCTGTACGCGGCGGCGCTGGCCCTGCTGGCGCACCCGCTGGGTCAGGCGATCCCCGGTCCCTTTGACCCGGAGAAGCGGCTCTTCCGCAGCCGGAAATGGGAGCAGAACGGCCGCATCTACACCAAATTGGCCATCGATAAGTGGAAGAAGCTGGTGCCGGACATGAGCCGCATCCTGCCGGACATGGTGAAGAAGGAACTGCCCGGCAGCGGCGCCGTGACGGCGGATCAGGCCGCGGCGCTGGTGCAGGAGACGTGCCGCGCGGAGTTGGTCCACGGGGCCTCCTGTTTGCTGGGCCTGGCGTTTCTGTGGCTGTGGCCCGGCTGGGGCGGCGCGATCGTGCTGGCGGTGTGGGTGCTGCTGGCCAATCTGCCCTTTATTCTGATACAACGCTACAACCGCCCCCGGCTCATGCGCCTGGCGGCGCTGCTGCGAAAGCGAGCGCAGCGGAAAGGAGAGCAAAATGCGCGTACTGATCCTGACCTGTAACACCGGCGGCGGGCACAACGCCGTAGCCGCCGCCCTGCGTGACAGCTTCCAGCGCTGCGGCGCGTCCTGCGACGTGATGGACGGCTTGGGCTTCATCTCCAAAAAGGCATCCAAATTCGTTTCCAAGTGGCACACCCGGTTCTACCGCCGGTATCCCAAGCTCTACAAGGCGGGCTATATGTCCGCCGAGGGCGACAAGGAGATGGACCGGCGCGACGGCCCGGTGTACCGCTACATTGCCCGCGGTGCCCGCCGTCTGGGCCGCACGCTGCAAAGCGGCGGCTACGATGCCGTTGTCTGTGTCCACGTGATCCCCGCTATGATGATGACGGCGCTGAAGCAGGCGTGGAGCGCCTGTCCGGTGTTCTGCTTCGTGGCCACGGACTATACCTGCAGCCCCACAGTGGGTGCCTGTACCCCGGATATCTGCGTCATTCCCCATCAGGAGCTGGCCGACGAGTTCGTCAGCTGCGGCATCGCCCGCGATACCCTCCTGCCCGCCGGCATCCCCGTGCGTTCCGCCTTCCGCCAGCGCGGTGACAGGGCCGCGGCACGGAGAGCTCTGGGCCTGCCGGAGACCGGCCGCCACATCGTCCTCATGTCCGGCAGCATCGGCTGCGGCCCCATGGGCGACGTGGCGGAGGACCTGGATATGCGTATGGCCGACGGCGACTTTGCCACGGTGCTGTGCGGCAGCAACAAGCAGATGCGCTATGCCCTGGAGCTGCGCCGCCTGTACCGCGTGGAGGCCATGGGCTTCACTACCCAGGTGCAGCTGTACATGGACAGCGCGGACGTGCTGGTCAGCAAGCCTGGCGGCATCAGCATCACCGAGGCCGGCACCCGCGGCGTGCCGCTGCTGCTGGCGGATATGGTGGGCGGCTGCGAAACGCGGAACGAGGCGTTCTTCACCGCCCACGGATGGGCGGCCTCCTGCCCGCCGGACAACATGGCCGCGTCGGCCCTGGCCTTTCTGGAGGACGAACAGCAGCGTCAGGCCATCACCGCTGCCCAGAGCCGCGATTTCGACGGCCTGGCCGCCGACCGTGTGGCCGCCGCCGTCCTCGCCCGCTGCAAGAAATGACCCCAGCGCCCACGGCGGCAGCCGTGGGCGCCTTCTTTGCGCTTTTTGTACGGCGTCCCTCTTGCATTTCGCACAAACTGTCGGTATACTTGTTAAAGAAATATCGATTTGTTCACAGGCAGGTCATATTCGTATAGTAGGATGAAACTGCGGCCCCGGACGTGGGCTGCGGCCGAAAGGAGGGCGTCTGCCCATGATGATCGAAAAAAGCGGCACCATCCGCCTGCGGGACATTCCCACCGCCGCAGGTCTTTCCCCGAAGGACCAGGAGCTGGCGGCGGGCATGGTGCGGGTGACGCACCTGTACCGCAGTGCGCTGAAGGTAGCCGTAACGCAGATGGAGATCCTGGACGAGGAGTTCGCCCGTCTGTATGACCACTCGCCCATCCACCACATCGAATACCGTATCAAGACGCTGGACAGCATCATCGACAAGCTGCGCCGCCGGGGCCTGGAGGTCAGCATCGACAACATCTACGCCCACATCCAGGACGTGGCCGGTATCCGCGTCATCTGCAACTATCTGGATGATATCTACTACCTGCGCTCCCTGCTCACCCGCAGCGAGTCCTATACCGTCCTCCGCGAGGTGGACTATATCAAGGAGCCAAAGGACACCGGTTACCGCAGCCTGCACCTGATCGTCAACGTGCCCATCGTCATCAGCGAGGGCACCATGGTCCTGCCGGTGGAGATCCAGCTCCGCACCATCGCCATGGATATGTGGGCCAGTCTGGAGCACGAGCTGCGGTATAAATCCGACCGCAAATTCACCCAGCAGGATGCCGCCCGCCTGCGCCTGTGCTCCGACGCCATCAGCGAGATCGACCGGGAGATGCAGGATATCTACCAGGGCAACGAACCCCAATACCACGCCTGAACACAAAAGACCGGCCCCGCCGGTCTTTTTTCGGCCCCAGCCAAGGCCCATAACTTCCCCTTATACCTCCCACCCGCATTTGTTATGCCAACATCTGGATATTCCCGTTGCCTTTCGCGACACTTTCTGGTAAGATGGTCGTACAACAGAGCCTGCGCGCCAAAAAACTTTCCCAACAAGAAATTTTGCGGCACACAGGCCCGGGAGAGAAATATGTGAGCCATAGAAGGAGGAACCGCCATGAAGAGACGACTGCTCCCCATCCTGATGACCCTGGTATTGGTATGCGCGCTGCCCATATGGGCAGCTTTTGTTACATCGGGGGATGTAACAAATCCCCTGGTGTGCACCGCCGGCGCGACGGAACTGACCTTGCAGGGGAGGATAGACAAGGCAAACGCTGGCGATACGATTACATTGAGCTCTGATACGGAGATTGCTGCCACGCTGCAAATTGCAAAAAACCTGACCCTCGACCTGAACGGATGTACATTGAGGATGACCGGTAATCGCAGCGTGCTTTGTGTGTATAACGGCGCGACCCTGACCATCACGGACAGCAGCACGGCGAAGTCCGGCACCATCACCGGCGGTAATGCCACGGATGGCGGCGGCGTATACATAGGAGGCAATTTATCAGAAGGAGGAGAAGGACACCTTGTGATGACCGGCGGCACCATCACCGGCTGTAAAGCCGACCCCTCCTTGTACGGCGGCGGCCGGGGCGGCGGTGTGTTTGTATTTAAGGGGAGCTTTACCATGTCCGGTACGGCCAAGATCACCAACTGCACCGCTGCTGGGGGTGGCGGCGTTGTGGTACACACCGGATCGAGTACATTCACTATGAACGGCGGTGAGATCAGCGATTGCAAAGCTTCCAAAACCGGCGGTGGTGTTTGCCTGGTCGGCGGTGCATGGTTTGAAATGACCGGCGGTACCATCCGGAACTGCACAGATGGCTCTGTGGAGAGCAGTGCGATCTATATGGACCCGGGGACGATGAAAGCCCACGGCGGCACGGTAGAAGGAAATGTCTGGGTGGTGAGCAGTAGCATTACACGTGACTCTGAAAAGAACTATACCATTTTCAACGGGACGATCACATTTGAGGGTAATGGCAGTACTACGGCCATGTACCCGGTGAAATTCGACTTGGATCAGGGCGGTGACAATGACATTACGGTGAGCAAGACGAAGCTGGGCGACCCGGCAGAAAAGCCCGCTGACCCGACCAAGCCAAATCTTGTTTTTCAATATTGGTATGAAGCGGGAACGGATGGCTCTGCCGCGTGGGACTTCAGTACGCCGGTGACGCGTCCCCTGCATCTGCTGGCCAAGTGGGAGGAAAAACCCCAGACCGGCGGCTATTACTACTACCCCACCACCGATACTAAGGCCGACGACACCAAGGGTTCGCCCAAGACCGCTGACCCCGGCGTAGCCCTCTACGCCGCCCTGTCGCTCCTGTCTCTGACCGGCCTGACCTGCACCGCCAAAAAGCGATAAACAAAGCCAAAAGAAGCGCCCCCGGGCGCTTCTTTTTATCTCCCAAGCCTTCCCCCTGGAGGTCCGCGGTATTGAATGACAGGCCGGTGGCCTGTCAGACCCGCGGACCGACCGACCCGCAGGGAGACAGGTGCCCGGGCCGCACAAGCTCAAGCATTCCCCCTTGATGGGTCGCGGTGTTGAATGACACGCCTCCGTTAGCCTTCCCCTT
>ERZ791840.105-NODE-105-length-66592-cov-4.128876_pt1 | contig 66592 bp, 59 predicted proteins | sample MGYA00510291_ERZ791840 | MGnify/ENA primary metagenome ERZ791840 (study PRJEB30046, sample SAMN00715256) | human gut metagenome | study: EMG produced TPA metagenomics assembly of the A metagenome-wide association study of gut microbiota in type 2... | reverse complement strand
ACTTCAACTTCTACCACCACTTCAACTTCTACCACCACTTCAACTTCTACCACCACTTCAACTTCTACCACCACTTCAACTTCTACCACCACTTCCACTTCTACCGCCACTTCAACTTCTACCACCACTTCAACTTCTACAACCACTTCCACTTCTACCAGCACTTCGACTTCTACCAGCACTTCGACTTCTACCACCACTTCAACCTCTACAACTACTTCAACTTCTACCACTACTTCAACTTCTACCACTACTTCAACTTCTACCACTACTTCAACCTCTACCACTACTTCAACTTCTACTACCACTTCAACTTCTACCACCACTTCGACTTCTACCACCACTTCAACCTCTACAACTACTTCAACTTCTACCACCACCGAACCGGACTGGATTCCTATGTACGGAGATACTGACCGAAACGGACGTGTAGATATTACAGATGCCTTTCTAGTTCTGCAATATTATGCCAACCACAGTGCCGGAAATCTCAGCTATACATTTACCGAATACCCGGAAATTGAACGAAAACTGCTGCCTTTTGTTGATATTGACCATGACAAAAGCATTACCATTTCAGATGCGTACTATATCTTAAAGTACTATTCCCTGCAATACGCCGGTGCCCCTGCGACATGGGACGAGATACAAAAATAAAGCGATGCGGTATGACAAAAACACGTCATACCGCATCGCTTTTTCTATGATTGTAAGAGAACCTGTTCTACGCACAGTTTTTTCTATATGTGTAAACTATGCAGCTATATTGGCTCAATTGTCACTCAGATCGTATCGTTCTTCCCGGTTGGAAAAAGCAGCGTCTAAAATTTTCCCGTAAAACCCAGCAGGATTCAGCATAATCTGATCTCCCAGATATTTTGCCTGGGTATAATCCGGCGCATACAGTTTCAAATCCAGCAGATCATCCTGCACATCCAGGCAACGAACATGCACATAATACCCTTTTTCCAAAGGAATATAATCGATTTTGACTTCGCTCTCTCGTTTGATTCTTGCAAAATAATGGAGCGCCGCAGATACCAGCTTATCCCGGTAGGCTTTTCCCACATAGTTCCGCAGCTCCTTGGCAATCCGCATGCCGGTTTCTGTCAGCGCGTAATAGGAACTGCCGTTCTCCTGCTTTTGCATACGGATAGAATCCTGTTTGGTCAGATAATCCAGAGATTCCTGATAAGCAAAGTAGTTAATAATGTCATTTCCCACCGCAATATCATATAAATGTGACTCCCGCACAGGCTTTCCAATCCGATACAGCAAATAGCAAATCAGAATATTGGCCGTATGCGGATCCATAATCGGCGGCGTTGCCATTTTCGACATTTTCATCAGATTTTCTTCCTGCACTGTTCGTCACCTCACATTTCTTTAAAAGTGCGGATAATCTATCATATGGGAAAGAATCGCAATATTCACAGCAGCCTCCACACACGGCACTGCGCGAGGCACAATACAAGGATCATGCCGGCCGTGAATCAGCAGCGTTTCGTTGGTTTTGGCGCGAAAATCCACGGTTTCCTGCGGCTTTGCAATGGAAGCGGTCGGCTTGATTGCCACATTCAGCGTAATCGGCATACCCGAAGAAATGCCGCCCAAAATACCGCCGTGGTTGTTGGTTTTGGTCTTAACGTGGCCTTCTTCATCAATATAAAACGGATCGTTATTCTGGCTGCCCACCATTTCTGCCACCTGGAATCCGGCACCGAACTCCAGGCCTTTGACTGCCGGAATGCCGAATATCAGCTGTGAAATCGTATTTTCCAGACCGTCAAACATAGGCGATCCCACACCTGCCGGCACATTGATCACAGCGCATTCAATCAGGCCGCCCAGAGACTCGCCGCCCTTTCCGGCGTTGCAGATATCCTCCCGCATCTTTTCTCCGGCCGCGTCATTCAGCACCGGAAAGCTCTTGGCACGAACGGAGAGAATATCCTCTTTGCTGACTTTGGTTCTGGAAAAAGCATCGTCATACACACCGTGTACTGCAGCAATGTGCGCGCCGGTATAAATGCCGCGCCGCTCCAGAATCTGTCCGCAAATAGCACCGGCAAAGCACAGCGGTGCCGTCAGACGGCCGGAAAAATGTCCGCCGCCGCGAATATCGTTAAACCCACGATACCGCATAGCACCGGTATAATCGGCATGTCCCGGGCGCGGCAGTCTGGCCAGATTGCCGTAATCCTTGGAACGGGTGTCCGTATTCTGAATAAAGGCACACAGCGGAACGCCAGTGGTTCTGTCATTCAAAAGTCCTGACATCACCTGGGGCAGATCTTTCTCTCCCCGGGGTGTGGTAGTTCCATCCTTTTTCGGAGCGCGGCGCGCCATAAACTGCCGCAGCTTTTCCAGATCTATATATTCTCCCGGCGGCAGATTGTCAATAACAACGCCGATTGCCGGCCCATGGGATTCTCCGAAAATAGAAATGGAGATATTACGATTCCAGAACGATGACATGGGCATTTCCTCCTAATTGACGATAATCCTCATAGAACTGAGGGTAAGATTTTTCTACGCATTCTCCGTGAAGAATGGTCACTGCACCTGTACAGCGCGTAGCTGCAACTGCTGCACACATGGCAATCCGATGATCGCCGCAGCTGTCCACGGTACCGCCATGCAGTTCGGAAACCGGCCGGATTTCCAGGCCGTCTTCTGTTGCTGTCACATCACCGCCCAGTGCATTCAGCATTGCCGCTGTAGAGGAAAGCCGGTCACTTTCTTTGATTGCCAGACGATGGGCACCAGTAATCCGGGACGGAGCTGTTCCAAATGTTGCTAAGACCGCCAGAATCGGGACCAGATCCGGAATATCGGATGCATCTACAGAAAAGCACGCCGGAAGTCCTTCCTTTAAATTATAGCACATCTGTTCTGTGATTTCAACAATTTTTTTATCACCCTGCACACTTTTTGGATTTAAATTGGTCAGTTCGATTGTACTGCCCAGCACATTTGCCACAAAAAAGAAAGCCGCCTGGGAATAATCCCCTTCTACCGTCTGATCACAGGCGTGTAATTTCTGGCCGCCGGGAATACGATAGCCAGATGCGGTCTCCTGAACTTCTGCCCCGAACTGACGCAGGCAGGCAATGGTCAAATCCACATAAGGCTTGGATTCCAGCCGGGAAAGCATCCGAATCTCCGAATCTCCCGGCAAAAGAATCAGTGCCAGAATCAATCCGGTCACATACTGAGAAGAAACATCTCCCTCCAGCTCATATACGCCCGGCTGTAACTGTCCCTCAATGGTAAAGGGCATGGTATTAGCATAAGCAAAGGTAATGCTCTTTTTCGGCAGTTCCCGAAGATAGGCTGTAATCGGGCGCTGGGGCAGGCGTCCCTGTCCCAAAAAGGTTGTGCGAATTCCCAGTGCCGCAGCAACCGGAATCAGAAATCGCAGTGTAGAGCCGCTTTCGCAGCAGTCTGCATTTGCCTCCCGGCTGGGATTTCTGCCAATGCCTGTTACGGTAATGGAACTGCCATTCTGCTGAAAGGCAGCGCCGAAAGCAGTCAGAACATCCATTGTTGCTGTGATGTCTCTGGAAATATCTACACCGGAAATGGTAGACACACCGTCTGCCAGCGCCGCGCAAATCAGCATCCGATGCGCAACACTTTTAGAAGCCGGAATGCGGACAGTTCCGTGCAGCAATCCGGGGGTAATGGTTACATTCATGCTGTTGTGCCTCCCATCCAGGCAGAAAATTCTGCAAACGGCATCGACCGAATCTGCGCATTGCCGATTTCTTCACACACGATATACCGCAGATCGCGGCTGGCACGCTTTTTGTCCTTTCCGCAAAGGGGCACCAATTCCCCCATGGGTGCCAAAACGGTGGTCGGCAGCTGATATGCCGTAACGCAGTCACAAAGCCGCTTATAAATCTCCGGCGCACAGGTTTTCTCCGCCATCATGCACATACCGGCCGCAACTGCGCTGCCATGTGTATAGGTTTCATAGTGATAGTAGCTTTCAATGGCGTGTGCCAGTGTATGTCCAAAGTTCAGGATCATCCGTTCTCCGGTGTCGAACTCATCGTGTTCCACAACCTGCCGCTTGATGTCAATACAATTTGCAATAACGGTTCCAATCACTTCGTGAATGGTTTCCAGATTATATTGTTCCAGCAGTGCAAACAGCTTTTCATCCCGAATCATGCCGTATTTAATCACTTCACCCATGCCGTCTGCCAGAGTTTCCGACGGAAGCGTCCGCAGGGTATCCGGGTCACACAATACTGCAACCGGCTGTTTGAAGGCACCTACCAGATTTTTTCCGCCGGGCAGGTCAATGGCCGTCTTGCCGCCTACAGAAGAATCCACCTGCGCCAAAAGCGTGGTGGGAATCTGCAAATACGGCAGTCCGCGCAAAAATGTTGCTGCGGCAAAGCCGGTAATATCGCCTACCACACCACCGCCCAGTGCAACCAGACAGTCTGTACGGGTAATGGCATTTTCGCAGAGAAAATCATAAATCGCATTCAGTGTCTTGCTGCATTTGGAAGCTTCGCCGTGGGGAAATACAAATTTCACCACACGAAATCCGCTCTGTTCCAGGGAATCCGTTACCTGTTTTCCATACAGCTGATCCACTGTGTCATCTGTGATAACAGCAGCAGTTTCTGCTTTTACCTGTTCCCGAAGCAGTTCACCGCACTGGGACAAGATTCCGTTTTCGATCCAGATCGGATAGGTCTGGCTGGCGTGTACTGTAATCGTTTTCATTTTATGCATTCCTCCTGCAAAAAGGGCATGCTTTCTGCGTTCCCTTTGATCAGTTTCCAATTCCGAGGCAATTCCAGTATAGAACTGCCCCTCGATACTCTTTTTTAGTATACAAATTCTCCGTTGTGATTTCAACAATATTTTGTAAATCCTTCAATTTTTTCGAAAAAAGCGTCTCTGGAAAAATTATTCTGAGAATTTAGTGAAACCCATAGCAATTTGAAAAGAACTGTGGTATAATAGAAATGTATTCCTGTGCCCGGCAGAGGAATACGCCAATTTTTTCTGTTTCCCTGCACAAAACGGCACAGAAACAGAAGCGAGAATCTGCCGCAGTCAGAGAACGTCCAACTTCTGGTGCGGAAACATGCCTGTAAAACCAGGTGTGCGCTTTGGCGCAAACAGATTTCCCATGATGTTAACTTGCACAGAAAGGAAGATTTTATGACAACTGCCAGTAAACGAATTCCGATTTCAGAACGGATCGGGTATTCCGAGATTCTGGATCCCAAATTTAAAACCAACGCCCTGAAAATCTGCTTTTTCCAGCCGCTTTCCAAAGAAACGGCCGCTGCCTGCGCATTGGCCAGCGATCTGGTCACCAGCAGCAGCAAGGCATATCCCACCAATGCGGTCATGAGCCAGAAGCTGCACCTGCTCTATGGCGCCGATCTGGGCAGCTCAGTCTCCAAGCAGGGAGACTTGCAGCTGATCACGCTGCGCGCTTCTGCCATTGCAGACCGCTATGCGCTGGAGCAGGAGCCGGTATTTGACACCCTGCTGGAAATTCTCCTGGGCTGTATTCTGGAACCAAACGCCAAGGACGGCGCATTCCAGGAAACAGAATTTGCCATTAAAAAGGAAGAACTGCTGGCCAATATTGATGCAGAAATCAATGAAAAGCGCCAGTACGCCATTCAGCAGACCGGAAAAACTGCCTATCAGGGAGAGCCGGCCGCATTGTCCTGCTATGGTACACGGGAAGATGCAGAAGCGCTGACACCGGAATTCGTATACACTGCCTTTCAAAATCTGCTGCAAACGGCGCAGATCGAAATTTTCTTTGTCGGCCCGGAAGCCAGACCAGAACTGGTCGGACGACTCCGCGAGGCATTTGCCGCCCTGCCCACCAAACCGGCAAAGAACATTGCCTACTACACACCAAGCCCGGCCAAGACGGAATCGGTCACAGTTCGGGAAGCACTGCCGGTAAACCAGTGCAAAATGGTGATGGCATGGAAAACCGCAAATCCGGATCGGTATGCCGTAAAGCTTATGGCACTGATTCTCGGCGGAACCCCCAGTTCCAAACTGTTCGCCAACGTTCGGGAAAAAATGAGTCTCTGCTACTACTGCGCTGCCAATTATATCGAAACCAAGCAAACCATGCTGGTAGACTGCGGCATTGAGACAGAGAATATTGAAAAAACCAAAACCGCAATTGCAGCCCAGCTGGACGCACTGCGCAGCGGCGAAATTGCAGAGGAAGAACTAGAAAGTGCCCTGATGACCATTCACAACACCATGCAGGGCGTGGGTGATACGCCCTCCTCCTACGTTTCCTGGTACCTGGGACAGCTGTGCCGCGGAACTGCTCTGACTCCCACAGAAGAAGAGCAGGCATACCGCAAAGTGACAACAGCACAGATCATGGAAGCGGCAAAATCCATGCAGCTGGATACCATTTTTATTATGGAATGCAAGGCGTAAAGGAGGCAGTATTTTATGGAAACCACGAAAACAATTATTCGATCTCCGCAGACCGGAGATCAGTATACCCACATTCACCACAAAAGCGGCCTGGAAATCCTGGTTTGCGAAATGGACGGATTCAGCACAACGGAAGCCATGTTCGGCACAAAGTACGGCTCTATCAATACGCAGTTTAAAACGGCAGCGGATTCCGACTACTGCACCGTTCCGGAAGGAATCGCTCATTTTCTGGAGCACAAGCTCTTTGAAAATGAAGATTGTGACGTGTTCGACCTCTACGCCAAAACCGGCGCAAATGCCAATGCGTTCACCTCTTTTGACAAGACCTGTTACTTTTTCAGCTGCTCCGACCATTTTCCAGAATCCCTCAAAATTCTACTGTCCTTTGTACAGTCTCCGTATTTCACCCCGGAAAGCGTTGCCAAAGAGCAGGGCATTATCGGACAGGAAATCCGGATGTGCAATGACGATCCCGGCTGGCGCGTCTTTTTCAACATGCTCAGCGGCCTGTATCAGAAGCACCCGGTACGCATCGACATTGCCGGCACAATCGAAAGCATCGCGCAGATCACAGACGATCTGCTGTACCGCTGCTACCGTACCTTCTACAACCTGCACAACATGGTGCTGGCAGTAGCCGGAAACTGCACCGCAGATCAGGTACTGGAAATTGCAGACGAGCTGTTGAAGCCCTGCGAAGATCAGAAGCTGGAAACCGTATTCCCGGAGGAATCCCTGGACATTGTACGGCCAGAAACGGTAGAATCTGCCGCAGTAGGACAGACGCTCTTCAATCTGGGCATTAAAATTGCACCGAAAACCGGTTATGCCAATCTGAAAGCAGAAATGGAAGCTACCATTGCCATGCAGATTCTGGCAGGCACCTCTTCCCCTCTGTATCAGAAGATGCTTCAGGAAGGCTATATCAACTCTGTTTTCTCGACAGAAGTGTTTAACGGAGACGGCTTCTTCACCATGATCTTTGGCGGCGAGTCCAGAGAACCGCGCATGGTACGAAAGGAAATTACCGAAGCACTGCTGAACGCCCAGAAAAACGGTCTGGACGAAGCACTGTTTGCCGAATGCAAAAAGTCCACTTACGGCGCACTGGTACGGGAGCTAAACAATGTCTCTGCGGTCACCAATGCACTGGTCAGCGCACACATGGCAGGCTGCGGCATTTTTGATACGCTGCACGTACTCTCCGATATGACACTGGAGGACTGCAATCGTTTCCTGCGGGAAGAAGTCGATGTTCAGCACATGACACTCTCTATGATTGAGCCGGCGTAACTTTCTGCACATTTCAGCATAAAAAAGGAGGAACGGGAACCGGCGGCATTTGTTTTTCCTGCCCCGCTCCCGAAAACATATGACAACTGAAACCATTCAAAATCTGGATGCAAATGAAATTGTCTTTCCCAAGCTGGGCATTGATCTGCATCTGAGCAGTACCGCATTCCGAATTGGAAATCTCTCCATTCAGTGGTACGGCATTTTAATCACCCTGGGGCTGATTCTGGCCATGGTTTACGCCTTTACACAGGTGAAAAAGTACGGCCTGCACCCGGATCGGGTTCTGGATGCCATCATCGGCGGCATTATCGGCGCAATCGTGGGAGCACGTGCCTATTACGTGCTCCTGAACTGGCAGGACTATGCCGGAGACTGGAAAAGCATTCTGAATCTCCGGGGCGGCGGTCTGGCAATCTACGGCGGCATTATCGGCGGCCTTTTGGTAGGGTGCCTGGTGGCAAAGCTCCGGAAGGTGAAAATTCTGCCCCTGCTGGATATTGTCGGCATTGGATTTTTGCTGGGACAGGGTATTGGCCGATGGGGCAACTTTTTTAACCAGGAAGCATTCGGCTGCAACACCAACAGCATCTTCGGCATGTCCGGAGGCAAAATCCAGGAGTGGATCACTTACAGCTATCCCAATACCACATTCTATCAGAATTTCGGCACTGTGCTGGATGCTTCTCAGCCGGTGCACCCCTGCTTTCTGTATGAATCCCTCTGGTGCCTGCTTGGATTTGTGCTGCTGGCCATTTTCGCCAAGAAAATCCGCCGGTATGACGGACAGATTTTCCTCATCTATATCGGCTGGTACGGCCTGGAACGGGCCTTCGTGGAAGGTCTGCGGACAGACAGCCTGGTAATCGGAAGCATCCGTGTTTCACAGATGCTGGCAATCCTCTGCGTTGTTGCCTCTGTCGTGCTCCAGATCGTATTTGGTGCCAAGGTAAAGCGCATGGGAACCGATTATAAAATGTACAAAGACACCGCAGAATCCAAGGCAATGCTGGCTCAGCTGGATGCCGATGCGCAAACAGAAGCGCCTGCTTCCACAACAGATGTGACAGCAGAAGCAGAAACATCCGCTTCAGACAATCACAATACAGACAGCGAAGCAGATACAGATCAGGCAGAAGGCAAAACAGATGATGCAGAAACCGCGGAAGAAGAAGATTCTTCCCAGGCACATGCAGAAGAAGAAAAAGAAGAGGAAAAGGAGTAATAGGATATGGGAAAACTGATTTCTGGAAAAGAAGTTTCTACTTCTATTCGTGCAAAAATTAAGGAAGAAGCACAGAAGTTGCGGGACGATTACGGCATTCAGCCGGGTCTGGCAGTGATTCTGGTGGGAAACGATCCTGCTTCTCAGATCTATGTCCGCAACAAGCAGAAGGCTTGTGAAGAGGTAGGTTTTCACGCCTTTGAGTATCGGCTCAATGAAAATTCCACGCAGGAGCAGCTGCTGGATCTTATTGGCGTTCTGAACAAGGACAATAAGGTGCACGGCATTCTGGTTCAGCTACCGCTTCCGGATCATATTGATCCGCAGACAGTCATCAACACCATTTCACCGGAAAAGGATGTGGATGCGTTCCACCCGATCAATGTAGGAAAAATTATGCTGGGCGACTATGAGTTCCTGCCCTGCACGCCGGCCGGCGTAATGGAGCTGATTGACAGCACCGGCGTGGAAATTTCCGGAAAGAACTGCGTTGTAGTCGGCAGAAGCAACATTGTAGGAAAGCCCATGGCAATGCTCCTGCTGCACCGCAATGCTACTGTTACCATCTGCCACTCCCGGACAAAGAACCTTGCAGAGATTTGCGCCGGCGCAGATATTTTGGTAAGCGCTGTAGGAAAGGCGCATTTTATCACAGCCGATATGGTAAAAGAAGGCGCAATGGTGATTGATGTTGGCATGAACCACGATGAAAACGGAAAACTCTGCGGCGATGTGGAATTTTCCACAGTGGAGCCGAAGGCAAGCTACATCACTCCGGTGCCCGGCGGCGTTGGCCCTATGACCATTACTATGCTTATGAAGAATACGCTGCGTGCAGCCGAACTGAAATGTACAAAGTCTGCAAAATAACCGGCTTTCAAAAATGAATTCTTAGACTGGAAGGCGAAGGGACAAGCTTTCACAAGAGTCCCCTCGCCTTCCGTTTTTTATCAGCAAAAACAAAAAAAGGTTTGCCGCTGCATCCGAAACACAGTATGCAGCAGCAAACCTTTTGGAGAAAATTCATTTATCCAGCTGAAAATGTATAGGTATGACGATCAGAAAGCCGTTTTTCAAAATCGTCATGCGGCAGCGGCCGATCAAAAAGAAAACCCTGCGCCATACGACAGTGAATTTTCCGCAAGAACTCCGCTTGTGACTGTGTTTCCACGCCCTCTGCAATGACGGACATATGGAGTTCGTTGACCATATTCACAATATTTTTAATAACAATCACATCAGACTGAGAGTGATTTTCCAGGTTGTTTAAAAAGGATTTGTCCAGCTTGATGATATCTACATCCAGATCCTTCAAAAGATTCAGCGAAGAGTAACCAGTTCCAAAATCATCAATGGAAGTGCTGACGCCGTTTTTCCGCATACTCTGCACAAAGGACACCAGCGTTGCATAATTTTCATAGCCGGACATTTCTGTCAGTTCTACTTCAATATATTTGCTGTCAATCTGATATTTCTGCATCAGCGCAATAATTTCCTGCGCCAGATGGGTATTATGCAGATGATTCTTCGAGAAATTGACGGACACCCGAACCGGCTCAATACCCTTGGAAAGCCATCTCTGGATATCCTGGCAGACATGTTCAAATACATAGAAATCCAGTTCACAAACTGTGCCTTCCCGTTCCAGAATGGGAATGAACTCCATGGGCGGCACCAGTTTTCCGTTTCGAATCCAGCGCACCAGCGCTTCACAACCGCAAAGCTGGTTATTGGAAAGCGTAACCTTTGGCTGATAATAGACCACGAACTCTTTGTTTTCCAGTGCCTTTGGGAAAATCAGGGAAACTTCCTTGCTGTGCAGGGTATGGTTCAGCATATCTTTTTGAAACCAGGCGCAATTTCCCGGATTCAGATCTTTAGACATATTCAGTGCAATTGCCAGTGCATCCATCAATTTTCCCACGTCTGACACTTCTGTCCCGGCACACAGCCCGATACGGGCACGGATTTCGAAGGTTTTGGAATGTTCCTGCATTGGAACCGTAATCTGAATGGGAGAAATCCATTTCAGGAATGCGTCTACATGCTCATTTTTCAGCAGAACCATAAAGTTATCTCCGCCCATGCGGCCAACGATTTCTTCCTCATCCAGAAAATCGAGGATTGCATACACATACTGCTGAAGAATCACATCGCCGTTTTGTGCGCCGGCAGTCTGATTGATGTAATTGAAATTCTTGATATTCAAAAATGCCCCGGTATACTGTTTCAGCAGCCCTCTTTCAAACAGATCGGTGCCGAATTGGACAAATCCGCGCGTATTCACTGCACCGGTGAGAACATCAGTTATTGTAAGCCGCTGCATCATCTCAATCATTCGGGAGCGACCCAAAAGAACATAGAAATTCTGAGCAAGAAATTGTAACGTGCGCAGATCATTTTCTGTCCACTGCACACCCTTGCACGGGAAAAATGCAAACGCAACCTTTCCGCCGTCTGTGGCATGGAATTCCTTCTCATACGGCGTGTTGTCCCATCCCCTGGCATTTTCATACAACGCAAAAGTTTGTACACCGCCATGGAGATCTAAAATAGAACTGGGGTTTGTTAATACAACTGTCAGATTCCCGACAGACACTTTTTCTGTAATCGGAGAAATGCATTTCCGCATCTCCTGAAGCAGTTCTTCTGTAGAAATGCTGTGATTTTGAAGCTGATTATAAAAATCTTGAAATTCCCTACTGCATAAATTTTGCTCCATTTTGCATCACCTTTTTTCCGTCAAGAAATTACAATTCTTTTAACTCTATACATTCATTATAGCACAAGAAAGTGGCATTGTCAATTCAATACAAAAGAATTTTGTTCACATACAAGAATATCAGCATATTTTACAAATATGGCGATTTATTTTTGTGATGTCCTGTCTTTTCCATCGCGCAAAAAAATTGACAAAATAAAAGAAATATGTTACAATGAAAATTGAATTTACACCGCAGGCTGCTTTTTCAATCTGCGGAATCTCAAACAAGAGAAAAGGGAGCATAATCATGAAAAAAGCTTTGATCGCCATGAGCGGCGGCGTAGACAGCTCGGTAGCCGCACTGCTGATGCAGCAAAAAGGATATGCATGCACCGGCGTCACAATGAAACTGTTTGAAAACGAACAGGCCGGCATCAAACGGGAAAAAACATGCTGCTCTCTGGACGATGTAGAAGATGCGCGCAGTGTTGCTTATCGTCTGCATATGCCGTATTACGTCTTTAATTTCACGGCAAATTTCGAAGAAGAGGTTATGGATCGTTTCGTAGATGCCTACGCTCACGGCTGTACGCCCAACCCCTGCATTGACTGCAATCGCTACCTGAAATTTCAGCGACTGTATCAGCGCATGCAGGAGCTGCAAATGGATACCATTGTCACCGGACATTATGCACGGGTGGCATATGATGCGGATCAAAAGCGCTGGCTCCTGAAAAAAGGTCTGGATGTCAGCAAGGATCAGAGCTATGTCCTGTTTAATTTAACACAGGAACAGCTGGCGCACACCTGCTTCCCTGTTGGGGAGCTGACCAAAGACCAGGTGCGGCATCTGGCAGAAGAAAACGACTTCCTAAACGCAGACAAGCCGGACAGCCAGGACATTTGCTTTGTCCCGGACGGCGACTATGCCGGCTTTATCGAACGGCACACCGGAGACTCTGCCAAACCGGGAGATTTCCTGGATTTACAGGGAAATGTCATCGGAAAGCACCGAGGCATCATTCACTACACCATCGGACAGCGGCGCGGCCTGGGTATTGCTGCGGCGCATCCGCTCTATGTCTGCCGCATTGATCCGGTGCGCAATACTGTCACGCTGGGAGAAAGCAGCGCCTTGTTCGCGCGGGAATTGATTGCAGAGGATGTCAACCTGATCACCTGTGATACCATTCCGGAGCCAATTCACGTACAGGCAAAGATTCGATATCGGCAACCAGCACAGCCTGCTATGGCATGGCAAACACCGGACGGAAGGCTGCACATTCGGTTTGATGCGCCGCAGCGGGCTATCACCTGCGGACAGGCAGCCGTATTATATGATGGAGAAAATGTAGTCGGCGGCGGCACTATCTCCTGGGTTTCAGAGCCAGAATCTGTATAACAATTCTGCTCGCTATTGGAGTCGATTGCATTTTCAAAAAGAAAAGAAAGGAAAGGGATTCTTATGAAAACGAAACTTCATCTGATTGCAGGAAGCATTTGCTCTGTCATGACTGCATCTGCACTTTTAGGGGCACTGTCTGTATGGGCAGACGGCACAACCATTATCACCAACATTCCGGCAAGCCCCTATCTGACTGCGGAAACAACTGGCACACTTACCATGCAGGTGGCAGAGGGACGCGACATTGCAGTACAAATTGTCAAGCAGGAAATAGAGGGCAGTGATGTCTACTATCAGACCACATTAAAGGGCGGCGGCACCTACCGGTTTTCTCTGGACAGCTGTGAGTATGATCCGGAGAGCAAAACAGATGCTGCATCCTTTCTGGTAACTGTTTCCGACAGCAAGGATGTCAGCTGCACTTACTCTGAAGAGCTTGTTGTAAAAGATCCGGGATTTTATCCGAATGAAATTTCCGCTTCTGCTTTTACCTGGAACATCACTGCACAGGAAAGTGAATCGCAGAGCCATACAGAAGCCTCCACAGAACAGCCTTCTGTTGTGGACGGTGTCTGGACTGGAAGCCGCAGTGTTGCGCTGTACTATCTAAACTATCTGCTGGGAGATGTCACAGGTGACAGTGAAATCGGCATTAATGACGCCTATACTGCGCTACTGTACTATTCTCAGGAAAGTGCCGGACAGAAGGTTACTTTTGCTTCTCTCGGCTCCAAATTAACGGAGATCGCAGCATTTTCCGCAGCAGATATTGACCATGACAAGTCAATTTCCATTGATGATGCATATCGGATTCTGCGCTATTATGCAACTATCAGTGCCGGCGGCACGCCCAGCTGGGATTAAAATACGCATTGGAATTCACATTTTTAAACACGCAGACGAATTCTCCGGAATTTTGTTGCGTGTTTTCATTTTTCAAATCAGGAGGGACTGAAAACGGGACTGCAATCCAAAGGCGCACAAGGCGAAAAAAAGGTTTCCCGCATTTTGCATCGGCTTCCAAAGCATGCGTACATTGTATTAGACGATCTGATGCTTCTCTCCGAAGTGGGGCTTACGCAAATTGATCACGTGGTGGTCTCCGTATACGGCATTTTCGTGATTGAAACCAAAAATTACAGCGGCAGAATCACCGGAACTCCCCGGGCAGATTTCTGGACACAGCATTTACACGGCAGATACAATTCCTTTCGAAATCCGTTCCGGCAAAATTATGCGCATATCTGCGCCCTGCAATCGATTTTGGACCTGCCGGAACAGGATGCCTTTGTTTCCATTGCGGCATTTGCGGATTCCGCAGAACTGGAGATACAGACGGAAGAGGAGTTAGTACACTTTACCACCTTGAGAAAACGAATACGCGCCTATCGGGAAGTCCAATTTTCATGGGAAACCACACGGGTCATGGCCGGAACAATTCTGCTCTCCAATCTGGATTCCAAGGCCGCAAGAAAACAGCACCTGGAACAAATTGACACAGACATTGCCTATCAGAACTTCGCACTGCGCCATGGACTCTGCCCGCGCTGCGGCGGTACGCTTGTTTTGCGAAACGGTTCTTACGGCACATTTTATGGGTGTTCGAACTTCCCGGCGTGCCACTATATTTTACAAAACGATTTATAATATAAATGAAATTCTTTTCGTGTGCATTGCAAAAATTGTTGCATTTTTTCAAGAAATGTGCTATACTGATAGTAAATCATCATTATGAAACACATTGACATCTGCGATTCTCAATAATCGTTCCTGAATCTGTCTTGTGAAAATTCTTCTTGCAAAAAACATCCATAAAACAGGTAATATCATTGTCAAAAGGGGAAAAACAATGGCTGAAAAAAAACGATATTACGTTGGACTGATGATCCATCATTTGGAAAACGAATATTCTACAGAAGTATTAAAGGGCGCCATCACGGCTGCGGAAGAACTGGACATTAACCTGATTCTGCTGCCGGGACGGGGCATTAACGCGATAGAGGATGAGGAAAAGTATTCCATTTACGATTACCAATATAATGTCATCTATGACTATGTTTCTGTTAAAAATCTGGATGCGCTCATTGTATCTGCAGGAACCATCGGCTCCTATATCAGCCAAAAGGAAATGGAACAATTTTTGCGCGGCTATCGCCCACTCCCGATTTTGACCATGGAAGTGGAATATCCCGGTTATCCATGTATTCATTTCAACACAAACAGCATGAAATTAGCGGTGGAGCATTTGATTCACAGCTGCGGCTGCACCAAAATCGGCTTTGTGTCTGGTCCAATCGGCAATGCAGATGCCATGGATCGACTGCGTTGCTATCGGTCTGCGCTGGAAGAAAATGCAATTCCCTACGATCCCAATAAAATTGTCTACGGAAACTTTTCCGAAGCGTCAGAGAACGTAGTTGAAATGCTGCTGGACGCAAATCCAGATCTGGAGGCAATTTGCTTTGCCAATGACAAAATGTGCATTGGCGGTTATCATGTCTTTCAAAACCGCGGCCTTCGCGTAGGAAAAGATATTCTGGTCACAGGTTTTGATGATTCCGATGTTGCGACCAGTTTGAAACCCATGCTCACCACAATCCGGACGAACGTCTGTGATATGGGCTATCGGGCAGTTTGCGCAGCCTATGAAATGATTAAAACCGGCCACGCGGAAAGTCAGGCGCTGGATGCAAGACTGATCATTCGCGACTCCTGCCGTAACGAAAAAAACAGAAAAATTTCACCAGAAGTGCTGCGCCAGATGGCACTAGAACACCGCTCGGATGAGATTGTATATCACATTTTTAACAAATATATCGGCGATGTGGAAAGCCAAATCAAAACTGATTTTATGCGGCAAATCCACAAGTTGATTCGCTCTTTGTTTGATGATCTTTGCTTCCGAAAGCCGCTTCATGTCTCTGTCTACGAGCAAAGGATTGATGAAATTTTCTCACAAACAGATGAAATTCGGATTCAAATTCCGGCACTGAAAAAAATTCTTCACTACGCCAAAGTGGTTTCTGGCTATTTGTGCGAAAATAGTCTGGAGACGCAGTTGGCAGTTGAAAAGATCTACAGTGCACTGGAAGACCGTATTTTGGATTACAGCATTCAGCAACAGTATATTCTGCGTACCAATCTGGTTTACAGCAATTTCTTGATCAGCAACATCAATAAAGACATGATGCTAAACTGCAATGACGAGGAAAAGAGCTTCTTTTCGATTGTCAACAATCTGTACCGCGTCAACTTTAAAAGCAGCTATATTTATACGTTTCGCGTTCCTATTGTCCATTATCAGTACGACAAATGGCTCGTGCCGCGGAATCTATACTTGAAGTCCTATCACATTGGAAAAGACCTGGAACGCATTGAACCGGCTGATCAGCAAATTCCGGTGTTTGACTGCATTCACAATCCGTACACGCCGAATAATCGGCGCTTTACGTTTGTACTGGTTCCCCTCTTCTCCAATGAAGAGCAGTATGGTTTATTTGTATGTGAGTTAGACCCAAACCATTTTTCGCAAATTTACTCTGTGGCACCCCAAATTTGCTCTGCCATCAAGTTGACCCGACTTGTAAAAGAGTTGGAGGGGAATCTGGAAGAAGCACGGTATGACAACCGCCGTTTGGAGCAAATTTCCGACTCTGATGAATTAACCGGCGCGTACAATCGCCGCGGCTTCTACCGCTATGCAAACCTGTTGCTGGAAAGCCCGGAATCCGCCGGAAAAACTGGCGTACTCGTCTTGGGGGATTTGGATAATCTGAAAGTAATCAATGATACATTTGGTCACGATGAAGGCGATCACGCATTGAAAACCTGTATTCGTTATCTGCGTTCCAGCACACCTAATCTGAACGTGATCGGGCGAATTGGCGGCGATGAATTTGCTGCATTTGCAATTGTGGATAATACAGAGACTGCCCTGCATGATATTTATAATAGTATCAAGGAAGCAGCTGTCAAATACAATGAAGAGAGCGATAAACCCTATCGCATTACGATTAGTCTTGGCATTCGGGCAATTGTCTGCGGAGCCGGAAAACGACTACAAAGTTATGTGAAATTTGCAGATGCATCCCTCTATGAGGATAAGAAGAAGAAAAATCGCGTGGTAATCAAACCTGGCCGAAATCCAATAGTATAAGTGTATAGAAAAGGCGCTGTTGTATATCATTGCAACAGCGCCTTTTTAACAATTTACATCTTTAAAAAGCAAAAAAGAACTGCAACGTTTCCGCTGCAGTTCTTTCTTTTCATACAGAGTATGTAATTCGATTATTCCTTAACGCCGCCCAGTGCAACACCAGCAACGATGAATCTGGACAGAATCAGGTAAATAATGATGATCGGGATAACAGAGAGAGCTACGGCAGCATATTGTGCGCCCAAATCCGGGTGCTTATCCTGTCCCAGAACGCTCTGAATCATGATCGGCATTGTGAATTTCTTTTCATTGGAAACAATGATCATATTCTGTGTATAGAAGTTGTTCCAGTTCTGTACAAATGCGAAGATTGCCTGTACAGCAATTGCCGGTTTACACATCGGAATTGCAATAGTCAGGAAGGTACGGAACTCGCCACTTCCGTCGATACGAGCTGCTTCCACAATGTCCAGCGGGAAGGAAGACTTCATGTACTGACGCATATAGAATACAACAGCAGGCGCTGCAATTGCAGGGATGATCAGCGGAATGTAGCTGTTAGCCAGACCCAGGGTACCTACCATGAACTTAACGAAACCAGTAGATGTAACCTGAATCGGGATCATCATAACTGCCAGAATGAATGTATATGCACCATCACGAATCTTGAAATCATATACAGTCAGACCATAAGAAGTCAATGCAGAGAAGAATACAGTCAGAACTGTGGTACAACCTGCAATAATCAGGGAGTTCCGATAGCCCAGCCAAACATTGAAGTTCGGTGACTGCGGAAATTCACCACCGGCAATATTCTTGATATTGGTCATCAAGTCACCGCCCGGCAGGAACTGTAGCGGTTGTGCACGTAGAGCAGCATCCCCATGAGTTGCATTCATAACCATGATATACAGCGGAATCAAGCAGATCAGAGCCAGCAACACGCAGACAATGAAGCAGCCAGCAGATTTCAGTCTTTGAATCAGAACGTAATTGTCCTTAACACCAACATTTTCCATTACGCACCCAGACCTCCATTCTTAGCAAGCTTCTGCTGTTTCTTATATTCCTTGACCAAAGCCTTACGCTCCAGCTTCTTCCGATGCTCATCCTCATCACGGTTCATACGGAATACGAGAATACCCAGAGCCGCAGTGATGATAAACAGAATTACGGAAGCAGCACCAGCAATGCCGTAGTCAGGCTGGTGAACCTTTGCACCGGCACGGAACTGTTCATAAACGAATACCGCAACGGTACGCAGGTTTGCGTTGATTTTACCTGCACCTGTGTGATACAGATACGGAATATCGAACATCTGCAGACCACCGATCATGGAAGTGATCAGGGTATAAACAACCATCGGTCGCAGCAGCGGCAGGGTCACCTTGCGGAGCACCTGACCACTGGAAGCACCGTCAATTGCAGCAGCTTCGAACAGAGACGGGTTAATGCCCATAATACCAGACATCATCATGATCATGGTATTACCAAACCATAGCCATGTCTGAATGAACATAACGATACCACGGCTCCATACAGCAGATGCTTCGAAGCTTACCGGATCGCCGCCATTCAGCATCAGCAGTGTATTTACTGCAGACAGCTGGCTGTTGGAGATAAAGCGCATGAACAGAGCAGCAACAGATACTGCGGTAATGATATTCGGCAGGTACATAACAACCTTAAAGAATCCCACGCCCGGAATGTGCAGTTTCGAATCTGTAAACCATACAGCCAGCAGCAGGGACAACAGAATCTGCGGAATGAAGTTACCAACCCACAAAATCAAGGTGTTCTTGAATGATGTCAGGAACAGATCCTGCATTGCCTTTGCACGGCGACCCATACCTTCACCGGAACCAAACAGAATGGTAGCATAGTTATCGAATCCGACAAATGTGCCTGCATCTGCACCGTTACCCTGAAAACTCAGGATAAAGGTCTGGATCAACGGCCAGATCTGGAAGAAACAATACACGAGAAAGAACGGGGCAATGAACATGTAACCATACTTGGCATAGCTAATCGACTTAATGCGACGTTGTGCAGCGGATGCCATTTGCACACACCCTTTCAAAAATTAAATAGAATAGTAAGAGAAAAGATAAACATACGCCTATAGGACGCAATTATCCTATAGGCTGTACGTTCAATCATTCAAAAAAGCGTTGAGAAGCCGAAGCTTATTCAACAGTGATGTCAGTTACATCAGCTGCAACTGCATCCAGGAATGCGTTCAGGCAGTCATCCTCAGAAGCGGTTACGCCATTGCAGTAATCCTGAACTGCGTTCTGCAGGTCTGTGTTGATCTTAGCATCATACTCAGAAGCGATGCTCATGTCGATCTTGTCAGCAGAATTGAACAGGATCTGGAACTGATCCTGACCACCGAACAGCGGGTTGCTGTTAGTGCCAGCCTTAGTAGTTGCATCCATAACGCCCTTGTTGTTTACGAAGTCACCACGAGCGTCTACATACTTCTGCATTGCATCAGCATCTGCAGTCATAGTGTAGATAAACTGGCCAGCTTCCTTAGCGTTATCGGTCTTCGGATATACGCAGATCCATGTACCGCCCCAGAACCAAGATGTCGGGCCTTCGCACAGTGCATACTTGCCGTATGTAGAGCCGCCTTCGCCGCCCTGTGCCTGTTCCAGAGAACCGCCCTTAGCGATTGCCCAAGTCGGGAAGAAGAAGCCGAAGGTCTTGTTAGCCTGAGCACCGTCAGACATACCCTGCGGGAGCCAGTCATCAGTCCACTGAGTTGCACCAGAGATGTAACCCTTGTCAAAGTTTTCCTTAGCCATGGAGATGAAGTCGCCTACAGAAGACGGATCCAGCTTGCCATCGTTTACCCACGACTTAGTTCTGTTACCGTTGGAGTAAGCTCTCCATACGCCGCCCAGAGAGTCAGCCATAGCAGTGGTGTTGCCAGACTTCTCATATACAGTAGCTGCGGTTGCCCAGAAGTCATCCCAGCTGCCGATCTTTGCCTGCATGTCTTCCGGAGTAGATACACCCAGATATTCCTGAGCCAGATCTGCACGGTATGCATAGCCGCCTGCTGCTGCCTGCCAAGAAGCACCCTTCAGGACGCCGTTCTTGTCCTTACCCATGTTTACAGTGTAGCCATAAGCATTTGCATACATGTCTTCAGAGATACCTACAGCAGACAGCGGTGCAGAATACTCATCGTTGTTCTGATAAGCCATGTTCCAGTCAGCGTCGCAGAAGTACAGGTCAACGTCGTCGCCAGACAGGAATACCTGTGCGTACTGTTCGTTAGCATCAGTACCGCTAGAACCAACGTTCTTGTAGTTGATCATGCTCTTGTCCATGCCGGTTGCATCAGCAACGATGTCGTACATGTACTTCAGGTCATCATCGTTCCAGCACAGGATAGTCAGCTGCTTGCCGCCGTCCTTCAGGGAACCGTCCGGTTCGCCCAGAGCCGGGACATCAACATTCTGATAACCGTCAGCAGTTTCGCTGCTTTCTTCGCTGCTGGAATCGCTTTCTTCGTCACTGCTGGAATCGCTGCTTTCTGCAGAGCTTTCAGCCTTGGAAGAATCGGATTTGGAAGAGCTGTCATCGGGGCCGCAGCCTACGAATGCAGTTGCAGTCATAGCCAGAGCAGCCATCAGAGCCAGTGTTCTTTTTAACTTGTTCATTGGAATTTCCTCCTTAAAATATATCTATTATACTGCAATGCAAGTTCAGCGTACAGCATAATAAGCATTGAAATGATTTGTTCCATGCAGTCCGCATGGAATATTGACTGAAATTTTCCCTAAAAAACCGCATAATTTGGGCATAGCGAATATTTCCTGTCATAGCTTAATATACAACAATTCGAAGCGAATGTCAATAGCTTATACCGTTCTTTCATTTTTTTCAGTCGCAATGCACATAAATTCTTTTACATTTTTGTGCAATGTGCTGTGGTTTTCCGCGTTCTTGAAAAGAAGTTACAAAACGGTTAAAACTTCTGATTTTTCCGGATTGCCGGAAAATCCATTATTTTGACAAAACCACAATTTTTTCCCGGATCTTTTGAAAATAGGAATCCGTCATATGTTCCAGATAGAGCAATTCATAAATCGAAGAAAAATATTGGTTTTCCTGCCGGAATTGCAGAATTTCCTCTGCCAGCTCCGGAGTCATGTCCGGAATTTGCATCAGTTCCTTCCGGGATGCCGTATTGAGATCAACCGGCTGCATTTCAGCCTCTGTCACCGGCTCCTGCGGTGATTCCTCCGGCACATTTCCCGGCTCCGCTTCCGGCATCTCCGGGACAACCTGGCTTTCCTCTGTCTCCGGTTCTGCCGGATCAGAAAGGTCATATTCTTCCGTCAGGTAAAGCAAATCGACAATCGCGGCATAGGTCGCTGTGCCAATCCCCTCCACATCCAACAGCTGTTCCCGGTTCTGAAAGCATCCGATTTGACTGCGGTAGGAAACGATTCGTTCTGCCAGCACCGGGCCAATTCCCGGCAGCTGTTCCAGTTCTTCTGCCGAAGCTGCGTTCAGTTCCAGCGGAAAAGCAACCGTGCTCGTTTCTGACGCTGCCGCGGAAGTCCTGGTTTCTGCGTGCTTTGTTGTTTTCTTCTGTGCAGATGCTGCGGAAGTTGAAGCAGCTGTCATCTGCACTGCATCTTCTGCGGTTACAGATTCCGTTCGCATCGTTGTGACCGCCTGTATCCGGCGCACCGGTTCCGATCGTTCCGATTCTTTCACATATTGAAAGCCCTGCCACGCAATCAAACCTACTGCGCCGGCAGCGAGAACCGCTGCAATTCCCCGATTGAGCCACTCCTGATGGTTCTGTTTCATCCTATCTCCTCCGCACCTCATCTATTGTAGCACATTTCGATTTTTGCTGCAAGAGGTTTTCTGCATTTCTTTCATCTTTAATCTTTTCCGATTCAAATTTTTCAATATTTGCATTTTCACTTAAAAATATTATGATATCTGAACCGCATTTGTAGAAATAAACAAAAGCCGAAGGGAATGACTCCGCTTCGGCTTTCACATATCAGTTGTTTTTCTCAAAAAAGAAATCGGTTTTTTGTGAAATCATATCAAAAAAAACAGGATTACTGTGCCTTGCGTGCAACACCGGTATCAATTGCAGCCTGTGCAACTGCCTTTGCTACAGCAGCACCAACACCTTCTTCCAGAGGGCTGGGGATAATATAATCTGCGGCCAGCTTTGCATCATCTACAAAGTCTGCAATTGCCTTTGCTGCGGCAATCTTCATAGCGTCATTGATTTCGCTGGCATGCACGTCCAGCGCACCGCGGAAGATTCCCGGGAATGCCAATACGTTGTTGATCTGGTTCGGAAAGTCACTGCGGCCAGTGCCCATTACAGCAGCGCCGGCTGCCAGTGCCTCTTCCGGCATGATTTCCGGTGTCGGATTTGCCATGGCGAAGATAATCGGATCCTTTGCCATACTCTTTACCATTTCCGGTGTCACGCAGCCCGGTGCAGATACACCAATAAATACATCTGCGCCCACCAGCATTTCCGCCAGAGTTCCTGCCTTGTGACCACTGTTTGTGATCGCAGCCATTTCTTCCTTTTGCGGATTGAGGTTGTCTCTTCCGGCATAGATTGCGCCGTGACGGTCGCACAGAATTACGTGGTGCGGATCCAGTCCCATGGCAATCAGCAGACGGATGATCGCAATTCCTGCTGCGCCTGCACCGCTGGTAACCACCTTAATCTGATGGATGTCTTTTCCGGTGAGTTTCAGTGCATTGAGCATTGCAGCCAATGTTACAACAGCAGTACCGTGCTGATCATCGTGGAAAATCGGAATATCGCAGCATTCTTTCAGTTTCTGTTCAATTTCAAAACAGCGGGGTGCTGAAATATCTTCCAGGTTGACACCGCCGAAGCTGCCTGCCAGGAGACGAACTGTGTTGACAATATCATCTACATTCTTAGAGCGAATGCAGAGCGGAATTGCATCTACGTTTCCAAAACGCTTGAACAGGGCACATTTTCCTTCCATTACCGGCATGCCAGCTTCCGGTCCGATATCTCCCAGGCCCAGAACAGCGGTGCCGTCTGTCACAACTGCAACCAGGTTGCCGCGGCGTGTCAGTTCATAGCTCTTTGAGAGATCCTTCTGAATTTCCAGGCAGGGCTGTGCAACGCCCGGTGTGTAGGCCAGCGAAAGATCATCGGCTGTTTCCAGCGGCGAACGAAGTGCGACCTCAAACTTGCCCTTCCATTCATAATGCAATTTCAGAGATTCAGCTGCGTAATCCATAATTTTTTCCTTTCCTTTCATAGAAACGGCGTGTCAGAGATGCATCCTATTCTCCCGGCCGATGGGTAATCCTCACAGAAGCTACCGCATTTTTCTATGACACAGTATGCTCCAAAAGCCGTCAAAGCATTCTTTCACGCGCGTTTTCTATTTTGCTTTTGATTTTGACAATCCGCAAAATGTCATGTCAAAACTTGTGCCTCTCCGGTTTAGGCATCACCTTTTCAGTGGAAATTCCGGCCGGAGAGAGCAATGCTGTCACGAACTGACACAAGTCCTCAATCTTCAGCACATGCAGGCCGGATTAGAGAGACATTTCATCAATAACAGAACGAAGTGCGGCTGCACTCTTCTGGAAGCGTGCGATTTCTTCCTCTGTCATCGGCGGTGTGATTTCACGCTCTACGCCGTTTGCGCCCAGTACACACGGCAGGCTCAGGCAAACGTCCTTTACGCCGAAATGGGTACCGTCCTGAAGCGTAGAAACTGTCAGAACAGCCTTGGTGTCACGCAGGATTGCTTCTGCAATCTGTGTAACAGACAGTGCAATCGCATAATAAGTAGCGCCCTTGCACTTGATTACTTCTGCGCCGCCGTCGCGGACTTCCTGTTCAATGGCGTCCTTGTCGCCCAGGTTGTCTACCTTTGTGCAGTATTCGTCAAACTTCATACCGGCAATGCTGGACAGAGACCACGGAATCATAGAAGAATCACCGTGTTCGCCAAATACATAGGCGTGAATATTTTTGATGTTCAGACCAGCGTGATCTGCCAGGCAGGTACGGAGACGGGAAGAATCCAGTACAGTACCAGAACCGATCACCTGATTCGGATGCAGTCCGGAAACACGAATTGCCTCATAGGTCAGAACGTCTACCGGGTTGCTGACAATCAGATAGCTGGCATGGGGTGCATACTTTACGATTTCCGGCATAACAGATGCCATGATCTTGGCATTGGTTTTGCACAGATCAATTCTGGTCTGTCCCGGCTTTCTGGCAATACCCACTGTGATTACAACCAGATCAGAATCTGCTGCATCCGGGTAATCACCGTCATGCACATCACATGTGGGACAGAATGCATTGCCCTGCATAATGTCCATTGCCTCGCCCTTTGCCTTCGGCTTGTTGATGTCCACCAGTACCAGCTCTGAACATAAACCCTTGATTGCCATTGCAAATGCAATGGATGCGCCTACATTACCTGCGCCCAAAACAGTGACTTTTTTTCCTTTTTTCACATTCTTTTCCACTTTTTGTATTCCTCCTAACTAGACTGGACAGTTCCGGCCGCTGCACACTTGCAGTGCGCAGCGGCAAACGTCCCGTTTTCCGCAAAAACAGCGGCCGTATCGGCAGATGCAGGATATATCACCATGCTTCTGCATATACAACTTTATTATAACACGCACACTGAAAATTTGCAAGTCTCGCGACTCTATTTCATAATTTTTGTAAGATCATACAGAATTTTCGGAGGATAAGCATGCAAACTGAACAAAATTCGATTTTCTTTTCAGATTTTGCCTCGTTGTTTCCGCAACAAAGGCAGCAGACATGCCGTTTTTCCTACAGTTTTTCCTTTCCTTTGCAAAAAACCAACCACCAAAATGATGTGATATCTTCATGAAAACCGCTTGACAATGCGGTGAAAACATGCCATAATAGATAAGAAATCGACAAATACCGAAAAACATGGAGTTTTTCAGGAAAAAAGCGGTACAGCATCTGCTTTTTTCCGATTCAGCATCCATATTTTCCGGTAGCTGCCGAAAAGAAAAAATTGCAGAGCCTGTTTCCTGCCGGAATACACGCTGACTGTGCGGTAATACTTTTTTGAGGATTGCAAAAGAACCACCCGAAAATTCCACTGCGTATTTCTGGATATTCCGCTGAATTTCTCCGAAAATATGCGCCGTAAGCAGCGTCATCCAAGGACAGAAAAACAAGTGCTCAGGCTGCATTTTGCAGGTGCAGCTTTAACCCGGATCATCTGTCAATGGATTTTGACACGCGCCGAAGCTGCATTGCCGGATGACGGGAGAAAGGATGGTTCTTATGCAGCGAAAAAGACGTATCACAGCATGTCTTGCGGCCGCAAGCCTGTGCTTCGGGACATTTGCGATACCGCTTCCGGCAAAGGCGGCTTTCTCTGCCAATTATGCGGAAGCACTTCAGAAATCCCTGTATTTCTACGAGTGCCAGCAGGCAGGCCCTCTTCCGGAATGGAATCAGGTGGAATGGCGTGCGGATTCTACCATGACAGATGAAGTCACAGGCGGCTGGTATGATGCCGGTGACCATGTCAAATTCAATCTGCCCATGGCCTATTCTGCTTCCATGCTGGCATGGGGCATGTATCAGTACCCGGAAGGTCTGGAAAAAACCGGTCAGATGGATTTGTATGTGAACAACCTGACCTTTGTTCTGGACTACCTAGCTGCCTGTGATGAAGGCGACACTGCCGTTTACCAGGTTGGCAACGGACAAATGGATCACACCTGGTGGGGGCCGGTGGAACTGCTGGAATACGGCATGAAAGACAACGGTGCCGACTATCAGAAGGCACGCGCCGCACTGCGCGGAACAGATTCCGCCGTCTGTGGTGAAATGGCCGCAGCACTGGCAGCCGGCTCCTGTGCACTGAAAGGACGTTCTGACCGGACGGCAGAGTATCTGAAGCATGCGGAAAACCTGTTCCGCCTGGCCGACGAAACCCGAAGTGATGAAGCCTACAGCAACAGCGATGCCGGCGGCTTTTACCGTTCCTCTCATTTTTATGACGAGCTGTTCTATGCCGCAAACTGGCTCTATCTGGCAACCGGATCGCAAAGCTATCTGGACAAAGCAGCTTCTTACATCCCGAATCTGGGAAAAGAGCTGGGATCAGACGAACTGAAATACACCTGGGGCATGTGCTGGGATGATGTTATGCAGGGTGGCCTGCTCCTGTATGCCATCAACACCAAGGACAGCTTCTACATCAGCCGTGTGAAAAAACACCTGGACTACTGGACAGATTCTGTCACCCAGCTGGACGGCGGCGCAAGATGGCTGACCACCTGGGGATGTCTCCGGTATGCCACAACGGCCGGATTCCTGGCCAGCGTAGCCAGTGATACTATATTAAAAGACACGGACACCGCAAAGTACCAGAAATTCTACGAGGAACAGATCAACTACTGTCTGGGAGACAATCCGGACGGACAGAGCTATGTCGTGGGGTATGGGGATAAATATCCGAAAAATCCCCACCATCGTACTGCGCACGCCTCCTGGAAAAACGCCCTGGATACGCCGACGGAAAACCGACACATCCTGTACGGCGCACTGGTAGGCGGCCCGAACCAGGACGGCACCTATGAAGACGACCGGCAGAATTACATTAACAATGAGGTAGCCTGCGACTATAACGCCGGATTCACCGCGCTGCTGTGTAAAATGACAGAGGCCTACGGCGGCACACCGGATCCGGATTTTCCGGAACCGGAAAAGCGCGACACAGAATTCTATGTGGAGACGAAGCTGACAGAAGCTTCCGGCGGTGTCAACTTGAGCCTGAAATTTACAAACCACTCCGCATGGCCGGCACGGATTGAAAGCAACATGTCCTACCGCTATTACATGGATTTGTCTGAGGTAATCGATGCCGGCTATTCCCCCAGCGATGTTGTCATTCGGGTAGACCGGGATCAGGCTAAGATGTACGATGACTACACACCGGCTGAAATCTCGCCCATTACGCAGTACAAAGACAACATCTATTATATTGAGGTCACCTATCCGGATGGGCGCGTTGCCATGCCGATTTCCGAAGGGCAGCACCAATGTGAACTGATGCTGGCACTGGTATTTCCGGATTATCAGAGCGGATGGAATGCAGAAAATGACTATTCCAACGCAGATCTTCTGAAACATCCCGAAGAATACGTGATCACAGACCGGATTCCGGTGTATCAAAACGGAGTGCTGATCTCTGGTGTTGAACCGGACGGCACCAAGCCCACAAAACCTGACACGCCGGATCCGGCGGAGCGCGGCGATGTGAATGCAGACCAGTCTGTTACAGTTGCCGATCTGGTTCTGCTGATCCGTCACCTCACCGGGGACACAGTTCTGAAAAAGGCACAGGCAGTTCCGGCGGATGTGGATGAAAACAGCATGGTCAATGGCATGGATGCTGCATGTCTGCGGCAAATGCTGGCAGAGCAATAAGCCTGATGTTCTCATGGGCAAGGAATTCCGCCCGGGAGCAACTGCGGCCATATTGCCGATGAAATTTTGAAGAAAAAGGGAGCGACGCTTTTATGAGCGCAATCAAAGAATTCTTATTTAACAACGAGTATGCATTTCTATTGCAGATTGCCATTATTCTGCTGGCAACCAAGCTGCTGGGGCTTCTGACCAAGCGCATCAGTCTGCCGCAGGTAGTCGGCGCACTGGCAGCCGGCATCATCCTGGGGCCAATGCTTCTGGATGTTGTAGAACGAAACGACCTGATTGTCAATCTGGCAGAACTGGGTGTTATTGTCCTGATGTTCAGCGCCGGACTGGAAACGGATATTCAGGAACTGAAAAAAGCAGGGTTTGCCTCCTTTGTCATCGCCCTGCTGGGTGTTATTGTACCGCTGGTGGGCGGCTTCTTCCTGGCAGATGCCTTTAATGTGGATCAGGATCCGGAAATGGCATCTCTGTTCTGGCAGAATATTTTCATCGGCGTTGTTCTGACTGCAACTTCTGTCAGCATTACCGTTGAAACCCTGAAAGAACTGGGTGCCCTCAATTCCCGTGCCGGAAACGCTATCCTGGGCGCGGCTGTCATTGACGATATCCTGGGTATCATTGCATTGACTGTTGTCATCAGTCTGGGCGGAAAAAAGACCGGCGACGGCGAATCTGCCAAGACACTGGGTTCTGCCCTGGTTGGTGACGGTGTATTTGCAGTTGTCATTAACATTCTGGCATTCTTTATTGTGGCAATCGGTGCTGCTGTCCTCTACCACTTCTTCTTCAAGAAATGGAGAGAATCCAGCAACGAAAACCTGCGCCGCCACAACATTGTTACATTTGCCTTCTGCCTGCTCCTCTCCTTCGCCGCAGAAATGTTCTTCGGTGTTGCAGATATCACCGGTGCATTTGTTGCCGGTCTGGCAGTATCCGGCCTGAAAAAGACCGAGTACGTTGTCAACCGTTTCAATACCCTTTCCTACATGCTGCTCTCTCCGATCTTCTTTGCCAACATCGGACTGGCTATGACGCTGGACGGCCTGACCGGAAAGCTGATCATCTTTATGCTGCTGCTGATGCTTCTTGCTGTTGTCACAAAGGTAGTTGGCTGCGGACTGGGTGCGAAAATCATGCGCTATACCAATAAAGAAAGCCTGCAAATCGGTATCGGCATGATCTCCCGTGGTGAGGTTGCATTGATCGTTGCCAACAAGGGCGCTTCTGTGGGACTGATGAGCGAAAAGTTTATGACACCGCTGGTTATCATGGTGGTATTTACAACGATTATCACACCGATTCTGCTGAAGTTTGTATTCCCGAAGAAAAAGAATGCTTCTGGTAATTCGGATTCCAAAAACGCCCTGGAAACCAGCGGCGTAAATGCACAGCTGGAAGAATCCTAAAGCGCCTGTTTCGTACACAAGCAGTTTTACCGAAGAAAAGGAGAAATCCATGAAGCTTATCACATATTTACAGGGAGACACCGAGCACATCGGCGTACTGACACCGGAGGAACAGCATGTTGTTCCGGCAGAAGCACTGCACCTGCATTTTGCAGACATGACAGATCTGGCAGTTCGGATGACGGACGAGCAGCGCGATGCTGCCGCCGCAGAATTGCCGCAGAAAACAGCAGAGTCCATTCCGCTGGAACAGGTAAAAGTTCTGGCGCCGATCCCCAGACCGGCACATGACATCATTTGTCTGGGTGTCAATTTCTCCGAGCACGCCAAAGAGAGCGTGGGTGTTATGGGAAAGGAATACGGCGGCGAACGCAAGTTCCCCATCTACTTTGCCAAGCATGTCAATGAAGCAGTTGCGCCGGGAGACAGCATTCAAGGACACTTTGATATTGTTTCCGAACTGGACTATGAAGTAGAAATGGCATTTGTTGTCCGGAGGGATATTCTGGGTGCAAAGGCAGAAGATGCTGCTTCCTACTTGTTCGGCTACACGATCATGAACGATGTCAGCGCACGGTGCATTCAGATGCGGCACAAGCAGTGGTTCCGCGGAAAGAGCCTGGACGGTTTTGCACCTATGGGGCCATGTCTTGTGACCGCAGACAGCTTCCCGTTTCCGCCGAAGCTGAATCTCACCTGTAAGGTAAACGGAGAACTGCGTCAAAAGTGCAACACAGAGCTGTACATTCACAACATTCCCTATGTGATTGAAGAACTGTCTCACGCTATGAAAATTCCGGCCGGAACGATCATTTCTATGGGAACACCGGCTGGTGTAGGCATGGGATTTGTTCCGCCGAAATATCTCAAGCATGGTGACGTTGTTGAATGCGAAATTGAGGGAATCGGAAAGATCATCAATCCGGTAGACTAAGTGCCTGGCTTTACTGGCACGTTTCGGCAGAGTTTGCCGCACCTGTTCTCACAAAGACGGGCTTCAAAAAATTCTCAGGATTCCCATCCAAATTTTTTCGAAAATGCCCCTTGCATTTTTTACGGAAATCTGATACAATATTAGGTAGAATGAAAGCGATGCCTGACAGGCTGAAATGTCAGGCATCGCTTTTTTATTTTTAGGAGGTTGATTCATATGCCAAAAACAAAACTGCAAAGTCTGGTGTTCACCGCACTTATGGTGTTCTGCATGGTATACTGCATGACCGCGTATAACATTGCCTGGCAAATGGGAACGCTGCGCTATTCCGTATTTTTCACGGCGCTGAAAGAGATGTGGGCAGAATATGTTGTCGTGTTCCTGCTCATTTTCTTTGTCATTTCCAAGTGCGCGGTAAAGCTGGCCTTTCGGATTGTCCAGCCCCAGAACGACCGGCCGATCTTTGTGATTCTCACCATTCAGACCTTTACGGTTCTTCTGATTGTTCCGACAATCACCCTGTTTTCCACTTTTCTGCATCAGGGATTTCACACGGACTGGTTTCCGCAGTGGATTATGCTTCTGCTGCGCTGTTTTCCCATGGCATTGGGATTGCAGATTTTTGCAGCAGGTCCTTTCGTGCGGCACATTTTCTGGCTGATATTCCCGGAAAAGGATGCCACACAGCAGTAAAAGTTTATTCTCATACCAAGTACATACAATCACAAAAGCCGCACAGAACACTCACATTCTGTACGGCTTTTTGCAGGTTATCTGAAACCTGATTTATTTGGGGAGAAAAATCTTTTGCAGCTGCTCTGGTGTCATTTTCTGCTCCGGCCGGAATGCATCTGATTTTGCGTAGGACAAAATGCTCTTCGCAAACCATCGCACTTCCGGACGCTCTGCCGCAGAAGACAGCCGGCTGGTGCATACCAGAAGGCAACCATTTCCCACCTGCGCTTCCCAGAGAATGCCAAGCTTGTGATTTCGCTCAAAGTTGTCAATCATTTGCACAATGGGCGTAAAGCCTTCCGGTGTATCGTCCAGAATTGCACAGTCTGCCGCCGAAACCAGATCATACCACTGAGGCGTACTGTATTTTTGAGACGGGAACTGTGCCAGTGCCGGATGATCCTGCTGAATACAAAGTCCCATTGTACCCACAGCCACCGGCTTTTTCATCCAGTTGCAGATATCCCGGAACATCGGATAACACCAAAAATCTGTGCAATAAAAACCGGGGATGGACTGTGCTGTCTCAGTGGGAAGGAACAGAACCCGTTTTCCCTCTTGCAGTGCAGCCAGTGCCTCGTCCAGCTGTTCGGTAATGCAAAGCGTTTCCTGTGTTTCCAGCTCCGGCATTGCAATTGCCGGATACAACATCAGATCGTAAGCATTGCAAACATCTGTATCTGTCAGGGACAAAATCAGGAACAGCCGTTCCGGACTGGAGATTTCCTCCGGCATGGGGCAAAAAATCCGGCCGATTTCAGACAAGCCCGGTTCCTGCTTCCCGGAAAAGCTGCCTTTTCCCAAGGTGTCTCCGTTTTCGTTCATCAGCACCCATTCTACTGTGCCATCCTGCGGCAATACCGTCCGCATGGAAACTTTCGCTGTGAACATTTCGCCGGAGATGAGCGTATAGGACGGAAACTGCGCCAGAAGCACGCAGTCTGAGCAGAACATCCGCCATTCCTCCGGAGTAATCAGTCCCTTGCTCTCCATAAAGGCATCCAGCATGCCTACCAGTGCCGTTCCCTGTCCGGAAAAATCCTGGAGATCCAGAAGCTGAAAGCCTGCAACATACTGTGACCGCATGGCAGCTTCGATCTCTTCCTTATAGCAGGCTGCCGCCAGCGCGCCGCTGCATTGAAAGAAGTCCTCTGCCTGGGACAGCATGCCTTTTGCCGCCAGCCGTTCACGGAAAATCTCAAAATTCCGCGCTTTCAAAGGCCCGGTATACTTTTCAATCTCCCGGAAATTCGGGTAGACTTCATACTGGCCGATTTCGTGCGTAATTACCGGCTTTGTGGGAATCAGGCCGCCGGCCGATTTGCTGACCTTAACCTTTTTCACACCGGTTCCATACTGAATCTCAATTTCCTCTGCGGCCTCTCCGTCTGCATCTTCCTTCTGCTCCGGAAAAATAATGGTATCATACTGATGCATGGTAGAGGGACGGTCGGTCTGCACATGTCCCAGAGGAGCATCGCACATGCCGTAGGAACCGCGAATCAGCCGCTCTTTGCTGAGACGCACGCCGACAAAATAGTCATCCTCCGGCAGTACCAGGGGAAAATGCTGAAAGTTATTGCAGCCCTGCGTATACAGACGGCGGCTGTCCCGCGCCTTATAATGCCGCAGAATTTCTCCCAGACGTTCCGGGCTGCCCCACAGTTCATTTCCCAGAGAAAACATCACAAAAGACGGATGGTTTCCGAATGCATCCAGCATCTGATCTCCCAATGCAATGAGATACTGCTGTTCTGCTTCCTGATAGCCTTCTTCTCCGGGAGCCGCAATGGTTCCCCAGAACGGCAGTTCCGGCTCCATGTAAATGCCCAGCAAATCTGCGGCCGTGAAAGCAGCATCCGGCGGGCAGCAGGTGTGAAAACGATAGTGGTTGATGCCGTAGTCCTTGGCCGTCTGTAAAATCCGGATCCATTCATTGACATCTGTAGGCGCATAGCCGGTACGGGGAAAGATCATGCCGTCATGCTTGCCACGCAGCATTGTAGGCTTACCGTTTATGGTGAAACGGGTGCCGTCTGCACAGAATTTGCGCATGCCGAAGCTGACAAAACCATTGTCCTGCTCATCAATCTGATAAAGAAGGAAATACAACGCCGGCTGATACTCGCTCCATTCATAGTACACTGTTTCCAGCGGAATGGTTACGGAAGCCCGGCCGTTTTGATCTGCTTCCAGCTGTGCCTGGAACACAGGCACGGGAATCACCTCATCAGCAAACTGCACATTGCCTGTAAGGGTAAAAGCTGCTGTCTTTGCGCCATGAAGCTGCATAGACAATGTAACCTGCTTCTTATCCGGATCCGGATAAGCCTGCACATGATCGGCGTATACATCCGAAAATACACGCAGCATCATTTCTCCGGTAATCCCGTTCCAGTTAGACTGGGTATCCGGCGAGGTCAAATGGCCGCCCTTGGTCGGATAGCCGGTATTTTCCACCAAAACCACAATTTCTGTCAGCGGCTTTGTCACAAATGCAGAAATATCATAGACATGGGGCGTGCAAAGGCTGTCACAGGAGCCGACCTTTTTCCCGTTAATCCAAAGGGTGGTCATCCGCGTCCGCTCCAGCGTCAGCTGCATTGGAAGCCCGATATGCTCCGGATTTACATAGATGGTTTTACGAAACCAGGCCTGTCCTTCAAAGGCATAGGCATCGGTCAAAAATCCCGTTTCCCGGTTAGGGTTGGGACTTCCCTTCTTTGCCAGGGAAGTAGTTCCCGGCAGGGAAATGGTATCTGTAAATGCTGACGGCACCGTATCTTTCCGCATCTGCGCCATGGAAAAATCCCAGACACCCGTCAGATCATAGCAAGCAATCATACTTTTCTTATCCTTTCTGTTTGTTGTAAACGAGTTTTTTCCCATTCAGTGTAGCATATTGCAGCGGCAGTGTCAAGAAATAAACTGTAATGTTCCTCACCATATGGGCACATTAAAACAAAAGCCTTTCTGACGAAAAGGGCAAAAAATAACAGAGGTGCTTCCATATAAAACACCTCTGAAAAGTTCATGCTATCAAAGATTCCACAGCCTTACTTCCAAAACAGAAAAGCAGCGGAGCTGTAATCATAGTAGTCATATGTATCTGTGGTGGAAACGATTCCGATAACGAGCAGAACCACAAGGACAATCACAATTACAGAAATGGCAATGCCGATAATCGAACAGATCAGTCCGGCCATGGTCGTGCCATTGTTGTTTGTTTCATTGCGCTTGGCTTCTTCCTTTCTCGATATAATCGCCAGTATCAGTCCGACAATTCCCGGAATCAGGCCAAATCCATAGCTGCAGGAAAACACAATTGAAATAATCCCCAGAATCATAGATGCAACAGATTTGCCGTCAGTCTTCTTGGGCTGCATCATCGGATAAGGCGTTCCCATCTGCTGCCCCGGCATAGGCGGCATCGGCTGTCCGTACATTGGATTCGGTGCATTATACGGCGCATTGTTCGGATTCTGTCCATAGGCATTCTGATAATCAGCATAAGGCTGCTGCGTATTCGGAATGTTAGCTTCCGGCGAATACGGATTGCTCTGGGGTGCAGAATAGGAAGGTATCTCACTGGCAGACGAATTGTTAACATACGGATTCTCATTTGCGGTATTTTCCGGTTCTGAAGGTGCTTCCGCGGAATCCGGCTGATTCCAGGCCGGCATCTCGTTTTCTTCTAACAGCGTAGTCTCCTCCGGAATTTCCGCTGTATCCGGCACAGCTGCGCTTTCTGCCTCTTGCAGCTCCATAGGTGTGCCGCAGTTCGGGCAGTAGTGGACATCATCGGGAACAAGTTCACCGCAGGTTTGACAAAATGGCATACTAAAAATCCTCCTAAATCAACGGGAAAAGCTGTTGTTTTTCTTGATTGCAGCAAAAATGATATGTTTCATTCTTCTGAAAACAGTATAACATATTGGCATCTTTTTGTCAAACTATCTCATAGAATCTGATTTTCCGCGCTGCTGTTCCTGCTGCTTTTTCAGAACGCGTACATCCGTTCCCACAAATTGCAGACAAGTATACGTTGTAAAAATCCGGGACGTAATCCGTTCATCATACTGATAGGAAATCCCGTCATAGTCCATATTGGTACTGATAATCGTGGGCTTTTTCCGGTTCATCCGGGTATTTACGATGTTGTACACTGCGGACTGATAAAACTGAGACCGAAACTCCGTGCCCAGATCGTCCAGAATCAAAAGATCACAGGACAGCAGCATTTCCAGCGTATCTGTCCCCTTTTCCTCCCGACCGAAGTGCTCCTTTTCCACCTGCCGCAAAAAGTTGATCACAGAATCATACAGCACACTGAACCCCTTTTGCAGCACTTCGTTTGCAATGGCAAGGGACAGATGGGTTTTTCCCAGTCCGGTTTTGCCGAACATCAGAATGCTGGGGGAGGACAGCGTAAAATGGGAGGCATATTCCCGGCAAAAAAACAGTACCCGTTCCATAGCGGCATAGCAATTTCCACCGGTTTCCGTATGCTGTCCCTGATAATAGGAAAGGGAAAAATTCGAAAAGCTACAGGATTCAAACTGTACGCTCTGGTTCAGTTCTTTTACTGCCTGCTTCGCGGCCAAATCTGTCACGCAGGTGCAAAAGGTGCCGCCGTAATACCCGGTGTCCTGACATTTTTCGCAGGTATAGTGCATTTCCAGATAATCCTGGGGATAGCCGTGCTGCACCAGCAGCTGCCGAATCATCTCCTGCGCCTGCATATTCTGCTGCCGCAAATCCTCTATCTTTTGCGAAATATCCTGGCCGCTGCGAATAATCTGCATCAGATCCCGTCCGGTACGGAACAGCTGACGGTTAATTTCCGCAATCTCCGGAATCCGCGATCCCACTTCCTCCACACGTTCCCGATTTTGTGTTTCTGCATAATTCCGCCTGGCGGAAACAGTTCGCAGTGCATATTCTAACCGATCTTCCTTCATTTCATTTCCCTTCTTTTTTTCAGGAGCCTTTTCCAAACGCCTGCTTCCTATTTCAGGGTGTGCTGACACGATAATATACCCATCCTTTCACCGGCCGCAAGGCAAAACTGCAACGATAAGGATGAGCGGCAGACGTTAAGAATCAATATTATATACGAACGATTTATAGGCCTGTGCATTGTCGCTTTCCGGAATTGCCGGCTTTGCATTTCCCTGCTTTCTGCCGTCCCCGGCTGACGGCTTATCCTTGGTATCTACGTCTATCCGGGTACGATATCCGGCATCCATCCAACGCATCAGCACCGCATTTAAATAAGGAAACGCCAGCTTATCTGTACTCTCCAATGTTTTTTCATAGGCATACGTAATCAGTTCCATGGGAATCTGCCGATCCTGCCACAGATCAATGAATTCCTGCTGCTTCGGTGTCGGCTTCCGGTTCATTTCAAACGCTTTTTGAATATGCCCGGTAAAGCTGCGGCGATGCTCGACCTCATTAATGGCTGCATTTACCTGAGGCAATGTCTGAATGCCTTCATTCCACCAATTGGTAATCATGGACTCCGCATAGGAAACGCTGGGCTTGTCAATGGATTTACAATATAATAATACCGTGAGAATAATATCGCTGCCGATATTATTGTAATCATGCATCCAGACCAGCGCCTTTTGCTCAATATGCCGCAGCGGCCGTCCCAGCTGCTGTTCCGACAGCTGAAACAGAGTTTTCAGGTCCTCCGATTTTTCTAGAGCCGCCGCAATTTCCAGAGGGCTTAGTTCCCCGCTCTTGGCATTTGACAGCGTTGCAAGAGAGCCTGTATGCCGCTTTGTTCCCTTCGGTTCAGCCGCCGGGTGAACACGGCCTGTCTCTGCCTGCCGCTGTGTCTCTGCCGTGGCTTCTCCAGGTGCGAACAAATCCGTCTGCGACCAGAACAGCAGCGCCTCCTCCACCAATTCATCTGAAACAGAAAGCGCCTCTGAAATTTCGCTTTGCTCCACCTGCTGTCCATTGTGCCGCAGCAGATAGAGGAGCACTTTCAGCTGAGACGGCGTAGACAGCTTGAGATATTGATCTACAACGGCATTAGGCACACCGAACATCTGACCAAAGCCGCCCATATGTACTGTATAGTCCACGAATTCCATTCCTCCTGTAAATTTTCAAAAAAGACTTGACAATCCTAAAAAACTATGGTAAAATAAATTATGTTGTCGCCGACATGTTGGAATTGGCAGACGAGACGGACTCAAAATCCGTTGCCAGCGATGGCGTGTGGGTTCAAGTCCCACTGTCGGCACCAGATTCAGAAACCGCGGATACGTTTTTCGTATTCGCGGTTTTTTGTTTCTGCCTGCATCTTATGCAAATGCCCTGAAAAAAAGTACAGCAGATAGAAAAAAAGCCCATGCTACAAATGTAACACAGGTATCATTTCCGTACTCCATATTCGAAATACTTGGCGTGCCCAGAGGGATTCGAACCCCCGACCTACTGGTTCGTAGCCAGTCACTCTATCCAGCTGAGCTATGGGCACGTATTCACTGTTGTGTCTCACAACGTTATATATTATAGCACGTCCTCTGTCTTCTGTCAACCCTTTTTTTGCTGTTTTTCGATTTTTGTCATTTTGCACAATTTATCGCAGGTTCAAATCTATACAGCCGGCATTTTATCCATTTTGCAAAGAATGCTCCGGTTTTCGCGCCGGAGCATTTCCATGAGACAATCCTCTATCATAGTCAAATTGTTCTGGTGAAAAGCGGACTCCTTTCGAAGGGATTACAGGAGACCGCCTGTCAGCTATTAAAGATAGTCTTTGATCAGACCAATACAGGACTTACAGATCTTCTTATCATTGAAGTCAATCAGATCATCTGTCCGGGAGCAGAGTGCGCAGCAGCACTGTGCCTTTTGGATAATGATTTTTTCTCCTTCTGTATAAATCTGCAGATAGTCATTACATTCGATTTGAAGCTGACGGCGCAGTTCTTTCGGCAATACAAAACGGCCGAGACTGTCAACGCGACGCATAATTCCAGAATCTTTCATTTCTCTATCTTCCTTTCATATCGTAGTTATTTTTGCATACAGGGTGCACAGCCATATTTTTTAACAAAACCATGTAAGTCCCATTCTGTGATGTCATCCAAAATGTTCCATATTCGATTTTCCTGATCCCCCGTAAATCTGGACTGTGTTTTGTATGATGCATTGCAGCAAAGAGAACCCTCATACAAAAAACTACGGAAAAACAACATATTTCCTGCTTTTCTTTTCTGCAATGTCTACTGGAATTATACACTATATTCCGAATTTTGTCAATCTTTCTAATTTGAATTTCTGTCGTATTAGCAAAATTTATTGTACAATAAATTTATACGATAGCTTTGCAAGTAAAAAATTGAAAAAAATGCTTGACATTGATTTCGTTCTGTGCTATAATAAACATCGTTGCTTATGGCGTTATTCTGTAAGTGTACCAAAATGAAAACAATGAGATATTAGCTCAGTTGGCAGAGCATACGCCTTTTAAGCGTAGGGTCGAGGGTTCAAATCCCTCATATCTCACCAAAAAGTCCGTATCATTTGTGATGCGGACTTTTTGTTTTTCTTCTATTTTTCAGAAAGTGAGTACATGGATTATGATACAAGAATTATCCCGCCGTATAGATCAGATTCTTGCACGCGGCATACAGGAAAAGAAATTCTACGGTGCCTGCGCCGCTGTTTTTCGAAAGCAGGAGCTTTGCTATATGACTACAGCCGGATTTGCAGATCAGGAAAAGCAGCTCCCCATGCAGCCAGACACGCTGTTCCGCATGTTCTCCATGACAAAGCCCGTCACCGCAGCGGCAACCATGATGTTGTGGGAACAGGGCAAATTGGAGCTGACTGATCCGGTTTCCTGGTACATCCCCACATTCCACAATCAGATGGTGGATGCTGCCGGAAAACTGGTTCCGGCTGAACGGGAACTGATCCTACAGGATCTGTTAAATATGACATCCGGCATCCCTTATCCAGACTGCCATACCCTTTCCCAGAAAAAAATGGGAGCCTTTTATGATGAAATCAACACCAGACTCTCCACCGATCACCCGGTAGATACACAGGAATTTGCAATGCGGGTGGGCAAGGATGTGCCGCTGCTGTTCCAGCCAGGCACGCGCTGGTCTTACGGCGCTTCTGCGGATATCCTGGGTGCGGTTCTGGAACGCGTTTCCGACTTGCCGCTGGATGAACTGTTCCGAAAGCTGATCTTCACACCGCTAGGCATGAAAGACACAGATTTTTACGTCCCGGAAGAAAAGCGCCCGCGCCTGGCACAGCTCTACGCCTGGGGCGAAAACAGCCTGCAAATCGAACCGGATCCGCATCTCGGCATGACAGATTACCGCAAACGGCCGGCATTTTTCTCCGGCGGTGCCGGCCTTATTTCCACCCTGTCGGACTATGCACAGTTTGCCAATGCGCTGGCCGGAAGGGGTCTGCACAAAGCTAGTGGCACACGGCTTTTTGGAGAAGGCACCTGGCGCTATCTCACCACACCGCAGCTGTCCCCCCGACAAAAAACAGGAATCGACTGGCCGCAGCTCAAGGGGTATACCTATGGAAACCTGCTCCGGGTTTTAGAAAATCCTGCGGCTTGCTGCACCTGCGTTCCGGCCGGCGAATTCGGCTGGGACGGCTGGGCCGGCCCTTATTTCTGCGTCTCTCCCGAAGATCAGACCGTCTTGCTGTATCTGGTTCAGGTCTGCGGCGGAAGCACCAGCGATATTGTCACCCGTCTGCGAAATACCACCTTCGGCATGCTGGGATAAAATGATACCGGGCACGCAGGCCTTTTGTGCAATTTGTACATATCTGACGAATATTTGTTGTGTAATTTCACATTTTTTTCTCTTGCATGTGTTATATGATTTACATTTCCATCAACATGTGCTATACTATGGTTGTATGGCTTTTCAGCTGCTTCCGGACGTTTCCGGAGTCATTTCTTTTTTATAATCGGAGGATTTACTTATGAAACAAGGTATCTTGAAACGGCTTCTTGCCGGTGCCATGGGTGCAGTTCTGCTCGGAACTTCAATTCCGATTACTGCCGTCACCGCAGAAGATGCCGAAACCGGCGCTGTCATCTACAGCTCGGATTTTGAAGACAGCAGTGCCTCTCTGCCGTTCACCGGCAGAGGCGGTGTGGAGTCCATTTCCATCACCAGCAGCCAGGCACACGGCGGCTCTTCTTCCATGATGGTCGCAGACCGTGCCAAGGGCTGGCACGGCCCACAGCTTCTGCTGGATGACATTTGCCAGCCGAACAAGGAATACACCGTCAGTGCTTATGCCAAGACAAATTGGTACAACAGCATCAAGCTGAGTCTGGAATACACAGACACTGCCGGAGAACGGCATTACAGCAATCTGTCAAGCAGCATTTCCAACGGGGACTGGGCGGAATTTTCCAATATCAAGTTCAGCTTTACCAGTGAAGTAACCAAGGTGTATGTTTACTTTGAATGCGATGGCGCGGCAGATCTGTACATCGATGACTTCACCCTTGCAGAAGCACCGATTATCCCCATTGAAAATGATATTCCTTCTTTAAAAGATGTTTACCGCAACTATTTCAAGGTAGGTACTGCCATTATGGCATCAAACCTTTCCTCCCCGTCCTTTATGGATCTGGTACAGAAGCACTTCAGCGACAGCATCACCTTCGGCAATGAGTTAAAGCCGGACTATGTACTGGATCAGGCCGCTTCTCAGGAAAAGGGAGACAACCTCAATCCTCAGGTAAACTTCTCCCAGGCAGATGCTTTGCTGAAATACTGCGCTAAGAACAAGATTCCGGTACGCGGCCACACTCTGGTATGGCACAGCCAGACACCGGACTGGTTCTTCAAGGAAAACTTCTCTGATGACGGCGATTGGGTAGACAAGGACACCATGATCACCCGTATGGAAAATTATATTAAAAATGTAATGGAAGGCCTGGCTGCCCAGTATCCGGATGTAGAATTCTACGCCTGGGACGTAGTCAACGAGGCATGGCAGGACAACGGCACACCTCGTGCAGCAGGCTCCAGCAAGTCCGAAGATTCCAACAGCTCCGCATGGACACGGATTTTCGGTGACAACTCCTTTATTGAATATGCATTCCAGTTCGCCAGAAAATATGCGCCGGAAGGCTGTAAGCTGTATTACAACGATTTCAACGAATACATGCCGCAGAAGACTACTGCAATCTATGACATGGCAATGGAACTGAAGGAAAAAGGCCTCATTGATGGTATCGGCATGCAGTCGCACCTGGATGTAGGCTTCCCCAATGCTTCCACTTATGAAAAGGCACTGTCCAAGTTTGCTTCTACCGGCCTGGATATTCAGGTAACAGAGCTGGACATCACCACCTCTGATACATCAGAAGCCGGCCTGGAAAAGCAGGCTCAGATGTACAGCGACATCTTCGACCTCTATGTCAAGTATGCGGACAATATCTCTGCTGTTGTCATCTGGGGCGTAACTGATGACCAAAGCTGGCGTGCAAGCCGTGTGCCGCTGCTGTTTGACGAAAACTTCAAGGCAAAGCCGGCTTATAATGCAATTATAGACGGCATGGATGTTCCGGTCACCACAACCACGACAACAGACATCTCCGACATTGTCACCACAACTACCACAGTATCCGAAACCACAATCACTTCTGATACAGAAAGTTCCATCACCACAGTTGTCACCTCAAATACCACTGACACAGAAACTGAAACAGATCCGTCTTCTTCTGAGACAACCACTACTACCACCACAACAACAGATTCCGAGCCTTCTACCACAACTTCCACTACGCCGAGTGCCGTTCCAAGCAGTATTCTGTATGGAGACATCAACATGGACGGAAAGGTTGCACTGGTAGACGCTGTTATGCTGAACAAGGCTGTAGCCGATGTTGTTACACTGGATAAACAGGCTCGCGCTAATGCAGACTGCAACGCAGACGGCGAAGTAAACGGAAACGATTCCATCACACTGCTGCGATTCCTGGTACAGCTCATTGACGTTCTGCCCGACAATGGACAGTAATCGATAAACCAATCTCACATTACGCAAAAGGCCGCAGATCAACCTGCGGTCTTTTTGCAGAAAGGACTTTGATCTACATGGAAAAATTACTTTGCATTGCTGTCCCGGATACAAAATCCGTAGAAGCCATTGCTGCCAGACTGCGAATCCGCACAGTTTTCATCTCCCCGGAGCAGTATCAGACACCGGTCGGAACCCTTGCCGGATATACAAAAATCACTCCGCAGTCCGACATGCCAAACACAGATACACTGCCGCAGGAAGGCATTCTGGTACTGTGTGAATTCAAAAACAACCGCATGGATCGGCTGCTGCAAGCACTGCGGCAAAACGGAATGCAGTCGGTCTATAAGGCAATTCTCACGCCCAGCAACGCCGGCTGGAGCATCATGCAGCTGGCACACGCCTTGAGCGTCGCCAAATGGAATCCTGACACAACTGAAAACAATGCAAAATCCCGGATAAGTACCACTTATCCGGGATTTTCTGTTTCTTTATATCTTAACACGGGTTCAGCGCTTTACAGGGAAAATCAGCTTGATTTCCGTTCCTTCCCCCACCTCGCTATTCAGTTCAATGACAGCATGATGCAGCGCTGCGCCATGCTTTACAATGGAAAGACCCAGGCCGGTTCCGCCCACTGCCTTGGAGTGGCTCTTATCCACCCGATAAAACCGTTCAAAGACGCGGCTTTGTTCGGCTTTGGGGATGCCGATTCCGGTGTCTTTTACTGTCAGTGTGATTGCCGCATCGCTCTGCTTTACATCCACGCTGACGCGGCCGCCCTTTTGATTATACTTCACGGCATTTTCGCAGAGGTTATACACCATTTCAGACAAAACCTGCCGTACGCCATACACACTCCCATGTGTTCCGCCGGCCACCAGTGAAACGCCGTTCTTTTTTGCCACTGAGGAAAGCTGCTGTACCACATCCCTGGAAATTTCCAGCAAGTCCACCGATTCCCGTTCCAGCGGAACCTGATCTTCGTCCAGCTGGGACAATTTGATAATATCCCCGATCAATGTAATCAGCCGCTGGGACTCGTCATAGATTTTCCCGGCAAAATGAGGAATATCCTCCGGCCGCACAATTCCGTTTCGAATAATTTCTGCAATGCCGGAAATGGATGTCAGCGGCGTTTTCAGTTCGTGAGAAACATTTGCTGTAAATTCCCTGCGGTACCGCTCCTGCTCCTCCTTTTCGGTAATATCCAGCACCAGGAGCACTGCACCCACCAATTCCTGCTCAGAATCCGGGCTGCATACAGAATTGGCAATAATCTGATAAACTCTTCCATTTAGCGTTAGATTTTTTTGAGTATTCCGCCCCTGCAAAGCGGAGTCAACAGCCTCCCGGAATACCTGGCTCCGGTTGACTGCCAGCAGATTCTGTCCAATCGGCTCATTCTCAATGCTGAATATCTGTACAGCGCTCTTGTTATAAGAAAGAATCTGATAATTGCGGTCTATGACAAACAGACCTTCGCTCATATTTTCCGTAATCATAGAAAATTCCTGCTGCTGTTTTTTCAGTTCCCTGACGCGATGCTCAATTTCCCGGTTTTGTGCCGCAATCCGCTGCAAAAACGGAGACAACTCATCATAGGTTTCCACCTGCTCCGGGTGCTTGAGGTCTAATTCGCTCAGCGGATGCACAATCTTTTTGGACACCCGATAGGACAAGACCCCGGACAAAATGCAGGCCGCTAAGAGAATAAAGCAAATCGGAGACAGCATTCCGCCCAGCAAAAACAAAACCGAACTTTGAGAAACAGACAGCCGCAAAACGGTATGATCCTGCATGCGCTTGGCGTAATACATGGTACGCTCTGAAACAGTGGTAGACTGCCGAAAGCTGGTGCCGGCAGAGCCTTCCATGGCCTGTTTGACTTCCTCCCGATTCCTGTGATTTTCCATCTGGGAAGCATCAAACTGGTTGTCATACAGCACTGTTCCGTCTGCTGCAATCCAGGTAATCCGGCAATCATTTTCGTTCAGGTTCTTTAAGTAGTCCATGCCATCCAATGTAATACCCTGTTCCACAAACTCTTCAGTGACTTCCAGCTGATCCATCTGAATTTTCTGAAAGTGCTCATACAATACACCAGTAATCAGCGCCAGAGACAACAGCAGCACCGAAACCACTACGGTAATAGTCGAAAGAAAAATTCGTTTGATCATAGTTCTTCCGCTCCTGCACGATATCCCACGCCGCGAACGGTTTCAATGTACTTTCCGCATTCTCCCAGCTTCTGGCGCAGATGGCGCACATGGACATCCACAGTGCGGCTTTCTCCGTCAAAGGAATAGCCCCAGATCTGGTTCAGCAGCTGATCTCTGGTAAAGACAACCCCCGGATTGTCCATCAGCAGACACACAAGCTCAAATTCCTTCAAGGTCAGATTGACCGTTTCACCGGCTGCGTGCACGACATGGCGCACCGGATTGACCTGCAAGTCTCCCAATGTCAGCACCTGTTCCTCCGCTTCCTGTTTTTCTGTCCGGCGCAGCACCGCTTTGATCCGCGCCACCAGCGCCATCATTCCAAATGGCTTTGCCACATAATCATCTGCGCCGCAGTCCAGTCCGATCACCTGATCGTACTCGGTTCCCTTCGCGGTAAGCATAATCACCGGGAGTTCTTTTGTCTGATTGGCGGTGCGAATTTTCTTCAGAATTGCCAGACCGTCCTCTTCCGGCAGCATAATATCCAGCAGCACCAAGTCCGGCAATTCCTTCTGCATTGCCTCCCAGAATGCTGACGGCAGTCCGAATCCCTTCGCCTCCATGCCTGTACTGCGCAGTGTATAGATCACCAGTTCCCGGATGCTGTCATCATCCTCTACCAAATAAATCATAATGCCGCCTTTCTGCAATGACTCGCTAAACTCATTTTTCTTGTCCCATCGGATTTTGCAGTACAAATTTGCACCAGTTCTTCCCGATACATCCAGATACAGGAAAAAGGAACCTGCCAAAGAATCCTCCTGATTCCCCGGATGTTCCTTTTCTCAAAATGTATGGATGCAGACGATGTTTCATCCGCTGACGCAAAAGGGCATTTTTCCGATGGGAATATATCCTCAAAGCCTGCTTAAAAAAGTTGTTCTGATTTCCAAAGGAACAGCAGACGCTTACGCATGCTCGCCGGTAATCGCATAAATTACCCATTCTGAAACGTTTACCGCATGATCGCCGATGCGTTCCAGATACTTTGCAATCATTAACAGATCAAATGCCTGCTCTGATTTTTCCTTGTCTTCCCGGATCAGGTCAATGAGCTCCTTCCGCACCTGAATAAACAGTGCATCTACCTTATCATCTTCCTGTCCCACCTTTTTAGCAAGCTCCAAATCGTGATTGACATAGGAATCCACGCTGTCTGTCACCATGCCAATGGCGGCCTTCGCCATTTCCTTGATATGAATTTTGCCGTTAAAGTCCCGGAAAGAATCGTTTTTGGTGATATCTGCAATATCAAATGCCTGATCGCCGATGCGTTCCAGATCTGAAATCATTTTCAATGCGGAAGAGACGGTGCGCAAATCCGTAGCCACCGGCTGCTGCATGAGCAGAAGCCGCATGCAAAGCCGCTCAATGTCCCGTTCATACTGGTCAATTTCCAGTTCCACGGTACTGACCTTTGCTGCAATGGAGGGGTCATTTTCCAGAAGACCCTGAATCGCAGAAGAAATCGCATCCTCACAAAGTGCACCCATCTGAATCAAGTTTGTATTCAGTGTTGTCAGCTGTGCATTGTAGTATTCTCTCATTATCCGAACCTCCCTGAGATATAGTCCTCTGTCCGTTTATCCTGCGGATTCGAGAACAGCTGTTCTGTTTCCGCATATTCGATGACTTCTCCTAAGAGGAAGAACGCAGTACGATCGGACACACGGGTTGCCTGCTGCATGTTATGCGTCACGATAATAATAGTATACTCCTTTTTCAAAGAAATTACAAGGTCTTCCACCTTAGAAGTTGAAATTGGATCCAGCGCACTGGTGGGTTCGTCCATAAGCAGCACTTCCGGATGCACTGCAAGCGCACGCGCAATGCAAAGCCGCTGCTGCTGTCCGCCGGACATCCCAAGCGCGCTCTTGTTCAGCCGATCCTTGACTTCGTCCCAGATTGCCGCATCCCGAAGAGACTTTTCCACGATTTCGTCCAACTTTGCCTTTGCATGGATTCCGTGGGTACGGGGGCCGTAGGCAATGTTGTCATAGATGCTCATAGGAAAAGGATTGGCCTTCTGAAACACCATGCCTACTCGTTTCCGCAGCAAATTGACATCAATATCTCCGTAGATATCCTCTCCATCCAGGCGAATATCCCCGGTAATTTTACAGCCCTCCACCAGGTCGTTCATCCGGTTCAGGGATTTCAGCAGTGTGGATTTTCCGCATCCGGACGGGCCGATAAATGCACTGACTTCATTGGCCGGCAGCTCCAGATTGATATTTTTCAGGGCATGAAACGTATTATAATACAGATCCATATTATGAATTTCAAATTTTGCCATAATTGCTCCTCTTTTTATCTCTTTGTGAGTTTTTTCGCTGCCAAGCTGGAAAGGGCATTGATTAAAATTACCAGAACCAGCAGTACAACAGCAGTAGCATAGGCTGCATCCATGTACTTTCCTTCACAAAGAAGCTGATACATATGCACGGCCAATGTGCGGCACGGTTTAAATAATCCGGTGCAGACATCTGTAGAGGTACCTGCGGTGTACATGAGCGCCGCTGTTTCACCAACAATTCGTCCGATGGCCAGAATTACACCAGCCAGAATTCCCGGTACTGCATTGGGAAGAATAATCCGGAAAATGGTGCGGAGACGACCGGCACCCAAGCCGAAGCTGCCCTCCCGGAAGGAATCCGGCACACTGAGCAGCGCCTCCTCTGTGGTACGCATAATCAGCGGAAGCACCATCAGCGCCATGGTAATGGCACCGCCCAGCAGTGAATAGCTGAACTTGCAGGCCACCACAAATGCCAGGAATCCAAACAAACCAAATACAATGGACGGGATTCCCTGCAAGGTTTCCGTTGTCATCCGGATGATTTTCACCAGTGTCATCTGAAATTTGCTGCCCCGGTTGGAATATTCCACCAGATAAATGGCAGAGAACACACCAATTGGTACGGCAATGATCAACGTAAGCAGCGTCATCAGCAGCGTGTTCAGAATTGCCGGTGTCATGGAACAGTTCTCCGTGGTATACTTCCATGCAAACATTGCCGGACGAATATTCGGCACGCCCTTTGCCACAATGTAAATGATCAGACTCAGCAGAACGCCTGCGGTAATCACCGCCGCCAGCACAGTCAGAAGCATGATCACAAAAGAACCAGGATGCCGTTTATAGGAAGCCAGCTTCTGCTTCCAGCTCTGTTGGTTGATGCCAACAATTTTTTCTTCACTACTCTTGCTCATTTCTGCTCCTTCTTCTTGATCAGTGAGAAGCAGACGTTAATCAGCAGAATGAAGACAAACAAGACAACACCTGTACCAATCAACGCGCCTCTGTGCAGATCTGTGGCATAACCCATTTCCATTACAATATTTGCTGTCATGGTACGAACACCGGACAGCAGGCTGGTGGGAATCACAGTCTGGTTTCCTGCAATCATGACAACTGCCATGGTTTCTCCGATTGCACGGCCGATTCCCAGAATCACGCCTGCCATAATACCCGACTTTGCTGCCGGAAGCATTGCGCAGTAGACGCTTCGCTCATGGGTCGCACCCAGCGCCAGAGAGCCTTCATAATAGCTCTGGGGGACGGCACGGATTGAAGATTCTGAGATTTCAATAATGGTAGGCAGAATCATAATCCCCAGCAAAATTCCTGCTGTCAAAACGCTCTTGCCGCTTCCGCCGAACAGATTCTGCATCATGGGAACGATGACAACCAATCCGAAAAAGCCGTATACAATGGACGGGATTCCGGCCAGAAGCGAGATCGCCGGCTTTAAAATCCGATACAGCTTCTTGGGGCAAAACTTCGCCATAAATACGGAGCAGAGCAGTCCGATGGGAACCCCGACCAGAATGGCAATTGCAGTAGCATAAATGCTGCCGATAATCATGGGAAGTATGCCGAATTGTCCCTCCTGGGGCTTCCAGATAATGCCGCCCAGGAATTTCAGCGGCCCGATTTCTGCAATTGCCGGAAATCCGTTGACGAACAAAAAGCCGCAGATCAGGACAACTGCCAAAATAGAGACGCATGCCGCCACCAGAAACACAGCCCTCATGATGGACTCACGATATTTTTTCATGGTATGTTATTTCTCCTCTCCGAGAGAGTGCGCAACACGTGCATCGAATGCGGATATACGATTTACTTGGATTCCAGTGCAGACCACTCTGTGATCTCACCGGTATAAACCTGCTTAATCTGGTCTGTGGAAATTTCGTCCAGAGAGTTGTCCTTGTTGACAATTACAGCAATACCGTCCATTGCCAGAACTGTGCTGGTAACACCAGTTTCGCTGTCTTTCAGTTCACGGGATGCCATACCGATATCGCAAACGCCTTCCTGTGTGGAAGTTACACCAGTGGTAGAGTCACTCTGCTGTACATCTACTGTAACATCCGGATTAACGCTGGCATATGCTTCCTTCAGCTTTGTCATAACCGGTGTAACAGAAGAAGAACCAGCAACCACTACATTGCCCTTTGCACCGTTTGAAGTGTAGGCTGCAGCACCCTGTGCAACATAGCCTTCCTTGTTGATGACTTCTGCTGCATCTTTGCTCATGATATAATTGTAAAAGTCCTGGGCAGCATCGCTCAGATTTTCGCCATCCTTGAGCACCAGGTTAAATGGTCTGGAAATCGAATAGCTGCCGTCTGCAACTGTGTCTGCGCTTGGCTCTACACCGTCTACCTTCAGTGCCTTTACGCTGTCGTCCAGAGAGCCAACGGAAACATAGCCAATTGCAGCAGTGTTTCCGGCAACGGTGGTCAGCATAACGGCGGTGCTGTTGGTAACTTCTGCACTGGAAACAGTGTTGTCCTTGTCATCCTGCAAAATGCCGCACAGCTCTGTGAAAGCACCTCTGGTACCAGAGCCATCCTCACGTGTGATTACAGAAATCGCACCAGATGCGCCGCCGCATCCGGTAAAGCTGCCTGCCAGAACGCCCAATGCTGCAACTGCTGCAAATACTTTTACACTTTTTTTCATCATAATACTCCATTCCTCTCTGTGTACACTTCACTATGCACACGCAAAACCCGTTCCGATGTGGAACTGCATCTATGTTCTTTGTTTCAATGAACAACTTTATTATAACAATTCTATGTAAAGTCTGCCAGCACAGCTATGTTAAATCTATGCTAAATGTTAAATCTCAGACTAAGGGCAGTGTTAAATCTGAAAACAGCACGCAATTTCCGTATTTTTTGAAAGAAAAAGCAGAAAAAACCGCATTTTTCTTTCGAAAATCAGTTGCACTTTTCTGAAAAATATGCTATACTATTATCGTTTCAAAAAATCGCGGCATACAATTTTCAAACAATTGTATGCCCAAAAAGAAAGGAAGCTGTGCTATGCATTTTACAGAACTCGCGAAAAAAAGATGCTCTGTCCGCTCCTATGCAGACAAGCCCCTGGATCCGCAGCAGCTCCAGGCGATATTAGAAGCCGGCCGTCTGGCACCCACCGGCAAGAATCACCAGCCCCAGCGGCTGCTGGTGGTACAGTCTCCGGAAGGCCTTGCCAAAATGGCAAAGGCCATGCACAACCAAAATGCCTATACCGCAAAGGCTGTGATTCTAGTCTGCGCAGATACCACAGACTGCTGGGTTCGCAGCTTCGATGCTCACTGCATCCATGAAATTGATGCTTCTATTGTTACAACATACATGATGCTGGCTGCCACAGAACAGGGTGTTGGTTCTCTTTGGGTTGAACGCTTTGATCCGGAAATCATCCGAGAAGAATTCGCACTGCCCGATCACTACATCCCCGAAGCGCTGCTCTGCCTGGGCTATGCCAATCCGGAAGCGGTCAAATCCCCGGAGCGCTATGACACAGAAAGAAAGCCTCTGGAAGAAACCGTCTGGTTTGAGTCCTTTGATGCCTGAATCTGAAAACAGCTATAAAAAATCGCCCCCATGGAAACCTCCTATGGGAGCAACACGCTTGCACAGCAGTCCTGCAACGCCATTAAGCATGGTTTGCAGGCTGCTGTTTTTTTGTTTTCCACCGGCGAACCAGCGCCGGAATGCCATACATGCCTGTCCAGATCAGCAGCATCAGTACCGGCAGGCCAATGCGGTAATTGCCAAAGACCGTCCCGAACCACTCCAGCGGCGACCCGGCAGAAGATCTCGACAGAAAGAAAAAGTTCGTCCCGAACCTGCGGTTCACCATTGCAATGGGAATGCTCATCGCCGCCAGACACCCAAAGCAGAACGGGAGCCGCTTCCAGTTCGGCCGGAGCACATGCCGCGCCAGCAAAACTGCCGGAATCATCACCAGTACACCGTGCAGCAAAAAGCTGTGCAGGCTGTAGAAATTCCACAGGGGCAGCGAAAACCAGTTCGGAAACAGCAGCGCCAGGCATGCACCAGGCAGAGAAAGACTGTACACCAGCTCCAGCAGCAACGGATGCGGCTTTCGCACCGCCGCAAATTCGATCCATATGGAAATACCGCATAAATCTAAGGGCAGGTAGGTTGGCCGAAACTGATGGGTTACTCCCAGAATCAGATCCTTTCCCAGTTCCAGAACAATCATGCTCCATGACAAAATACAGAGCAAACGCCGCACCGTTGTTTCCTTCCATTTGCGGCAGGAAATGGAAACCGCCAGCACCGCCAGCAAAATGCCGCCCATCCAAAGCAAGTGGGGCAGATGAAACAGCGCAAATCCCAGCCCCGCAGGAACTTTTTCCTGAATAATCCAGAAATACGGCAAAGCCTCTCCCCTCTTTCCACAGCATATCGCTTTCTCTATTTATCAGTATAGCGCATTTTCTCGTCGAATACAAGTTCTTTTCTGCAAAAAAAGGATTGCCTCAGCAAAGACAACCCTTTTTTCTGTTATTCTAATTTCAGCAGACCTGCTTCCCGCAGGTTATTCAACAAAAGATTGAACTGTTCCACAATATTTTCTGTTCCTGTTGCATCCGGCACTGCGGCAGCTGCCGCCACAGTCCCTTCTGGTCCGGTTGCACCGGTCGGGCCAGTAGGACCAGTTGCACCCGTAGGGCCGGTTGCGCCTACTGCACCGTCTGCACCTGTTGCACCCGTAGGGCCGGTTGCGCCTACTGCACCGTCTGCACCTGTCGCACCCGTAGGGCCGGTTGCTCCCACTGCACCTGTCGCACCCGTGGGGCCGGTGGCTCCCACTGCACCAGCAGGCCCTGTCGCACCAACCGGGCCAGTCACACCCGGCGGCCCTTGCAGGCAGCAGGGAGACGGCGGTGGAACCGGAACACAGCATCGGCCGTCCGGCCGCTCCGGTATTTCGCCGCAATTACAATATGCCATATCTCAAGACTCCTTTCCACAAAACTCAAGCGGTTTTCACTTGGCTTCTGTCATAATCCCTTTTGAAGCAAAATATTGCCGGTTTTGTTCTACCGCCCGATCCTGCGGCCGAACGCTTCCGGCTAATGCATTATATGCAGCGGCAGCAGAAATGTCCCCCATGCGATCATAACAGACACAAAGCTGCATTGCCGGAATATAGTCACAGCACGCCTGGTTACGGAATCCCTCAAATGGATGCGCACCCTCCCGAAGGGCAGTCTGATACCAGAATGCTGCGGTTTTCCACTGCTCCTGTTTCATAAAGCATGCACCAATTTCACAGCAGATTTCCGGTGTAGGCACGCCATACGAAAGCGCACGAAGCAGATTTTGCAGCGCCTGCTCCACCTGATTCCGCTTCTCATAAACCTTGGCGCACAGCAGGCACGCGCCAATGCAGTCCGGCTCCCATCCCTTTCCCTCCTGCAAAAAGTGCTCCAGTACAGACAAGGCCGCCGTATCGGCACCGTGGTCGATTAACTCCCGTCCGTAATAATACTGCTCTCTGGGAGAAAAGCGTTCTCCCTTCAACCGCTTTTGCTGATAGATCCGCAGATTGCGATCCGGATCTCCTGCCTTCTCCTTTCGGTGGAAAACGGCCGCATCCCCCATGCGGATAACACCATTGGGGACAACGGCTTCATGCACTGCCCCTTCAAACCGATAGCCCTTTGACCGCCGGAAAATCCGTTCCCGCTTTGAAATCAAATCCGGTTTTCCGGCAGAATCAAAGGACAGGACATAGGGCAAATACACCAGATCTGCATCCGGATTTTGCAGAATCTGTTTTAATCGTGCCCGGTTTTCGCCTTCAATGACATCATCTGCATCCAGCCACATCCAATAGTCCCCCACTGCCTGCTGAACTGTAAAGTTCCTTGCCGCCGAAAAATCGTCACACCAGGGGAAATCATAAATTTTCGCCTCAAACTGCGCCGCAATCGCTTTGGTTTCATCCACAGAGCCGGTATCTGCTATGATTATTTCGTCTACCAGATCTGCCACAGATTGCAGACAGCGCCCCAATACCTCTGCTTCGTCCCGAACAATCATGCATAAACTAATCAATGGCATAAAAAATACCCCTTTCGTCCCTTTCTTCGGATTTTTCCAAAGAAAAGTTTTCAAGCACCATTTTCCACAAAAAACAAACATTTCCAAAAAAATACTTGTTACATTTCTGGGAAAACAGACTTCTTTGCAGTATATGCAGTTTTTTGTCGTTTTTGCCTGGACAGCAAAAGAACCTGCGATTTTACAGAATCACAGGTTCTTTTCAATGGGTGGAAAAGGTATCTTAAAAATGGTGCCGGAAATAAGTGCCCAGATTTTCCTGCGCTTTCTTTTGCAGTTCCTCGGGCGTCTGCAGCAGCAGATTCCGAACAAAGGCGATGGGTTCCCGATCCATTCGTTCCCGCATGGACACAAAATAAATTTTTCCATACATGGACGGTGTATCAATGTAAATGCGTCCCAGTCGTCCTTCTTCCAGATCCTGCTTTGCCGTGCATTCCAGCAAAAATGCAAAGCCTGCCTTTTGCCGCAGCAATTCGTTCAGCACCCAAAAGGAATCCACCTCTAAAACCGAGGCAAAGTCATAAAAGGAGAGGCCGCGGCTGTTGAGCTCGCGCCGCACCAGACTGCGCAGGCCGCAGCCTGGCTTCATCAAAAGAAGATGCTCCTCCAACAGCTGCGGCAGTGTACAGCCGTACAACGCCTTTGCATGCTCCGGGTCTGAGACTGCAATAATCCGTTCCCGGTACAATTCTGTCGATTCCACCAGCATTGCCGGAATTTCTCCTTCCAGCACTGCAGCATCCAGTTCACCGCTCTGCAATTCCCGCAGAACCGTCCGGGTATCTGCCACATGCAGATGTACCCGCGGCGTTGTTCCAGCCCATTTCAGGCCGCAGAGAATCTGCATGGCAGGGGTAAAGGATGCAGACGGCGTAATTCCGATTTCCAAAAGGGGGGCCTGCTGGTGAAAGCCGGAAAGATGCTTCTGCACTTCCATTTCCTGCGCCCGGAGAATCAGCGCTTTGTTGTGCAGATATTCCCCGGCGGCTGTAATTTCAACACGCCGGCCGTCATATTGAAACAGCTGACACCCATAGTACTGTTCCAGAAACTTGATGTGCTGTGTCACAGACGGCTGTGTCAAATGTAGATGCGCCGCCGTTTTGGTATAGCTTTTGGTTTCACACAGTGACAGAAACGTATCCATCCGATAATCCAGCATCGGCGCATTGTCACTCCCTTCCCTGACTGTCTGCGTTTATCTCTTACTGAAACGGTTCATACTCGTGTTTTTTCGGGCGGCTCATGAGATTCTGCACTGCCTTTTTCGGACTTGCGCCGCAGAACAGCACCTGGTACAGCTGCTCTGTAATCGGCATGGAGACCTGATGCTTCTGCGCCAGCTCCCAGGCAGCATGACAACAATAATAGCCTTCTACCGTTCCCACCTGTTTTACGGCATCCTCCGGAGAAACGCCTTCGCCGATCAGAATTCCAGCGCGGCGGTTCCGGCTGTGCATACTGCAACAGGTAACAATGAGATCTCCGATTCCGGACAATCCGCTGAACGTTTCCGGCTTTCCGCCCATTTTCACGCCCAGATTGGTGATTTCGTGAATACCTCTGGTCATCAGGGCAGCCTTGGTATTATCACCGCATTTCAGGCCATCACAAATTCCGGCCGCCAGTGCAATGATATTTTTCAGCGCGCCGCCAATCTCACATCCCACCGGATCGTCATTGATATAAATCCGAAATGTGCTGCTGGAAAAGATATCCTGTATTTTCAGCGCTGCTGCCTCCTGTACCGAAGCGGCCACAACGGAGGTGGGAACCCCCCGGCCTACTTCCTCTGCATGGGACGGCCCTGTGATCACGCCTACTGCATGATGGGGATATTCCGACTGAATCACCTGACTCATAGTGAGATAGGTTTCTTCCTCCAATCCCTTGCTGGCATTGACCAGCACAGCATCCCCGTCCAGATAGGGCTTCACCTGCTGTGCCACAGACCGAATGAAACGGGACGGCACCACAAAAACCACCACGGACTTTTCCTTCAGGCAGGTCGGATCACATGTGAACCGGATTTCCTTCGGAATCGGAACACCCGGCAGTTTTGTCTTATGTTCTCCGTCCCGGAGAATTGCGCTGACGATTTCTTCTGAGATATCCCAGACAGTCACATCATGATGATTTTGATGTGCAGCAATTGCAAGGCTGATTCCAAATCCCCCTGCACCAATGATCGCAATCTTTGCCATAGTACCCTCCTATCAGGAATGTGATGATTTATGAAACGAAAACTTGTTTTCATTGCCGGCTTTCAGGCGCTGGATATTGGTGCGGTGCATCCAGATTACCCACGCTGCCATGAGTGCAGCCAGTCCTGTATTCAGCCAGAGATACCACATCGGCAGTCCGTCCTGCTGAAGATACTGGAACAAAAAGGTGATCACCGGACAGCATGCCGCCGCGATAATAGAACCCAGTGAAACGTATCTGGAAATCGCCAGCACCACAATAAATATGGCAATCAGGCAGAGAAACACCTTCCAGTCAATTCCCAGAAAGACTGACACGCCCACCAGCACGCCTTTTCCGCCTTTAAAATGGTAAAAGATCGGGAACACATGCCCCAATATCGCAAAAATGCCAGCAATATAACCGATAAAATGAACATCGTTTTGCGCAGTGAGTCCTGTCCCCAGCAAAACGCAGATTTCCCGGCTGAGCAGTACCGCAACAATTCCCTTTCCCAGATCGCCCAGGAGCGTCAATGCAGCCGGCCCTTTTCCGAAGCAGCGCAGTGTATTGGTCAGTCCGGCATTATGGCTGCCATAGTCCCGGATGTCTTTGTGCTTCCACAGGCGCACCACCAGAATGGAACTGTTAAAACTCCCCAGCAGATAAGAAACAACTGCGGAGAGAAAAATTGCCAAAATCAGCATAACAAGGCCTCCATTTACTTTTCGTCACGGGCGCGTTCCCGCACCACAAAACGAACCGGCGTGCCCGTCAGGCCGAACGTAGAGCGAATCTGATTCTCAATATACCGCTGGTAGGAGAAGTGGAACAGATCGCTGCGATTGACAAAAATAACAAACGTAGGGGGCTTTGTGCTCGCCTGCGTCATGTAGTAAATTTTCAGGCGGCGCCCCTTATCCGAAGGCGGCTGCACCCGTGTTGTGGCATAAGCCAGCACATCATTGAGCATACCGGTAGAAATCCGCATGGCGTTCTGCTGGTACACCTCGTGAATCTTTTCAAACAGTTTTCCCACACGCTGGCCGGTTTTTGCAGAAATAAACAGGAACGGCGCATAGGACATAAAGCTGAAATCGTTTTTCAGCTTTGCCTCATACTCCTTCATGGTACTGTTATCCTTTTCAATGAGATCCCATTTGTTCACCACGATAATAGAAGCCTTTCCCTGTTCGTGGGCATAGCCGGCCACCTTGGAATCCTGTTCCGTAAAGCCCTCTGCGGCATCAATCAGAATCAGACATACATCTGCACGATCCACCGCCATATAAGCACGGAGCACGCTGTAATGTTCAATCCGCTCTGTCACGCGGGACTTTTTACGAATACCGGCAGTATCAATCAGGACAAACTTTCCGTTTTCATTTTCAATTGTAGTATCCGTTGCGTCTCGTGTTGTTCCAGCCACATTCGACACAATGGCACGTTCTTCCCCGGCAATACGGTTTACCAGAGAGGATTTGCCCACATTCGGCTTGCCGATAATTGCCACATGGATAGCATCGGCATCTTCTTCAGACGCATCCTCCGGCGGCAGCAGATCATATACTGCATCCAGCATATCGCCGGTACCGTGCCCATGGGCGGCAGAAATCGGGTACGGATCGCCGATTCCCAGGTTATAGAATTCATACAGTTCCATGGGCGGTTCCCCAATGGAATCGCATTTATTGACGGCCAGCACAATCGGCTTGCCGCTCTTTTGCAGCATGCTTGCCACAGCGCTGTCATCTGCGGTCACACCGCATCGCACATCTGTGACCAGTACAATGACATCTGCGCGTTCAATGGCCAGCTCCGCCTGACGGCGCATTTGCTTCAAAATCACGTCATCTGTCACTGTTTCAATTCCGCCGGTATCCACCAGCATGAATGACCGGTCCCGCCATTCCCCCTTGGCATAAATCCGGTCACGGGTTACACCGGGAGTGTCTTCTACAATTGACAGCCGCTGACCAATCAGTTTATTGAACAGTGTAGATTTTCCTACATTTGGCCGTCCCACGACAGCTACAACAGGTAATGCCATTGTGATTTCATCTCCTTTATTTCGACATACAAAAAAGAGAGGCGGCAAAGGCCGCCTCTCCTCCTCGTACAAAACGATTGTTTTGTCATCGCTTATTCTGCATCGTCCATCTTCAGAACAGCAACGCCCTTGTAATATCCGCAGTTTTTGCAAACTTTATGCGGAGCCTTAAATGCGCCGCAGTTGCTGCATGTGCTCATTGCAGGTGCATCGAGCTTCCAAACAGCAGAACGTCTCTTGTTACGTCTTGCCTTGGAGACCTTATTCTTCGGTACAGCCATGTCTTGGCACCTCCTTCTACTTTCGACAGTCGCAGGTGCCTTCGTTCAGATTACACCCACAGATATCGCACAGACCCTTACAGTCCTCCCGACAAAGCATCTTTGTCGGGAGCATCAGCAAAAGATCTGAGATTGCTGTCTCATTCATATCAATGCTTTCGTGTTTTGCTACCAGGTACGTGTCATAAATATCTCCCTCACTTTGAAGAGAGGGCACTACCGTATGCGTAAAATCATACGAATAGTCCCGTGTCAATTCTTGGAGACACCGGTCACAGACAACATGCAGCGTACAGGAAACTGTGTACTGGAGCGTTACAATTCCGGCGCGGTTTTGAAACACGCCCGACACCGTTACTGGTGCATCAAACTGATATCCCCGTACATCAGCCAGTTCTTCCGGCAAAATCTGATATTCTACCGGCAACCGCTTGCCTTCGATCTGAAAAAGTTCCCGCAGCTGTAATACCATACCTGCTTCCTTTCACGCATTGCATTCCCTATTATAACAAATTTTTGCCTGTCTTGTCAAGCCTTTTTTGAAAAAATCCAGAAAATAACCGACAAACGCTCTTTTTAGAATCCGTTCTTAGTCAATATATCTGGTAACAGATGCCGGCAGTTCAGAAGCATCTGCGGAAACAGTAAAGGTAACAGAAGCGTCATCACCAGTCAGCTTGTCTACCTTTTCCAGCATCAGACCCAGTGCATCGAAATCTGCACCAGCAATCTTCAGGATACCGTCTACATAGATTTCCTTGATATCGTAGTTGCCTGCCAGCATGCCTGCAACAAAGCCATAAAATGCATCAAAGCTGTCGATGCAGAACTGTTCTGCATCACACCATCTTACCTTGTAGCTGATGGAGCGGCGCAGAGTCTCGCCCTTTTCGATGCAAACCAGACAGCCGTTTGTAGATTTTACTGCTGCATTGATTTTATCGATAATGATCTTGGTTTTACCGCTTCCTTTTTTTCCTGTAATCAGTTTTACCATAATAATACTCCTTTCGTGCCGGAATCCGGCAGCGTGTTATTCTGAAAAAGCACTGCGAAAAATTCAATTCAGTGATTTCCGTATCCATTGCAGTATTCTGTCCGGCGGATAGGTTTACAGATTCCTGTGCATTCCGCCGCACCATTTTTGTCTTACTTTGCCAGCTTTGCTTCCAGAGCAGCCTTCTGATCTTCATAGCCCGGCTTGCCCAGCAGTGCGAACATGTTCTTCTTATAGCTTTCCACGCCCGGCTGGTTAAACGGATTTACACCCAGCAGATAGCCGGAAACTGCGCATGCCTTTTCGAAGAAATAAATCAGATAGCCCAGGCTCTTTTCAGAAACATCTTCCACTTCCAGAATCATGTTCGGAACGCCGCCGTCTGTGTGCGCCAGTACAACGCCTTCCAGTGCCTTGCGGTTTACAACAGACATGTTCTGACCTGTGAGGAAGTTCAGGCCGTCCAGATTTTCAGCATCCGGTTCCAGATAGAAGTCCTGCTTCGGCTTCTTGATGTCCACAACTGTTTCAAACAGAATGCGGCTGCCTTCCTGGATATACTGACCCATGGAGTGCAGATCGGTAGAGAATACGCCGGCAGACGGGAAAATGCCCTTGTTGTCCTTGCCTTCACTCTCGCCGAACAGTTGCTTGTACCACTCAGACATCATAACAAAGCTCGGCTCATAAGAAACCAGCATTTCTACATTCTTGCCCTTCCGGTACAGGATGTTCCGGAGCGCAGCGTACTTGTAGCAGTCATTGTTGTCAAAGTCTGCGGTGAGATCCTTCTGTGCCTGTGCAGCACCTGCCATCAGCGCATCAATATCGCATCCGGCTACTGCAATCGGCAGCAGACCAACTGCTGTCAGAACAGAGTAACGACCGCCTACATCATCCGGTACCACGAATGTCTCATAGCCCTCTGTATCAGACAGTTCCTTCAGTGTGCCCTTTGCCTTATCTGTAGTTGCAAAGATATGATCCTTGGCGCCGTCCTTGCCGTACTTCTTTTCTACCAGCTGCTTGAATACGCGGAAAGCCAGTGCAGGCTCTGTGGTAGTGCCGGACTTGGAAATTACGTTTACGGAGAAATCTCTGCCCTCGCAGATGGAAAGCACCTCATTCAGATAAGTGGGGTTGATGTTGTTGCCCACATAATAAATATCCGGTGTATCCTTCTTCAGGTTGTTGTAAAACGGCGACTTGAGGAATTCAATTGCAGCGCGTGCGCCCAGATAAGAACCGCCGATACCGATGACAACCAGTACCTCAGAATTGCTCTGAATCTTCTTGGCAGCCGCCTTGATCCGTGCGAATTCTTCCTTGTCATAATCGGTCGGCAGTGTCAGCCATCCCAGGAAATCAGAGCCGAGACCGCTCTTTTCGTGGAGCATTTTTGCAGATGCTTCCACCTCATGACGAATTCCGGTCAGTTCATCCGGATTTACATAATTTGCCAGATATTTTGTATTCAGCTTTACAGACATAATACAATTTCCCTCCACTTTCTTCAAGGCGTTGAGATACGATGGTTTCCATTCGGAGCACACAGGGCATTGCTCAACCACTTTACCATATCTATCATACTATATTCTGCGCCCGATTGCAAGAGAAATCCGGATTCTTGTATAATCTACACAATTTTACATTCTACATTTTAAGCAGTTTGACGGCTATTTCCAACAGCGCATCCCCGTAATTTCGCTTTCGAACGGCATCTGCCGCAATAACCGTGGTTTCATAGAGCAGCGTGCCATCCTGATAGAACGCGACGCTCCCCAGCTGCTGTCCTTTCCGTACCGGTGCCTGAATAAAACGGGGCAGCACCAGAACCGTTTCCAGTTCTCCGCAGCCCTTGGGAACAGCGAGTCCCCGGAGCTTTCCCGGTTCTGCCAGCACTGCCCGGTCTACGCCGCGGCGCACCGGAATCGGATAGAGAAATTCTCCGGAAAATCCCGGTTGTAGCACCTTCCAGCCCGAAAAGCCCTTTCGCAGCAGCTGTTTCGCCAGCGCAAATCGATCATTGTCTTCCTGACAGCCCAGCACCACTGCGATACACTGCATATGGTTCCGCTCTGCCCCGGCCGCAATGCTCCATCCGTCAGCCTCTGTGTGACAGGCCTTAAAGCCAATGCAGGTTTCATCGGTTCGGGTCAGTGTATTTTCATTGACCAGTTCTGTGGCTTCTCCCCGGAGAAAATCCCGCCAAGTGCACAAATACGGTTTCAAAACCGGATACTGAGTCAGCGCCCGGCAAAGCCGCGCCAGGTCTGCCGCTGTGGTATACTGCTCCGGGTCGCCGTCTCCCTGGGGGCTGGAAAAACGGGTACTGCGCATTTCCAGATCAAAGGCACGGGCATTCATCTCCATTACAAAGGTTTCGGTATCGCCGCTGACGGCCGCTGCCAGCGCAACCGCAGCATCATTGGCATTCCCGATCAGCAGTCCTTTCAGCAGATCTCCCACCGTCATTACCTCTCCGGCAGTCAGCCAGATCACTGCACCCTTTGTCCCGGTTACACCGTCCGTCACTGTAATCGGACTGTCCGTTGTCCAGCGTCCCTGCTCGATCTGCTCCGCCGTCAGGAGCGCGGTCATCAGTTTCGCCATTGTACCGCAGGAAACCTTCTTTTCCCCTTCTGATTCCAGGAGAATCGTACCGGTTTCCGCTTCCATCAGCACATAGGACACCGCAGGAATTTCCGGTTTCTCTGCCGCAGCCGCGCCCCTGCTCAATAGTAAAAAGCACAGAACCGCCGCGCACAATGCAGCAAATAATCGTCTCATAGCAGCACCTCACATCCATTTTCTTGCGCGTGTACACGCTCCAACATATGTGCAGTCTGCTTTTTTTAGAACCTGCCGAAACGAGTGCCTATTCGTTTTTATATTTCTGTTTCAGCAGAAAAAGCCGCCAGCCGCAGTAACCGATTGACACGCTGTACAGAACAAACATCGCCATCCAAAACCAAAAGAGAAAGGTGCCAAACGGATTGCTCCGGGCAGTGATCTGCTGCACCGCATTCGGCAGCACACAGCACAAGAACAAGGCAGCCAGCGGAATCAGCCGCTTTCGGGAGACGCGCCGAATCAGTTCCCGCTTGGACGTGTTGTCACTGAATATCTCCGGATTCTCTTCTGTAGCGTTTGCCGGCTTTCGGAAATAGTTCCATTCCTGAAAGGCGGAAAAATATTCCCAGCCATAATCAGAAAACAGCTGAAAATAGCTATCCCAGTCTGTTCCCTTGGTGCGAAAGTCCAGCCGGTATACCACATCCTCCGGAGTGCAGGCTTCAAAATGGTAAAAGCCGAAAGCGGTTATCCGCTTCAGTTTCCAGCCGTTCTGATGCTGCTGCCGCAGAAACTGTTCTTCCTGCTCATAATCCGCAATGGTAAAAATCCGAAACATGGTCTTGGTCGTTTTCATGAAAGCCACTCTCCTTTGCTGTTCTGATAGAGCCGTTCAATCCGTTTGCATTCCAATGCCAGTACCTCGCGCCCCAGGGGTGTGATACGGTATAGCTTCCGCTTTTCCACTTCCTGCGTCCGCTGAATCAAACCGTCCTTTTCCATTTTAGAAAGCGTCCCGTACATGGTACCAGGACTGATTTTAACCGCACCGCCTGTCATTTTTTCCACCTGCTGCCCTATGCTGTAGCCGTGCATTTCCTTCTGCAAACAAAACAGAATGTAAAACCCGGTTTCCGTCATGGGCACGTACACCCGGCGTATTCGTTCCTGCATGCTGCATCCCCCCTTCTTCGGCCTCGCATAATATATCGCATCTCGATATATCTTTCACACTTAGTATATCACACCTCGATATATTTGTCAAGCACGATTTGCAAAAAAATCACCGTACAGGCATCTTATACCCATACGGTGATTCAGAACATGTCTTTTTGGCAAATTATGCTCGAAAAGAACGCATCTATTTCTTGTGAAGGCAGGTTCTCAAATACAATTTCTTAAAAGTTCTTTCTCCAGACGGAGGGAATGCACAAGATCAGAAGCGGCAGACATTCCAGTCGTCCCAAAAGCATATCTATGGCAAGCACAATCTTAGAGAAATCAGACAGCCCCCCGAAATTTTCCATCGGGCCGACTGCATTCAGTCCCGGCCCGATATTGTTGATACAGGTGGAAACCGCTGAAAGCGCAGTTCCGAAATCCGTATTGTCCAGGGAGATTAGCAGCAGTGAAAGAATCAGCAGTCCCAGATAGATGACCAGATAGCGCATGACACCGTGCACAGAATCCGAGGAGATGGTCTTATCATCTGCCTTGATAATGTTCACAGAATTGGGATGCAGCATTTTCCGCAGGGACAGCACGCCGCTTTTAAACAGGATTACAAAGCGCTGTACCTTAAAACCGCCGCCGGTAGAACCGGCACAGGCTCCTATGTACATCAACAGCAGGAGCACCATCTGCGAGAACAGCGGCCAACGGTTGTAATCCGTCGTGGCAAACCCGGTGGATGTCATAATTGATGCCACCTGGAACACTGCAAACCGAAAGCATTTTCCTATTGTGTGATACAGCGGGCGAATATTCCACATCACCAGCAGGGTAGAAATCGCCAGAATAGCCAGATACACCTTGAGTTCCGTATTCTTCCGCACTTCCCGGAAGCGCCGCACCAGCATCAGATAGTACAGCGTAAAGTTCGCGCCGAACAGAATCATGGTCACTGTGACAACACCTTCCAGGTAGGCCGACCCATAGTAGGCGATTCCGTCATTTTTGATGCCAAATCCGCCGGTTCCTGCAACGCCCATTGCATGGCAAATACTGTCAAACAACGGCATGCCGCCGGCTGCCAGCAGAATCACAGTCACCACAGTCAGCGCAGTGTAAATCAAATACAGATACACCGCAGAATTTTTTCCCTTCGGCACCAGCTTGCTGACCTGAGGGCCGGGGCATTCTGCACGCATCAGATAAATCGAGTCACTGGAGGACGGCAGAATGGCGATAGCCAGCACCAAAACGCCCATTCCTCCAACCCAGTGGGTAAAGCTCCGCCAGAAGAGCATGCCCTTGGGCAAAATCTCCACGTTAGTCAAAATGGTAGAACCCGTTGTGGTAAAACCGGAAATACTCTCAAATACCGCATCGCAGAAATCCGGAATCCAGCCGCTGACATAAAAGGGCAAGGCACCCACAAGAGAGAACAGCACCCACAGCAGCGCCGCAATCACCATGCCCTCCCGGGCAAACATGCGCCTGTCCTTCGGCCGGATCAGCGCCAGCGGCAGAGAAAGCAGCGCAACCACTGCGCCCACTGTCAGGAACACCAGCATACAGAAATATTCGTGATAAATGAGACTCACCAGCGCCGGCACTGCAAACAGCGCAGAACCAATCAGCACTGCTCTGGCCAAATAATGAAATACAATTGCTCTGTTCATGCCATACCGCCTATCCCAGAATATCCTTTACCATTGAAAAATGATAATCCTTTGACACAACCACAACAGAATCCCCCAGTTCAATGGAAACACTGCCGTCCGGAATGATAATCTCCCGTTTTCGGATCACGGCACAAATCAGAATGTTCTTTTTCAGGCGCACCTGGCGCAGCGGAATGCCCACCAGCCCTGCAATCTGATCCCGGATCCTGAATTCAATGGCTTCCATCTGATTTCCCACAACATGGTATAGGGATTCAATCTCATTATCCGCCGTATTCGACAGCGAGCGCACATAGCTCACCACATTGCTGGAGGTCAGGTACTTGGGAGAGATCACACAATCCAGCCCCAGTTCTGATGCCAGTCGGAGATAGTTGTCCCGGCTGATCTTCGTGACCACCTTTGCATCTGTGGCATCCTTTGCGAACAGAGACAGTACCATATTTTCCTCATCAATGCCTGTGAGTGAAACAAACGCATCCGCACGCAGAATACCCTCTTCCAGCAACAGTTCCTGGTCTGTACCATCCCCTTCAATGACGATGGCCTTCGGGAGCAGCTCGGCCAGTTCCATGCAGCGGGCGTGGTCTTTTTCCACAATTTTCACCCGCATCCCTACACTCAACAGCTGCAGCGCCAGATAATAGCCGACTCTGCCGCCGCCAACCAGCATAACCGTCTTAATTTTATCCTTCATCAGGCCGCTGGCGCGGAAAAACCGCTCAATGTTCTTATGAGAGGACACCAGATGAATCCGGTCTCCTGCACGAAGCACAAAGTCGCCGTCCGGAATAAAGATATCGTTTTTCCGCTGAACTGCACAGATCAGGAACTTGGTTTTCACCTTTTTGTACATTTCCTGCAAGCTGACATCATTGAGCGCCGAAACCTCCGGCAGACGATATTCCACCAGTTCCAGCCGGCCCTTTTCGAATACCTCTACCTTTGCCGCTGATGGAAAAATCAAAACCCGTGAAATTTCATCCGCAGTAGAAAGTTCCGGGTTAATCACCATAGACAGTCCCAGATCCTCCCGAATCAGATGCATCTGCCGGTAATACTCCGGATTCCGCACACGGGAAATCGTCTTTTTGGCACCCAGCCGCTTTCCGATCAGACAGCAGAGAATGTTCAACTCATCATAGGGCGTGGCAGCAATCACCAGACCGGCCTTGTTTACTCCGGCCTCCATCTGGATTTCGGCGGTTGCCCCGTTTCCTTCAATGCACATAACGTCCAGGGTGTTCTGCGTTTTCCGCAAGTGGGCTTCCTCACAATCCACAACAGTAATGTCATGCCCCTCTGCCACCAGTGCAGCAGACAGATTGCTGCCCACTTTTCCATTTCCGATTACTACAATTTTCATACATTTCCATCCTGTATTCCATCATTCCATTAGAGCCACTATTTTTCCATCCGGCTCTTGTCAGCCCCTATTATAACACTCCGTCTGAAAAATGTCAATCTTTCGGCCGCATTTGTCCTGCACATCCAGCACAAAAAACGAGCCGGCCGATTTCCAGACAGAAACCAACCGGCTCGTATCAGCGTATGCGATACATACGCATCTATCACATATTACAATTACTGGAAGTAAGCAACGCCGCTCTCAAAGATCTTCTGATCCTTTTCGCCCGGCACATTGCGGTACAGATTCTGACCGATACGCTCGCTGTGTCCCATTTTACCCAGAACACGGCCGTCCGGAGAGGTAATGCCCTCAATTGCCATCATAGAGGTGTTCGGGTTAAAATGAATATCCATAGAAGGATTGCCTTCCAGATCGACATACTGGGTTGCAATCTGCCCGTTCTTCGCCATATCTGCCAGCAGTTCCGGCGGTGCCACAAAGCGGCCTTCTCCGTGGGAAATTGCCACTGTGTGCACATCGCCCACTTCTGTTCCGTACAGCCACGGAGACTTGTTGGAAGCAATCCGTGTGTTTACCAGCATGGACTGGTGACGGGCAATGGTGTTAAAGGTCAGCGTAGGAGAAACGTCCGTCATATCCATGATTTCGCCAAACGGTACCAGTCCCAGTTTCACCAGAGCCTGGAAGCCGTTGCAGATACCCAGCATCAGGCCGTCCCGGTTTTTCAGCAGTTCGTGTACTGCATCTTTGATACGCGGATTCCGGAAGAAGGCTGTGATAAACTTACCGCTGCCCTCCGGTTCGTCACCGCCGCTGAAACCGCCGGGGATCATGATGATCTGTGCCTGCTTAATCAGCGCAGCAAAGGTGGTGATGGAATCCTCCATGGCATCAGCAGTCAGGTTCCGGACAATAAAGGTCTGAGGTCTTGCGCCGGCGCGCTCAAAGACGCGTGCAGTATCATACTCGCAGTTTGTGCCCGGGAATACCGGAATCAGGACACGGGGCTGTGCTGTCTTTATAGAAGCAGACAGGGTTGTCTTTCTGGGATAGGAGAGCTTCTCCGGTACTTCATTGGTGGTTTTGATGCGGCACGGGAATATCGGTTCCAGCTTCCGTTCCCAGACGGACAGCAGCTTATCCAGCTGGAGGGTATACTTCGGGCAGACGATCTCCGGCTTTTCAGTGGTAGTACCGATAACATCCTCGCCCTCTTCGGCATCGCCGCTGAGTTCCAGCAGGAATCCGCCGCAGCACGGCTGGAACAGTTCTGCATCGGTCAGCTGACGGCCGAAGGTAAAGCCAATACCGTTACCGAAGCACATCTTTGCAATACCTTCCGCAGCACCGCCGTAGTCGATTACCCAACCTGCGCGGATGCGGCCGGCTGCGATCATCGCTTCCACCTTGTCAAAGACAGTGCGGACGCTTTCGAAATCCGGAATGCCGTTGGCATCCACAGCCGGACGGAGCATAATTACCTTGTCACCGGCCTGCTTGAATTCTGTGGAAACTACCTTGTCTGCCTTTGCAGTGGAAACGGCAAAGGAAACCAGTGTCGGCGGAACGTCAATATTTTCAAACGTACCGGACATGGAGTCCTTACCACCGATAGAACCGCAGGACAGTTCCAGCTGTGCTTTAAAGGCACCCAGCAGAGCAGCCATCGGCTTGCCCCAGCGCTTGGGATCATTCTGTGTCCGTTCAAAGTATTCCTGGAAGGTCAGGTACATATTCTCGTGGTGGAAACCGGCGCACACCAGCTTGGTGATGCTCTCGACCAC
>ERZ791840.102-NODE-102-length-66941-cov-16.171904_pt1 | contig 66941 bp, 55 predicted proteins | sample MGYA00510291_ERZ791840 | MGnify/ENA primary metagenome ERZ791840 (study PRJEB30046, sample SAMN00715256) | human gut metagenome | study: EMG produced TPA metagenomics assembly of the A metagenome-wide association study of gut microbiota in type 2... | reverse complement strand
CGGAGAAGATAGGCGTTTCCGCTTCCCAGTTGAGCCGCATTGTCAGCGGCGAAACAAGAACGGTAAGCAGTGATATTCTCATAGGTGTGGCAAAGGAATTTAAGGTATCGACAGACTACATACTGGGCTTGTCTACCGTGAGCGTCCGTAAAAGCTACGATATTTCTGAATTAGGCTTGTCCGAGGGAGCCGTGAGGGGGCTTGTGACGGGTGCTGTTGATGTGCAAATCCTCAACCGCCTGTTGGAACACAGGAATTTTCCCAAGCTGATAGATTTGATACGGATTTATTTTCAGGACACGGCGGCAAAGGGCATAACAGCAAGAAACCAGCTTATCGAGATAGCAACGGCTTCCCTGTCCGATCTGATGAAAGAACACCCGGAACACCGGGCGGAAGCAAAGCAGGATTTACAGCTTTTGAACACCCAAAAGATGGGGGAACATGAAGCAGAGATTGAAAAAATCAAAAATGTGTTCCTGGCTATCCTGCGGGATATTAAGAAAGATATTGACAACGGGGAACAGCCGGGAGAAGCTGTGACCGCCGCTATGTTCCAAGCCATGCGGGACGCACTGGCGGAACAGAAGAAAAACCCGCTTTCCATTGACGATGTAACGGCGATGATATCCGGACAGATCGGACAGCTTGCACCGATGGATGAAGAAACTGCCGACTTGTTCCAAAAGTTGTTAAAGAAAGTGATGAACCAAAAAAATGACTGATATTTTATCAGAGAAAATCACAGTAGCAAGGGAGGATAACCATGAAAGAACAATGGCTGGAATGGGCAATAGAATTACAGAGTCTTGCACAAGCAGGATTGACCTATGGAAAAGATATTTTTGATAGAGAACGCTATGAAAGGATACGGGAAATTTCTGCTGAGATAATGGCATATAAGACAGATATACCTGTTCAAAAAGTGAAAGACCTTTTCTGTAATGAAACAGGATACCAGACACCAAAACTTGATACCAGAGCCGCTATTTTTCAAAATGGAAAAATTCTTCTTGTTAAAGAGAATAGCGGAAAATGGTCACTTCCCGGAGGTTGGGTTGATGTAAATGTGTCTGTCAAAGAAAATACTATTAAGGAGGTCAAAGAAGAAGCAGGCTTAGATGTAACTGCTGATAAAGTGATTGCAATTCAAGACCGCTCTAAACATAACTTGCCAGTATATGCTTATGGCGTATGTAAAATATTTGTACTTTGCACCATTATCGGAGGTGCCTTCAAAGAAAATATAGAAACTACGGGCTTTGCATATTTTTCAGAAAATGAACTGCCGGAACTGGCCACGGAAAAGAATAATGAAGAGCAAGTAAAAATGTGTTTTGAAGCATATCGAACCAAAAACTGGTCAACTCTTTTTGATTAGACCGAGGGAAAAGGAGGAACAGTCCTATGGGTTATAAGCAGATTGTTTTTGATGTAGACGGAACTCTGATTGATACAGAATATGCCGTCATTCATTCTTTGCAAGATACTATAAGAGCAATAAACGGAAAGATAATCTCCGATAAAGAATTAACATTTGCTTTAGGAATTACCGGCGAAAATGCTTTGCAGCGTTTAGGAGTGAGTGATATAGCGTCAGCACTATTTATGTGGGACAAGAACATGGAAAAATACAGGGACACGATTACTGTATTTCACGGGATAAAAGAATTGCTTGAGACTATTTCGGAATTAAAATTAGGCATAGGAATTGTTACCTCTAAAACCCATGAAGAATTTAGAAGCGATTTTCAGAAATTTGATATATCATCTTACTTTGAAACCGTGGTCTGTGCTGATGATACGCTACAACACAAACCAGAACCAGACCCGCTTTTGAAATACATGGAATGGACAAAATGTCAAGCAAATGAGTTACTGTACATTGGCGATAGTATCTACGACATGCAGTGCGCTAAACATGCAAATGTAAACTTTGGATTAGCAAAATGGGGTGCTGGAAATAGAGTGAATGCTCAAAAATCATTCTGTACTCCTTTTGATTTAGCCAAAAATCTTGCTTCAACCAAAAGCTAATACTTGATACAAGCAAGTAGCAAAGACAGCCGAGCCAGTCACGCCCGTCTTTGCTAAAGGGTAATCAAGGCGGGAAAGCCCTAAAATGGCTTCCCGCCCATTTCAATTTTTAGAAAAGAAACGCTCCAAAATCAGAAAGAGAGCGGCCAAGCACTTTGAGGGATTGGCCGCCTTGTCCACCCATTTAACGGGGCGGCGGGCGGCGGTCAAGACCGGGTGCAAACCCGTTCATTTCAGTCTTGACGGTTGCCCACTGTCCTGCTATTTTCCGGGAGTGTGGCCACTACTTCGGGACACTTTGTCCACAAGTCGGAGCGTAGGACGAGGAACGGGGGCTTTCATATACCTGCCGCCGTTCTCTGAAACCAGCCCGATTTTTTGTTCATTCCCATTCACAAAAAGTCAGCCTGTTTTCCTACCGGAGCAAACGGGGCGCAAAAAGCACCGCACCCCGTTTCCCCCGTCAGCCACGCCAGCAGGTATAACACACTACACTTTGCTTCGCAAAGTCGTGTGCCAAATGGGGGCTTTGCCCCCCTTTGGAAACCCCCACAAGAAAAGGCGGTACGCTACCCCTCCACGGGGCGCATACCGCCTTTTCTTGTTATCCAGCCCTCCGGCTGTATCGGTTGAGCAAAAGTCAGCGTGGGATTGGTGTGGTATCTTTATCTAAGCGAACCCCCCGTCTCGTATTTGGAAAGTGTCTGCCTGGACACATCAATCTTCTCCGCCAGTTCCTCCTGCGTCATTCCACGCATCTTCCGCAGCATCATCAGATTATCTTTGAACATGTTTCCTCTCCTTTTTTTCTCCAATCACACACCATCTTATGACCGGAATTCTTTTTATCAGCTCATAGAGAAGATAGCCGCCCGCATAGGCTGCAATTCCCGACAAAAGGTAGGCTGCAACCCCCGTAACTTTGGTGTACCGGTCCAGAAAATATGCCGCCGCCGAGAGTGCCAGATAGTGGAACAGATACAGTCCGTAGCTCTTTTTAGAAAGCCACGCTGTCTTTCGCGACGTACGGTTGCCCCAGCGCTTCATTCCTCCCAGGACTGCCAGACACACCGTCCAGCCATACAAAATGGAAAACGGACTGTTTACCACCGGCTCCTCTGCATAATTTTCCCCAAAATAATACCGCACATAAAAAACTGCCAGCACCACAGCCGCGGTTGCAAGCGGGACGCTCACGCACGCCAGCCGGTCGGTCACTTTTTCATGGGAAAAGACATAGTAGCCCAGAAGGAAGCAGATGCCGTATATTCCGAAACGATACACACAGATCACCGGCGTATTCAAGATCTGGGCAGCTCCCCAGACGGGAATCACAAGCAGAAAAAGAACGGGCAGCGCAGCTTTTTCACCAAACGCATACAACCGGTCTTTTTCCATTCCATTTTTTACGCTTTCTGTTAAAAATCGTTGCATTTCTCTTATCATCTGTTGTAAAGACAGAATTCCGTCAGGGATTACATCTCTTGCACGGATCATATCCGGCTGCAATCAGTTCCTCCCTGCTTCCGGAGAATGCCGCCTTGTTTTCCGGCGACATCTGCGCGACACTCGAGCAGGATGGCCGGTGAAACTTCTTTGTGTTTGTGTTGAGCACGTATTCTCCTGTCACGTCCGCTGTGCCGTCCGCGGCAGTCTCTCCCCCGGATGATGCCTGTGCCGCGCTTCCTGCGGTATCTGCCGCCACGGATGCCTGCGCCGCGCTGTCTGCGGTATCTGCCGTCCCGGATGTTCCCGTGGTGTCCGCAGCACCTGCCGCGACCTCATCCCCGTCCCGGTAATCCTGTGTCGCGTCCACGCTCCAGCTAAGGGAGGTTCCGTCACTTGTGACCGTGATGGTTCCCTGCAGATCCGTCCGGTAGAGCGCTGCCCCGCATGCCTTCACCCGGTCGAGTACCGTGCGCGTCGGATGGCCGTAGGAGTTCCCCGCACCCGCACTGATCACAACCGCCGACGGCGACACGGCGCGCATAAAAGCTTCGGAGGAAGACCCTTCACTCCCGTGATGGCTTGCCAGATACACGTCCGACTCCAGCGTCACGCCGGAGTCAAGCATCGCCTGCTCTTCGGCTTTTCCGGCGTCACCGCAGATTAAAAAACTGGTGTCGCCGTACACAAGGCGGATTCCGACGGAATTATCATTATCCTCCTTCGGATCATAGGCTTTTGGGCAGACCACCGTAAAAGAGGCATTGCCAAGCGTGTAAGTGTCGCCCACTGCCGGGTAGGCAAGTGCAATATCCTGCTCCTTTATCACGCGCCCAAACGACTCATAGACTCTGGTATCCGTCACGTAATCGGGAGCAAGCACCTGCCCGCAGGAAAATGCGTGCAGGGCGCCGACCACACCGTTTAAGTGATCCGCATCATAGTGGGAGGCGATCACGTAGGCGAGTTCCTCCACCCCCTGTTCCTTCAGGTAACTTACCACAAACGAGGAATAGTCTCTGTTGCCGCCGTCGATCAGCATATACGCTCCGCCCTGCTCCACTAAAACGGCATTGCCCTGACCGACATCCAAAAACGTCACCGACAGCGTTCCGTCCGGCGTCTGTCCTTCCCCCGGCTCTGCCATCTCCTCTGTCGGTGAGCCGCCATTCTCCTGCTGCTCTGCCATCTGCAATTCCGACATCTGACCATCCTGCAAGGTTCCTCCGGACAGTGCTGCCTGCTGCCTTACCGCCTGCCCGTCCGATGCCGCTCCGCATCCCGACAGCAAAAGAAGCAGGGCCGCACAAAGTGCCACTGCCCCGCTTCTGATTCTATTCACGTTGTATTTCTTATTTTTCTGCTTTCCCGCTGTCTGCATGTTCTTTTTCCTCTTCCATAAAATACATGCGCGCAGCGAAATCCTGAAAATACCGCACCTCATTGTTGTATCCGGTTCCGCCGAACGCCTGTTTAAGCTTCACTCCATGATACATTAACATATCTCCGGCTGCATGGCAATCCTCGATCTCCCCGTCCATCTTCTTAAATCTGGCGATCAGATCCAGCGCCAGCGAATCCTGCTTAATGTGTACCGGGGAGACGGTATTGACCAGATCCCCGAAATCCTTGATATTGTATTTTAAGCTGCGGTTGTAGAAATGATACCGCGCATCGGGTTTTAATCCCTTCGCCTGATAGCTGTGATACTGGGTATTCGGTACGACCAGCTTCTGCATCAGCATCCCCACCGCGCGGGTCTGGTCTTCCGACACGCAGGTCCACTCCATCTGGTTTCCCACGCTCTGGGAGAGTGCACTTTCATGCGCCCCCTCTCCGAATGTGCGTCCGCGGTAAAAACGTCCCTTCTGTAATACCTCCCGCCACCGTTTGTACAGTGCGATCTGTGCCTTTACCGCCGCAAAATCCTCGCTGGACAGATCGCAGAAATTGCACTCATAGCCGCAGATACCGAACGCCGCCACAGCGAACCGTGTCTCAAGCGGCGTCACGCGGAGCGTCTGGTGGTTCGGACACGTCGACACATGGGCGCTCACAACGGACATCGGATAGCCGTAGGAATAGCCGGTCTGGATCTCTGCCCGGCAGAGCGCATCCGTGTCATCGGACGCCCAGATCTGTGGAAAATAGGACAAAATTCCGAGATCGAACCGGTTGCCGCCCGCCGAGCATCCCTCAAAGAGAATGTCCGGGAAACGCGCGGTAAGCTCTCTCATGCACCGGTACAGTCCCAGCACATAGCGGTGTGCCACCTCTCCCTGCCGCTCCGGTGGAAGCGCTGCGGAATAGTAATCCGTAAACGTCCGGTTCATATCCCATTTGACATAGGAGATCTCCGCCGAGGAAAATACCTTTGTCATCGTCTCGATGATATAGTCCTGCACTTCCGTTCTCGTAAGATCCAGGATGCGCTGATTGCGTCCCTCCGCATGCGGTTTCCCCGGGATTTCAATCGTCCAGTCCGGATGCGCCTGGTAGAGATGACTGTTCACATTCACCATCTCCGGCTCCACCCAGATACCGAAATCCAGTCCGAGCGCCTTGATCTTTCTTCCGAGTCCCGCGAGACCTCCCGGAAGCTTCTTCTCGTTGACTTCCCAGTCTCCCAGGGAATGTGCGTCATCATTGCGCTCGCCGAACCAGCCGTCGTCCATCACAAAAAGTTCCACGCCGGCTTCCTTTGCCTTCTTCGCCAGAGCAAGCAGCTTTCTCTCATTGATGTCAAAATAGGCTGCCTCCCAGCTGTTAAGCAGCACCGGACGCACCTTGTGCTTAAACGCTCCACGCACGATGTGCTCCCGCACAAATGCATGCATGCACTGGCTCATGCCATTGTAGCCCTCGCAGGAATACGCCATGACCGCCTCCGGCGCCGCAAAGTTCTCCCCCGGAGCCAGCAGCCAGGAAAATGACTGCGGATTGATGCCGGCAGTCAGGCGCATCTTGCCGTAGCCGCTCACTTCCGCCGCCTCATAGTGGTTGCCGCTGTAGATGAGGTTGCATCCGTAACATTCCCCGGTATCCTCCGTCGTATCCGTCTTTGCAATCATGACGAACGGGTTGGCACGGCTGGAGGAGGTTCCCGTGTAGGACGCATTGACATGTTTTCCCGCCTCCATGCGCGTATCGGAGCGGTGCATCTCCCTCGCCCACGCACCGGTAAAGGTTGTAAAAACATACTCTGCCGGATCAAAGTCGATCTGGGTGCTCATCAGGCGATTCAGACGGACCGTCTCCCCGCTCTCATTGAAGAGAACGGCGCTTCGCACAATCGCATCGCACTCTGCGTAGACATCATAATGAAGTTCCAGCACAAGATCATAGGAATGATCACGCAGCCTTACGCTGAGACGCTGCGCCTCCCCCTTCTCGTCGTAAGCTCCCGGGAGATCTCCGTTTTCTGTCTCCGCCGTCTTTTCTGTGATCTCATAGCTTTCATAACGGAAGTCCGAAGTGGTGCTTCCATCCGCGTGCACGATCTCCACAAACGGTTCGCGGATGTCCCCTTTTCCGTAGGAGGACATCTCAAGTCTTATATCCTCCAGCGAAAACGGCTGATCCTTCTCACAGAGATTCGTATTTCCCGGTGCAAATGTATGCTTCTCCACCAGCGGAGCAACATCACACTCCGCCGGATGCTCCGGCAGCGTCAGGTGCCTTCCGTAATACAGGTGCTCCAAATGCCCTGTCTCCATTCTCCGGAAGCAGTATGTCGTGTGCGCCGTCTCCAGCACAAAAATATGTCCGTCCGCTTTTATCATTTAGTATGCCCCTTTCTTGACCTGCTCTGCGATCTCGGCAACCTTCTCCTCCGTCAGAATATACTTTTTGTGGAAAATGAAAATGCCGCACAGAAGGCAGATGATCGGGAGAATCGTCATTGTCATGCGCAGACCTACCACCGAGGATGTGGCAGCTGTCGCAACTGCTGCGGTATCTGTTGTATCGTTGCTCAGATTGCAGATCTGTAAGCAGATCGATGCAATCAGTGCCGCCACGCCGCTCGCCAGTTTGACCACGAACGTCTGCATGGAAAAGATCACGCTCTCGTCACGTCTGTGATTTTTCAGCTGTCCATAGTCTACGGTATTGGCAAGGAACACCGTCGTCAGCACTGTCAGCACGCCGTGTGCTGCAAAGATGAAAAATCCCGGGATAAACAGCAGCACCACGTTGGACATATTGGTGAATGCCAGTACCAAAAGCACCACATAACCGATGATTGCCATGGCAAATCCCGTGTAGAACACCTGGATGGTTCCCATGAATTTGCGCAGCAGCGGGAATAAGATCATCATGGACAGAATCTGTACCGCTCCGCCGAACGTATTAAACAAGGTGTAGCTGTTGTACCAGCCCTCGCCGCCGAAATCGTATTTAAAGAAATAGATGACAAGGTTTGAGGTTGTATAGACCGCACAGTTGATGAGAACGATGGTGATCACGACCGTCATCGCCTGATCGTTCTGAATCAGTGCGCGGAACATCTGTCCTACGGACGGGGAATCCACATTGACGGTGGATTTTTCCTTGACATTGACGCAGGTGATCGTCGTAAAGAGCACAAATAAAATCGCAATAATCATTGCAAACCACTTGAATCCCACGCGCTCGTCCCCGCCGCCGAGACGGTATACGCATAGCATCGTGATGATTGTGATGATGGCAGAGCCGACGCCCGCACAGGAGCGCGCCATCGTAGAAAGTCCCTCACGCTCTTTGCCGCCCTCGGTAAACGCCGGAATCATTGACCAGTAAGGGATATCCATCATCGTGTACGTCACACCCCAGAGTACATAGGTGACTGCTGCATAGGCCACCAGACCGCCTCCATCGAGTGCCGGCGGTGCAGAGAACATCAGGTAGAGCATGATGGCATTTAAAATCGTTCCGATGAAAAGCCACGGGCGGAATTTTCCCCATCTCGTCCTTGTCTTGGCAACCACCACACCCATGATCGGATCGTTGAATGCGTCAAACACACGTGCTGCAAGTAAGATCACGCCCATTGCAAACGCACTCACCCCTAAAATATCCTGATAATAATACAGTATGTAACTTGCGGAAAGCATGTACACCATATCTTTTCCGACTGCTCCCAGTCCATAGGAGACTTTTTCTTTTCCTGTCAGTTTCATGTGATCCTCCAATTCTGCGCCTTCGCGCTCCCCTTATCTCTTCTCCATTGCAAGCTCTACCACGCGGTAGGCTCCGTCGTAAATTCCTGCTGCCTTGTTCTTCTCGATGCAGTCACACATATCGTTAAGCAGCGCGTCCTCGTTTAAGAACAGATCCAGCATCTGTACCGTGTGCGGAATATCTCTGCACTCTAACGTGCCGTCCCCGATCTCTGCGGAGTGGATGGCGCCCCACTGCTCATGTCCTCCGACACGCTTGATAAACAGCTTCGGCACCGGGTAGAATGCCAGCTCGCTCGGCTTTGTCACAAGCACATCGCAGCTTCTCATCAGAAGGTTCGTGCAGTAGACTGCCTCGAAAATATTCTCATGCCAGAAGCCGTGGATGCCGCTTACCTCACTGGTAAGTGCCTGTGCGGCAAACTCTGTCGTATCCTTCCAGTTGTTGAAATGCTCCGTTGCAAAATTCTTCATTCCCGGGATCTCGCCGAGCAGCTCCTCCCAGACATTGCGGTAATCACCGACATTCACATACAGTGCGGCTCTGCCGTCCCGAATCGCAGGGAGCAGATGTTTAATGATGGAAGCAAAAATCTCTCTCTGTGCTCCCGCTCCTCCGATTGTGAGAAGAAAACGCATCGGCTTTTTCTCTCTCTTGCGCGCCCGTCTCGCCTCACAGTCCGCCTCGATGTTGCTCACCAGCTCATGGTCGATGTAATGTCCCGTATAGATCAGATCATCCTCAGGCATCGGGCGAAGAACGTCAGCTCCCTGCATGCCGTTTAAGATGCGGTAGCCCTGGTAGGCGTAATGCGTCTGCACGGTGTGAATGCTTCCCTCCGATAAATGCAGCGCCATTGGCCAGTTGTCCGGGATCGCGTTGACCACATGCTTCATTCCCGCATGGATTGCCGCCTGCGCCGGCCACACGTGTGTCGCCACCACCGGAATCTCCTTCGGCACATTCGCATAGACCGGAGCCATCAGTTCCGCGTTTTTCTGATCCGCGGCATTGTAGGAAAGCTTCCGAAAGCCTTCATAGTTCATCGGCTCCCAGACCAGACGGTTAAACAGTCTGCTCTTCTGGGAAAGTCTTGATCCCAGGGAATACAGATCATTCTGCGCACCAATAACTTTTGTGCAGGTCGTCTGCGGGTAGGAATTCAAGTCCATCCAGTACGGTACATAGCCCATGGAATGTGCCGCAGATGCGATCGCCATGGAAATGCGGTAATGTCCGAATCCCATGCGGATGTTGCCGACGATGATTCCCTTTTCCGTGTCAAATCCCACGTTTTCTCCCGTCTCTCCCACACGGATGTCATGTACGCCCAGCATATCGCCGATGTATTCATTCTTCTTCACGATTGCAGGATAATCTGCCCCTGCATCGTCCCCGAATTTTTTTGCATATTTCTTTTTCGACTTTGCCGCTTTCCGGTATACCTTATCCGGCATCGGATTGCCAAAAATAACTTTTGATTTTTCTTCCATTGCCTGTGTTCCCTCTCTTCTCTTACAATCTCTGTCGCTCTGCCGCTGCCGCAAAGTGCAGTTCCACCGGTTCGGTCTGTGCATTCCGGATGACAAGCCGTGCCTCACCGCTCTCACCCGTCGTCTTTATATAAGTGCCGCCCATTCCGCCCTCCAGCGAGATGACGGACGGTCCGATCAGCTCCACCGGTCCGCTCACCTCAAAGCTTACCGGCTCATTGAAGAAGCTAAGCAGACTTCCGTATTCGTCCCGCGCCTCAATCCGGATGGCCGCCACATCGTAGGTGCTTTTCTCCTGAAGTCCCGTGTGATCCGCCCGTGCAAAAAGTACAACCTTTGTCATCGGCTTTTTGATAAGTTCCGCAGTCACGCCGCCGTCCGACACCGCCTCAAACCGGTATGTCGTGGAAGTGCCTCCCCAGTCTCCGATATAGCGGTTATAGAGCACCACCGCATCGGTCGGCTTCATGTGATAAAGGAGCAGCATCTTAAGCGCCGTCACATACACGGATTTCGGAAGATGCGACAGTCCGTAGCGTGCGGTCGCATTCAACGCATCCTTGATTCCCTTTCCCTGCGCCGTTGTAAAATGTTCGCCCTTCTCGATCGCATCTCCGATATAATCGTCGATCACGAGCGGTCCGTGCGGCAGATGTTTCCACGGGGAATCCTCTCTCTTGTATTCCTTGATAAAACGGTCGTTTTTGTACATCCGCACACTGTCCGCGTTGGTAAAAATGTAGGTCTCGCCGCGGTTGCAGCCCGGGTGCTCCCCTATGTCCATGGAAGAACTTAGTTCCAGAACCGTATGCTCCTCCTGCTGGCATTCATAGACCCTCGCCGCCAGCTTCGGATTGCGGAACATATCCATCACGCCGTGGTAACAGATGCGGTCCCCGCTGCCGAAATCCTTGTGTGTGTTGTAGTCGAACATGCACCAGCCGAAGCTTCCTGCAATGTCACCCTCCGCAGCCGCCGCGTCGAGCACCCGCACATGGCGCAGCGCATGTTCCGCGCGGTGTTCCTCCCAGTCGAATGCCTTGGTCGGATACATGTGGCCATTGTACTCGCTGATCAGATACGGCTTTTTCGGATCGGATGTCACCGCCGCCTTTTTCTCACATCCCTGATTCGTGCCGTCATGCACAAAATCATTGTAAGTGTAGACGTCTTCCAGAAGACTGCTCTTTTTGTGCGCCCGCACACCGCCCGTCGGTCTGGATGGATCGAGTTCGTGCGCCACTGCGTTCGTCCTGCGGTAAAAATCATCATCGTCCTGCGACTCGTTGATGCGCACGCCCCAGAGAATGATGGACGTGTGATTGCGGTACTGCATCACCATATCGCGCACATTTATAACCGCCTGATCCTTCCACGCCTCATCGCCGATGTGCTGCCATCCCGGAATCTCCATAAATACCAGAAGTCCGATTCTGTCACACTGGTCGATAAAGTAATGGGACTGCGGATAGTGGGATGTCCGCACGGCGTTGACGCCAAGCTCATACTTTAAAATATCCGCGTCCATCCGCTGCATGGATTCCGGCATGGCATATCCCACATACGGATAGCTCTGATGTCGGTTGAGTCCGCGGAGCTTTACTTTTTTACCGTTCAGATAAAAACCGTCCGCCTTAAACTCGGCATGTCGAAAGCCTGTGACCGTCACATTTTCATCCAACACCTTTTCATCCTGGATGAGCTGTGTGCACACCTCATAGCAGACCGGATGAACGGTGTCCCACGGCAGAACGGATTCCACCGTATAGTCGAGCACAAGCTTTGTTCCGGTCAGTTCACATTCGCCCAGAAGACGGTAGCCGCTCTCGCCGCATCTTTTGATCTTCTGTCTGACGCTAAGATTCTCCCCGCCGCCGTCCGCCGTAATCTCGGAGATCAGTCTGCCGGAGTCACCGGAAAGATCTCCCCGCACAAACACATCCTTCAGATAGGTTTTCTCCTTGATGTCGAGCCACACCTCACGGTAGAGTCCGCCGTATGTCATATAGTCAATCACAAATCCAAACGGCGGTATATTCACGCTCTCCCTGCTGTCCACCTTGACCACCAGCGTGTTGCGGATGCCGTAGACGGCATCGTCGCTGATGTCCATCGTGAATGCCGTGTAGCCGCAGTGATGTTCCCCGATCTTCTTCCCGTTCCAGTAGACTTCGCTCTCATGCGCCGCCCCGTCAATCGTGAGCAGCAGACGTTTTCCTTTCCATTCTTCCGGAATATAGACATCTCTGCGGTATCCGCTGACCATCTGGTAAACAGATTCGTCAAAATAGTGAAGCGGTGTCTCCTTTGCCGTGTGCGGAAGCCGTACCGGAGTCATATTTCCCACGTCAAAGCCGTCGCCCAGCATTTCTTCCGTAAATTGCTCCGAAAACTTCCAGTCGTCATTTAAATATACTCTGTTCTCCATGTTCTACCTTTGCCTGTCACCTTCCTGCATTGCCACGCGTTTATCCCGCCGCCTCCGGCACCACAATTCCGTTTACCAGAATCGAAACCACCTCATCGAGCGCTTCCAGATAGGAAAGCCCGCTCTGAATCAGGATATCTCTCTGGAAAAACTGTTCTACCGTAGCTTCCAGCATCATCTTCACGATCGGAATGCTGACCTTGCGGATCACGCCTTCCGCCATTCCCTGCTCCAGAAGCTGGATCGTTGTCTCCCAGCCGGTCTCCAGTCTCTTTTCCACCTGTTTGTAAATTACCGGATACTTGTCCTTTAACAGATAAAGCTGTCTGAAATCCACATCCCGATAACTCTCCGGGATCACTCCGAGAATCCGTCTGATCTTCTCCACCGTAGATAGCGCATCGTCCTCCACGATCTGCTGTTCACTCTCCTTAATGGAATCGAACATGTAATCCACCATCGCAAGAAACATCGACTCCTTGTCGCGGAATACGGTATATATGGTCTTTTTGCTCATTCCGAGGATCTTTGCCACATCGTCCATGGTGAACTTCAGGCCTTTCTCATTAAACGCCTTGATCGTTCCCTCCAGGATCACTTCTTTCTGCTGCATCTATGTCACCTCCCTCTTTTGGAAACTATTTTTCTTTTTCTGGTTTCCTTTATTCTATCACGATTTCCAGGTTCTCACAAGAAACCGAATTCACAAAATCAGTTTCCATTTTTTGTATAAATGTACTAAATTCCGGTCTTTCAAGCGTCTGCGCGTTCTTGCAATCCCGCCGTACAATGGGTATAATATGGTTAATTACAGACATGGAGGACATCATGGAAAACGATCATATCAGAACGATTCTTAATAATATTGAAAACGGAACGCTCACCGCGAGCGAAGCCTACGCGCAGTTAAAGCTGGCTCCTTTTGAGGATCTCGGATACGCCAAGGTCGATCATCACCGCGAAGTGCGTCAGGGAGCGCCGGAAGTGATCTACGGAGCCTCCAAGACCAAAGAACAGATCGAGGGCATCACGAACAGTCTGCTCGCCCACTGTCCGGAGAATATCTTAATCACGAGGCTTTCCCCGGAATCCGCTGCTTACCTCTCCGAGCATTTTTCGCTGTTCTACGATGAGGCGTCCCGCATCGGCATTGTGAACCGTACGCCGCATATCACAGCGAAGGGAACCATCGTCGTAGCCACAGGCGGCACGAGCGACATTCCCGTCGCGGAGGAGGCAGCCTTAACGGCAGAGGTGCTCGGCAACAAGGTCGTACGCGTCTACGACGTCGGCGTCGCAGGGCTGCACCGGCTGCTCTCCAACATGGAGCTGCTCTCCTCCGCCAATGCCATCATCGCTGTCGCAGGCATGGAGGGCGCACTCGCCAGCGTCATCGGAGGGCTCGTGGACTGCCCTGTCATCGGCGTTCCCACAAGTGTGGGATACGGTGCCAGCTTTCACGGCATCTCCGCACTGCTCTCCATGCTCAATTCCTGTGCCAGCGGCGTGTCGGTCGTCAACATCGACAACGGCTTCGGCGCTGGCTACCTTGCAAGCATGATCAACCACATCGGCGGCTGATCACACCAGCCATCACTCTAACAGGAGGTTTCTTCTTATTATGAAAACAATTTATCTGGAATGTAATATGGGTGCTGCCGGAGATATGCTGATGAGTGCCCTCTATGAGATCTGTGATCAGAAAGAATGGTTTTTGCACAAGATGAACACCGTCTTTGCTCCTTATCATATCGCGCTTTCCCCGGAATCCGCCGTAAGCTGCGGCATCAGCGGGACCCACATGAAAGTCACGGTGAACGGTACCGAGGAGGTCTCTCTCGATGTCAAGGCGGAACATGCCCATCACACGCACGCAGAGTGTCCGGATGCGTCCGGTGCACGCGAGGTGTCCGACCCTGCAAAGGATGGACATTCTCACACGCACACCACCTACGCCACCGTCTGTGAGGAGATCACATCCCTTGATCTTCCCGCAGAGGTGAAGGAGGATGCGCTCGCCATCTACCGCCTGCTCGGAGAGGCTGAGGCAAAAGTACACGACACCACGTTAGAGCAGATTCATTTTCACGAGGTGGGAACACTCGACGCACTCGCGGATGTGGTCGGCTGCGCGCTCTTAATCCGCACGATCGCGCCGGAACAGATTCTCGCGTCGCCCCTTCACGTCGGAAACGGCTTTGTAAAATGTGCGCACGGCGTACTGCCGGTTCCAGCCCCGGCGACCGCCGAGCTTCTGCGCGGCATTCCGTTCTACACCGGCTCCGTGACCGGCGAACTTTTAACCCCGACGGGCGCTGCCATCCTGCACTACTATGTGCTGCGCTATCTCCCGATGCCGACCATGACCGCATCAGAGATCGGCTACGGCATCGGGTCGAAGGATTTCGGCATTGCAAACTGTGTCCGCGCTTTCCTCGGCGACACCGCCTCCTATCTTGCTGCCGAGGAGGAGGAACCGTACTCCTGCGACGATACCATTTTATCGATCTCCTGCAACATCGACGATATGACCGGCGAGGCGCTGGGGCTTGCAACGGAGATCTTTATGGCAGCCGGAGCACTGGACGTCTTTACGATCCCGATCCAGATGAAAAAAAACCGTCCCGGCATTCTCTTAACCTGTCTGTGTGAGATGGAGGAACGCGAAAAATTCACAGGACTCTTCTTCCTGCACACTTCGACCAGAGGCGTGCGCTATCAGGTATTCGAGCGCGCAAAGCTGGAATCCACTTTTGAGACGCGCAAGACCTCGTACGGCAATATCCGCATCAAAAAAAGTTCCGGCTACGGCATCCAGAAAGAGAAAGCGGAATTTGAGGATTTAAAATCCGTGGTTTTAAAGAACCACTGTGCCCTCTCTCTAAATGAAGTCGAAAAATCCCTGCACTAAAAAACGTGCGGGAGGCTGCATATTCTGTAGTCTCCCACACGTTTTTTCTGTAATGTAATTAAAAACCTTGTTCTATAGTCCTTCATCTTCAATTGTAAGTGTCCCGGGTCTTACAATCAGTTCCACACCGGGGCGCTTCTCTTTGTACTTCTCCATCAGAAGCAGCCAGAGCTGATGAATATGATCCGCAAGTACCGCCGACATCTCCACACTGTACGGCAGTAAGGTGTGAAGGTCGAAAAAGCGGATTCCATCCGGCGGTAAAAAGACCAGATTGCTTGAGCGCTCCTTATCCCCGGATTTCTTGAGCAGCTCATAGGTAATCATACAGAATTCTTTTCCGCGGTAGTTACAGCTGTAAGACGCATAGCACTCATCAATCGTCCACTTTGTTCCGTGCTCCTCCTCGATGGGCTTCTCGGAAACATCATTTCCCTCTGTGGTCTGTACTTCCAGCCTCCAGGAAAGCTTCTCCGCTTTTGTCTCCGCAATCATCTCTGTCAGTTTACGGCATAATTCTTCCTGTTTCATTTCTCTACCTCCGTATTCTCCCACCGGACAGCCTCCGCCTTCTGCAATGCTTCCGTCCGTTCTGCCGCTACTGCCGCTTCATCCGACGCATGCCGGTCCAGCCAGTCTGCATAGTACCCGACAGCTTCTTTTGTGCTGTCGAACTGATACAGCAGGGGCTTTCTGCCCCAGTCCGCCACATAGACCCGGTTATAGTCCAGATACGCCGCCACCGCCGTCTCACCGGTGTCACGATGCCTGTAACACTGTTCCATCACCGGTTCGCCCTGCACTTCTTTCAGTCCGGCGCCTTTGATCTTCTGCTCTAGTTCTTCCACAGAATCAAACAGTGAAAATAACTCAAGCTGTCCCTCAACATTCTTCCCTGCCATAGCCTTCCTCCCGCACAAGCCCGGATCAGACGCAGATTACGCCCTCACATAGATCTCGGACAGATTGTCCAGAATCTCGCCCGCGACATCCGGCTTATTCATGGTATAGATATGTACGTGATTCACGCCGTTGGCAATCAGATCGATAATCTGATCCGTCGCGTAAGCAATTCCGGCCTGGCGCATCGCCGCCGGATTATCCCCGAAACGATCCACGATCGCCAGGAAACGCGGCGGAACCATATTGCCGGAAAGCGACACGATCCTCTTGATCTGCGCCTTGTTCGTCACCGGCATGATTCCCGCAACCACCGGCACATCAATGCCTCTTGAGAGCGCCTTGTACAGGAAATTATACAGAATGTGGTTATCAAAAAACATCTGTGTCGTCAGGAATTCACAGCCCGCATCCACTTTTTCCTTCAGATGATCCAGATCCTCAAAAATGGTGTCCGCTTCCGGATGTCCTTCCGGATAGCAGGCGCCGCCGATACAGAAATCTCCCTGTGCTTTGATGTCCGCGATCAGTTCACTCGCATGACGGTACTGGTTCGGGAGCGGAAAATCTGCATTCTGCGGAATGTCTCCCCGGAGCGCCAGAATATTGCTGATCTGCTTCTCCTTTAACTCCTCAATCACGGATGCCACTTTTTCCTTCGTGGAGGAAGCACAGGTCAAATGCGCAAGCGCCGGAATCTGATGCTTTTCCACCTCGCTGGCAAGTTCTACCGTATAGTCGGACGTACCGCCGGTCGCGCCATAGGTCACGCTCATATATGCCGGCTTCAATGCCGCCATGTCCGCAACGATATTTTTGTAGTTGGCAAGCTGCGCCCCCTGTTTGGGTGGAAACAGCTCACAGGAAATCGTAACCTGATCGGTCTTTAATAATTCTGTCAGTCTCATCTGCTCTATCCTTTCTTCTGCGTCATGCCTAAAATTTTCTCAGCTTGTCTGTTCCGTCATCCACGGTATTCTCGATCTTGCGGATCGTGACAAAATAAGAATAATCATCGTTGACCCGCACTTCCACGCGGTCTCCCACCCGGTGTCCAAGAAGTGCCTTGCCGAGCGGCGACTCATTGCTGATCAAGTTCTTGAGTGAATTGCCGCGCACGGTGGTGACAATCTTATAGACTTCTTCCTCATCGTCCTCCTCGAAATACACGGTGACGGTGTTATTCATTCCGACTTCGTCCTCCGCGGAATCCGTAGATATGATCTTCGCTGTCTTGATCATCTTCTCCAGATAGCGGATTCTGCTCTCGTTCTGGTTCTTGTCCTTTTTTGCCGCATGATATTCAAAATTCTCGCTGAGATCTCCCTGGGCTCTCGCCTCCTTCACAGCTTCAAGTGCTTCCTTGCGCACAACCAGCTTGCGATACTCGATCTCCTCTTCCATTTTCTTGATATCCTGCTCTGTCAGTTCATCGTACATGATCTATCCCATCCTTTTTGGCTGATGAATTTATTATAGTGATTTTAGGAAATGCCGTCAAATAATTTCCGCAGATCAACGTTCTCCACAGGACACCCCGTGATGGGATGTCCCGCGCAGACCGACAATACATAGCCTTTTACCGGCACTTCTGTATACAGATAAAACTGCCCGGCATCCGCTTCCCTGACCGCCATCTCTACTTCCGCCGCCTCTGCTGCAGGCGCAGTCCTTCCTGCCACCTGATCCTCCAGCACATCAAACGAAGAAAGCGGCAGGTGCAGTCCTTCCCCTACCGCTTTGCAATAGCTTTCCTTGCGCGTCCAGAGTCTTAAAAACGCATCTGGTTCACTCAGCAGATACGCATTCTCCTCTGCCGTAAACTGTCTTCGCATGACATTCACATTCACACGCCGCACCTGTTCCACGTCGATCCCGACTTCACCCTCATCAAATACCGCGGCTGCATAATCTCCCGCATGGGACAGGTTAAAGTGCACCCCCGCCCCGCCGGAAAGCTCCGGCTTTCCGTGGGTGCCGCACACCAGATGCACCGTCTCTGTCTCTGGTACCAGAGGAAGCAGGGAACAGCCCATGCTTCGCAGACCATACTCCAGCAGCAGACCTGCGGCAAGGCTCCTCATGCGATCCTGCTGCTTCCCGCAGCGTGCAATTTTCTCCTGTCTCTCTGTCGGAACATACCGCAAAAGTTCCTCATACAGCCCCTCATCACACAGAGCGATGATATTTGTCATCAGAACCCTCATGCCGGCTCCTTTAACAGGGTATTCAGCCTGTCTCTCGCCGCCAGAAGTTCGTCGCAGACAGGTAAAAGTTCCGCCGGCTCTCCCGCACGCAGCGGCTCCACAATCCGCACCACAATATCGTATAGCGGAATCAGCCCCATATTGGCAAGCATTCCCTTTAATGTATGCGCACATTCAAATGCACGCCCCATCTCCCCTGCGCGCAGCGCCTCCGGCAGAAGTTCAAAATTCTGATCCCCCGCCGCCGTGTGCAGGCAGCTGCGGTACAGCTCCCTGTCGCCGATGAACCGTGCCAGTGCGCCATCCACGTCACAGCCCCAGTTTTTCAGGGAATCAAACAGTTCCTCCATTGTCCGTCTCTCCTTTATCCTTTCCTCCGGCAACAGACATCCGTTTCAACAGTCTGCCAGCGCCCAGAACATTTTCCACTCTGCGCATCGCAATCTCCGGCACGAAAGGCTTCACGATGTAGTCCTCTGCTCCCAGCTGCAACATCTGGATCTGGTGTCCGGTCGTGTCGTCCGCTGTGATGATAATCACCGGGATTCCCGCGAGGACGGCATCCTGCTGCTTTCGCTTTAGGAATTCCATTCCGTCCATCACCGGCATCGCAAGATCCAGCAGGATAATATCCACCTTGCCGGACTCCCTGTTTAAGACCTCAAAGGCATCCGCTCCGTTTTCCGCTTCAAGGATCCGGTACTGTTGCTCAAAAATGCACTTAAGCAGTCCGCGATTTACCTCCTGATCATCCACAACCAGCATCGTCCGCTCTGTCTTTTCCGCTGCCAGAAGTACCTGACGGTATTTCTGCAGTTCCTGATCCATCATCCGCTGTTCCGTAATATCGGTAAGCGTACCGACGATAATGTGCTTTTCGCCCACGCTCGTGATGTATTTCAGCTTCAGATGTACCCAGATCGAGCGTCCGCTCTTTGAAGTGCGCAAAAATTCGCAGGCCGCGGTCTCCTTCGACTTTGCAATGTCCTCAAACGTGTCGATGAGAATCTTCCTGCTCTCGTCTGAGAGCTGTTTTTCCATCACAAGCCCACCAGAGGAATTGATATCCTCGTATCCGAACATGTCATAGTAGGCGTTGTTCACGCGCAGCGTATCAATCCGGTTCTGCTCTTTCTCATATTCATAGATGACCGCCGGCTCCATCATGCCGGAGAACACGCTTCCCATCTGTGAAGTCGCGTTCCAGAGCATATCCCTGCCGATCTCGTCCTTCTGATATTTCTCCTGCAGTTCGTCCTTTTTCTCGGATACCAGTTTTTCATAATCGGACACCGGCATCGGTCTCGCAAAATAAAATCCCTGTACATACTCACATCCGACGCTGTGCAGAAAGTCCACCTGCTCCCTTCTCTCTACGCCCTCTGCAATCACCGGGAGATTCAGCCATTTTGCCATGCGCACAACCGACGCAAGAATATTCTGGCTGCGCCCCTCCTGATCCGTATCCGACAGAAATTTCATATCGATCTTGAGCACATCCACGGCGATATCCTTTAGCACATTTAAAGAAGAATATCCGCTTCCGAAATCGTCCATCAGAATAGAAAATCCTTCCTTCTGCAGACGTTCCATCGTCTCCTTGATCGCCTTCGGGTTCGTCGTGTAGGCGCTCTCCGTCAGTTCCAGTTCCAACAGTTCCCGGGGGATGTGGTAACGGTCCGTCAGTCCGCAGATTGCCTCCACCAGTCTTGGATTATAGAGGCTGACCCTGGAAATGTTGACCGACACCGGCGACGGCTTTTTCCCCTCGGCAATCCATTCTGCAAGCAGCTTACAGGTCTTCTCCCAGACGTAGTAATCCAGCTTGGTAATGAATCCATTGCGCTCAAAGATCGGGATAAATTCTCCCGGCGAGATCATGCCGCCTTCCGGCTTTGCCCACCGCACCAGCACTTCCGCTCCACAGATCCTGTTGTCCTGCAGGCTGTACTTCGGCTGCAGGTAAAGGACGAATTCCTCCTCGTCCAACGCATGCCGCATATGGTTGACAATCTGCTGTTCCCGCACGATGTCTTCCCGCATCTCATCCACATAGAACGCATAGTTTTCGATGTAATTGCCTTTGCACTGCTTGGCCGCCAGATTCGCCCGGTCGTACATCGCATCGATGGAGAGATCCCGCTCCCGGATCGCATAGATTCCGATTGCCGGCACCACATCAAAAGCGAGCTGGTACTGTCCGAGACGCATGCGCATGTAGCGCACAAGCTCTAGCATCGCCTCCTCGCCCCTGTACGGCATGCAGATGCCGAAAATGTCCGCCTCGATTCTTCCGTAGGCAATCTGTTCCGTATCTCCCGCAAATTTCCGGATCTCCTTGGCGATATACTGTAAAAGTCCGTCGCCGCTGCTGCTTCCGAAGAAGGAATTCACCAGTTGGAATTTTTCGATGTCGAGGCGTAAAAACGCATACGTCTCTTCGGGATGTCTCTTAAGCAGAACACGGGTTGCTTCAAAGAAATGCGTCTTATTGTAAATTCCGGTGAGCATGTCGTAATCTGCACGGTATCTCAATTCTCTCGAAAGCTGCTGTTCACTGCTGCGCACCGCATTTTCCACCCGGAACCGCACGATCTGCGGATCATACGGTTTTCCTATAAAGTCTCTTGCCCCCAGTGCCAGACATGCCTTTTCCGTCTTGACGTCACGCTCCACAGACGCCACAATAACCGGTATCCGGCGGTAAGAATCCACTTTGCGGTATTCTCTTAAAAAATCAAACCCACCCATCTGCGGCATGACCAGATCCAGAATGATCGCAGATATCGCGTCAAACTCCTTCTGCGATTCCAGAATCCGAAGTGCACCTGCACCGTCTACTGCCTCTATAATCTCATAAGCATCCTTTAGCATCTTTTTCAATGCGATCCGATCCAGCTCTGAATCGTCCACTATGAGTACCTTATCTCTGCTGCCCATACTCTTACCCCGGTTTCTTTTATTCTCCTGGTTCCTATCCGATTCGTTCTATATTCCCAATCTGCATTTGTCATCAAACGCATCATAACCTCACTTCATCATAGCAAAGTTGCCGCCACATTTCAATACACCCGGCGAAAGAAGCAGGAAAAAAGTCCTACCCGCTATTGCGGCTTCTCAATGGCAGCAACAGCCTTTTTGAACTGGAAGAAAAACAGAACAATCGTAAAGCTTACCGCGATCACATCCGCTGCCGGCTCTGCCAGATACACGCCCATGGTCTGATTTTTTACCAGATGCGGCAGCAGATAAATAAGCGGCAGCAGCAACACAAATTTACGCATAACCGCCACGATGATCGATGCCCCCGCATTGCCGATCGAGATAAATGTCATCTGGCATGCAATCTGCGCCCCGAAAATACCCATGGCCGCGCAGTAGATGCGGAGCGCCCACTTCGTGTATGCGATCAGTTCTGCGTTGGAGGAAAAAATCATTGCAAACACCTGTGGGAACAGCATGATTAAAAGCCATACTGCCATCGAATAGCACAGGCTTGTGGTCAGAAGCAGACGGAATGTCTTTTTGACACGATCCGCATTCCTTGCGCCGTAATTGTAGCTTGTGATCGGCTGGGCGCCCTGTCCGAGTCCCTGCATCGGAAGCATGGAAAACTGCATCGCACTGGATAGAATCGTCATAGCTCCCACCGCCACGTCTCCCCCGTATTTGAGCAGCGAGGCATTAAAGCAGACCGTAATCACGCTCTCGCTTGCCTGCATGATAAACGGGGCAAGTCCAAGTGCCAGCCCCGGAAGTACCACGCCCGCTTCCATGCGCAGATACTTTTTGCGGATTTTTAATACAGTCTTTTTTCCCGTCAGGAACGAGAGAACCCACACTGTCGACACCGCCTGAGAGATTACCGTCGCAGTCGCCGCTCCACGGACTCCCATACCGAATCCATAGATCAGAACCGGATCGAGCACAATATTGCAGCCCGCGCCGATCATAACGCTGAGCATTCCTGTCCTGGCAAAGCCCTGCGCCGTGATAAATGCATTCATGCCGAGCGTCAGCTGCACAAAGACCGTTCCTGCCGCATAGATTTTCATATAATCCGAAGCAAAGCCGATGGTATTCTCACTTGCACCGAATGTCAGCAGCAGTGGTCTGTAAAACAGTAACAGCAGAACCGTGAGCACGGCGGAGATGACAATCTGCAGCGCAACGCTGTTGCCGAGAATTTTTTCTGCCTCGTCGTAGTCGCCCTTTCCCATCGCCATGGAAGCCCTCGGTGCCCCGCCGTTGCTCACAAGTGCGGCAAATGCCGACACAATCATGATAATGGGCAGGCAGACGCCCACCCCTGTAAGCGCCAGCGCTCCGTCTTCCGGCATATGTCCGATATAAACCCGGTCCACCAGGTTATATAACAGATTGATCAGCTGTGCAACGATCGCAGGAAGTGACATGCGCCACAGCAGCCTGCCAATCGGATCTCTCCCAAGAAAATCATTTTTTTGTTCCATATCAACGGTTCCTCCCATCATCTGTCTGTATCAAAAAACATCTCGTCCAAATATAATTCGTTGAATTTCGGGTGCATGGCAAGCGAAAGTTCCTGCGCGCGCCCTGTGATAGACGCAAGCCTCTGTTTTGCCGCTGTCCTGTCATCGAGCAGATAGCGCTCTGCTCCCGCAAGCGCACTGTTGCCGATCATCGTGATATGTCCACGGAACTGTTCCGGGAACAGTCCGATCCGGATGGCCTGCTCCTCGTCCATCCGGAAGCCAAAACCTCCTGCGAGCAGGATTTCTTCGGGATCTTCTCCTCCGGATTCCGTGAGCAGCGTCTCAATCCCTGCACGGATCGCCGCCTTGCCCATCTGCACCTGTCTCACATCCTCCTGCCGGAACCGGAATCTGCCCTCCGCGACCGGCATGCCGTCCGTAAACCAGGGTTCCTCAAACGTCCCGTTCTCATCGATGAGTCCGAGCCGCACGGCTTCTCCCACAGCGTCAATAATCCCGGTTCCGCATAAGCCGATCGGTGTCTCACCGGCGATGGTGCTTAGTTCCACGGTTCTTATTCCTCCTGTGGCGGCAGGATCTCTCTCCAGAACCAGGTTTGTCACGGCTCCCGGAACACCCGCAACACCACAGGATATATTTCCGCCCTCAAAGACTGGTCCCGCCGCTGCGGAAGTCACAAGAAATCCATCCGCTCCTCCTGCTGCCATCTCCCCGTTGGTGCCGATGTCCAGCAGCAACACATTTTTTTTCCGGTCCATTTCCAGGGCATAGATTCCCGCCACGATATCCGCTCCGACGAAAGCAGAAATTCCGGGCAAAATGGTCACTGACACACTCCACCGGTCAGACATCGCAAGTTCTGCGCCGCTCCCCTCCCAGAGGGAGAGATCCTCCGGTGTAAAAGGCGCCGCCCCAAGCCCCGCACAGGATAATCCGCGCAGGAGATGACACATGGTCGTATTTCCGACAATTACAAGTTCCTCCACAGCATCATCCGGTATCCCGGCATCCGCCACGAGTCCCGCAAGCAACGCATCGATATCCCGGCAGATGCTAAGGCGCAGTTCCTCTGCCGCCCCCTCGTTTGCCGCCTGGATTCTGGACAGAACATCTGCGCCGTATGCCCGCTGGTGATTTACCGAGGATGCGGCGGCAATCCTTTTTCTATCTGTAAGGTCATAAAGCGTTGCGGCAAGCGTGGTGGTGCCGACATCCACGGCTGCGCCGCAGCGCTTTTTCCCGGAATGCCCCCATATCTTGGCTGCGTCCTCTCTGCTGTGCATCGCCACGCAATCTCTCTGACCGTGGATGGTCCCTGCCGTCTGACCGGGGATACCTTCATCTACCGTCCGACTGGGGATGGCTCCGTCTGCTGCATCCGCCGTGACTAACACATCGATCTCCTGCTCCCGGCTTACGGGAAGCTGCAGGCTGCATGCCTCTGCCACGCGCACTTCACACGCCAGGCGCACGCCACTGCTTCGTTCTTCCTCTGTGAGCAGCCTCCGCTCATTTGCCGTCGGCTGTGGTGCCTCCGACACAAAGCGCACGCGGCACCTTCCACAGGTTCCCTTTCCGCCGCAGGGTGCATCCACATAATATCCCGCTCTTATCAGACGCATCAGCAGCGTCTCTGCCTTCCCGCCCGATCCCGCCGGAAGTTCTGTCACTTCTTTTGCATATTGAACGTTCATCCTGTCATTCCTCCCTGCGTTATGGCGTGTAGTCCACGCCTGCCCGCCTCGCCTGTTCTTCCTGCTCCTCCTCCGCAATCCGGTATGTCCGGTTTCCTTTCCGGAAAAAAGTGCCGGTCCGCAAAAAGCGGAATGTAACCCCGCAGCGGACACACTGGTTCATCAGTTCCAGCACCCATGCAAAATCGCATACACGCGCGTCTGCTCCCTCTTCGCCGCCGCAGAGAACCTGCGCAATCTCCCCGGTCTTTAGATACGCATCCAACACCAGTTTTTCAAGGAGCGGTTCGCAGAGAATGCCCTTGTGGCGCACCGGCAGTTTTAAAAATGCCGGAATCCGGTCATCCGCGCGTCTCTGATTCTCCACCGAACAAAGAATCGTCACGTTTTCATAGCCGTCTTCCCAGTCGTCGGGCAGTGCTTTAAAAAAGCGGTGCTCCCTCTTCGTCTCAATCACAAAGGAAAGATCCTGCCGTTCCCTCATCATCGCCCACGCCTCGCTCCGCCATTCATCCGCCTCCGGCAGGAAAAAATCCGACGTCATGCACACATAGACCGGTTCCTCCTGCGGCAGCAGCTTGTATTCTCCTCTCCGGTTCTTTTTTACCGGCAGATCAAAATTGGCTGTCCTGCGGATCACGGACGCATTTTTGCCGTACATCGCATCTTTTTCATATACATAACAGATATCGCACCCTGCACTGATTTTCTTGCAGCCATGCCAGGGATTCCAGACCGCCATACGAAACGCACCTCCTTCTTCTTCTTTCCTTTTTGTCCGCCGGATGGTATACTTATCACAAATCTGGAAAAAGTAAAACCGCTGCCACATCCGGGCAGCCACAGAAAGGAATTGTCTATGAAACTGATCTCATGGAATGTCAACGGTCTGCGCGCCTGCATGCAGAAAGGCTTCGCAGAATTTTTTACAGCAAGTGATGCTGATATTTTCTGTATTCAGGAATCCAAACTGCAGGAGGGTCAGATTGATTTCGCACCTGAGGGCTATTACGCCTACTGGAATTATGCGCAGAAAAAGGGCTACTCCGGCACCGCCATTTTTACCAGAAAGGAACCTCTGTCGGTGCATTACGGCATCGGCATTCCTCAGCACGATACCGAGGGACGTGTGATTACGCTGGAATTCCCGGATTTTTATATGGTTACCTGCTACACGCCGAATTCCCAGAATGAATTGGCAAGGCTTTCCTACCGCATGGAGTGGGAAGATGCATTTCTCTCATATCTAAAAGGCCTTGACCAAAACAAGCCTCTGATTCTCTGCGGTGATCTCAATGTCGCCCACGAGGAGATCGACCTTAAGAATCCGAAAACCAACCGGAAAAACGCCGGTTTTACCGACGAGGAGCGCGCCAAAATGACGGCTCTTTTATCCGCCGGCTTCACCGATACGTTCCGCCATTTTTATCCGGATACCGAGGGCATCTACTCCTGGTGGTCCTACCGCTTTCACGCCAGAGAGAAGAATGCCGGATGGCGTATCGACTACTTCATCACCTCATCTGCACTCGATGACCGTCTTGTGGATGCAGGAATTCTCACCGATGTCACCGGCTCCGATCACTGTCCGGTAACACTTACCGTCGATCTGCCATTCTGTCCATAGCACTATTTCTGCCGATAGACATGACAATACAGCACGTCCCGCATGGTCTCAAATTCATCCGCCACAAGCCGCTTCGGATAAGACATAATCCGAAGCGGGATGGCATGCCTGTCCTCTCCCATCGCTGGCTGCATATACTCAAACGGATTCATCACAAATCCGTTTCTCTCATAAAATGCAATCCGTCTGGCTTCCAGTTCACCGGTCGGCAGTTCCACCTCCAGTATAACCGGTCTTCTGCACTGCGCTGTCAGCTGTGTCAGAAGTACCGCTCCAAGTCCGCCGTTTCGGCATGATTTCCTCACAGCAAAATGCTCCACAAACAGGAATGTATCAAACTCCCACACTGCCAGAAACGCCATCAGTTCCCCGTGTGCACGGTACCCGTACAAGTGATACCAGGAGACATCCAGTATCTTTCTCTGCGCCTCTCTGGATCGCCTCTCGTCCCGCGGAAAACTCTCCTCCATAATCTCCCATACGCTATCAAAATCCCGTTCTGTCAGTGTCTCTAAACTCTGCATGTTCTCTCTCCCGACTGATTCTTTCTTTCTTACTTACTTTTATACCATAAAACAAGATTATAGCACAAATTTCCTATGGAATCAAACCGCGCTGTTCTTTGCCTGCGTCTCACCCTCTCCGATCCTGATGGTGCGGAAGCCCTCTCCATGCACTTCATTGGACTCTAATATAATCATAAAGGATGCCGGGTCTGCCTCCTTGATGGCATGCTGCAGCAGATACATCTCTTTGTTGTTGCACACGCACATCACAATCTGTTTGTTGTCACAGCGGTAACCGCCCTGTCCCTGTAATATCGTAGAGCCGCGGCCGCAACAGGAATCGATCACATCGCAGATCTCCTTTCCATGCTCCGTCACGACAAGTGTCATCTTTCCGGAATTGATGCCGTACATCAGCTTGTCGACCACGATTGCCAGCAGAAAACTTACAATCATTCCGTAGATAATTCCATCCACATCCCGAAGCAGAAATCCACCCAGAAGAATGATGATCACATCCGTCACGAACGAAATTTTCCCGACAGACCAGTACGGTTTCAGATTCTTGACTGCCATAATAATAAAGTCGGAACCGCCGGTCGAAGAATTCTGCATGTAAATCACCGCATATCCCAGTCCGGCAAACACACCGGTACAGAGTGCCGCAAGCAGACGGTCTCCAGAATAAACCGGGAACAGCGGCGCGACATAGTCAATCATCAGGGAAGAAATCAGCATACAGCGCAGTGAGCTGAAGAAAAAATGTCTTCCCAGCAGACGATAGCACAATATTGCCACCGGTATATTCAGCAGTATCGTGGAAAATCCGATCGGCACGCCGAACAGCTGGTATAAAATGATCGAGATACCGGAAAATCCGGTCATCGGGAATCCCGCCTGCACCGCAAAATTATAAATGCCGGCAGCAATAAACGCACTTCCCACAACCTCCCAGAATATCTGTTTTAAAAATACTTCTCTATCTTTTTTTTTCATTTTCATCCATCCTTCCTTTGCATGCGGGTGTCTCCACAACACAAAAAAAGAGCACCAGCAGATTATACGAATATAATATGCTAACGCTCTTTTCCGTATCCTATTGTAGCACCGGAATCCGGAATTTGTCAAATATGTTTCTCTTTACAATCCGGATGTGTCGTGTTAATATGCTTCATATATGAACCATTCATATATGAAGCATATGTATACAAGACATCTCAATATGAATATTCCATACGTGAAGTATTATTTTATCCCATTGAAAGGAGCATTTACTTATGAATACCGGTATTGAATTTACCATGAAGCTATCGGCTGCCTACAGTGCTGTATGCAGACCTTTGTGTCACGAACTGAATCTCCCGCAGACCGCGTTCGATATTCTGATGTTTCTGGCGAACAACCCGGAATATACCACCGCACGCGATATTGTGGAAATCCGCAAGATCAAAGCCAACCTCGTATCGATCAACGTAGACAAGCTTGTCGGTGAAGGTTATCTGCGGCGTGAGGCGGACGCAGACGACCGCCGAAAGACCCATCTGCTCTGCACAGACAAAGCCGACGCTGTCATCGAACAGGGGCGCACCCTTCAGAACCGCTTTATGGACAGTCTTCTGGCGCATATCGATGATGCTGACAGAAAACAACTCACAGAAAGCATCCATCAGATGGAGCAAAATCTGGATCACATGTTAGAGGAGGAACACTGATATGACATTATTATTCACGATACTCGTCACCTTTTTTGCCGGCATGGGCGCCGGACTCGGCACCGGCTTCGCCGGAATGAGCGCAGCCGCCGTCATCAGCCCGATGTTAATCACTTTTCTGGGCGTTGACCCCTATATGGCAGTCGGCATCGCCCTCTCTTCCGACGTGCTTGCAAGCGCCGTCTCCGCCTACGTCTATGGTAAAAACAAAAATCTGGATATCCGCAACGGAGTGATTATGATGGTAAGCGTCTTAATCTTCACCGTCATCGGAAGCTACATCTCAAGCCTTGTCCCGTCCACCACCATGGGGAATTTTTCCGTCTTCATGACGTTTCTTCTCGGCATCAAATTCATTGTAAAGCCGGTCATGACGACAAAAGAATCCATGGCGCAGGTCTCCGCAAAAAAACGTGCCATCCAGTCGGTTGTCTGCGGCGTGATCATCGGATTTATCTGCGGTTTTGTCGGTGCCGGAGGCGGCATGATGATGCTCTTAATTTTAACCTCCGTGCTGGGCTATGAGTTAAAGACCGCGGTTGGCACGAGCGTATTTATCATGACTTTCACCGCTCTCACCGGAGCCGTGTCGCACTTTGCCATCGGCGGCGCTCCCGACTGGACAATCTTTCTTCTGTGCGTGGTGTTCACGTTCCTCTGGGCGAGAATCGCATCCGTATTCGCCAATAAGGCCACACCAAAGACGTTAAACCGTGCAACCGGTGTCATTCTTGTAGTCCTTGGCATCGTCGTACTGGCGTTTTCCTTGTTGTAAAATCTGTAAAATAGCAGATAACCAGAATATACTTACAAATATGCCGACCGGACGCTGGCAGCTTTCCACCGCCGCCAGCGCCCGGTTCCCCGCAAATCTCCCGGTCACAGCCATACCTGCCTGACATCTTTAAATTCGGTGCCGATCATCCAGTCTCTCACAATTCTTGGAATTCTCCATGCATAGGCCGGTGTAACAACAAAAAGATATCGTTCTACAGGGCATTATAAAACCTGAGACGTACAAATACAAGAGTGCGCAACGCCAGCTTTTGTACAATCCATAATCATTTTCTCACACATCTCATACCCCAGCCTGGAGCTGTTCATAGACAGTGTATAATTGCCCGCCATTCCCCATTTCTGCTCCGTGTAAAAACGATAATTTGTCATACGCCTTTTATCAATATCCGCCATCATTTTTACTGCTTCGGCTTCGGTGACATGGTACAGCCTGCAGATGCGCTGCACTTTTTGGGGCATATCGCCGTGTATAAATACATTCAGCACATCCTCTCTGTCCTTCAAAATAAAATCTGCATTTCTTCCTATAATGACGCAGCTCTCCTTTTCTGCGATCTCCAGAATCACCTTTCTCTGTGCTTCGTACACCATATCTTCCACGGATTTTCCGGTAAGGTCGCGTCCGGCAAAAGCATAGCCAAACAAACCTTTCTTTGGAGAGAGCTCCGCATTTTCCTTTATGTACTCCGTAGAAAATCCTGACTTCTCTGCAATCTGACCGATGATATCCTTATCGTAATAGGCAATTCCAAGCTTCTTTGCCACTTCTTCGCCGATAAAACGACCGCCGCTTCCGAATTCTCTGCTGATTGTAATGATTCTTTTCGCCATGTCAATTCCTCCCTAACTTAAACGCTCCACTTTATTTTTTCTGATTCTCTTTAAAAATACATAGCCCATCAGACACGCTATCATCTCCGTGATCGGAAATGCCCACCAGATCAGTGAGATGCCCATCTGACCGTTTCTTGCAAAAATTGAAAAAATTCCTGCCAGCGGCAATATGATAACAAGCTGTCTGAGCAGCGAAATCACCAGTGACTCGATACCTCCGTCCAAAGCCTGATAAATGCCCTGATATGCCACATTGATTCCGGCAAAGATAAAGCTGATGGAGATAATCCGCATCGCTCCAATAAAATATTCTCTGGACTGCCCGGCATTAAACAGTGTCGCAAATGCTCCCGGGAACACTTCCGTGATAATGATACCAAAAATCATCAGCGCCGCTGTATACAAGAGACCGTATTTTATTCCGTCCTTGATTCTCTTTTTGCTTCCCATTCCATAAGCAAAAGCAATAATCGGTGTAATTGCATCTCTGAGTCCGAATGCTAAGAACAACACAAACTGCTGGACTTTATAGAACAGTCCGTATGCGGTCTGTGCAGAAGGGCTGAACTTCAGAATCAGGTTCATCACATAAACCATGATCGACATCAGCGCCTGCGCAATGATTGCCGGAAGTCCGATCGCATAGATTTCTCTTATGATACCGGCATCCGGCTTCATGTACTCCACTCCATGCTCAAATTCCTGATTCAATTTCATATGGAACATAAACAGCAATACCGCGGATGCCACCTGACCGATCACCGTCGCGTAGGCCGCGCCTTCCACTCCCATTTCAGGAACCGGTCCGATACCATAGATCATAATCGGATCAAGAATGATATTGATCACGGCTCCCACAACCTGACCGATGGTCGAATATAGAGAACGTCCGGTTGCCTGCAATAACTTTTCAAATAAAGAAAAGAAAATAATTCCAAAGGAAATCACGCAGCATATTCTAAGATAGCTTGTTCCCATCGAAATTACTTCCGGATCAACCGTCTGTGAGGAAATATATGCCTTCACTCCGACAATTCCAAACAACAGGCATACTGCATAAATGATTCCTCCGAGGAATAAACTGTTGCCTGCAACCTTCGCTGCCTTTTTTGTATTTCCCTGCCCGAGTGTCCTTGCCAGAAGTGCATTTGTTCCCACACCCGTTCCGATTCCAACTGCCACCATAAGCATTTGAACCGGGAACACCAGCGTAAGTGCATTTAATGCCGCCTCACTCCCCACTTTCATGTTTCCGACAAAGGCGCTGTCCACAATATTGTAGACAGCCTGCAATGCCATGGATAAGATCATCGGTATTCCCATCTGCACCATAAGCTTCTTTACCGGCATTTCTTTCATCTTGTTACTCTCTGTCATATAATCCTCCTTGTTTTTCCGCACAAAAAAAATGTGTACCTATCTCATAAGCTGGACTTACGCTGATAAGCTACACACTTCTTTATGGCATACTATTTATTTTAAAAACAGAAAAACGAGTAGCAAAACTGGATTTACGCTAGTCTGCTACTCGTTTGATCCTTATTATATTTCTCATTTTAGAAAAAGTCAAACAAAATTTTGTTGCAATTTTACTGTCATTATAATCCAATGATACTTGTAAATACCACCTGCCACACTACCATAAAAGTCAAAATAGCAAAAGCGCAAAAGGACAGCCACACACATACATGTGTGACTGTCCTTTTCCCTATCTATACATTACCTTCTCCTAAAAATAACGCATATGATTTATTTGTTTGCGATTGCTGCCTGTGCTGCTGCAAGACGAGCGATCGGCACACGGAACGGTGAGCAGGATACATAATCCAGACCGATCTTGTGGCAGAACTCTACAGAAGAAGGATCTCCGCCGTGCTCTCCACAGATACCTACATGAAGCTTCGGATTTACCGGCTTGCCAAGCTTGATTGCCATATCCATCAGCTTGCCGACACCTGTCTGATCCAGTTTTGCAAACGGATCGTTCTCGAAGATCTTGGTATCATAGTAAGCATTTAAAAACTTACCTGCATCATCACGGGAGAAACCGAATGTCATCTGTGTCAGGTCGTTTGTACCGAAGCAGAAGAAATCAGCCTCTGTTGCGATCTCGTCTGCAGTCAGAGCTGCTCTCGGGATCTCGATCATTGTTCCTACTTCATACTCAAGCTTTACACCTGCTGCTGCAATCTCAGCGTCAGCAGTATCAACAACAACCTTCTTCACATACTTTAACTCTTTTACTTCGCATACAAGCGGAATCATGATCTCCGGCTTTACAGTCCAGTCCGGATGAGCCTTCTGTACGTTGATTGCTGCACGGATAACAGCCTTTGTCTGCATCTTTGCAATCTCCGGATAGGTAACTGCAAGACGGCATCCTCTGTGACCCATCATCGGGTTGAACTCATGCAGAGAAGCGATGATGTTCTTGATTGTCTCAACAGACTTGCCCTGAGCTTTTGCAAGCTTCTCGATGTCAGCTTCCTCTGTCGGAACGAACTCATGAAGAGGCGGATCCAGGAAACGAATGGTTACCGGGCAGCCTTCCAGTGCTTCGTATAACTTCTCAAAGTCACCCTGCTGATACGGAAGAATCTTATCAAGGGCAGCTTCTCTCTCCTCTACGGTATCAGAGCAGATCATCTCACGGAATGCAGCAATTCTGTCTTCCTCGAAGAACATATGCTCTGTACGGCAAAGTCCGATACCCTCAGCGCCAAGCTCACGAGCTTTCTTAGCGTCTGCCGGTGTATCTGCATTGGTACGAACCTTTAATGTTCTGTACTTGTCAGCCCATGCCATAACACGTCCGAACTCGCCTGCGATGGTAGCGTCAACAGTCTTGATCTCGCCATCATAGATATTACCGGTTGTACCGTCGATGGAGATCCAGTCTCCCTCATGGAACTCTTTGCCGGCCAGTGTAAACTTCTTATTCTCCTCGTCCATAGCGATGTCGCCGCATCCGGATACACAGCAGGTACCCATACCACGTGCAACTACGGCAGCGTGAGATGTCATACCGCCACGAACGGTTAAGATACCCTGGGAAGCCTTCATACCAGTGATATCCTCCGGAGATGTCTCAAGACGTACTAATACGACCTTCTCTCCTCTTGCATTCCAAGCCTCTGCATCCTCTGCAGTGAATACGATCTTACCGCAGGCAGCACCAGGAGATGCTCCAAGACCTTTGCCCATCGGTGTAGCAGCCTTTAATGCAGCAGCATCGAACTGCGGATGAAGCAGTGTATCGAGGTTACGCGGGTCGATCATCAATACTGCCTCTTCCTCTGTCTTGTGTCCCTCATCTACGAGGTCGCAGGCGATCTTTAATGCAGCTGGAGCTGTTCTCTTACCGTTACGGCACTGTAACATGTAGAGCTTCTTGTTCTCTACTGTGAACTCCATATCCTGCATATCATGGTAATGGTTCTCAAGAGTCTCGCAAACCTTTAAGAACTCAGCGTATGCCTCCGGGAACTCCTGCTCCATCTGAGCGATCGGCATAGGTGTACGGACACCTGCAACAACGTCCTCGCCCTGTGCATTGATTAAGAACTCACCCATAAGCTTGTTCTCACCGGTTGCCGGATCACGGGTGAATGCAACACCTGTACCAGACTCGTTGTTTAAGTTACCGAATACCATAGGCATTACGTTAACTGCAGTACCCCAGGAATACGGGATATCGTTGTCACGACGGTATACGTTTGCACGCGGGTTGTCCCAGGAACGGAATACAGCCTCGATTGCAAGCTTTAACTGCTCTACAGGATCTGACGGGAAATCAGTTCCCAGCTGATTCTTGTACTCAGCCTTGAATTGCTCTGCCAGAGTCTTTAAGTCAGCAGCGGTGAGGTCGATGTCGTACTGAACACCCTTCTCCTCTTTCATCTTGTCGATGAGCTGCTCAAAATACTTCTTACCAACTTCCATAACGACGTCAGAGAACATCTGAATGAAACGTCTGTAGGAATCATATACGAAACGCTCGAATGCCGGATCCGGGTTTCCTGCGATCATTGCTGCTACTACGTCATCATTTAATCCAAGATTTAAGATGGTGTCCATCATACCCGGCATGGAAGCTCTCGCACCGGAACGTACCGATACCAGCAACGGATTCTTCAGATCACCGAATTTCTTACCGTTGATCTCCTCCATCTTCTTAACGCCTTCCATAGCCTGCGCCATGATCTCGTCGTTGATCTTACGTCCATCCTCGTAGTACTGCGTACAAGCCTCAGTTGTGATTGTGAATCCCTGTGGTACAGGAAGTCCGATGCTTGTCATCTCTGCAAGGTTGGCACCCTTACCACCGAGCAGATTACGCATGGTCATGTCGCCTTCGCTAAACATATAAACCCATTTGTTCGCCATTTTGCTAATTCCTCCTAAACTATACTTACTATGTAACTATGTCAGAGCGAAACCCTGCCATAATTCCGCAAACGAATGTACGTCTCCCAAAACGCACACATCTATAATATCATACTTTTGCTAAATAGCAACAATTATTTTCGTCTCTTTTTGCTGTTTTTTGTCACAATTTCACAATTCAAAACCTTGTTCCATGATGTGGAACAATTTTATGTTACGTCTGCGGAAAGTCAAAACGCAAAAAGGCAGAACCGCAATCTCCGGTTCCGCCCTTCTTTTTCCAGTCCGATTCAGTTGATAAAAAAACCACGCTGCAGGAAATCAAACAGATACGTTGCCTGTTTCAAGAAATCTCTAGCCCCGAAGCTGTCGAGCTTTGCGATCCAGAGGATCGACACGGCAAAGATCCAGGGATGCTTCTTCATCCTGCCGCACATATTTTCACACGCGTAAACCATCGCCGGCTCTCCCTTCGCCGCATAGAACAGAAACATAAAAATCTGCATGGCAAAGAGCGGCGCAAAATGTCTGCCCCAGTCCGTGTGGATCACGAACATCGGCACAAAACACAGCTGGCTTAGCAGCATGTAAAAATACGGCGATGCATACCACTTCACATTGCTCTTTTTCTGCCAGCCAAAGACATCCCGGTAAATCTGAAAACACCACACAAGCACCGGCAGCAGCAACAGAAGAACCAACAGCGCATGCCGGATCGGTGCATCATATTTGTAAAACTGGGGTGTAATCTCCTTCAACTGGTAATCCATTTTCAGAAAATATTCAATATCAAGCGCATATTCCGAAATGGTGAGGTTCGTTCTCCCCTCCAGAAATGTCACAAGTTCCTTCGCACTGTCAAAATGGATACTGCTGAAAAACTGAAAATATACCGCTACCGCCACATTGATGAGGCCGGATACAAACGCGGCGGCAAACCTACCGGCATGCACCCTGTTTTCCTCAAACACGTCATATACCATCACCGAAAAGACAATCGGATAATACAAAAATGCAAATCCCTGGTGAATGGCAAGTCCCACGACACCGAGCACGGTATAGCAGACACACTTCACATATGTATTCTTAATCGTAAGACCAACAAGCAGTGCCAGCAGTGCAACCAACAGCATGTAGACATCCAGTCTGCCTAAATTCTGATCGTTCCACACATAGGCAATCGAAAACGGTGCGACAAGGTACAGCGCCACCGCCCCAAAGACGGCGTGCCGGATCTGATCGTTCTTAGCGACGGCAAGACGGATCATTCTCCCCAGCACAATGGCAAGCACCAGTATCGTGAGCATCGTTCCCACGGCGACGTATTTGTATGCCACCGTGTAATCCAGATACTCTCCGTAAAACAGGCGGTAAATGCTCCCGATGAGAAGCCTTGATCCCGTTCCCATGGAATAGTCCATCGCATTCCATGCCGATGACCAGCCCTGTAGGTCTAACGCCCTGCCTGTCAGAAACCAGACGATCAGGCCGGCTGCAATCACACCCTCATACGATACGGCATTCCAAAACTTTTTTATCTTCTCCATCTGCCTACCACGCAAACTTCTGTGCAAAGTAAGCATCCAGTTCCTCGATCCTGATGCGCTCCTGCTCCATCGTATCACGGTCACGCACGGTCACAGCACCGTCGTTCTCAGACTCAAAATCGTATGTTACGCAGAACGGAGTTCCGATCTCATCCTGTCTTCTGTATCTCTTACCGATATTGCCTCTGTCGTCAAATTCACAGTTATATTTCTTGGAGAGCTGTGCGAAAATCTTCTCTGCGCCCTCGTTTAACTTCTTGGAAAGCGGAAGCACTCCGATCTTAACCGGAGCCAGTGCCGGATGGAAATGAAGCACGGTTCTCATATCCGGCTTCTCCTCGGTACCGATGTTCTCCTCATCGTATGCAGCACATAAGAATGCAAGCACCACGCGGTCTGCACCGAGAGACGGCTCGATGACATACGGCAGATAACGCTCATTCTTCTCGTCGTCAAAGTAGGTAAGATCCTGACCGGACGTCTCCTGATGTCTGCCGAGATCATAGTCGGTACGGTCTGCGATGCCCCAGAGTTCACCCCAGCCAAACGGGAATAAGAACTCGATATCCGTTGTTCCCTTGCTGTAGAATGCAAGTTCTGCCGGATCGTGATCGCGCAGACGCATCTCGTCTTCCTTAATGCCGAGGGAGATCAGCCAGTCACGGCAGAAGCCTCTCCAATACTGGAACCACTCCAGATCGGTTCCCGGCTCACAGAAGAACTCCAGCTCCATCTGCTCAAACTCACGGGTACGGAATGTAAAGTTACCCGGCGTAATCTCGTTACGGAACGACTTTCCAACCTGGCCGATTCCAAACGGGATCTTCTTACGGGAAGTTCTCTGAACATTCTTGAAGTTTACAAAAATACCCTGCGCTGTCTCCGGTCTTAAATAAACCGTATTCTTCGCATCTTCGGTCACACCCTGGAATGTCTTAAACATCAGGTTGAACTGGCGGATGTCCGTAAAATTGTGCTTGCCGCAGCTCGGACACGGAACCTGGTTCTCCTCGATGAAATTCTTCATCTCCTCCTGTGTCCATCCGTCTACGGAGCTCTGTAAGGTGATGCCTTTCTCCTCCGCATAGTCCTCGATAATCTTATCCGCGCGGAAACGCTCATGGCACTCCTTACAGTCCATCAGCGGATCCGAGAAACCGCCGAGATGTCCGGAAGCCACCCACGTCTGCGGATTCATCAGAATCGCACAGTCCACACCGACATTGTACGGATTCTCCTGAATAAACTTCTGCCACCATGCTCTCTTGACGTTATTCTTCAGTTCGACGCCCAGATTGCCGTAGTCCCATGTATTTGCAAGTCCGCCGTAAATCTCCGATCCCGGATATACGAAACCTCTTGATTTTGCCAGCGCCACGATTTTGTCCATTGATTTTTCCATTCTAAATTCCTCGCCTTTCTTAGGTTATATTGTGATATGTTTATTTGTAAACAATGAAAGTATATACGTCTGTCTCGAACGAGCCGTCGCCGGACGCCGTCTCTGTCTGCTCGGTATCATCCGTATGCACCGTCTCCCCGGTCATTTCCGCCTGTTCGGTTCCCAGAAGCTGCTCGGTACCGACGCTCTCCTGCCCGGTCACATCCACAGCTGCCGTCACACTTCCGGTTTCAAGATAATATCCGTCACGGATCGATACGCTGTCGGTTCCAGTCAGCTTCACATTCTGACAGGAGACATAGCAGATCTCACCGTCCACTTTCACATCTGTATTGGCACGGATAATAGCCACTTTCAGATCATCCTCAGAGTAAATATCCTGCTTTGTGGCAGCTCCCACAACCTTGCCTTCCTCCACGCGGGCGAACTCCCCGTCGTAGACGTATCCTGCCGCCAGAGAGGCAACGACTTTCCCCTGATAGAGTTCAATTCCGTTAAACGCGGTATAATCCTCCGGTGTCTTGTACTTCATCTTAAGCTTCGCCACACCGTCTTCCACCTTAAGGCTCTCCACCTCGACTGCATTTTTGCCATGCTCCGCGGTGTAATCTTCCACCTCTGCATCCACATAGGACTTCAGTTCCGTCTCATCGTAGTAGGACTGATCGAGCGACTCCACATCCAGCGACTCTATCACGCCTTTCTTTCCCACGTACACGACACTTTCCTCTCCCTCCAGCGAGGTACCGCATCCGGAGAGAAGTCCCACACACAACAGTACACTGCAGACCGTGCACACTAATCTCTTCATCACATAATCTCCATTCTTTCTGAAAAAGTATCGGTGATATTATACTATTTTAAAAACATGATTTCAACCTTTTCCGCATCCTCAAGTATCTTTAACGACTTGAAGGCGTGTCCCACGTACACGCCAAAATAGCTGCGCAAAAGTCTGGTCAGTTCTTCCAGCACCTGCCCGCTCACGGAAAACGTATATAATTTTTCAATCCGCGCCAAGATCACGTACTGCATGGTATAGACGGTGGATTCATTCAATTCCACCGCATCCGGTGCCTCATTGCGGCATTCTGCACAGAGAATCCCGCCGCGCTTGACGGAAAACCAGGTCAGATGCTCCCTGCTGCCGCAGGAAAGACAGGAAAACACATTCGGAGCCTCGCCGTTTACCGCCAGCGCCTTCAGTTCAAACACCGCGCGCACCAGCCGGTTGTCGTAGGCACTGCTCGCAAGGGCGCGCAGCGACTGGTACAAAAGCTTTAGCATCTCGCGCTCATCGTTATTTTCCTGACAATAATAATCCGCAAACTCCAGAAAATAGAACCCGTAATATGTAGCATCAAAATCCCCGGTCAGTTCCCGGAAATAGTTCTGAATCGTCGCTCTGGCAAGCGTGTAAGCACTTCTTCCCTCGAACAGCTCGAACTCTCCGAAGCAAAACGGATTGGCAGCTGCGAGAAGCTGGCTGTTCGGCCGCCTCGCTCCCCGCGCAAATGCTGTGATCTTCCCTCTTTCTTTTGTCAGCAGTGTAATCCGCTTGTCATATTCGCCAATCGGCATTACCTGTAAGACCATCCCGGTCACCACAATATTGTTTCCCATCCGGCTGTTCTTCCCCCGCCAAAATATTACTGCTCTCCTGCACATCCACTGCGTTCCGGTAGCGCAGGTAATCAGTCACTCTTCCTGATACTAAAAAGTCTCTCCAGGCTTCCTCCATCGGCATATCCTCCGTTTCTTTGACGCTTCCCGTCTCTAAGATTAGGTTCTCCGATGGTTCCGCCATTATACCAGCAAAAAATTGGCAGTATCAGATATCGTCTTTATTGTACCCGAAGTTCTTCATCATCAGTTCGCTGTCGCGCCAGTCCTTGCGCACCTTCACCCACAGTTTTAAGTTCACCTGCGTATCCAAAAGCCGCTCCATCTCGTAGCGGGCGTTCGATCCGATCTTTTTTAACATCGAACCGCCTTTTCCGATGATGATGCCCTTGTGGGAATCGCGCTCGCAGACGATCGTTGCATCGATGTCGATGATGTTCTGCCCTCTCCGCTCCTTCATCCGGTCAATGTAGACCGCGATGCCGTGCGGGATCTCATCATCCAGAGCATGAAGCGCCTTCTCACGGATAATCTCCGCGACAATGGCACGTTCCGGCTGGTCTGTAACCGTCTCCTCGTCATAGAACATCGGTCCGTACGGCAGGTACTTGAAAATCACGTCCACAACCGTATCCAGATTCTGCTCCCGGAGTGCTGATGCCGGAACGATCTCTGCAAAATCAAACACCTTGCGGTAAGCATCGATATACTCCAGGATCTTTTCCCGCTCCACGGTATCCACCTTGTTGATAATTAAGATGACCGGCGTTTTCGTCTTCTTTAGCTGCTTTATGATATGCTGCTCGCCTGCCCCGATAAACGTGGACGGCTCCACCAGCCAGAGAATGACATCCACCTCCGAGAGCGTGTGCTCCGCCACATTCACCATATACTCTCCGAGCTTATTCTTCGCCTGATGAATGCCCGGCGTATCCAAAAACACAATCTGTCCGCGCTCCATATCCGTATACACGGTCTGGATGCGGTTTCTGGTCGTCTGCGGCTTGTTCGACGTGATGGCAATCTTCTGACCGATCAGATGATTCATCAGCGTCGATTTTCCCACATTAGGTCTTCCTATAATCGTCACAAATCCGGATTTAAAATTATCTTTCATCGTTCTCCTCGTTTCTGTACTGTTTTCCCCGCCCCGCATCAGGTCAGGCTCTCAAGTGTCTCAAACATCTGTTTTTCCGATGTCAGCACATCTTCATTGCCGATCACACACAGGCTGCCGTCTGAGAGCACCGACGCAATCAAAGGCTTCAATGCGCGGATGTCCGCCGGCTGTGCCCCGATAATCTGGCTCCGCTCCTTAGAAAGCGTCTCGTAATCCAGCTCCTGCAGATAGGCTGTCATCGAACGCGCACCCTTCGCGCTCGGGTTCATCGGCGTGTCCATATCGCTGATCGTTCCGATGATATATCCTGTCATCTCGCGCTCATCGGCATCAAACTTCTCAAGGTACGCCGGAATACCGTCATAAATCTCATTCGTTGCAGAGAGATTCGGATCCCGGTAGGACACAAAATACGTATCTCCGTTCCTCATATATCCGTTCATGCAGCCATAAGCGCCGCCCTTGACGCGGACATTGATCCACAGGTAATCGTATCCTAAAATTACTTTTAAGATGCGGAGCGCCCCGTGATAGGAAAAGCCGTGTGCGGCATAATTTCCGGCACGCGCCACATACTGCACCTGGGATGCATCCATAAATCCCTCGTTCTTTTTTGCCAGCGGATAGGACGGCATAGTGCGTTTCTTATCCGGCTGGTCCGACACATACAATACATTTTTCAATGCAGCCGACGCCTGCGTCACCGCCGGGATCTCCGACTCCTCGCAGGTTGCACTCACCAGCATACGCTCCGCTGTAAAAATGGTTTTCACAAGGGAGGACAGCTTCTCCATCAGCTGCTGCTTTTTCTCCTCAAAATGCTCCTCGTAGTCCGCGATCACGCGGTAGCAGGCAATGCCCGCCGTCGCATCCTGGCAGTAGGCAGCCGTCGAAAAATACGACAGCGCTCTCGTATATGCCACGGAATGTCCGGAAGCGCTCAGTCCCGCCTGTAATCTCGACTTTAACTGTGCCAGTATCTCATAGAGCCTCTTCTCATCCGACAGATGCGAGGTCAGAAGGATCTCCTTAATCAAGCGCATTGCATCCGGCAGTCTCGATGCGAGCACTTTCGTGCGCACCTCATAGTAAAGTCCGATTTCGCCCTGCTTTTTGACGTTCGGGTAGATGCCGATGCTGCTGCCGATTCCTCCGGTGTACATATTGATCTCATTGGCAAGCGCCGCGTAAGAATGATCGTCCGTATCCACATATCCCAGCACCGCCTTTAGGATGCCAAGGTAAGGCAGATCCTCCGGCAGAATATCGCACACATCAAACAGATAGGTCAGGTAATCAATGCCGTTCGTGTCCATCTCATGCGCAATGATGGAAACGCCCTCCGTCTCAATCTCACGGTTAAGAAGCGGTGCCGCCTCTTTTTTCAGATCCGCTCTCGTAAGGCGTGGAATCTTCTCTAAGTCTTCCTTCGGCGACGGCTCTTCCTGATACTGCTTTAAGTGCTTCGTGTCTGCGATCAGCTTCTTTCGCTCTTCCCTGGACAATCCCGCTTTGTATTCGGAAAGCTTCTTCTCCAGCGCGGCATCTCTCTTTGCGCCCAGCCCCTGCTCCGGCACCGTAATCACTACCGACGCATGCGGATTGTCCAGAAGATATGTCTTTACCAGTTCCTCATAATATCCGGTTCCGATCTGATCCTTCAAAAACTGATAGGTGTCCAGCGCTTCCAGATGCATAAACGGCTGCATATCATCGAACAGCCAGCTGTCCAGACACTGGATTCCGTAGAGCAGTCCCTTCGGAAACTGTCCGAAATCCGCCTCCCGGAAACGGAATTCCGAGCTGTTGATTCCGGCCAACAATGCGTTTTGATCAATTCCGTCTGCCACCTGTGCCTGCAGCGTCTCACGGATCACCTGCAAAAACTGCTCCTTCTGCTCCGGATTCGCATTTTTTGCTATCACGGAAAATACCGGCTGCAGCGTGCTGTTATCATAGCCGCCGCCGATGTCCATACCGATTCCCGCATCGATCAGCGCCTGCTTAAGCGGCGCTCCCGGCGCAGAAAGCAGTGCGTAGTCCAAAACGTCAAACGCCTGGTATAACTTTTTGTCCAGAACGGTTCCGACCACCACATTGTAAGACAGGTAGCTGTTGTCCGTAAGCGGCTCCCCCGATGCCACCGGATAAGGCTTTACGATCTCCACCGGCGCGGCGAACGGCTTCTGCTTCCGGATTGCGGAATCCAGCTCAATCTGCTCGTATTTTCCGAGGTATTCCTCATCCATCCAGCGCAGCTTTTCTGCAACGTCCATATCCCCGTACAGATAGATATAGGAATTGCACGGATGATAATACTTTCTATGGAAGTTCAGATACTGCTCATAGGTAAGTTCCGGAATATGCTCCGGGTCGCCGCCGGATTCGTTTGCGTAAGAGGTATCCGGGAACAGTGAATTTAAAATCAGGCGCTCCAACACATCATCCGGGGACGAGAAAGCGCCCTTCATCTCGTTGTATACCACACCGTTGATCGTTACCGGCGCATCTTCATCCTCCAGCTCGTAATGCCAGCCTTCCTGCTCAAAGATCTCTCTGTGCTTGTAGATGTTCGGATGAAATACCGCATCCATATAGACACTCATCAGGTTCTGAAAATCCGCATTGTTGCAGCTCGCCACCGGATAGATGGTCTTCTCCGGGTACGTGATCGCATTTAAAAATGTGTTGAGCGATCCCTTGACCAGTTCCACGAACGGATCCTTGACCGGATATTTGTCCGATCCGCAGAGCACTGTGTGCTCAATGATGTGCGGCACACCGGTCGAATCCTCCGGCGGTGTGCGGAAGCCGATGTAAAACACCTTGTTCTCATCGTCGTTGGAGATCACGGTGATTCTCGCCCCGCTCTTTTTATGGCGCAGAATATATCCCATCGAATGGATATCCTTTAACTCCTGCTCACCAAGCAGCTCATATGCCGTCAATTCTGAAAGCTTCATAAATCCATAATTCCTTTCCTGCCCGGTCATCCTGTATGTCCGGTATTTACACTGTGTTCTATTATAACAGCTTTTCCCATTCTGCAAAAGAGTAAACTATCTATAGATTTTGTCTGGAACACTCTGCGAACGGTGTCCAAACGCAAAAAAGAGGCTGCCTGAATGCGGCAGCCTCCTCCCATGTCTTCACAGATATATTCTACTGATAAGAACTCCCTATGCGATGCGTGTCACATTCGCTGCCTGCGGTCCCTTTGCACCCTCAGTCACCTCGAACTCGACCTTCTCGCCGTCCTTTAACTCCTTGAATCCATCCATATTCAGTGCGGAAAAATGTACGAATACATCGTTGCCCTCTGCATCTGAAATGAAGCCATAGCCCTTCTTGGCATTAAACCACTTTACAGTACCCTGCTGCATAATTCTAAAAACCCTCCTCAATACAGTTCTGACATTACAGACTATTCCTGTCTGTATAAACCAACAAATTGAAATTAGCACATTTTACCTTTTTTGTCAATCTTTTTCTATCATTATTGTTTAATTTGCACATCAATCTGCTGGTATGGAATGGAAATTCCTTTCGCATCCAGCGCATACTTGATATTTTCCGTCATACGCCAGCGCGCCGGCCAGTAATCCCCGGTCTTAACCCAGACCCTGAGTCCGATGTCCACCGAAGATGCCGCCAGGTTGTCCACATATACCACAGGCTTTTCCTCCGGGATTCTGGCTTCCTCCTTCTCCGCCACCGCATAGATCACATCTTTGGCTGTGCGGATATCCGCTTCATAGGCGATGCCCACCACGAGATCCACACGCCGTCTGTCCTTGTTGGTCACGTTGGTGAGGCTGCTGTTGGAAAGCGTACCGTTCGGTATCACAATCAGCTTGTTGTCCACGGTAAGAAGTTTGGTATAAAAAATAGAGATCTCCGTGACCGTTCCCTCATTATTATGGGAATGTTCAATGATGTAATCTCCGACCTTGAACGGCTTTAACAGCAAAATCAGCACGCCGCCCGCAAAATTCGACAGGCTTCCCTGCAACGCCAGACCGACCGCCACACCCGCCGATCCAAGCACCGCCACCGCTGATGTCGTCGCAATTCCAAACAATCCCATAATGATAAAAATCAGCACTACATACAGCGAATACTTGATCACCGGTATCATGAACTGCTTGACGCCCTCATCGGTTCCCGCCCGGTCCATCGAGCGCCGCACCAGCTTTGTGATCCACTTGATGATCCTGCCTCCGATCACATACACAAGCAGTGCGATCAGAATCTGGAATGCGAAGTTTAACAGATCCGGCACCAGCCCTTCCAGCCATGTACGGATAATCCCCGGATTCTTTGCTACCTCCTCAATTCCCTCCTGTGCATGGTTCAATGCCTCCACGGTCTCCGTGGTCGACGGGAATGCATCTGTCTGTGCCGCCAGATACCTTCCCTGTTCCAAAAGTGCCGCTATCCCGTTCACTCTCTCGTCCTCCATCCAACTTTATAATCCTTCTTAAATTTCATGAATAAACAGACCGCTCCTTAGCTTCGGCTCGAACCAGGTCGATTTCGGCGGCATCAAAAGTCCCGCATCCGCCACCGCGAACAGTTCCGCGATGGACGTCGGATACATTGCAAACGCCACCGCGCAGTCCTGCTCACAGCGCCGCACCAGTTCGTCCATGCCCCGGATTCCGCCGACAAAATCAATGCGTCCATCCGTCTTCGGATCTCTGATGCCGAGCACCGGTCCAAGAAGCTTATTCTGCAGTATGGAAACATCCAGATCTGCAACCGGATCTTCCGGCGTGCGGTCCTCCTGCCGGATATGGCAGGAAAACCAGTGTCCTTCCATATACATGCAAAAGGTTCCCCGCTCCTTAGGTCTGGTATCCTCTGCCCCGGTAATCTCCTCAACGTCAAACCGCTTCTCGACTTCACGGTACAATCCCTTAAAAGAATACCCGTTCAGATCGCGTATCACACGGTTGTAATCCATAATCATGAGTTCATCATCCGGAAACAATACCGAGAGAAAATAGTTAAACTCCTCCTCCCCGGTATAACCCGGATGTTCCTTCCGGCGCTTCTGCCCTACTTTTACCGCGGACGCTGCCCGGTGGTGTCCGTCTGCAATGTAGATGCTGTCAATGCCCGCAAACGCTTCGTGGATCGCAGCAATATCCGCATCCTCGCGGATGACAAACACCCGGTGTCTCACGCCGTCCCCCGATGTGAAATCATATTCCGGCTCTCCCTGCTTCGTCTTTTCCACGATACGCCGGATCCCGTCATTCGCGCGGTACGCCAAAAAGATCGGTCCGGTCTGTGCGTTACAGACATCCACATGGCGGATGCGGTCGACCTCCTTCTCCGCGCGGGTATTCTCGTGCTTTTTGATGATGCCATTCTCATAATCATCGATGGACGCGCAGGCTGCCACTCCCGTCTGCACTCTTCCGTTCATGGTAAGTTCGTAGAGGTAATAACACTTTTTATCCTCCGTCAGAAACGTGCCGTTCTCCACCCATTGCCAGAGTGTATCATGCGCACGCTCATACACCTTGTCGTCGTACATATCCACCGACAGCGGGAACTGTGTCTCCGCGCGGTCTATGCTAAGGAAAGACTGCGGATGCCGCTCCACTTCCTTCGTAGCTTCCTCTCTGTTATAAACATCATAAGGGAGGGCAGCAATCTCTGCTGCCTTCCCTCTCTGTGGTCTGATGCTTACAAATGGTCTGATTTCTGCCATTGTTCTCACACCTCGTTATTTTACTTTCCGTACTTTTAATACCCCATCCGTCTGCTCCAGCTTTGCGAGCACATCCTCCGGCACATTCGTATCCACATCGATCAGCGCATATGCATAGTCGCCCTTGGACTTGTTCGCCATGCCGTCGATATTGATTCCGGCATTGCCGAGAATTGTTGTAAAATGGCTCAGCATACCGCTCTCGTTCTTGTGCAGAATACCGATTCTTCCTGCCGTCATGCAAGCGCCCATGCTGCAGTCCGGGAAGTTGACGGAATGTACGATATTGCCGTTCTCAAGGTAATCGCGGATCTCGCGCACTGCCATGAGCGCACAGTTGTCCTCGGACTCTGCCGTGGATGCACCCAGATGTGGTGTCACGATGCAGCCCTTTGCGCCGACTGTCGTGGTGTTCGGGAAATCGGAGACATATTTTTTGATCTTGCCCGCTGCCAGTGCGTCCACCATCGCCTCCTCATCCACGAGAAGATCTCTCGCAAAGTTGAGCACGATCGCCGTCGGCTTCATCATTGCAATCGCATCCGCGCCAATCATCTTTCTGGTGGAATCCAAAAGCGGCACATGAATCGTGATATAGTCGCACTCGCGGTAAATGTCCTCCACGTTGCTGATGTGCTTCACGCTCCGGGAAAGGCTCCACGCTGCACTGACGGAAATATACGGATCGTAGCCGTACACTTCCATTCCCATGTGGGTCGCCGCATTGGCAACCAGAACACCGATTGCACCAAGTCCGATGACACCTAACTTCTTGCCGGAAATCTCGGTTCCTGCAAAATTTTTCTTCTGCTTTTCAGCAGTTTTGGCGATATTCTCGTCGTTCTGATTCGCCAGACACCAGTCGATGCCGCCCACGATATCACGGGACGCGTAGAGCATTCCCGCAAACACCAGCTCCTTGACACCGTTTGCATTGGCGCCCGGGGTGTTGAATACGACAATTCCATTCTCCGCGCATTTATCCAGAGGAATGTTGTTCACGCCGGCACCGGCTCTCGCCACTGCCGCAAGTCCCTCCGGGAGTTCCAGGTCATGCATTGCGGCACTTCTCACAAGCACTGCCTCCGCATCCTTTAAGTCTTCCACCTTCTGATAATCATCCGAAAACAGATCCAGACCGACCGCTGCGATCGGATTTAAGCAATGATACTTATGCATTTGCATTCTCCTCCTCGAACTTTTTCATAAACGCAACCAGCTTCTCCACGCCCTCTTTCGGCATTGCATTGTAGATGGAAGCGCGCATACCGCCCACGGTGCGGTGGCCTTTTAAGTTCACAAAGCCTGCGGCTGTCGCTTCTTTTACAAACTTCGCATCCAGCTCTTCGTTGCCGGTCACAAACGGCACATTCATGAGGGAGCGGTCCTCCGGAACAACGGTTCCGTGGAACAGTTTGCTCTGATCCAGGAAATCATAAAGGATCTTCGCCTTTTCCTCATTGCGCTCCTTCATCACGGAAAGACCGCCCATCTTCTTTAACCACTTGAATACCTTGCCGCAGATATAGATGCCGTAGCACGGCGGTGTGTTGTATAAGGAATCCGCATCGGCGTGTGTCTTGTATTTTAACATGGTCGGTGTTCCCGGAAGGGTATCTTCCGTGATCAGATCCTCGCGGATGATGACGATGACAACTCCCGCCGGTCCTACGTTCTTCTGCACGCCGCCGTAGATCACACCGTATTTTGTCACATCCACCGGCTCAGACAAAAAGCAGGAGGATACGTCCGCTACCAGCGTGTGTCCCTTGGTATTCGGAAGCTTCTTGTATTTTGTTCCGTAGATCGTATTATTCTCGCAGATGTACACATAATCCAGATCTTCCGGGATATCCAGGTCGGAACAATCCGGGATATAGGAAAACGTCTTATCCTCGGAAGATGCAAGCTTTACTGCCTCGCCGTAAATCTGTGCTTCCTGATAAGCTTTCTTCGCCCACTGGCCTGTGACGATATAGCCTGCCTTGCGGTTCTTCATCAGGTTCATCGGGATCATGGCGAACTGCTGGGATGCTCCGCCCTGTAAAAACAGAACTTTGTAATTGTCCGGAATGTTCATCAGATCTCTCAGATCCTGCTCTGCCTCTTTGATGATGTTGTCATACACCTTGGAGCGGTGGCTCATCTCCATCACAGACATTCCGCTTCCTCTGTAGTCCAGCATCTCATCTGCTGCTTCTTTTAAGACCTCTTCCGGCAGCACTGCCGGACCTGCTGAAAAATTGTACACTCTGCTCATTTTCTAATTCCTTTCCTTTCTCTTTTATTACGGCAGTTCCCTACGCTGCCGCCTCCATGCCCCCTGTAACAAAACATATACGCATGTTATGACTGCGCTGCGGCTAAATCCTCCCCGGTAAATGCCGTACTGATGTCCGCACCCGGAGCAACCATCGGCCATACCTTATCATCGCAGCCGATCACACAATCGATCACTACCGGCGTCTTTGCAGCAAGCGCTGCTTTTAACGCCTCATTAAATGTCTCGCGGGTTGTGGCGCGGTACCCAGTCGCCCCCATCGCCTCCGCAAGCTTCACATAGTCGACGCCGTCGTCTAAAACCGTCGCTGAATAGCGTTTTTCGTAAAACAGATCCTGCCACTGCCGCACCATGCCGAGCACATGATTGTTCACAATCACTTCGATCAACGGCAGCTTCTGCCGGACTGCGGTTGCAATCTCGTTCATATTCATGCGAAAACATCCGTCCCCCGCGATATTGATCACCTGTTTTTCCGGATTTGCAACCTGTGCACCGATCGCAGCGCCCAGTCCGTATCCCATGGTGCCAAGTCCGCCGGATGATAAAAACGTGCGCGGATTTTTATATTTATAATACTGTGCAGCCCACATCTGGTGCTGTCCTACTTCTGTCACAATGATGGCGTCGCCGTCTGTCTGGCGGTAGATCTCCTCCACCAGATAAGGTCCGGTCAGTCCCGGCTCCTGGTATGTGAGCGGATATTTTACTTTATAGTCCAGAATATGCGCTATCCACGCTTCATGCCCCAGCTGCGGCAGTTCCGCGTTGATCCGCTTTAAAATTTCTTTCAGGTCTCCGATCACAGCCGCATCGACACGGATATTTTTATTGATCTCCGCTGCATCCACATCAAACTGTAAGATCTTCGCCTGCTTTGCAAACTTCTTGGCATTGCCGAGCACACGGTCGGAAAAGCGCACGCCGACGGCGATCAGCAGATCACACTCGCTCACGCCGAGGTTGGACGTCTTGGTTCCGTGCATGCCGAGCATCCCCGTGTAGAGATCGTTCGTCCCGTCAAAGGCTCCCTTTCCCATCAGGGAATCGCACACCGGTGCGTCCACTTTATGTACAAATTCTTTTAATTCCGCGCTCGCCCCGGAGATCACAGCACCACCGCCCACAAATATGTACGGTTTCTCTGCCGCTTTTATCATCGCAAGCGCCTTCGCAAGATCCTCATCCCGTATCGTGTCCGTCACACGCGCGATCGGCTCTGCCTTGCAGAATTCATACTCCGTCTTTGCCGCCGTAATATCCTTCGGGATATCGACGAGCACCGGCCCCGGACGCCCCTTCTGTGCGATCCGGAATGCTCTGCGGATCGTGTCCGCAAGCTTTGTGACATCCTTTACGATAAAATTGTGCTTTGTGATCGGCGTCGTGATGCCTGCAATATCGATCTCCTGAAAACTGTCTTTGCCGAGAAGCGGCACATTGACGTTGCATGTGATCGCTACGATCGGCACGGAATCCATGTATGCCGTGGCAATTCCCGTCACAAGATTCGTCGCTCCCGGTCCGGACGTTGCGAAACAGACTCCTACTTTTCCGGTACTTCTCGCATAACCGTCCGCCGCATGGGAAGCTCCCTGCTCATGTGAAGTTAAAATATGCCGAATCTCCTGATGCTTATATAATTCATCGTATACATTCAGTATGGCTCCGCCCGGGTATCCGAATACGGTGTCCACCCCCTGTTCTTTCAGACATTCGATGACAATCTGTGCTCCTGTCAGCTCCATGTCGTATACCTTCCTTTTCTATCCTACTGTTCTTCCGGGAGCGCCAGTATCGCTCCACGGTTGCCCGAAGTCACGAGCGATGCGTACCGCTTTAAGTATCCGGTCGTCACCTTCGGCTCTCTCGGCTGCCATTTTGCCTTTCTGGCCAAAAGCTCCTCGTCCGATACGGCGAGTTCCAGCTTTAACTCCGGAATATTGATCTTAATAAGATCTCCCTCTTCCACCAGTGCAATCGGTCCGCCGACCGCTGCCTCCGGCGATACATGGCCGATCGACGCGCCGCGGCTTGCACCGGAAAAACGTCCGTCTGTAATCAGTGCCACCGAAGATCCAAGCCCCATTCCCGCAATCGCGGAAGTCGGGTTTAACATCTCGCGCATACCCGGTCCGCCCTTCGGGCCTTCATAGCGGATCACAACGACATCCCCGGCAACAATCCTGCCTCCCTTGATCGCTGCGATCGCATCCTCCTCACAGTCGAAGACTCTCGCCGGTCCCTCGTGCACCATCATCTCGTCGCAGACTGCCGAGCGCTTGACCACGCTGCCGTCCGGCGCAAGATTGCCCTTCAATACGGCAAGTCCGCCGGTCTTGCTGTACGGATGATCCACCGGACGGATCACTTCCGGATTCTTATTCACTGCATCCGCAATATTCTCCCCGACGGTCTTTCCGGTCACGGTCATGCACTCCGTGTGCAGCAGTCCGATGTCCGCCAGTTCTTTCATTACCGCATAGACGCCGCCCGCCTCGTTGAGATCTTCCATATAAGTCGGTCCTGCCGGTGCCAGGTGGCACAGGTTCGGTGTCTTCTCGCTGATCGGATTGGCAAATGCAATATCAAAATCAAATCCCACTTCATGGGCGATTGCCGGAAGATGGAGCATGCTGTTCGTCGAACAGCCGAGCGCCATATCCACGGTCAGCGCATTCAAGATGGCTTCCTTCGTCATAATATCACGCGGGCGGATATTTTTGCGGTACATTTCCATCACCGCCATACCCGCATGCTTGGCGAGCTTGATGCGCTCCGAATAGACTGCCGGGATCGTGCCGTTTCCGCGAAGTCCCATTCCCAGCGCCTCGGTGAGACAGTTCATGGAGTTCGCCGTGTACATTCCAGAACAGGAGCCGCAGGTCGGACAAACCTTCTCCTCGTATTCCCTAACTTCCTCCTCCGTCATCGTGCCGGCTGCATAGGAACCTACCGCCTCAAACATGGAAGAGAGGCTGCGCTTTTTGCCCTGTACATGTCCGGCAAGCATCGGTCCGCCTGACACGAACACTGTGGGTACATTGATGCGCGCTGCAGCCATCAAAAGTCCCGGGACATTCTTATCGCAGTTCGGAACCATGACGAGCGCATCAAACTGATGTGCAAGCGCCATACATTCCGTGGAATCGGCGATCAGATCACGCGTCACCAGCGAATATTTCATACCGATATGTCCCATCGCAATTCCGTCGCAGACCGCGATCGCCGGAAATACCACCGGCACGCCGCCAGCCTCCGCAACACCAAGCTTTACCGCGTTGACAATCTTATCCAAATTCATGTGGCCGGGAACAATCTCGTTGTAGGAGCTCACAATGCCGACCATCGGCTTGTTCATCTCCTCCTCGGTAAATCCCAGCGCGTTAAACAAACTTCTATGAGGTGCCTGCTGCATCCCTTTTTTTACATTATCACTCTTCATCTATCTTAACTCCGTTTCTGTCATTCTATCTGATCCGCTCGCAGATCAGATCTCCCATCTGTGCCGTGCCGACCTGGGTTGCCTTTTCCTGCTGCTTCTCCTGCGGCATGATGTCGATCGTCCGGTAGCCATCCTTTAAGACCTGCTTCACCGCCTGCTCCACTGCATCCGCCTCCCGGTCCAGATCAAAGCTATAACGCAGCATCATGGCTGCACTTAAGATCGTTGCGATCGGATTCGCAATTCCCTTTCCTGCAATGTCCGGTGCCGAACCGCCGCTCGGCTCGTAGAGTCCGAACTTTGTATCGTTTAAGCTGGCGCTTGAGAGCATACCGATCGAACCGGTCACCATGCTCGCCTCATCCGACAAAATATCGCCGAACATGTTCTCCGTCAGAATCACGTCGAACTGCTTCGGGTCTTTTACCAGCTGCATCGCACAGTTGTCCACGAGCATATGCTCATAGGTCACTTCCGGGTAATCCTGCGCCACCTCCTCGACGATCTTTCTCCAGAGTCTCGAGGAATCCAGCACGTTTGCCTTATCTACACTCGTCACCTTTTTGCGCCGCTTCATGGCAATATCAAAACCGCGCTTAGCGATCCGTCTGATCTCGTTCTCATTGTAGGTCAGCGTATCCGTCGCTGTCAGCACACCGTCCACTTCCTCGGTCTTGCGCGCTCCGAAATACAGTCCGCCGGTCAGCTCCCGCATAATCATCATGTCAAATCCGTCCCCGATGATGTCGTCCCGAAGCGGGCATGCGGCTTTTAATTCTTCATATAAATATGCCGGTCTTAAGTTGGCAAACAGGTTCAGCGCCTTGCGGAGCTTTAAAAGTCCCGCCTCCGGTCTCTTCTCCGGCGGCAGCTGATACCACGGCGAAGTTGATGTGTTGCCGCCGATCGATCCCATCAGCACCGCATCGGAAGCCTTCGCGGAAGCGATCGCCGCATCCGTGAGCGGCTCACCCGTCGCGTCAATGGAGCAGCCTCCCATCAGAATCTCTTCATAGCGGAACACATGTCCGTAGGTCTTTCCAATCTGATCCAGAACTTTCTTTGCCTCTGTTACGATCTCCGGTCCGATCCCGTCGCCGGAAATCACGCCTACCTTATATTCCATCTCTCTAATCCCTCTTTTCTTCCTGCCATGCAGGAATCCGTCTTGTATTGACTTTAGTACATTACTAACAGACAGTATATAAATTCTATAATAATGTATCTCGGGAAACAATGCAACCTCTGAATCCATTTTTCTTTTTCATACTCCCTATAACCGGGTCTTATGAAAAAGGAGCAGCCTGCCTTTTGTGTCCGCTGCTCCCTTCTGCCGTCTCATTCCGTCTGCTCTAACACAACGCTGTTCAGTCCAAAATAGACGCGCATATATTCATTTCTCCAGTCGCTTTTCTCCTCTGTAATATCGTCGAGGAAAAGCATCCACGGCTTTGCGGTATACGCCTTTAACACCACGTCTTCCCCCGCAGAATCACACAAAACGGCGTAGCGCTCATCAGCCTCCGCCGAATATTCCTGTGCCTCGCCGCTGCGGATCAGCAGGTATGCCTGCCATGCGGTCATATTTTCCCCGCATCCGATTATCATTCCCACCGCAAGGACAGCAGCCGTGATCAAAAAACTGCCCGGAAATTCTCCTGCAGCCCCGGACAGTGCTGCCGCCCCGGACGCCTCCAGTCTTGTGACCGCCCATCCGCACAGATAGGCTTCATTTAACACAAACAGCCAAACGAAGGAAAAATATACCACGTTGGTCAGCCGGACGTCCCCCGGCGTTCCCATCGCGTAGATGGGCGGGCAGAACATTGCGCACAGCCAGGCGACCGACAACACAAAGACAAGCAGCGGATAGCGGAACGAAAATCCATACTGTCCGCGTATCTTCTTTACCAGGGGAAGAAGCACCGGAAGCAGCAGGACCGCCGTGACAATGACTGCAAGTCCCATCCAGCTGTTGATGCATGCAATTCCGGTTTTTACCGCGGTAACAATCGTTCCCGCTACACCAGGTCTGTCGGAAAAATACGACTGCCGGATTCTGGTGCCCGGCGACGTCACATTAAAAAGGAATCCCGCCACCATAGCCGCAAGCGTTATGACGCAGCAGATCAGGTTCTGCCGCCGCTTTTTTACCGCAGCAAATATTCCAAATCCGACAATCAGCAGTATCCCCATAAATGCGGTCACGTGATTCCCGCCGGCAAGCAGCACCGCAAGCAGCACCGCAAGCACCGCCCTGCCTGCTTTTCTCCGCGGGTGCTCCCCGGCAAGGCTGAGCAGCACACACAACAACAATAATAGCACCGCATGGAAGAATACATAATTCATCGCGCCGTTATACCAGTACAATCCCTGCAGAGCGGAGGGCATCCATTCGATCATAAGAAACGACATGACACAGCCGGCAGCAAATCCCTCCAGTCTCGGGCAGCCGCATTTGCGGTGAAAGATATAAACCGTACCCGCGCAGTTTGCCCCCACAATAATTGCGATCAGCAAGATTCCGGTCAGCGCGTAATATTTGTCGCCGAAAATTCCCGGTTCCAGCGCCAGCAGAACCGCCGATGCATAAAGCCCCTGCCACTTCTGATAGAACTCCGCTGATGTGGCAAACGCTTCTTTTATCACATTCCAGAAAGAATGTGTCTCCCGCCAGATCTGGAAGGTGCGGTAGGCATAACCATAGTCATCCCCCGACTGATGATTGTACTTCGAGAGTACGGCTAACGGGATCAGCGCGCAAAGGCTCAATAAAATCAGCAGCCACAAATATACTTTTTTTCTCGCTTGTAATTTTTCCATTCTGTTACCTCAGATCCATCTTAAATATATCGTATACACCACCGGAATCACATAGACGACCAGCAGAAATCCGGCATAGACCACCACAAAAATATCTGCGGCGGCACAGCCAAGTCCGGCATAGATTTTATCCAGGACACTTTTTCTCCGAAGCAGACGTGATAAAACGCCCCAGCCAGCCAGAAGCATCAGTGCCATGCCCGTCACCGCCGCGCCCTTTTTCATTCCCCGCGGCACATAACAAAGCGTAATCTCATTCGTACCCTCGTCAAGCGGCACGAGCATCAGATTGCCCGCGAGCCGGCTTATGGCCCGCTCCTCTCCGTTTACCGTACAATACCATCCGCTATCCGTATTGACCGGAAGCATCAGATACTCCGCTCCCGCCGATTCCACAGTAAGCTTACAGGAATCCCGATCCAGTTCATATGTAACCGCCCTTCCCGCTGCATCCACCGCCTCCAGCAGTTCCTGCGGATCGAGGAATCCGAAGAACACCGCTCTCTCTGCGCCGCTGTCCCCAACAGACTGACGGATTTCCACCGTGATGTCTTCGTCCGAAAAACACCCGAGGGAGAGGATTCCCTGATTGCCGGTTGCCGGGTAGCTCTCATTGTACAGATCATTGTAATCCGGGACGTAGAGCCTCTCCCCGTTTACCGTAATTTCTGCCTGCTGCAGATCCTTTCCATAGAGATATAAGATCTGCTTTCCATCCGCGTAAAACCGGTACGATAATTCCGCTCCGGTCTGATCATCCAGATAGGTCTCTTTTTTCCAGTCAATGGGAACTGTGTGAAAAAGCAGCTCCGACAGCCGGTTCTGGTTCTCAAACACATTTTCCGTGTACGCTTCCGTGACTGCATACGCTTCATAGTCCGCTTTTGTGATAAAAAATGCCCTGTCCCCGACGGGCGCATTTTCCCACAGCGTAAACTTTTCGGTCTCAGCAAGCGGCCAAAGGGAATCCGCCGCCGTGTCTTTTCCCCACGATCCCGCCTTAGACGCCACATAATAACGGTACCCCAGCATGATGTCGGACGCGAGCGTTCCGCCCGTGTCACTTAATCTGGTCCACACCTGAGAATACCCGAGCAGTGTGTTCATCCTGATCTGCTCCGACGTCATCAGATGCAGATAATTGGAGTAGGAGGTGCTCTCTGCGATCAGCGGATAGTTGTTGTCAATCGCTCCGTCCGCCAGCTTTGCCTTGTGGAAAACATCGGTTTTTCCAGCAAGCGGCTGACCGATTTCCGTGGCATCCCCAACAAAATCCGTCTCGTCCGTGTGCGTTTCCGGCTGTATCAAAGAAATGCCAAGCGCCACCATCTGCACGCACCAGATTCCCAGGAACGCATATAAAATGTTCCGCCGCACGCGGCTATCTCCCACAAAATCCGGCACGCGCGCCGCTGCCATACAAATCACGGCAAACACCAGCATATAACCATATCGCATCGGGAAGCACACATACGTCCCGCGGTGCCAGATGAGATTGACCGCCTCGAAGAAAACCGGCAGCACCATCGCCGCCACCAGATACCACTGCCAGATGTGCTCCCGCTTCCGTCTGCCAGAAATGACGAAGAACAGCAGCGGAACCGCCACGCTGCCAAGAATCACCCATTTCCACACCGCGTCCATTCCGTCCTGCCGAAGCAGCAGAAAATAGCCGGAGATTCCCCGGTACTCCTCGCTCGACAGCCGGTAGGAACCAAGCATTGCCCTCGCTGCCGGCAGAAATATTACCGCCGCAATTCCAAGCGACAGTAAAGAAGTCAGCCCGAATTTTAAAATGCCGTTCTTTTTTAGCGGCTGGTCCTGTCGTTTCAGGAAAAAATATCCTCCCGCAAACACGATCAGGAAAAAACACATCATGTACGCCTGCGGAATATTGATGAGGAATACCAGCGTCAGGCAGACGATATAGCCGAGCGTATTTTTCCCGAGACGCCAGTCCCCTTCCCGCTCCGCCATCCTGCAGAAGAAATAACACAATAGCGGCAGGATCGCTGCCACATCCAGCCAGCCCATGCCATAGTACAAAAGCGTATAGCCGTTTACGGCATACCCCACGCTTCCCGCCAGAATGTAGATTCCGTAACGCTCTTCCTTAAGGATCTGCTCTTTTAAAAACCAGCGCATGCCATAGCCCATGGCAAGCAGCTTGATTAAAAGAAACACGATCATGGATTTTTCAATCCAGCTTCTTTTCACAAAGAGGAAGAACAGGTTAAACGGGCTGAACAGAGAAAACTGCGCGCTCACTCCCGCAAAATTATTCCCGCCGCCGACTCTCCAGTCAAAAAAGGCGCTGCCGTCTCCGTGCAGCACATCCCATACATGGTAATATGCCGGAATCCACTGGGACTGAAAATCCACAGTGTCAAGCGTGGCAATTCCAAACGGATAGATGCCCTTTATGATGCACAACAGCAGAAAAATGGCAGTTGTCACGCAGCCGACGGCGGCACGTGAAACAAACGTATTTTTTTTACTTTTCATCCGGACAATCTCTCCTCGCTCTCCGAAATACTCTCTCAAAAAGAAAAGGGATAATACATTTTATATACTATCCCTCTTAAAAATCTTCTTATTCAGTTACATCTTCCGGCTTCTCAACTGCGGAGATGGCCGCCTTCTGCATCGGGATGCGGCAGTTCTTGTTGCTTCCGAACTCAACGATTACTGTATCATCAGCAATATCGATCACTGTTCCATAAAAACCGCTTGTTGTTAAGATCGTATCTCCCACTGCAAGTTCTGCAAGCATGGAGTTCTTCTTCTGCTGTTCCTTCTTCTGCGGACGCACCATGAAGAAATACATAAACGCAAATAAAATAACCAGCCACACCACCATACTGATCCAGCCAGCGGATGACGCACTCTCTGTTGCTAAGATTGAAAACATCTGATATCCTCCTAAAATCATAAACTTGTCCGAAGTCATCCGACTTCATTAAAGAGTATTGTACACAAAACCTCGCCGTTTGGCAAGCCTTTTCCCTTTTACTTTGCCATTTCCTTTTCCCGGTTGATCTGTCCCATGCCGTATAGCTTTTCTTCCTTGTAGGAGGCAAAATTTCCGGCATCCAGCGCATCCCGGATCTCTTCCATCATCGTGTTGTAGAAGTACAGATTGTGCAGAACGCATAAGCGCATGCCAAGCATCTCTTTTGCCTTGAGCAGATGGCGGATATAGGCTCTGCTGTAGCGGCGGCAGGTCGGGCACCCGCAGCCCTCCTCGATCGGGCGCATATCTTTCTCGTACTTCTGGTTGAACAGGTTGATCTTGCCCTGATTCGTGTATACATGACCGTGGCGGCCGTTGCGGGACGGATAGACACAGTCAAAGAAGTCAATGCCGCGCTCCACTCCCTCCAGAATATTGGCCGGCGTTCCGACTCCCATGAGATAGGTCGGCTTGTTCACCGGAAGATAAGGCACGGTCTCATCCAGCACATGGTACATCTCCTCGTGTGTCTCGCCGACCGCAAGTCCGCCGACCGCATAGCCGTCCAGATCCAGCTCGGAAATCCGCTTTGCATGGTCGATCCGGATGTCCGTGTAGATGGCTCCCTGGTTGATGCCGAACAGCATCTGGTGACGGTTCACGGTATCCTCCAGACCGTTGAGGCGCTGCATCTCGTTCTTGCAGCGCTCCAGCCAGCGCGTCGTCCGTGCCACGGAATCCTCCACATATTTCCGCTCGGCAAGCGCCGGCGGACATTCATCGAACGCCATGGCGATCGTGGAGCCGAGATTGGACTGGATCTGCATGCTCTCCTCCGGTCCCATGAAAATCTTTGCCCCGTCAATATGCGAGTGGAAATAAACGCCCTCCTCCTTGATCTTGCGGAGCCCAGCCAGGGAGAACACCTGAAATCCGCCGGAATCCGTAAGAATCGGACGATTCCACGACATAAGCTTGTGCAGTCCTCCCACTTCCTTGATCAGCTTGTCTCCGGTGCGCACATGCAGATGGTAGGTGTTTGACAGCTCCACCTGACACTTGATCTGCTCTAAATCTTCCGTGGAGACAGCTCCCTTGATGGCAGCCACCGTACCCACATTCATAAATACCGGCGTCTGGATATCTCCGTGCACCGTATGGAAAACGCCTCTCTTCGCGCGTCCTTCCTGCTTTAATAATTCATACATCTGTTTTTCGTCTCCTTTTTATTACTCATGCAAAGCCGGCGCTGCTTCACGCCTCCGTCTTCTTCCCGGTCAGTTCGCTTAACACGGTAAAATAATTTTCAAACGTCTTGCGGCAGCACGCCGGGTTCTCAATGACAATCCCGTCGGTTCTAAGTCCGACCAGAGAAAATGCCATCGCCACGCGGTGATCGTCGTATGTCTCCACGCTTCCGCCGTGGGGGCTGCCGGGATAGATCGTGGCAGCCGTCTCTTCCTCCTCACACCGGATGCCAAGCGCTGTCAGGTTCGTCTGTATCGCGTGAATCCGGTCGCATTCCTGCCCACGGATATGTCCGATTCCCTCTATGCGCACCGGCGCGTCGGCAAACGGCGCGATCGCCGCCAGGGTCAGCGCCTGATCGGAAAAATCGTTCATATTGACTGTGATGCCCCGTAGCGCACCGTCCGCCGGTCCCGTTACCAGGACGCCCTCCGGCGTATCGTCCGCGGTACATCCCATGTGCTCCAACACTTCCAGGAAACGCAGATCTCCCTGTGTGTTGTCCATATGCACATGCCGCACAAGCGCCCGTCCGCCGGTCACAGCCGCAGCCGCATAAAAATAGCAGGCAGCCGACATATCCGGTTCCACCATATAAGTCTCTTTCCGGTAGGAACTTCTGCACGGCACCTCGTAGTCTCTTCCGTCAAAAGCGACACTCACGCCGAATTCCTGCATCATCTTCCGCGTGATGCGGATGTATGAGCCGTCCGTCTTCTCACTGGTGATGTGGATCTTCATCCCTTCCGGAACCATCGGCGCAATCAACAGCAGCGCGCTTAAAAACTGTGTGCTCTTCGTAATGTCAAGAGAGAGCTCCCGCGGCGTCTCCCCTGCTGTCTTATCCGCCCGGGCGTATCTGCATCCTGTGATGCGCACCGGAAGATGCCCTTCCTCCTCGAGGAATGTAATCTTCGCTCCCACACCGGAAAGCAGATCGAACAGCTCCGCCATCGGCCGCCGCTTCATCTGCGCTGAGCAGCGGATCTCATAGCACCCGTCCGAAAATCCGAGCATCGCCGCAAGAAAACGCGCCGCTGTCCCGGCGCTTCCGACGTCGATTACCGCCTCCCCGCGGGGAATCCTGCCGCCGCAGCCCGTCACGGTCACGCACTTTTTTTCTTCCTCTATCTCCACTGTAAAGCCGAGCGCCACAAGACACGCTAGAAAGTGTCTGGAATCATCGGAAAACAGGACTCCTTCCACGCGCACCGTCCCTGCGGACAGCACTGCCATAAGAAGCGCGCGGTTCGTCATGCTCTTCGATCCCGGCACGGTTACCTTCCAGTCCACCGGCTCTGTTATCTTTTTCACAAGGTATTTCTCTATCATGAAATATTCTTCTCCTCGCCTGCTGGTACTTCTGCTCCGTCAAATCATAACATATTTCTGTTGCGGCGCAAAGTCAAATCTTTTATAATCGAGAAAGATCATTATGTAAGCAGGAGGGAATCACATGGCAGGGTCTACTTTGGGAACTCTTTTTAAAATCACAACCTGGGGGGAATCTCACGGAAAGGGCGTCGGCGTCGTCATCGACGGCTGTCCGGCGGGACTTTCTCTCTCTGAGGCGGATATCCAGAAGTTTCTCGACCGGCGCAAGCCCGGTCAGTCCAGATATGCAACGCCGCGCAAAGAGGACGACGCCGTAGAGATTCTCTCCGGCGTGTTTGAAGGAAAGACGACCGGCACCCCGATCTCGCTTGTCGTCTTCAACCGCAACCAGCAGTCCAAAGACTACAGCGAGATTGCCTCCTATTACCGTCCCGGTCACGCCGATTACACGTTCGACCAGAAATACGGCTTCCGCGACTACCGCGGGGGCGGGCGCTCCTCCGGGCGGGAAACCATCGGGCGTGTCGCCGCCGGCGCCGTCGCCGTCAAGATTCTAAACGAGCTCGGCATTACCTTTATAACCTACACAAAATCCATCGGCCCGATCGCCGTATCTTCCGATCGTTTTAATTTTTCCGAAGTCACGAAGAATCCGCTCTATATGCCGGACGCCGAGGCAGCCGAGAACGCCGAAAACTATCTGGATGCCTGCATGGCGGAACTGAATTCCTCCGGCGGCATTGTGGAGTGTATCATAAAGGGGATGCCCGCCGGCATCGGAGATCCGGTCTTCGAGAAGCTTAATGCGAACCTTGCCAAGGCGGTCATGTCCATCGGTGCCGTCAAAGGTTTTGAGATCGGGGACGGATTTGACGTAGCAAAAGCGACCGGCAAGAACAACAACGATGCCTTTGTCCTCGGTGAGGACGGCAGGATTGCCAAAGCAACCAACCATGCCGGCGGTATCTTAGGCGGCATGAGCGACGGAAGCGACATCATCCTTCGGGCTGCCATCAAGCCGACCCCTTCCATCGCCGCCACACAGCGCACTGTCAATCAGTCCGGGGAGGAGATCTCGGTCAACATCAAGGGACGCCACGATCCGATCATCGTTCCGCGCGCCGTTGTCGTGGTGGAATCCATGGCAGCCATCACGATCGTCGACGCACTTTTTTCCAATATGAGTGCACGGATGGATGCGCTAAAAGATTTCTACTCCTAAAAGGAAGAAAAAGGTGATACTTCTTCTCCGCCGGCTGGCGGAATCGAAGTATCACCTTTTTCTTTTTCATACTTTCTAGCTCATCCGAATATGCTGATGTGTAAACAGATGATCCTGACAGTATTCGTAATTGCCCTCGCACTTGGAGCAGAAACGGAATTCCAGCGTCGGATCGTCAAGTTCCGTCCTGCCGCAGACAGCGCACTTGTGCTTCGCACCGCCCGCATATCCCTGCGGTCTGCGCATGTCTGCCTTAAACTTCTGCCGTCTGTGCACCTCGTGCGGCGTATAGCGCTTGAGGTTCCTCGTGGAGAAGAAGAAAATAATAAAGTTGAGGAGCGACATAAAAATCGCCATTCTTCCCGCCCATCCGGTCTCAAAAAAGCTTAAAGCAATCAGAACGCCGTACACAGCCGCCATCCACTTCATCTTAATCGGTATAATGAACATCAGAAGAACCTGCATATCCGGATACATACATGCAAACGCAAGGAAGATGGACATGTTGATGTAACTTGTGCTGAAACTCGTTCCAATGAGAAGCATCTCCGTCGTCACACCGCCGTTCATCAGATACATGATACCGTACAGCAGAAACGCTCCGATGACGGTAAACAGCATACCTCCGAAAATATAGACGTTAAACCGGAAGGTTCCCCATGTGCGCTCCAGTGTCGTTCCAAGCTGATAATAGAAAAGCGCCATAATGAGAAGATACACCAGATTCGTGTCTGTGGGCATAAACACCCAGGTAATCAAGCGCCAGACCTGTCCGTGCAGGATGTGATACGGGCTCAACATCAAAAGTCCTATGATCGACGGATTCACCTGGTAGAGGACAAATCCGATCGTGTAAGCTCCGATCAGCCACACGATCAGATTGGGAACCGCCCAGTTGCCGAATTTACGTTCTAATTTATTTAACCAGTTCATACACTCTGTTCCTGACCTTTCCAAAAATGACATTACGTTGTTCAGTATATCGGTCGGGGAAATCTTTGTCAATCAGAGGGATTCTTCTTTACAAAAAGTTTATACTTTTCCGGCAAAATGCACATTGTCTTTTGACATATCCTGTCGTATAATGTAGAGTGTTTATCGCCAGATTGGCACTATTTATAATAAGAAGAAATCTTTTACATATTTTACTCTGCTAAAGTATTTACTTTACGAGAAACAGCCATGGAGGGAATTATGGAAAACAATACACTTCATAAATTGGGAATCGACATCGGTTCCACAACCGTCAAGGTCGCAATTTTAGACCAGGAGGATCATCTGCTCTTCTCTGATTATGAGCGCCATTTTGCCAATATCCAGGAGACCTTATCCTCCCTTCTCCAGAAAGCTTACGATGCACTCGGCGACTTTGCTGTTGCACCGATGATTACCGGTTCCGGCGGTCTGACACTCGCCAAGCATCTCGGTGTTCCGTTTGTCCAGGAAGTGATCGCCGTGTCCACTGCCCTGCAGCATTATGCACCGCAGACCGATGTTGCCATCGAGCTCGGTGGTGAGGATGCCAAGATCATCTATTTTGAGGGCGGCAATGTCGAGCAGCGTATGAACGGCATCTGTGCCGGCGGTACCGGTTCTTTTATCGACCAGATGGCATCCCTCATCCAGACGGATGCGACAGGTCTGAATGAATACGCCAAGAATTACAAGGCCATCTACCCGATCGCTGCGCGTTGCGGTGTCTTTGCCAAGACCGATATCCAGCCGTTAATCAACGAGGGTGCTACCAGAGAGGATCTCTCTGCCTCCATTTTCCAGGCAGTAGTCAATCAGACGATCAGCGGTCTTGCCTGCGGTAAGCCGATCCGCGGTCATGTTGCCTTTCTCGGAGGTCCGCTTCACTTCCTTTCCGAGCTCAAGGCTGCTTTTATCCGCACCTTGAATCTGGACGACGAACACGCCATCACACCGGAGAATTCCCATCTGTTTGCTGCGATCGGTTCCGCTTTAAATTACAAGCCGGGTGAGACGACCACGCTCGTCTCTCTCCGCGACCGGCTCTCAAACGGCATCAAGATGGAATTTGAGGTTGCCCGTATGGATCCTCTGTTTGCCAGCCAGGAAGAGTACGACGCTTTCCGTGCGCGCCACGACGGACACAATGTCAGGTCCGCAGATTTCTCCACTTATGAGGGCAACTGCTATCTGGGCATCGATGCAGGTTCCACCACGACCAAGATTGCCTTAGTCGGCGAGGACGGTTCCCTTTTGTATTCTTTCTACAGCAATAACAATGGAAGTCCACTTGCAACGGCAATCCGTTCCATCAAGGAGATCTATACGCTCCTTCCACCGAAGGCAAAGATCGTCCACTCCTGCTCCACCGGATATGGCGAAGCGCTGTTAAAAGCCGCTTTGATGCTCGATGACGGCGAGGTTGAGACGGTGGCTCATTTCTATGCGGCCGCGTTCTTCGACCCGGAAGTCGACTGTATCTTAGACATCGGCGGTCAGGATATGAAATGTATCAAGATCAAGAATCAGACGGTGGATTCCGTACAGCTCAATGAGGCTTGTTCCTCCGGCTGCGGTTCTTTCATCGAGACGTTTGCAAAATCCCTCAACTACTCTGTACAGGATTTTGCAAAGGAGGCTCTTTTTGCCAAAAATCCGATCGATCTTGGAACCCGCTGCACCGTATTTATGAATTCCAAGGTAAAGCAGGCGCAGAAAGAGGGCGCATCCGTTGCAGATATTTCTGCGGGTCTTGCGTACTCTGTCATCAAGAATGCTTTATTTAAGGTAATCAAGCTTTCCGATGCAAGCCAGCTCGGGAAAAATATCGTCGTACAGGGCGGTACGTTTTACAACGATGCCGTACTGCGCAGTTTTGAGAAAATCGCGGGTGTCGAATGTGTCCGTCCGGATATTGCCGGCATCATGGGTGCTTTCGGTGCCGCACTGATCGCCAGAGAGCGTCACGAGGCAGGCTACCAGACCTCCATGCTTTCCATCGAGCAGATCAATGCGCTGACCTTCGACACAAAGCTGGCAAGATGTCAGGGATGTACCAACCACTGTCTCCTCACAATCAACCGCTTTTCCGGCAACCGCCAGTATATCACCGGCAACCGCTGTGAGCGCGGCCTCGGCAAGGAGAAAAATAAAGACAACATTCCAAACCTCTACGAATACAAGAACAAGCGCCTGTTTGACTACACCCCGCTTTCCGCCGAGGAAGCAGCACGCGGCACAGTCGGTATTCCGCGCGTTTTAAATATGTACGAGAACTACCCGTTCTGGGCAACTTTCTTTAAGAAGCTCGGTTTTTCCGTGGTACTCTCCCCGCAGTCGACGCGCAAGATCTACGAGCTTGGAATTGATTCCATCCCGAGCGAGTCCGAGTGCTACCCGGCAAAGCTGGCACACGGTCATGTGACATGGCTGATCCACCAGAACGTCGATTTTATTTTCTACCCGTGTATTCCTTATGAGCGCAACGAATTCCCGGATTCCAACAATCACTACAACTGTCCGATCGTTACCTCCTACGCGGAAAATATCAAAAATAACGTGGACGAGATCACTTCCGGTCAGGTGAAGTTCTTAAATCCGTTTATGTCTTTCGCCAGCGAGGAGACGCTTTCCTCCCAGCTGATTAAGACCTTTGGCCAGTCGGAGTTCGGGATTCCGGAATCCGAGATCCGCGACGCGGTTGCCGAAGGCTGGAAGGAGCTTGCCGTCTGCCGGATGGAGATGCAGAAAAAAGGCGAGGAAGTCTTACAGTATTTAAAGGAGACCGGAAGACGCGGTATCGTCCTCGCAGGTCGTCCGTACCATGTAGACCCTGAGATCAACCACGGTATTCCGGAGCTGATTACCTCCTACGGCATCGCCGTACTCACGGAGGATTCCATCTCCCACTTACAGCCGGTGGAGCGCCCACTCATCGTCATGGATCAGTGGATGTATCACTCCAGACTGTACGCTGCTGCGAACTATGTCAAGACAAGAGACGATCTCGACCTCATCCAGCTGAATTCCTTCGGCTGTGGTCTGGATGCCGTCACGACAGACGCTGTCAATGATATTCTGACAAAGTCCGGCAAGATCTACACCTGCTTAAAGATCGATGAGGTCAACAACCTCGGTGCGGCGCGTATCCGTATCCGTTCCCTGATCTCGGCGATCCGTGTCCGTGAGAAGAAGCAGACGAAGCGCACCATCGTTCCGGCGAATTACAACCGCGTCGTCTTCACGGAGGAAATGCGCAAGAATTACACCATCCTCTGCCCACAGATGTCACCGATCCATTTTGAGCTGTTGGAGCCGGCGTTCCAGACGGCCGGGTACAACCTTGTTGTTCCGGATGTGGACAGCCGCACCTGCGTGGATGTCGGCTTAAAGTACGTCAACAATGACGCCTGCTACCCGTCCCTGATCGTGGTTGGCCAGCTGATGGCGGCCGTGATATCCGGCGGTTATGATATGTCGCGCACCGCGGTCTTAATCTCCCAGACCGGCGGCGGCTGCCGCGCCAGCAATTACATCGGCTTCATCCGGCGTGCACTGGAAAAAGCCGGCTATCCGGACGTTCCGGTCATCTCGATCAATCTGAGCGGTCTGGAGAAGAACCCGGGCTTTAAGCTGACACTGCCACTGATCCAGCACGGACTCTACGCGCTGGAGTTTGGCGATATCTTCATGCGCTGCGTCTACGCAACGCGCCCTTACGAGGCGGTTGCCGGATCAACGGACGAGTTGCACGAGAAATGGAAAAAAGAGGTTATCGCCTTTATCACCCAGAAAAAGATGCTCTCCCACGGCAAGTTCAAGAAAATGTGCCGCGAGATCATCCGCGATTTTGACAACCTTCCGCGCAAAGACATCAAGAAACCGCGCGTCGGCGTTGTCGGCGAAATTCTTGTCAAGTTCCATCCGGCTGCCAACAATCATCTGGTGGAGCTTCTCGAATCCGAGGGTGCAGAGGCCGTCGTACCGGATCTGACCGATTTCCTGCTCTACTGCTTCTACAATACGGGCTTTAAAGCAGACAATCTCGGCATGAGCCAGAAGTCCAAGAAGATCGGTCGTCTGGGCATCAATTTCTTTGAGTGGCTGCGCAGCGCTGCAAGAGATGAATTCACAAAGAGCAGGCACTTTACTGCACCTGCGCACATCGATGATCTTGCCAGATATGCAAGAGACATTGTATCCGAGGGCAACCAGACCGGCGAGGGCTGGTTCTTAACCGGTGAGATGTTAGAGCTGATCCACACCGGAACACCGAACATCGTCTGCACGCAGCCGTTCGCCTGCCTGCCGAACCATGTGGTCGGCAAGGGTGTCATCAAGGAACTGCGTCACCGCTATCCGGGTTCCAATATCGTGGCCATCGATTACGATCCGGGTGCCAGCGAGGTCAATCAGCTGAACCGTATCAAGCTGATGCTCTCCACGGCAAACAAGAATCTGGCACGGCAGACTGCATCGGAGCAGAAGGATCAGGCTGCAGGCTGACAGATACAGAGAAAGGGGCTGCGCATCAAATGTGCAGCCCCTTTTCGTGATAAGTAATATTACAGGAATACTAGAGAACAAAAAAGTTCCAGAATAAACAGACGGCGGCAAATTCTTTGAAGCAAAAT
>ERZ791840.100-NODE-100-length-67402-cov-18.379898_pt1 | contig 67402 bp, 51 predicted proteins | sample MGYA00510291_ERZ791840 | MGnify/ENA primary metagenome ERZ791840 (study PRJEB30046, sample SAMN00715256) | human gut metagenome | study: EMG produced TPA metagenomics assembly of the A metagenome-wide association study of gut microbiota in type 2... | reverse complement strand
CGCGAACCGAAACTCGTTGGCATCTGCTATTGAAAACATGGCAGATGCCAATTCAGACATCGGCTTCGCGCGGTTATGTTTTGTTCAGTGGTGATGCAAGGAACACACAAAAGTCCTTAAATTGTCTGTCGGCTTGCGAACACACCCGCGGAGTGCTCAAAGCTTGGAAAGACATGGATCATCGGGGATGCCGGGCGCGGTGCGGATTAGAAATGCCGGATTTTGCGATCAGAACCGCCGCCGGCAAGTTCCACCCGGAACATTTTACCATTCTGTTTTTACCTGTCCCTGCTTTTCTCCGCCGTGTCCCCGGGATACACCGGGTTTTTAGGCATCTATGATTCGACGACCGCCAGCCCCCAGGGAGCCAGTGTCAGGACGGCACCGGCGGCAACCGGGGTGTCGGTTAAAAGATCGGTGCCTGCATTTCCGGTGTGGATCACTGTCCGCGGTTCTCCCGAATAGTTGAAGTAGTAGCACAGATTTTTGCCAAAATCGTTTGTGCCGCGCTTTACGATCAGCGGAAACTGCGGTGTGTCTTCGGAAAGACCTTCATATCCGTGTCTGGAGAGGTAGGATACGAGCAGCGGCTCCAGCAGTTCATCATCGAAGAAAGCGCCGAGGTAGAGGGCGGAGCCCTTCTGATAGGCGTTTTCGGTCACAGCGGCATAACTGCCCCAGAACGGATGGTCATAATGTGCGAGCGGCGTCGCGGTGTCGCAGGTGACAAGCTCCATCCAGTCGTGTGCGAGGGCGCTTCTGCCATCTGTGGTGGCGATGCGGACATTCTTCGGGTAGGTGAACTGATCGTAGTGAATACCGAGGCACCTGCAAAGAAGATGCGGCTGCACATCGTGGCGAATTTTCAACTGTTCGTCGGCGAAGCCCGTGCGGAAAGTGGCGATCAGGTGTCCGCCTTCTGCCACGTAGCGGTCGAGCGCGCCGAGGAGATCGTCGGATGCGGCATAGAGCGTCGGAACAACGAGAAAATCATACGCGGAAAAATCGCGCTCGCCGGAAGAGACCATGTCAAACTCGATGTTTCTGCGGTACAGGGCGTCCGCAAGCCAGCGCATCACGGCATTGTAGCTGTGGTCACCGGTGGTCTCAAGCGGAAACTGGCGCAGCCCCGCCAGGGAGAGATTGTCCAACAGGATGGCGACGCGGTTTTCCTTTTTCAGATTCATGAGGTGTGTGCCGATGCGCTTCCACTCCGCGCCGATTTCGCTGGCTTCCCGGTAGGTGGCATTTTCGGAAAAATCGTGGGAGAGCACGCCTTTCCAGTAGCTTTCGATCGCATTGTGGATCGAGTGCCAGTGCCAGTACATCACGCTGTTGGAGCCATTGGCAAGGTGGCTGTACGCCTGCAGGCGCAGCTGTCCCGGATAGGGGAGCCACGGGGTCAGACCCTGCGCCTCGGTCTCTAAGATCAGATAATTGTCCTTCTTTAAGCTGCGCGCAATATTTCCGCACACAGTGATCTCTGTACCGGTCAGGTCGTCCTGCGAAGGATGGTAAATATCGGCGCCTGCCACGGTCATGCAGCGGGCGGCGTCATATTGGTCGACCTCCGGCTGATAGCCGTAAGAGTGGTCGGTCCAGTCAAAATCAAAATTCTGCGTGATGAACTGGTCGTCGCGTTTGTACTCGCGGATAATGTCCGACTGCCAGGAGAGGAACTCTGTGACGAGGGAGCGCTGAAAACGCTGAAATTCTGCGGCAAGACTCTGGTTGATCGTACCGCGCACATCCGGAAAATCCGCCCAGTCGTTCACGCGGTTGCTCCAGTAATCCAGACCGAATTCACGGTTGAAATCCAAAATATCCGGGTATTTTTTCTTCAGGGAAGCGACGAACATCTGCTGAACCCGCGGACCGGCCGTTCCGTAGCTCTTGGTCTCGTTGTCCAGCTGGAAGCCGATGATGTTCGGAACGTCCTTTAAGTGCTCCATCATGGCGCGGATGACGCGCTCGGCGTGATAACGGTAGCCGGGGTGCGTAATGTCCATGTTCTGACGGTGGCCGTAGAGCTCCTGCCCGTTCGCGGTGACGGCGAGAATATCCGGGTATTTGCGCGCCAGCCAGGTCGGAATCGCGTAAGTCGGGGTTCCGATGATGACGGAAAGGTGATGCTTTGCGGCAGCCTGTACCATGCGGTCGATGCAGGTAAAGTCAAAGACGCCGTCGGACGGCTCTAAGGTGCTCCAGGTGGACTCGGCGATGCGGATGGTATTCATGCCGGCACGCTCCATCATTTCCATATCTGTCTCCAGACGGTCATACGGCAAATATTCCAGATAGTAGGCTGCTCCAAAGAGCAGGTGATCTGTTCTCATATCGGGTGATCTCCAATCTTTTCTAAAATTTTCTATAAGAAGTAGCTGTTTTGCGCATGCTGGCACATAAAAACGTGCAACCGTTTGCGCTTTTCATTATACCATCACAAAAATGGACTGTAAACAGCAGAAAGCACCGTAAATACTGCAAAAAATGAGAGCACATTTTTGGTAAAAAAGGGGATTGATTTTTCCGGAATTGTGTTTGATAATAAAAAAAGATTGCGCAACAAGCGCAAAATTAAGGGAAACTCCGGACGGTAGTACGGGGTTGGAGGTTACTATGGAGAAGGAAGAGAAAAAAGATATTACCATTGCGGATGTAGCGGAGGCGTTAGGGGTTTCAAAGACAACGGTTTCCCGCGCCATATCCGGAAAGGGAAGAATCGGGAAAGAGACCCGCAAAAGGGTTCTGGAATACATAGAGGAGCACGATTATAAGCCGAACGCCATCGCCAAGGGACTGGCACAATCGAAAACGTACAATATCTGTGTGGTGATGCCGCGCGATTATGAAGTGGTGGACTGGAATTTCTTCCAGCGCTGCCTATTCGGTATTCAGGAGATGGCGGAGACGGTCGGATATGACATTCTGCTTACGATGTGTCAGATGAATGATATTTCTTCGCTGGAGCGGATTGTTGCAAATCATAAGGTGGATGGTGTGATTCTGATGCGTACCTTTCTGGAGGATGCACAGATTGAATTCCTGCAGCAAAAAAATATTCCGTTTGTGACGACAGGAAGTACGAATTATGAGGGTGTAATCCAGATCGACCACAACCACAGAAGTGCCTGCCGGGAATTGACATCCATTATTTTAATGAAGAATTTAAAGCGGATTGCACTGATCGGCGAGGACGAGGGATACATGGTAACGCACAGCCGTCTGCTCGGATTCCGGGACGCCTATGAACAGCAGGGGGAGACGCTCGATGAGAATCTGCTGTATTTAAGCCCGGAAAACCGGGTGCTCGTCGATCGGACGGTAAAGGAGATCCTGGAACAGAATGTGGACTGCATTCTGTGCATGGACGATGCGGTGACCAGCAGGGTTTTAAAGGTACTGCGGGAACAGCACGTCAGGGTGCCGCAGGATGTGCGGGTGGCATCCTTTTATGACAGCACGATTCTCGAGAACCATGTGCCGTCAATCACTTCGCTTGCTTTCGATGCCAAGGAACTTGGAAAAGTGGCGTGCCGGACGCTCTTAGATCTTGTGGAGGGACTGGAGGTAAAGCAGAAGACATTACTTCCATATGAGGTCGTACTCAAGGAATCCACGAAATAGTGCGCACCGGGCAGTGCGGATTGTGTCGGAATACGGTGCCTGACACGCCGGAAATGGTGCAGGGAATGGGAAAATCAGCAAAATCGCTCAATATACGCCTAAAATGTTGGAAAATATAAAGAAAACAGTGGAATATGCTTGGAATATTCGGGTTTATCGGTTGCACAAAAATGATAAATGATTCCGCAAAAAGTTGATTCCATTTTATAACTTGTGCATTTGTGCCAAAAAAAAAGCAAATTTATTATAAAATATAAACATTGACATCAAAACAGGCACGTAATATACTTTAATCACAGAACAACCGATTGCGCAATGGATGCGCAGTACTGCAGGTACGATACGGAATTGGGCATGCGGCGTTCTGAAAAAGTTTTGAAAAAGAAAAGGGAGGATTTTCAAAATGAAGAAAAAAGTTTTGAGCGCATTATTATGTGCGAGCATGGTAGCAACCATGGTAGCTGGATGCGGCGGAAGCAGCAGCGAGACAACAGACAGCAATGCAGCAGCAGACAACAGCGCAGCAGCAGGTACTGAGGAAGCAGCAGCTCCTGCAGCAAGCGGAGACACCATTGCTTTAAGAGTATGGGCCGCTGAGGAAGACCAGACATTAACCAACGAGCTTATTGAGCAGTTTAAGGAAGCAAATCCGGATCAGACATTTGACATTACAGTTGGTGTAGAGTCTGAGGCAAATGCTAAGGATGATATCTTAGTTGACCCGACAGCAGCAGCTGATGTATTCGCATTCGCAAGTGATCAGCTGTTTGATCTTGTAGATGCAGGTGTATTACAGGCAGTACAGGATGTTGATACCGTCTCCAGTGAGAACGTAGCAGGTGCGGTTGAGGCAGCTACCGTAGACGGTACATTATATGCTTACCCGATGTCTGCTGATAACGGATACTTCTTATATTATGACAGCAATGTTGTAACAGATCCGACCAACTGGGATGCAATCCTTACCGATTGTGCAGCAGCAGGCAAGAAAGCCGGAATGGTACTTGCAAGCGGCTGGTACAATGCAGGTTTCTTCTACGGAGCAGGATTTACAACAGCATTAAACGATGACGGAAGCACAGCAATGGACTGGAACGGAACATCTGCTGACGGTATCAAGGGTACCGATGTTGTAGACGGTATGCTTGCAATCGCAACAAACTCCGCATTCTTACCAATCACAGACGGTGATACAGCAAACCAGATCGCAACTGGTGAGCTTGGTGCTATCGTTTCCGGTACATGGGATGCAGCAGCAGTACAGGAAGCATTCGGCGACGGATATGCAGCATGCGCACTTCCGACTTACACATGCGCTGGCAAGCAGGTTCCGATGGGTTCCGCAGCTGGTTACAAGATGATCGGTGTTAACGCAAACTCCGCACAGGTTGGCTGGGCTATGGAATTAGCAAAGTTCTTAACCAACGAGCAGAGCCAGGAGACACGTTTTGCTGAGAGACAGATCGGACCGTCCAACATTGCAGCAGGTGAGTCTGATGAAATTACAGCAAATGTAGCAATCGCAGCAGTTACTGCACAGAACGGTGCTAACGGTGTTGTTCAGACAGTAGGCAGTGGTTACTGGGATCCGACCAAAGCATTTGGTGAGATCATTGCTCAGGGTAACCCGGACGGAACAGATGTACAGACATTGCTGGATAATCTGGTAGAGTCTGTATCACAGCCGACAGAATAATCAGTAGCACGATTTTATAAGAGTGTATGAAGAAAAAAGGCCCGCATACGAAGATGGGAATCGTGAGTGGGTCTTTTTCTTCATCTGAATATCAACAGAACCCAAAGAACACGCAGAACAGGTATGCACTGCGTGCAGCAAAGATACAAGGAGAACGCCGTTTTACAGAAAATGGCGGTTATGGAAAGGCATGGGTGCTTGCATGAATAGTAAGGAAAGTAAAAAGAATCCGGTGGCTGCATTCTTCGGAGCAATCGGAAAATTCTTTAAGGAATTTGGTGAGGCTGCCGCCAAAGGGGACGGTGCAGTGAAGGCATCGCTACTCGTAGCGGGTGTCGGTTATTGGAAAAGAAAACAAATCATCAAGGGATTTCTGGTAACATTACTGGAAATCGGGTTAATTCTATATACGGTATTGATCGGGGTGCCATATATCAGCCAGCTGAATACTTTAGGTACGGTAGAGCGTGCGATGGTGTACAACCCGGAAACGATGAAGAATGAGGTCAATGATTATGATAATTCCCTTCTGATTCTGCTCTTCGGTGTCATCAGTCTGAGTTTCCTCATTGTGGGAATCCTGCTTTGGATGGCAAACGTGAGAAATACATACCGCTTACAGCTTCGCGCTGAAGCGGGAAAGCATATCAATACATTTAAGGAAGACTGCAATGAGATGCTGAATGATAAGTTCCATTTTACGTTGCTGGCGCTTCCGGTTCTGGGTGTGATTATCTTTAATATCATGCCGTTGGTCGTTATGATCTGCATTGCATTTACGAACTATGATAAGAGTCATATGCCGCCAAATGCATTGTTTACCTGGGTGGGACTGGCAAACTTTAAGTCCCTGTTTACCACGAGCATTACCTCCACATTCGGATATACATTCTGGAGAATTCTGGGATGGACGCTGCTCTGGGCAGTGCTTGCCACATTTACGACCTATTTTGGGGGAATTATTCTCGCCCTTCTGATCAACAACAAGAACACAAAATTAAAAAAGATGTGGAGAACGCTTTTTGTTGCAGCTATTTCCGTTCCACAGTTTGTAACATTGCTGTTGCTGCGTAACTTTTTCGCAAACACAGGAATTGTCAACTCATTCTGTAAGAACATCGGTCTGGTTGATCTGCTACAGAATCTTGGCTGGATCAAAGCAAATTATATTCCGTTTCTGACCGACCCGGTCTGGGCGAAAATCACGATCGTTGTCATCAATATCTGGGTAGGTGTTCCTTATCTGATGCTGATTGCAACCGGTGTACTTATGAACATTCCGGAAGAGTTAAAAGAGAGTGCGAAGATTGACGGAGCAAACTCGTTCCAGATTTTCCGAAAGATCACAATGCCGTATATGCTGTTTATCACAGGACCTTACCTCGTAACACAGTTTACGGCAAACATCAATAACTTTAATGTAATTTACCTGCTGACACAGGATATTTACACAACGACCAACCAGAAACTGGCGGCTTCCTGGGGTAAGGAGATTGATCTTCTGGTTACCTGGTTGTATCGTCTGACCAGTGAGCAGTACAACTATAAGATGGCATCCGTCATCGGTATCTGCGTCTTCGTCGTATGTGCAGTCATTACATTATTTGCCTTTAACTTCCTGATTAAAGGAGATAAGGAGGATACATTCAGATGATGGGAAAGAGAAAAATTGTTAATTCCGTTTTGCTTCACGTAGTGCTTGCTGTGCTTGCAGTGATCTGGATCACGCCGATCGTGTGGCTGATTGTAACCTCGTTCAGTGGATATGATGGCATGAACACGAGCCGCTTCTTCCCGGAGACATGGTCGATCCGCAATTATACCCGTATGCTCTTTGAACCGGACACGGTATCACAGTTCCCGATCTGGTTTAAGAATACGTTGGTTATTGCCATTTTTGTATGTCTGATTTCAACTTCTTTTGTATTGATGGTCAGCTATGCAATGAGCTGCATGCGTTTCAAAGGAAGAAAAGCTCTCATGAATATCGCAGTTATGTTGCAGCTGTTCCCGGGCTTTTTGTCCATGATCGCTATTTACTTTATTTTGAAGTCCGTCAACTTAACCAACAGCCATATCGGTATGATTCTGGTGTACTCTGGTGCATCCGGACTAGGTTACCTTGTGGCGAAGGGATTCTTTGATACGATTCCGACATCCCTGCGTGAGGCTGCGTATCTGGAGGGTGCTTCCGAGGCAAGAACATTCTTCACGATCGTGCTTCCGCTTTCCAGGCCGATCATTGTGTATACTGTTATCAGTTCTTTCCTGGTACCGTGGACAGATTTCGTTTTTGCGAAGATCATCTTAAACTCCGGTATCTCGACAGACTGGACCGTTGCGATCGGACTTTACAACATGCTGAATCGTACTCTGATCCCGACATACTTCTCAAGATTCTGCGCGGGCGGCGTTATGGTCGGTATCCCGATCGGTATCCTGTTCGTTATCATGCAGAAGTTCTATGTGGAAGGAATTACCGGTGGTTCGGTGAAGGGATAAATTGTGAGAAGAAACACTATGGCAGACAGCGCATCATAGGATGCGCAGCCTGAGTGTTTCTAATCTCACGTTAGAAAAATGCAAAAGCGGCATTTTTCAGAGAACTTTTAATTAGAGAGGAAGTATTTCCAGCTTCGCATCAGAAAAATGCAAAAACAGCATAAGTTAGGCGGGTGAGGATGCACCAGGCATCTTTTCCATAAAAATGAAAGAAATATAGAAATTGAGGAGGAAGAAAATGGATCAATTTATTTTAAATCTGATTCACAGACCAGAGATGGTTCCGGAGTATTCCGCAACTGTCACAGGACAGGGAAAGGAAGAGGACATCGGAGATAAGGCTCTTTTGACAGAATCTCTGGATATTTTCAAGACACAGCAGAGACTCGCACATGAGAATGGATTAAAAGTAACCATTCAGATGACATACGCATCTCTTTTCAATGACGAGGCAGTGGAGATTGCGAAGCATGACCACGACGTATACGGAGACGAGATCGCGTTATCCTTACTCGGACTTCCGTGTGAGGAGTTCCGTGAGAAATACAAGACCAAGGATTTCTGTATCTGGATGTTCTCCATGGAGGACAAGAAAGCCATCGTCAACGATGTGTTTGAGAAGTTCCATGACAGATTCGGATTCTATCCGGAGTCAACCGGTTCCTACTACATGGATGCCGATCTGACTAACTATATCAAGGCAGCTTATCCGACCGTAAAGTGTGCGGTTGCCACCTGCTGGGAGGAAGGCCCGAAAGCTTACCATACCTGCAACAACTCCTGGTACACCTTATTCGACGGCGGCCCATGGGCACCGTGGATTCCGTCCAAGCAGAATACACATGCGCCGGCAGCCAATGCGGCTGAGGACAGCGGTATCGTTGCAATCCCGCATCTGTCCCGCGACCTGATCGCATGCTATGATGGTAACGGTTCCAACTTCGGAACGCATCCGCAGAATGTACTTCGTGGAATGATCTATGATACAAAGACCTGGGAGTACCCGTATCTGTACAACCTGATCGATCAGTATCGTTCGTTAGGAAAATACAACAACGGCTATGCATACAACATGATGTTTGTAGGACCGGGCTGGATGAACAAGATGGGACGCTGGGAGCAGCCGTATGAGCTTCTCTACAAGTCTTACAGCGACGGCTGTGCATATTACGGCAAGCTGAAAAAAGAGGGCAAGTTAGTCGATATGACAATGTCCGAGTTCGCAGATTACTACCGCGAGAAGAAGGGTGTGGATGCCGGCAACTACAATGAGCCGGAGTGTGCACTCTGGAGAGATATCCTTTACGGATCAGACAAGCAGCTGTTCTGGTACTGCGACCCGTACATGAGAGCCTGCGTCAATATGGATCAGGGCGGCGCAATCGTTGACCTTCGTCCGTATGCAGCGAAGCTGGAGTGGCCGGTTGGTATCGGCACAAAGCATGTGCAGGATGCCTCTTATCCGTTCCTGATTCAGGAGAAGTACCGTGCAGGTTACTTCACACATTACGCAGGAGAGGGAACTGTAAGAAGTGCAAAGCTTTCCTATAAGGGTGAGGAAGTGGATCTCTGTCTCTGCCCGACACACGCACATTTTTCACAGGAGGGAAAGACAAGAATCCTGACACTGGATCCGGTAACGATCGAGTTTCGTGATCTGACTGTAAAGCTTCAGACAAAAGAGTACTTTGAGGAAGGCTCCTCCAACATCAAGATCGAGCGTACCATCCTTGAGATGAGTGACCCGAGTGCAGAGGTTACCTTAAACGAGTATATGGTTGCATGCTACGGCACAACCGAGTATTCCGAGGATATGACCCATATCACCTTAAAGATCGACGGACCGGAAGAGAAGACGATCCATTATGAGTATAAGTGCCGCGAGGAGGGGGTCAAGGGTGCGACAGAAGTAAGCGCCGTGATTCCGGAGATCGAGACACGCGTATCCATGACTGCATCCAACGCAGACGCGGAGGGATATGTAAAAGAGGGATATGCATTCTCACCGATGTTTACCCTGGGATACAGAAAAACAATCTCAGATAAGGAGGTATTTGCAACATGGCTCAACTTGGCAAAGGCAAATTAAATTATAGATGCCCGTCCTGCTTTTTAAGAGATCTGGACATTGATATGTTTTACAATAAGGAAACAGGTATTTACAGCTGTATCCGCTGTCAGTACAGAGGAACAGAAGAAGATGTCCTGGAAAAAAATGAAATGATCCGCTTCCGCTATAAGGCAATGCACCAGCGGTTCGACAAGTTCGACTTTGATTAAGCTACGAGCAGTGTAGAGAAAGCCGGCTGCGGCAGAAGAAAATTTATTTTCTTTCAGACGCAGCCGGTTTTGTCTATAGGGCGACAGCCCACAGCGAGAAGAAGCGAAGCGGAATCGAGCTGTCACGGCGAGGAGCGCAGAGCTGGTTGCAGAAGAATGTGAGCGCCCACGGCGAGAAGGAGCGAAGCGGAATCGAGCTGTCACGGCGAGTAGCTTTACGCTGCCACAGCGGGGAGAAAATGGAGTAATTATGGGGAAAAAGAAGAAAGATACCATCGAGCTTCGGTTCTATGAGATACCGCAAAATGAATATGTTCTGGCACTTCTTGGAGAAAACTGGATCCGGGATTATGGTCATGATGAGGTACATCTTCATTTTCACAATCTGATGGAGATCGGAGTGTGCAGAAACGGTACGGGGAAATTGATTCTGGACGAAGAACAGCGCCCCTATCAGCCTGCTATGGTAAGTATTATACCGAACAATTATCCTCATGTGACGATCAGCAATACAAAAGAAGGACCAAGCTACTGGGAATATCTGTTTTTTGATCCGGCGCAGATTATTGCGGAAATGTATCCGAAGAACGAGCTGTTCTGCCGGGAACTGATCCGGAAAGTCAACCGGAGAGCGCTGTTTCTCCATGAATGGGAGAATCACAATCTCGCGTTTCTTGTCCGGCAGATCATGGAGGAGATGCGGGAACGGCGCAGCCATTATACGGACAGCGTGAGAGGTCTGTTGTATTCTCTTGTGATAGAGATTATCCGGCTGAATGAGGAGCAGGAGGCAAAGCAGGAAGTGCAGGGTGTGGAAATGCAGAAACATTCGGGAGTGACGCAGATTGCGGCGGCACTCGACTATGTGCGCATGGAATATATGCACATGATCCGGGTGGAGGAGCTGGCGCAGGAATGTCATATGAGTGAGACGCATTTCAGAAGGCTGTTTGAGTCCTGTATGAACATGTCTCCGGTGGATTACATCAATCTTGTCCGGATTCAGAAGGCATGCGATCTGTTGAAAAAGACGACGGATTCGATGGACATTGTGGCACAGAAGGTAGGCTTTACGACAACATCCACATTTAACCGGAATTTTAAAAAGTTTTTAAACACATCCCCCTATCAGTGGAAAATCAATCCGGAAAATTACGAGACAAAGCTTTTAAATTACAATATTTCCGCGCGAAAAGGATGGTAATAAATAATGGTGGAAAATGCGCGTTTTGTGCCGAAAAATAAGTACAAAATGCGCATTTTTTCGCTATAATGAACTTAACAAACGCAGTAACAACAATTATAAATTGGGGGATGAGCAGTATGGGAGAATTTTTGTTTGGGAGATTAAGTGATCCGGAATATTACGAGGAGAACCGCGTGGCGGCGCACTCCGACCATGTGGCGTACCGGAACTGGGATGAGGCGGACGTGTGGCTGGATCCGCTCGGAAGAAAGAGCAGTTTCCGCCAGTTTTTAGACGGATCATGGAAATTCCACTATGCGAGAAACTATGAGCAGACGATCCATGGATTTGAAAAGCCGGAATACGACTGCAGGGGATGGGATGACATCCGCGTGCCGGCACATATCCAGATGGAAGGCTATGACAGTCCGCAATATGCGAACACGCAGTATCCGTGGGATGGAAGGGAAGACGTCTGGACGGACGAGATGCCGACGAAGTTCAATCCGGTCGCAAGTTATGTGAAATATTTCACATTGCCGGAGTCCTTTTTGGGAGAGCGTGTGTTTATCTCGTTCCAGGGAGCGGAGAGCGGCATGGCACTCTGGTTGAACGGAGCATATGTCGGATACAGTGAGGACTCTTTTACACCGTCCGAATTTGAACTGACGCCTTACCTTAAGGAAGGGGAGAATAAGCTGGCGGTGCAGGTCTTCAAGTGGACGATCGGAAGCTGGTGCGAAGATCAGGATTTCTTCCGGTTTTCCGGTATTTTCCGCAGCGTTTATCTCTACATGATTCCGAAGACGCATCTCTGCGACATTAAGATCCGTCCACAGGTGGCGGAGAATCTGTCCTGCGGTACGCTGGAACTGGATCTTTGCTCCTGCGGCAGCGGAAGTGTGCGCATGCGGCTTGTGGAGCGCGGAAGGCTTGATCTGGCGGAGAGCCGCTATGAGACACCGGAGGGCACGGAGGTGTTTGCTCTGGAGGAGAAGATTGACGGAGTCCTGCATGTCTCGCGGGAAGTGGCGGATGTGAAGCTGTGGAGTGCAGAGGAACCGTATCTGTATGAACTTCGGATGGAAGTGTATGATGCGGCAGGGAAGATGCAGGAAGTCGTCGCGTCGAAGATCGGCTTCCGCCGGTTCGAGATGAAGGACGGACTGATGCTTTTAAACGGAAAGCGGATTGTGTTTAAGGGCGTGAACCGCCACGAATTCAGTTCCCTGACCGGACGTGTGGTGAGCATGGAGGAGACGCTCACCGATGTCGTGACCATGAAGCAGAACAATATCAATTCCATCCGTACGTGCCATTATCCGGACAATGTCGGACTGTATGAGCTCTGCGACATCTACGGACTCTACATGATTGCAGAGAATAATATGGAGTCGCACGGAAGCTGGGATGCAGCGGCAATGCGGAAGATCGCGGATCCGCAGACGATTGTGCCGGGGGATAATCCGAAGTGGGAGGCGAGAATGCTCGACCGCGTGAATTCCTGTTACCAGCGCGATAAGAACCATCCGGCGATCCTGATCTGGTCCTGCGGCAATGAGTCTTACGGTGGAAGCGTGATTTATCAGATGTCTGAGAAGTTCAGAAAGCTGGATTCCGACCGCCTGGTTCACTATGAGGGAGTCTACAACGACAGACGTTACAATGGAAGCAGCGATATGGAGAGCCAGATGTACCCGCCGGTAGAGCGGATTGTGAAAAATCTGGCGGAGCAGAAGGAGAAGCCGTTTATCTGCTGTGAGTACACGCATGCGATGGGCAATTCCTGCGGCGCGATGCACAAGTACACCGATCTGACCGACACGGAGCCGCGCTATCAGGGCGGATTTATCTGGGATTACATCGACCAGTCCATCACGAAAAAAGACCGCTACGGGAAGGAATTTCAGGCGTACGGCGGGGATTTCTTGGAGCGGCCGACAGATTATAACTTCAGCGGCAACGGCATCTGCTATGCAAAGGGGCGCGCAGAGTCGCCGAAGATGCAGGAAGTAAAATTCAATTACCAGAACATCAGCATATCGTTTACCGCAGATGGTTTTACGGTAAAAAATAAAAACCTGTTTACCGATACGGCAGAGTATGATTGCATCCTTCTGCTGGAGAAGAACGGTGTGGCGGTGAACCGCAGAAAAACGACACTGTCTGTGGCACCTCTCTTAGAAAAGACATTTGTTCTGGCGGAACTGGAGGGCTGCAAGGTTCTTGCCGATGAACTGGAGCATGCGGGAAAGGAAGCCGGGGCGGAATACGCGTTGACCGTATCGTTTGTGCTGCGCGAAGAACTGTTGTGGGCAGAGCCGGATCATGAGATCGCATTCGGTCAGAAGATTTTTTCGGCAAAAGCGCCTGCAAACGGCGGGACAATCGGTGCTGCCGCGGCAGAATATGAGGGAAAGTGTGTGACGAACCGTAAGGCGGGACTTCAAGTCATCCGCGGAAAGTGGAATCTGGGCGTGAAGGGAGAGAATTTTGACGTACTGTTTTCCTACAACAACTGCGGGTTGGTGTCCTACCGCTACATGGGAAAAGAGCTGATTGAGAAGATACCGATGCCAAATTTCTGGCGCGCGCCGATCGACAATGACTGCGGAAGCCGCATGCAGGGGCGGATGGCGCAGTGGAAGATCGCGAGTATGTATGCCGGCATGAGCAGCAAGGGCATGTTCGATTATGAGGAACCGGTTGTGAGAGAGGCGGAGAACAGCGTCTCCATCACGTATACCTATCTGCTCCCGACCACGCCGCAGGCAAAATGCCGCGTGACGTACACTGTGACGCCGGATGCGTATGTGCAGACCGAGCTGACCTATGACCCGGTGGAGGAGCTGGGCGATATGCCGGAGTTTGGAATGCTCTTTAAGCTGAATGCGGATTACGACAGACTGGAGTGGTACGGACTTGGACCGCAGGAGACGTATGCGGACCGCAGATGCGGCGCGAAGCTCGGTGTATACAAAAACCGCGTGGCGGATAATATGGCGCAGTATCTGGTGCCGCAGGAGTGCGGCAACAAAGTAGGCGTGCGCTACGCGAAGGTGACGGATGCAAGAGGAAGAGGCATGCTCTTTACCGGAGACGAACTGTCATTTTCCGCACTGCCTTATACACCGCATGAACTGGAAAATGCAATGCATGCGTATGAACTGCCTGAGGTACATTACACGGTTGTCCGTGTGGCACTGGCACAGATGGGCATCGGCGGAGACGACAGCTGGGGAGCTCCGGTTCATCCGGAATATCACATTGATGTGACAAAGCCGTTAACACTGCGGTTCGGTTTCCGTGGAATATAAAAAAACAGAAAGGAGAGAGCGGGCATGGAATGAGATCTGTGCCCGTGAAGAGGCATATGAAGTTTGTAAAAGGAATGGATCTGTCCACACTGCTCGAACTGGAGCGGTGTGGTGCAAAGTATTACGATAACGGGGAGGAGCGGGATCTCCTTGCGATCATGAAGAGCTATGACGTTGATACCATCCGTATCCGTCTGTGGAATGATCCGTGGTCGGAGACCGGCGAATCTTACGGCGCAGGGGAGAATGATTTGAAAACTTCTCTTGAGATTGCAAAGCGTGTGACGGCGGCAGGGTTCGGCGTGCTTCTCAATTTTCACTATAGCGATTTCTGGGCAGACCCGGGCAAACAGATCAAGCCGAAGGCATGGGCAGATTACGGTGTGAAGGAGCTGGAGCAGGCGGTCTATGATTACACCCTGGAATCCATGCAGACATTCCTGGATGCCGGCGTCAATATTACCATGGTGCAGGTGGGAAATGAACTTTCCAACGGTCTGCTCTGGCCGGAGGGAAAAGTCCCGAACTATGACAATATTGCGACGTTCGTCAATGCGGGAATTCGTGCGGTGCGGAAAGCGGATGCGGCGATTCCGGTGATGATTCATCTGGATAACGGCGGAAACAATGCACTGTACCGCGAGTGGTTCGACAATTTTACAAAGCGGGGGGAGGATTTCGAGATTATCGGACTTTCCTATTATCCGTTCTGGCACGGATCACTGCAGATGTTAAACGACAACATGAATGACATTGCAGAGCGCTACGGCAAGGATCTGGTGATTGCCGAGGTTTCCATGGGCTATACGATGGAAGACTACAAGAATTACGAGAAGCTTTCCGATGAAGAGCGCAAGGGATATGCGACCAGACCGGCGCTTGTGGAGAAGATCGAATATCCGATGACAAAGCAGGGGCAGTACGATTTCATGGAGGATTTCTTGAACCGCATCAGCCACATCAAAGGCGGAAAAGGAAAGGGATTCTTCTACTGGGAGCCGGCATGGATTCCGGTACCGGGCTCCGGCTGGGCAACACCGGCATCCTTAAAATACATGAACGATCCGGGACCATGTGGAAACGAGTGGGCAAATCAGGCGCTGTTTGACTACGATGGCAACGCACTGCCGACGCTTTCGCTGATCCGTGATTTTAAACCGGAAGTATAAAAAACGGGGCTGCCGCATGATCGGAGATTGTGATTGATGGCATTGTGAAAAATGATAAATGACAGATCAGAAAAACATGCAACTTTGTTGCATGTTTTTTTGATTATGTTGCAGTTTGAAAAAGGTCTATTGCAAAGGAACACAGAGACGTTATAATAGAATTACAACAGGACGGTAGCAGAAACCATTCATAGAAAAAATGATGTATAAGGAGGTAACGCATGATCTGGGAACCAGTACTTGCAAAGTTTAAAGAATTATTTGGGGATGAGGGAGAGATCGGAGTTTATTTCGCACCGGGACGTGTGAATATGATCGGTGAGCATACCGATTACAACGGAGGACATGTATTTCCATGTGCGCTCACGATCGGTACCTACGGTGTGGCGAGAAAAAGAGACGACAAGAAGCTTCGCTTTTATTCCATGAATTTTGAGAATCTCGGTGTGCTGGAGTCTTCCGTGGAGGGCTTAAAGCCGGAGAAGGAAGCAGACTGGACGAACTACCCGAAGGGTGTGATGTGGGCGTTCGGCGAGAAGGGCATGAAAGTGGAGTCCGGTATGGATCTCGTGCTGTTCGGCAATATCCCGAACGGTTCCGGACTGTCTTCCTCCGCATCGGTGGAAGTGCTGACCGGATTCATCCTGCGCGATATGTTCGGCTTTGATGTGACGAATCAGGATCTGGCATTGATCGGCCAGTATTCCGAGAACAAGTTCAACGGTGTCAACTGCGGTATTATGGATCAGTTCGCCATTGCGATGGGCAAGGCAGGACATGCGATTTTCCTGGATACGGCGACCTTAAAGTATGAGTATGCGCCGATCAGGCTTGAGAATGCGAAGATTGTGATCTCCTGCAGCAACAAAAAGCGCGGACTCGGCGATTCCAAATACAACGAGAGACGCAGCGAGTGTGAGACGGCACTTGCAGAGTTACAGAAAGTGGTAAAGATTGATGCGCTTGGTGATCTGACGGAAGCACAGTTTGAGCAGTATCGGGATGCCATCACAAATCCGGTGTGCCAAAAGCGTGCAAAACATGCCGTATATGAGAACCAGAGAACGATCAAGGCGGTGGAGGCACTGCAGAACAACGATGTGGCGCTGTTCGGAAAGCTGATGAATGACTCCCATGTATCTTTGCGCGATGATTACGAGGTAACGGGAATCGAGCTGGATACCCTGGTTGAGGAAGCATGGAAGATTGACGGTGTGATTGGTTCCCGCATGACGGGTGCGGGCTTTGGCGGATGCACGGTCAGCATCGTGAAGGATGACGCGGTGGATGCGTTTATCGAGAAGGTCGGAACCGCCTATAAGAACAAGATTGGCTATGCCGCAGATTTCTATGTCGTAGAGATCGGCGACGGCCCGGTAAAATTGGCGTAGTGACAGAGTATATTTAGAAACGAGGTTGGATCATGATACAGGAAAGAATATTGGAACTGACAGAATACGGACTGGTAACGGGACTCATAGAGCCGCAGGATAAGCGGTTTACGATCAACCGTCTGCTGGAGCTGTTTCACATTGACGAACTGGAGGATGAAGTTACGGCGGCTTATGAGAATCGCACGCCGATGACGCAGGAGAGCGCCGAGGAGGCACTGCCACAGATCCTTGCAGAGATGCTCGATTACGCGGCGGAGCAGATGCTGATTCCGGACAATACGATTACATACCGCGATCTGTTTGACACAAAGATCATGAGCATGCTGGTTCCAAGACCGAGCGAGGTGGTACGCCGTTTCTATGATCTTTATGAGAAGGAGTCTCCGCAGGCGGCGACGGATTATTTTTACAAGCTGTCCAGAGACACGGACTATATCCGCAGATACCGCGTGAAGAAGGATCTGAAATGGACGGCGGACACAGAGTTTGGAACGCTGGATATCACGATCAACCTGTCGAAGCCGGAGAAGGACCCGAAGGCGATTGCGGCGGCGAAGTTAGCAAAGCAGAGCGGCTATCCGAAATGCCTTCTGTGCAAGGAGAACGAAGGATATGCAGGACGTATCAACCATCCGGCGAGACAGAACCACCGCATCATTCCGGTGACCATCAACCAGAGCGACTGGTTTTTCCAGTATTCTCCGTACGTTTACTACAACGAGCACTGCATTGTGTTCAACGCAAACCACACACCGATGAAGATCGAGCGCGCTACCTTCGGAAAGCTGCTTGATTTCGTGCAGCAGTTCCCGCACTATTTTGTCGGTTCCAACGCCGATCTGCCGATCGTCGGGGGATCGATCTTAAGCCACGATCATTTCCAGGGCGGTCATTATGAGTTCGCCATGGCAAAGGCACCGGTGGAGCGCGAGATCACATTCAGAGGATATGAGGATGTAAAGGCAGGGATTGTAAAATGGCCGATGTCTGTCATCCGTATCAGCGCAGCAGACAAGGATCGTCTGATCGATCTGGCAGACAAGATTCTCCTCGCATGGAGAGGCTACACGGACGAGGCGGCATTCGTCTACGCCGAGACAGACGGCGAGCCGCACAATACGATCACTCCGATTGCAAGACGGCGCGGCGATGCGTATGAGCTGGATCTGGTACTGCGCAACAACATTACGACAGAGGAGCATCCGCTCGGTGTATATCATCCGCATGCAAAGCTTCATCATATCAAGAAGGAGAACATCGGTCTGATCGAGGTTATGGGTCTGGCAGTTCTCCCGGCACGCTTAAAGGATGAGATGGCGGATCTGGAGCAGGCGATCTTGGACGGCGCTGACATCCGTGCGGACGAGAAGCTGGCGAAGCATGCAGACTGGGTGGAGGAATTTCTTCCAAAGTATGGCTTTACCGCCGGCAGCGGTCTGGAGGGCGAGATCACACCGGAGAAGCTGCATGAGATCGTTCAGACAGAGATCGGTCTGGTATTTAAGGAGGTTCTCACCGACGCAGGAGTCTACAAGTGTACAGAAGAAGGAAGAGCAGCCTTCATGCGCTTTGTGGATACGGTGAACGCATAGGAATAGAGAGAGGAAAAGAACGGATAACGGAGCTGGGATGTTTTCCCCGGAAGTTGTCCGTTCTTTTTTTCAATTTCCCATAAATGTGTTATACTTGTGCATGGAACAAATTTTTGCAAAATAACCGTTTACTTTCACATGGTAATTTGGTAAAGTATAGGAATGAGAAAACGATGCGGGGGCAGACCGCAGAAAAGAGGATAGGTATTATGGTATCAAAGAGGATACAAAAAGCGCTGGAGGGCAATTCGGCAATCCGCGCCATGTTCAATGAGGGCAGGGAGATGGCTGCAAAATACGGGGAGGAGAATGTGTTTGACTTCTCGCTCGGCAATCCGGCAACCCCGGCGCCGAAGGCGTTAAACGATGCAATCCGCGACCTTCTGGATGAGGCAGATGAAAAAGGTGCGGCAGGTTCCCTCGGCATTCACGGATATATGGCGAATGCAGGCTATGAGGAAGTGCGCCAGGCGATCGCAGAGAATTTGAACGAACGTTTCGGAACAAAGTTTACGGCGCACAATCTGGTGATGACAGTCGGCGCCGCAGGCGGGCTCAATATCATTTTTAAGACGATTCTCGATCCGGATGATGAGGTCATTGTGTTTGCACCGTTCTTCGGAGAGTATCGCCAGTACGCGGCGAATTTTGATGCAAAGATTGTGATTGTACAGCCGAATCTGGAGACGTTTCAGCCGGATCTTGCCGATCTGGAGGCAAAGATTACCGCGCGGACGAAGGCGCTTATCGTGAATACGCCGAACAACCCGACCGGCGTGATCTACAAGCCGCAGACGATGGAGCAGATTGGAGCCATTTTAGAGAAAAAGCAGGCGAAATTTGGAACAGACATTTATCTGATCTCGGACGAGCCGTACCGGGAACTGGTGTATGACGGGAACAAGGAAGATTTCCTGACGAAATATTACCGGAATACCCTGGTGGGATATTCTTTTTCCAAATCTCTTTCTCTTCCGGGAGAGCGTATCGGGTATGTCGTGGTGCCGGATGAGGCGGCGGATGCAGAAGAGCTGATCCGCGGTATTGAGATCTCAAACCGGACGCTCGGATTTGTCAATGCACCGTCCCTGATTCAGAAAGCGGTGGCGCGCTGTCTTGCGGAGAAGACGGATGTCGCATTTTACGATGAGAACCGAAGCAGACTCTACGAAGGACTGACAAAGCTCGGATTTACCTGCATTAAGCCGGAGGGAGCATTTTATCTGTGGGTGAAGTCGCCGGTGGAAAACGAAGAAGAATTTGTAAACGAGGGAAAGAAATTTAATCTTTTGATGGTAAAGGGAAGTGCTTTCGGCTGTCCGGGGTTTGTGCGTCTCGCATATTGTGTGTCCCATGAGACCGTGGAACATTCCCTGCCTGCATTTGCGAAGCTGGCGGCAGTGTACGGACTGGACAAGTAGGAGGAAAAAGGATGGAGAACTGGGAGTCATATGTGAGAAAAGTGGTGCCTTATGTGCCGGGGGAGCAGCCGCAGGCGGAGCGGATGATCAAGTTAAACACCAACGAGAATCCGTATCCGCCCGCGCCGGGGGTGCAGAGGGCGCTTGCCGGATTTAACCCGGATACGCTGCGCCTGTACCCAGAGCCGACCTGTAAGGTGCTTGTGGATGCGATTGCGTCATATTACGGACTGTGCAGCGATCAGGTATTCGTCGGAGTCGGCTCGGATGATGTGTTGGCAATGGTTTTCCTGACATTCTTTAATTCCGGAAAGCCGGTTTTCTTCCCGGACATCACTTACTCTTTCTATGATGTGTGGGCGGATATGCTGCGGATTCCGTACGAGACGAAAGCGCTGGATGACGCGTTTGAGATCCGGGTGGAGGATTACTACGGGGAAAACGGCGGAGTGATATTCCCGAACCCGAATGCACCGACCGGCATTCTGATGCCGCTTGATAAGATCGAGGACATCATCGCGCACAACCGGGACGTGATCGTTGTGGTGGATGAGGCGTATATTGATTTCGGCGGGGTGTCGGCACTGCCGCTGATTGAAAAATATGACAATCTTCTGATCGTGCAGACATTTTCCAAGTCGCGTTCCATGGCGGGAATGCGCATCGGATATGCGATGGGAAATGCGAAGCTGATCCGCTATATCAATGACGTGAAGTATTCGTTTAATTCTTATACGATGAACCGGACGGCGCTTGCACTCGGTGTGGAGGCGATCCGTGACCGTGCTTATTTTGAGGAGACCAGAAAAAAGATCATCGAGACGAGAGAGTGGACGAAAAAAGAGCTGCGGGCGTTAGGTTTTACGTTCGGGGATTCGATGAGCAATTTTATCTTTGCTTCGCACGAGCGCGTGCCGGCAACAGAACTGTTCGAGGCGCTGCGCAGGGAGCATATCTATGTGCGTCATTTTACCAAGGAACGCATCAACAACTACCTGCGCATCAGCATCGGAACGAGAGAAGAGATGGAGACGTTTATTCGGTTCCTGAAGGAATATCTGAAAGAGGCATAGCCGATGAGCGGCCGGCCGCCTGCAGCTTTCGGATGCCGAAGTTAAAGACGACCAGACCGCCAACCGTCATGGCGATGCCGAACAGGAACCAGAAGATGAAGGCAAACGTCGTGTCACCGAACGGGATGAGCCCGGAGAGCACGGTTCCCCAGAAGTTAAACAGCATGTGCAAAAGGAGCGAGTAATAGATGCTGCCGCCGCGGTTGCAGACATAGCCTAAAACAAGTCCCAGACAGAATGCGTAGATGCCCTGGATCATGTTCATGTGGAAGATGCCAAAAAGCAGCGCCTGCAGCAGATTGGCTGCCCAGAAAGGCAGACATTTCTTTGCCTGATGCATGGTGACACCGCGGAAGACCAGTTCCTCGCAGAACGGGGCGAAGATGACAGAGCAGATGACCATCAGAATGGAGATCTGATCGTCGAGACCTGCCGTCTCAAGCAGGGATTCGTATGCATCCATCCAGTGCGGAAAGAGCGACGCGGCAAAGCTCATGATATAGGTTGTCAGATACTGTGTGCCAGGCATCAGCATGACGATGCCTGCGATTGCAGCAGGATGAAACGTCTGACGCAGAACGGGGCGGTAATTGCCGCCATACCTGCAGTAGTACCACAGACCGAACACGGCGATCGACATGGCATTGTAGATTAACAGTACGCCGGTGTTGAAGCGCTGGGAACTCCACAGGGAAAAGGCGTCATCTACAATATCGAGGAACCCAGCGCTGCCGGTGACAGAGTACCAGCCGTTCTCGATCAGCAGGGAAAGTCCCATGGCAAAGTAGGTTGCGAGAAACTGAATCGCAATCACAAGAAGCAGCGGGACAAAAATAAACAGGAATTGTTTTAATTTCTTCATTATTATAATCTCCAGTTATCGTTGGTATGAAATAAAGTTCTTGCAATTTCCAGATACTTCTATTATTATAACAATCGGATTTCATGAATGCAAGCAGTGGAAAAAGTGCGTGCATGGACAGAAACTTGGGTATTTACTTTAAAACTTTAATATGCTAAAATAACAAAAGAATCCATTTTGGGAAGAAGGAGAAGAACATGAGTAAGAAACTTAGGACAGATGCAGTGGATCATCTTTTTGACGCCATCTTGAGCTTACAGAATAGAGAAGAGTGCTACACATTTTTTGAGGATGTATGTACAGTAAATGAGCTGCTTTCTTTATCACAGCGGTTCGAGGTTGCCAAGATGCTGCGTGACCAGAAGACTTATCTGGATATTGCGGAGAAGACTGGAGCATCGACTGCTACGATCAGTCGTGTCAACCGATCCCTGAATTATGGAAATGACGGTTATGACATGGTATTTAGCCGCATGCAGAATACGGACAAGTAGTAGAGACAGATAAAAAGAGCCACAGGAGAACGGGAACTTTTGCCCGTGCCTGTGGCTTTTTCGATTATTTTTTGTTTTTTTCCGTCTTGGACTTGTCCGAGGTGGTCGTGTCAATGAGGCGCTCGATGATGGTCTTTTTGACATAGACATCGTAGCTTAACATACAGATCAGACTGAAGTTCCGCAGAAGCTCGGCGTCCTCCGAGGCAGCATCCGGGAATGTCTGGCAGGAGGTGTTGAACTTCCTGGCGAGATCCTTCATGAGATTCTGTGTCTCCTGATGCTCGAGTCCGAAGACTTCACGGTAGATGTCCTCCAGGCTGTAGCTGCCGTCTTTTCCGAAATATTTGTCCGTGATCGGATTTAAGATGCTCTGGATGTCGCTGATGCTTAGGATATTTTTGAAATAGTAGATGAATATCAGCGTCAGAACGTGCTCTTTGGTGTATTTCTTCTTCTCCGGCGGAGGAAGAAGATTGTTCTTGGCGTAGTTGTTGATCATCGTCTTTGTCAGAATCTTGTCATCCGCATGCCGCTTGGATGCCTCCAACTGGGAATCCATAAATGTGGTAATCTGATCCATATATAAATCAATGTTCGGAATATCTTCCGGTCTGACATAATCAATTCTCTGTAATTCTGCTAACAGATCACTCAGAAATTTTTTTGTATCGTTGTCCATATGTGTCACCTCTTATCACATTATATAGTTTTCAAAACCAGATGACAAGAGACAAATGTTGGGAAATGTATATGACAGTGTCCCAGCATGAAAAATAGAAAATATGTTCTGTATGGTATCGAAAAACAGAGAGAAATGTGTTATACTTTCTCATATCACTATAAACGGAAAAGGAAAAACAGGCATGAGTATTTATGATACATTAAACGAGCAGCAGAAGCTCGGCGTTATGACCACCGAAGGACCGGTGCTGATTCTCGCGGGAGCGGGTTCCGGCAAGACGAGAGTGCTGACACACCGGACGGCATATCTGATCGAGGAAAAGGGCGTCAATCCGTACAATATTATGGCGATCACGTTCACCAACAAGGCGGCTGGCGAGATGAGGGAGCGAATCGATGCGCTGGTCGGATACGGCTCGGAGAGCATCTGGGTGTCGACGTTTCATTCTACTTGCGTGCGCATCTTAAGGAGACACATTGACCGCATCGGATACGACACGAATTTTACGATCTATGATTCGGATGATTCCAAGAGCGTCATGAAGGAGATCTGCAAGCGCCTGAATATCGATACCAAGATCTACAAGGAGCGCAGCCTTCTGGCGGCGATCTCCTCTGCAAAGGACGAGCTTGTAAGTCCGACGCAGTTCGCCCTGCAGGCGGCGGCATCGAGTGATTTTGCGAAGAAAAAGCAGGCGCAGGTCTACCAGGAGTATCAGGCGGCGCTGCAGAAGAATAATGCGCTGGATTTTGACGATCTCATCGTAAAGACGGTAGAGCTGCTGCAGACAGATCCGGAGGTGCTTGCCTACTATCAGGAGCGTTTCCGCTATATCATGGTGGACGAGTATCAGGATACGAACACGGCGCAGTTTGAACTGATCCGTCTTCTCGCAGGCAAATACAAAAACCTGTGCGTGGTCGGTGATGACGATCAGTCGATCTACAAGTTCCGCGGAGCAAATATCTATAATATTTTAAATTTTGAAAAGCATTTTCCGGATGCGGTCACGATTAAACTGGAACAAAATTACCGTTCGACGCAGAACATCTTAAATGCGGCGAACAGCGTCATTGCCAACAATGTCGGCAGAAAGGCGAAGACGCTCTGGACGGCAAATGGCGAGGGAGAGAAGATCGACTTTGAGCAGTTTGACACCGCCTACGAGGAGGCGGATTATGTCGCCAGGGATATTGCGTCCGGTGTCCGGGACGGAAAGTATGGCTACGGCGACTACGCGGTGCTTTACCGCACGAATGCACAGTCACGTCTGTTTGAGGAGCGTTTTATCGTGTCCAATATCCCGTACAAGATTGTCGGCGGTGTGAATTTCTATGCGCGCAAGGAGGTCAAGGATCTTCTGGCATACTTAAAGACGATTGACAATGCGAGGGATGATCTGGCGGTGCGCAGGATCATCAATGTGCCGAAGCGCGGAATCGGTGCGACGACACTAAACCGGGTGTCTGATTATGCGGAGGCGTATGACATCAGTTTTTATGAGTCCTTAAAGCGTGCAGAGGAGATACCGTCTCTTGGCAAGAGCGCAGCGAAAATCAAACCGTTTGTGACATTTATCCAGACGATGCGCAGCAAGCTGCCCTATATCGGTGTGGCGGATCTGCTCAGAGAGGTGATCGAGGAGACGGGCTACGTGAAGGAACTTGAGGCGGAAGGCACCGACGAGGCGGAGGCGCGGATCGAGAATATCGATGAGTTGTTAAGCAAGGTAGTCGCCTATGAGGAGGGCGAAGAACAGCCAACATTAAACGGTTTCTTAGAGGAGGTCGCACTCGTGGCGGATATTGACAGCGTCGGCGAGGAGAATGATTATGTGGTTCTCATGACACTGCACAGCGCCAAAGGTCTGGAGTTCCCGAAGGTTTTTCTGGCGGGAATGGAAGACGGTCTGTTTCCGAGCTATATGTCGATCACGTCAGACAATGCCAGCAGTGAACTGGAGGAAGAGCGCAGGCTGGCCTATGTCGGCATTACGCGTGCGATGAAGGAGCTTGTCATCACTTCGGCGAGACAGCGCATGGTGCGCGGCGAAACACAGTACAACAAGGTCTCACGTTTTGTGAAGGAGATTCCGCCGGAACTTTTAAACGGAGAGATCAAAAAGCCGGCGTATCTGGAGAACAGGGAGCGGCACACGGCGGAGCCGGTGAAAAAGAAACGGCCGACGATGCGGGACCAGCTGTCCGGGCAGAGCATGCAGGCGAGAGCGTTTTCATCGGTACATACGGAAGGCGGAAGCTTAAGCTACGGTGTGGGCGACCGTGTCTCCCACATGAAGTTCGGGGAGGGAACGGTAAAAGCCATCGTGCCCGGCGGCAGAGATTTTGAGGTGACGGTCGATTTTGACGCGGCGGGAACCAAGAAAATGTTTGCGGCATTCGCAAAATTAAAAAAAGTATAAAATGTGTTAATTTATAAATTTTTTATAGGCGAATAGGGAAAGATATGCTATAATGTGCGTAATAAAAAGACATGCAGTAAATAAAGATAAATCAAGGAGGGGAATCTGATGAATAAGATGGAAGATCTGATCAACATGACAAAGTTAAACGAGCTTCTGAATAAGAAGGAAGAAGTGGAGGAGAAGAAGACCTCAAAGGTAGTATGGATTTTTGCAATTATCGGTATTGTAGCGGCTGTAGCTGCAGCGATATACGGCATCTACCGTTTCTTTACGCCGGATTATCTTGAGGATTTCGAGGACGATTTCGAGGATGATTTTGATGATGATTTCTTCGAGGACGATGATGATGAGGAAGCGCCGGCAAAGTCTGAGGACAAAGAGGAAACAACCGAAGATTAAGACAAAGGGCATGGGGCTGCAGAGAGATGCAGCCCTATTTTTATGTAACAGGAAACGCTCTGTGGGGATGCGCACCTCGTGGTGAGGTAGATAATGCTTTGCATACCGCATCAGGCAGTCTGCCAAGACAGGCGCAAGTGTGCGGCAGGCGCACACTTTATTCTGTAGCAGGAAACGATATCGTAAGTGGCTGAGTCAGGCGAGTGAATCCTGCATGCAGGATTTTTTATGTTTGGCAATGTGCAGAAGAAACTGGACGGACAATGGAGGATAGAACGTGAAAAAGGGACAGATTATCGAGGGGATGGTAGAATGCGTAGAGTTCCCCAATAAGGGAATTGTGAGAACGGAAGACGGGGGACGCGTGATTGTAAAAAATGCAGTCCCGGGACAGAAAGTGTCCGCATCGATCAATAAAGTACGCAAGGGAAAATGCGAGGGAAGACTGCTTGAGGTGCTGGAGCGTTCGGCGAAAGAGCAGCCGGAGGCTGCCTGTATCCATGCCGGAGAGTGTGGAGGCTGCACATATCAGACGCTGCCTTACGAGGAGCAGCTTGCCATGAAGGCGTCACAGGTAAAAAAACTGATCGACGACGTCATTGTACCGGAAAATACAGACTACGAATTCCTTGGAATCAAGGCGAGCCCGAGACAGCAGGAGTACCGGAATAAGATGGAGTTTTCATTCGGTGATGCGTACAAGGGAGGACCGCTGGCACTCGGCATGCACAAGCGCGGCAGCTTTTATGACATCGTGGATGTCCCGGAATGCCGGATTGTAGACGATGATTTTCACACGGTGCTTACAGTGACGCTAGACTATTTTAAAGAGCGGAATCTGCCGTATTATCACAAACTGCGCCACACCGGATATCTGCGTCATCTTCTGGTGCGCAAGGCGGTAAAGACAGGGGAGATCCTGGTGGATCTGGTAACAACGACACAGATAGCAGAAGGGGGGGAAGATGCGCTTCTTGCCGGATGGAAGGATGTGTTGTGTGCTGCCGCCTATCAGGGAACGCTCACCGGTGTGCTTCACACCCGCAACGACAGTGTGGCGGACACCGTCACAAACGAGGGTACGGATGTGCTTTTTGGGCAGGACCATTTCTATGAAGAGCTGTTAGGACTTCGTTTTCAGATTACACCGTTCTCCTTTTTCCAGACGAACTCTCTGGGCGCGGAGGTGCTCTATGAGACGGCGCGGGAGTTCATCGGGGATGCCCTGCCGAGCGGAGCGGATGCAGATGTCGCGGAGCATGGAAAAGTCGTGTTTGACCTTTATTCCGGAACCGGTACGATCGCGCAGATGCTCGCCCTGGTTGCAAAAAAGGTGATCGGCGTGGAGATTATTCCGGAGGCGGTCGAAGCTGCGAAGGAGAATGCAAGGTTAAACAGTCTTACAAACTGCGAGTTTATCGCGGGAGATGTGCTCAAGGTAATTGATGAGATTGAGGAGAAGCCGGATTATATCGTGCTCGATCCGCCGCGTGACGGCATCCACCCGAAAGCTCTGGAGAAGATCATCCGCTACGGTGTGCCGCAGATGGTGTATATCTCCTGCAAACCGACCAGCCTGGCGAGAGACCTTGAAGTGCTGCAGGCGAGGGGCTATGAGGTGAAGAAGGTATGCTGCGTGGATATGTTCCCGGCGACCGTGCATGTGGAGACGGTCTGTTTGCTGTCAAGAAAATAAAATCAAGTGCTGAAAAGTGGCGTATTTCCGGGCTTTTTGTAAGGTTGGTATCATCAGAGAAGCCTTGCGAAAAGCTCGGTTTTCTTGTATGGAAACATATCTACTTTTCAGTCTCGCTGGAGAAAAATTGAATGGCCGGAGAATAACGGTAGGGGTTTAGGCTGTGGATTAGATGTCAGAGGTTGTGACACCAGGATTGTTATCAGAGCCGACCGCAGTTTAAGCCACTCGATACTAAGGGGTAGACTTGGCAGTGGAATAGATGACAGGAGGATTTGAAAGATGATGGATAAAGATTATTTGTATCAGATTGATATTCGAGAATGGATAGAGAGAGGATTAGATGCTGACATAATGGTTCCTGTATCAGGAAATAAAATTGATAAAAAGTATGATATATACCTTCAGAGTTTTCTTCTTCCTTTGAATGAAGTTGAAAATGATATGGAAAATGATACATATAATGCACATACATTGATGCCTGGAATTACAGTTTACGGTTCTTGGGAGGATGATGAAAAGGTTTATCATCGTTGGGGAAATGACAATGGTTATGAACCACTTGTTATAAAAAGAGAATATAATGGCGTAGCTACAGATTCAATAGAAATTGTTGAAGAGTTTCGATTATTATTCAATCTGTATTTCAATTCACAAAAAAATGAATATATTGATGTTTCTAACGGTGAAGGAATTACCGTAGTGAAAATGAATGATAATGGGTATGTAACTATACATAAAAGATACTTAAAAACGTATCTAGCAGTAAAAGAAAAAGTATTGATGATACATATTGATAGCAGATGCGTTTCTATCGATAATTCGGAAAAAATCAAGGAAGATGGATTGGCTTATAGAAATAGCGAAAACACAATTTTTTATACACTTAATATCGGAAATACATCAACTGGACTAAAAAGGAAAAATTATTCCATCATTTATGCAAAAAATGTTGTCTCAGGTTGCAGTTTATGTGATAGTAATATTTGGCCGTATAATGAAGAAAAGACTTATGTTGATTTTATTATTGGTATAGATGAGAACGGAAAAGAAATACGCCATACTTGTAATCCGAAAGAATTAAACAACTACTTCGGGGCAAATCCAACAGCGCCGCACTATTTAACACCTGTATATTTTGACAGTGCAGTACTGAATAAGTATTATTCGAAACCTGAAATTTATAAAGTCGAAGATGGAATTATTCGATGTGGTGTATTGTGGTCATTGTATATTGATAATAGTAATTCAGATTATGTATCAGCTTATTTAGGTGATTTAGGAAGAGATTTACCAAGTGAAGCCGAGCAGCATTATTGGAGGGGATTTAACAAGTCGATTGGAGGAAAATTGAGCAAAACAAAAATAAAGAGAGATTTTATGTGTATTGCATCAGACTCAGAGTCTCCAGATTTTGTTTTTAAGAAAGCTTATACACGATTAAATAGAGTTTTCACTGAAAAGTATGGATGGCCTTTATTTTTATCATTAACAGAGCAGGATGCTTATAATTTTGAAACATTACGAGTTCCAGTAAATAATTCAATTGCTGAGATGGATATGCTTGTTCTTTCTTTAGTCAAAATACTGATTGATTCTTTAAATGAAAAGAGCATTTCAAAACGGTTAACTGGTAATTACGAAAAACTTGTAGGTAGCATTTCAAAAATAGAGGCTTGGCTATGTGAAAGTAATATCGAAAATTATAATGAGCATATTAAGTTCTTGAGAAATCTACAGGAGTTACGTTCAAGTGGAACGGGACATCGTAAAGGAAAGGGATATCAAAAAATTACGAAAAAGCTTGATGTGAAAAAAGAAAATTATGCAGAAACCTTTTCCTGTTTGTTAAAAGATGCTACTAATTTTTTAACGTTCATGGAATTAAATATTGAAAATTTGAAATAAAATGAAAAGGCTCCCCATCACCGGAAATTATCCAGTGGTGGGGAGCCTTTGTACATCTATAGAGTTATGCATCCACATCAATGCTGACGCCAGATTTCAGTTCAACTGTGATGCGGTCATCCCAGATGGTTTACAAGAATTGTGCTAATCACGATTGTCTCCATAGTTTGCTACCTCCATTAGTCAAGAAAATCATCGTCGTCATCAGTTGCAAAGTCAGATTCAGCAGATGCCTTACCGCCAAGAGGCTCGCCATCACGAATCTTCTGCAGATTGTTAAGGCCGCAGGCGATGCCTTTATTGCCAGAGCTGTTGAAAGCGTAAAAACTGATGCTGGCACGACCGTAGACTCCAGAGTAAACCTCAGAACGAGTGAGGATAGGATTGCGTTCTGCATCTACGATACCAGGTGCAGAGGTTGCATTTGCATTCACAAAGTAGCTGCCAGCGTATGCCGGATCATCCGGTCTTTCAAGATCTCCGTCACGAAGTGGCGTTTTAAGTACGGAAAGAGCAGGTACGGACTTACCGTTGCCTTTGAGCTTTGCTTCGCCTTCACGGTATGCGGCCTCGATAGCAGCTTCAATCTTTGCGACAGTCTTTGTATCGGATTTCGGGATAATCAGGCTGACACTATACTTCGGAGTGCCACCGTTGATGGACTTAGGATCCCAGACGTTGGCGTAGCTCCAGCGTGTGTTAGGACCAGTGATAACCTTCATGGGATTTGTCATTTTTACATTTTTACTCATTGTCATATTCCTCCATAAAATCATTTTTTGCTGTGTTCATTGCCGGGCGTTTATCGCTTTCCGGCACAAGAGTAGGTTTGCCTTGTGGCTTTTCAATATAGTCTGCAAGGAGATCTTCAAAACGAGATTTGCCGAGCAGCTTCTGCATAGCAGTGATACCAAGTAGCTTCTTTTCATAAGGGTCAAAGCCAGCAGCTTTGACGGCCTTCGATACAGCGTCTTCGTTGGTATATCTGCGGTTGGAGCGACCCTCGACCAACTTCCAGCCTGTCCATTCTTTACCGCTGATTGCCTGCTGAAGTGCATACTCCTTGATGTCGTTGGCCCAAGAGACCAGTTCATCGACACGGGAAAGGATAACTTCGATTTCCGAATCTTCCAGCAGAGGTGGTAGTTTGAAATCGTGCTGTGCGAGTAGAAGATTGGCTTCCGCTCTGGCACGGCATTCATGCTTTGCCTTACAGAATCCGCACCATTCACCGCACAGAAAATTTCCATCACCGGCGAAGGCGAGGTCAGCGGTAGGTTTCAGAACTTCATCGGCCCACTGATACAGGTTATCCTTACTGACTTCATAGGTAGAAACGTTCTGACGTCTAGGCTGGTAGATGGTCATGCTGACCGTATCGATGTCATAAATATCATCGAAAAGTTCCAGAGCGCCAAGGGCGTAGCATTTCATCTGTGGATTGTCTTCAGCGGAAACAAGGATTCCAAGACCGTGTTTGTAGTCAATCACATGCATAGTTCCATCGCTGATGAGAATAGCATCTGAGGTTCCGAAGCCTTGTTCTACCCAACGGGAGAAGTCCACTCGCTGTTCAATCAGAACAACTGGATCGGAGCAGGTCTGCTTGGCATCTTCCAAAAGCTCCATAATAAAGCTGGCGTACCCGGTGGCACAATCTTCCATTTCAGCGTTGTACCAGTCAAGACTTTTAGTTGGATCAGTAGCTTCCATGCCGAGAGCTTTACGGAGCTTGTACTTGCAAAGAGCGTGTGCGTCGGTACCTTCTGCAGCATAATTACTACCTTTATCCTCATAGGTTTCGCAGAGCTTTGCCGACGGCGGACAGTGAAGCCATCGGTCAGAAGAGGATGCGGAGAGGAGTGCATGTCCTTTTGGTGACATATTAGAGCACCTCCGCTTCCCTGAGTAGGGCTTCATAATGTTTTGGGTCTACGAGTGACAGCTTGCTTGCACCATACTTTTTAAGAAGCTCTCGGATCTCAGCCGTATGTCCGTCACGGGACTTGTCGGCTAGAACAGCTCGAACCTCCTCAAGGGTCAGTGCAGGTTTCGCTTTCTCCTCTTTATTAGTAGCAATATTTTCTCTTTGCTGCTGAGCGTTGGATGAAAACCGATGTGCAAGCCAGTTTGCCGCATCGTTAATAGCAACGGCAGCATTTCTCAGTTCTTCGATGGTCATAGCCATATCGTTCATTTTTGACATTTGTTGTTCCTCCTTCCTCGGATTGTCTGTGTGCGGCGATGAGTCTGAGATTCTTCGCCATTCTTGCGGATACCTGACTGATTGCTGTGAGGGTAGCAATTACTTCTGCGTCAGTATCGCCTCTGTTGTGAAAGGTCTGATTCACTGTGTTCACCTCGCTTTCTGTAGATCGCTTTGTTTCGCCTTACACTACTCAATGGAGGTGAGATGGCCGTTTGGCCGAAAAATTATAAAAAGTTTTTTGAAAAGAAAAATCGTCCCCTGAAATATCAGAGGACGACCATTCAAATTAGATGTAATCTTTCAGATCTGAGCGAAGCTTCTGGAGTAGCTTGTCCCCGCGGTATACAAAGGTATTACGGGAGAGCCCTATTTCCTTGCCGCAGTCACGCTCAGATTTTCCTTCCATAATAAGCTGGCAGATAAGACGACCTTCCGGGTCCAGCTCATTCAGCTTTGTATAGAGGGCACGGAGAAGCTCTGCATCTTCCATTAATTCAGCGATAGCTGCGGATTCATCCGGCATGTCATCAAGCCAGCTTTTTTCATTTCCTTCACTGTCGCTTACGGTGTTATCGAGAGAAAGCTGGTCGCCAGCCTTGGCATACAGACAGGTCATGCAGTCCATGTCGCATAAATAGCGTTTTCTTGCAGGGCAGACACAACGACCATGCTCCTGCTGACGCTTGCGATAGGCGTTGATGTCACGATAGTAGTCCGTGTAGAATTCCTTGTTTACATCCACCCAGCTTTTAGATTCTTTGATGTAGATACGATACTCTTTACTCTGATTGTCTTTGTTTGCCATTCGATTTTCTCCTTTCGGCATTTGAACCGAAGCGGAGATAACCGATATGGATGCCAGTATTTTTCATAAGATGGTCACCTCATGCGGATAACTCCGCTTCTTTCCGGTGACCAGTCGTTCGTAAGCTGGCACTCTATTGATAATGTTCTCTTGTTCATCAACTACGAACACACCACGTGGCCACGAAGATGGTGAGCTGAGGAGCAAGTTAGACTGGTTAACGTCTTGTCTGAGACGAGTTTTTAATAACTATCTTAAATATGCCAGATTTCAAAATAAAAACCTCAGACATGCCTATGTCCGTTTTTTAGGAGATAAAGAGTTGATTTATGGAACAGATAGGAATTGAAAATGCCAGATTTGCAAAAGAAAAGACCGGACACATACATGTCCAGCTATCAAAAAATAAATATGAACAAGCTGTAAACTTTTTAAGAAAACTAGTAACAAATATAAGCAAATAACAAGAAACTGCTTGTTTTTGCTGTCGAAAATGACTATAATATTATTGGGTAATTGTATCTATACGTAACTTCGAGAGGTGGAACATGGAAGATAAGTTGAATGATAAATGGATAAACATTGAAGAAGCTGCTGAATACCTAGGTGTCAAGCCAGTGACGCTCCGAGGATGGATACGTAATGATAAAGGAATACCGGCACATAAAATCGGAAAACAATGGAAATTTAAATGTTCTGAACTTGATGTGTGGGTTAAAAGTGGAAAAAGTGCTATCGAGTAATCGATATAGCGAAAAAATGACAAGGAGATTCTGGCAATGGCTGTAAAGAAAACAGAGTTATATAGCTCCCTTTGGGCGAGCTGCGACAAACTTCGCGGAGGGATGGACTCCTCAGAGTATAAGGACTATATCCTAACACTTTTATTCATGAAGTATGTCACTGATAAATTTAAGAATAAAGGAGCATATGAAGACATTAAGGTCTTTGATAAGGCACATGATAAAGATCCAGATCCAGAGAAGCGAACGGGTTGCTCTTTTGACGACTTTATTGCTCTGAAGGGGAAAAAGAACATCGGCGAGGGCATGGATAAAATCATAGCTCGCCTTGCTGACGAGAACACTGACCTGAAGGGTGTTATTGATATTGCTCATTTCAATGATGAGAAGAAGTTGGGAAGCGGTAAAGAAATGGTCGATAAATTGACTGATCTTATCTCTATCTTCCAGCGTCCGGAACTTGACTTCTCTCGAAACAAGGCTGAAGGTGATGACATCATTGGAGATGCCTATGAGTTCCTGATGCGTAAATTTGCTACGGAGAGCGGAAAGAGCAAAGGACAATTCTATACACCTGCAGAGGTTTCCAGAATTCTTGCTAATGTAGTAGGCATTAGTCACTGCACGGATACCAGCGCCACGGTATGCGATCCGGCTTGTGGTAGTGGTAGTTTGTTGATTCGGGCTATCGATGCAGCGCCATTTCCAATTATGGGTTATGGTCAGGAAAAAGAAAGCACAACAGCTGGTCTTGCTAAGATGAATGCTGTTTTGCACCGTAAGGCTGAAATTATCATCAAGAGCGGTAATACATTCTCAAATCCGCAGTATATGGATAAATCAGATAACTCTGTACTTGAGCGTTTTGATTACATAGTGGCAAATCCGCCTTTTTCCATGAAAAACTGGCGCGATGGAATTGCCGGTAAAGAATATGGTCGGTTTGAGGGCTATGGGGATATGCCTCCGGAAAAGAACGGAGACTATGCTTGGCTTATGCATATTCTTAAAACTTTAAAGTCAAATGGTAAGGCTGCGGTTATTTTGCCTCATGGAGTCCTCTTCCGTGGAAACGCAGAGGCTACCATCAGAGAAACTATTATAAAGAAACATTGGATCAAGGGCATTATTAGCCTTCCGGCAAACTTGTTTTATGGCACTGGAATAGCTGCATGTGTACTCGTGATTGACAAAGAAGGTGCTGCAAACCGACAGGGCATCTTTATGATTGATGCCAGCCGTGGATATGTTAAGGATGGTAATAAGAATCGTTTGAGAGAACGCGATATTTACAGAATCATTACTACCTTTAATGAGCAGATTACTACAGATCCTAAGTATGCGCGTTTCGTACCCAATGATGAAATTGAAAAGAAGAATGGGTATAACCTGAACATCACCCGATATATTGACTCCACAGATTCGGAGGACATTCAGGATATCTATGCGCACATCCATGGAGGTATCCCTGCGGTTGACATCAATGGCCTATCCAAGTACTGGGAAGTATTTTCTTCGCTGAAATCTGAGCTGCTGTCAGCTATTAGCGAAAAATACTACAGCTTAAATGTTGAGCATGAAAGTATTCGACAAACGATATATAAAAATACTGAATTCTCGGAGTATGGTGAGAAACTCGACGAGGCATTTGCTGCATGGAAGGCAAAAGAATATCCGGTTCTTTCGACTCTTGATGAAGACGTGTCTGCAAGAGAGCTGATTGTAAGTCTTGCTGAAGATATCATTGCCGAATTCGAACACCTGACACTGATTGACAAATACGATGTATATCAGGTGTTGCTAGCCTATTGGAATGAGGTCATGAACGATGATGTGTCACTTATCATAAGCGAATCGGATGGCTACACCAATGCCAGAGCGACAGACAATATCGAGGAAGAAATTACGCAGGGAAAGAATAAGGGTGAAATGAAGGTCACCGGATGGGAAGGTCGTTTGATCCCGAAATCTATTGTAATAGATGTCTTTTTCCGTGAAGAGAAGAATGCCATAGAAGAAGCCGAGAGTATTGTCGCAGAGACGGAGTCCCAGCTTTCTGATCTGATTGAGAGTGCGGACGAAGAATCTGCTCTTGCTGATGTGGTTGAGAACGGGAAAGTTAAAGCGAAGGATATCGAAGCCAAAATAGTTGAGTTGACAAGCACGATTGAAACAGAAGAAACCATAGAGCTCGAAGTGATCCGCACGGATCTCCAGCTTGTCAATACGAAGAAACGTCTGGAAGCATACCTTGTAGGGCATCCGCTTTGCAAGAGCGCGGTCAACGAAAATGGAAAAATTACAAAGAGCTCTATTGAATATCGGTTACGTATTATTCGTACAGAAGAATGTGTGCCTGAGAGCCTGCAGGATGATGTAAACCAGTTGAAGGCAGCTTTAGAACTTTGCGGCAAGGTATCCGATTACAATAAGGTTGTTAAAGATCTGAACAAGGCTCTGGATGAAAAGTGCCGGGCAAGATATGAAAGCTTTACAGATAATGAAATATTAGATCTGCTTGTAAACAAGAAGTGGTTTGATAGCATTTTCTCTGGTATCAGTGATTTGTATACTGCGATTTCCCATCGCTTGACGAGTAGGATTATCGAACTTGCTGAGCGATATGAGGATACCCTTCCGGAGCTTGACAAAGTCACTACTGAATATGAGGCAAAGGTAAAGTCTCATCTTGAAAGGATGGGATTCAATTGGTAAATGAAATTTTAAAAACAGATATCCCGGATGATTGGAGTGTAATCACGTTAGGAAATTATGCGCAGATTTTTAGAGGCGGCTCACCAAGACCTATTCAAGCATTTTTGACGACAAGTGATAAAGGTGTTAATTGGATAAAAATTGGCGACGTAGGTGAGGAAGATAAATTCATAAAATCAACTGAAGAAAAAATCGTACCAGAGGGAGTTTCACGTTCTAGAATGGTATTCAGAGGTGATCTTATTCTCTCTAATTCGATGAGCTATGGACGTCCATATATCATGAATATTGAGGGTTGCATTCATGATGGTTGGCTCGTCATTCAAAAATATGACAGAGTTTTTGATAGAGACTATTTGTATTATGCGCTTAGTTCGGGTTTGACAATGAAACAGTATGTTGCAATGGCAGCTGGGAGCAGTGTTCAGAACCTAAATAAGGAGAAGGTTTCAAAAATAGTTCTACCTTGTCCAAGGATATCTGAACAAAAATCAATAGCAGAAGTTTTATCGGATATAGATACACTAATTATAGATTTGAAAAAACTTATTCGTAAGAAAAAAGATATTCGCCAAGGAACAATGCAAATGCTTGTAACCGGTAAGAAACGATTGGATGGTTTTTCGGGAGATTGGGTAAAAATTAATTTGGCGAAAAACTCAAGGCTTAAAGCACGTATAGGTTGGCAGGGATTAACTACAGCTGAATATTTGGATGAAGGGTATTCCTATTTGATTACAGGAACGGATTTTAAAGATGGTCGTATCAATTGGAATGGTTGTCACTACGTGAATTATGACAGATACGTGCAAGACCCAAACATTCAAGTATCAAATGGAGATCTTCTTCTTACAAAAGATGGCACTATAGGTAAAGTCGCGTACATATCAGATTTAAATAGACCAGCAACATTAAATAGTGGTGTATTTGTTGTGAAACCAATAACTGATGCATATACAGCTCATTTTATGTTTTATGTACTGGAATCTTCAGTATTTAAAGAATTTCTTCAGCAGTTGTCGGCAGGATCAACGATAAATCACTTATATCAGAAGGATCTCGTAAAGTTTGATTTGTATGTTCCACCTACTACAGAAGAACAAGAAGCTATTACTGGTATCCTTTGCGATATGGATTTGGATATCTACAAACTCGAAGAAAAACTATCGAAATATCAGAAAATAAAGCAAGGTATGATGGACGAATTGCTGACCGGCAAGGTCAGGTTAGTGTAAGGAGGTGCCTGTCAGATGAGTATTGGCGATGCCGAAATTAAAACACAGGAAAGCGTGATTCGTTTCTTTAAAGATCCGGAGATCTTGGGCTACCAGTATATTGGTAACCTGTCAGATTATCAGAATAAGAACATCAAGGAAGATCGTCTGCGCCAGTACCTTCGACTGAAGGGCTATGCAGACAAGCTGATTGATGCTGCTATTATGCAGCTTCAGCAGGAAGCCGGGAATCTTTCGCGTGGAGTTTATGATGCTAATAAGACTGTGTACTCACGGTTGAAGTACGGCATTCCAGTCAGCGAGAGTCCTGAAAAGCCTCCGGTGACTGTGCAGCTTGTTGATGAGGAAAAACCTCTGAACAATGACTTTGCTATTGCCGAGGAAGTGACGGTCGTTGAACAGTCAGAGAAGCGACCGGATCTTGTAGTTTACTTGAATGGCATTGCAGTAGCGGTTATTGAGCTGAAGCGAAGCAGCATCTCCGTCTCTGAGGGTATCCGTCAGAATTTGACAAATCAGAAGAACTCATTCATACAGAGCTTCTTTACAACGATGCAATTTTGCATGGCCGGAAACGAATCAGAAGGCCTGCGCTATGGCACTCTTCTGACCGGAGAGAAGTTTTATATGGAGTGGAAGGATGACGGATTCGAAGAACATGAAGAAGAGCGTGATCCGGTAGATGTCCGTATCAGTAAAACTTGCGAAGGCATAGAGAACAAACTCCTGAAGCAGATATATGCCATGTTCGATAAGGAACGTTTTATCGACCTTATCATGAATTTTGTTGTCTTTGATAAAGGCATCAAAAAAGTGTGCCGGTACAATCAGTATTTTGGTATCAAGCGTACCCAGCAGAGGCTTACTAATCTGAGAACGGAGCTTCACAATTCGAACAGAGAACCGGATAAACCGTTGGGTGGTATCCTTTGGCATACACAGGGCTCCGGAAAAACGCTGACAATGGTATGGCTTGCAAAGTGGATTCTGACACATTGGGCAGAGCTTAATGCCCGTGTCCTTATCGTGACAGACCGAGATGAACTTGATGAGCAGATAGAAAAAACATTCACAGGCGTGGATGAGAATATTGCTCGAACCAAGAGCGGTAAGGAATTGCTGAATCGCCTGAATGTATATGATGATTCGTTGATTTGCTCGCTGGTGCATAAGTTTGGACGTCGTGGCGGTGAAGCGATAGAGAATGACTATGACAAGTACATAGAAGAGCTGAAAGCGTCCCTTCCTGCCAATTTCGAGGCAAAAGGAAGTCTTGTGGTGTTTGTTGACGAATGCCACAGAACACAGTCTGGTAAGCTTCATACGGCGATGAAGACCATCATGCCGAATGCTGTATTTATAGGCTTTACGGGCACTCCACTACTGAAAAGGGATAAGAAGATCAGCATTGAGGTTTTCGGTACATATATCCACGCTTACAAGTATAACGAAGGTGTGGCCGACAGTGTTGTTCTGGATCTTCGTTATGAATACCGCGATGTTCCACAGGATTTGTCTTCACAGGATCGTGTTGACCAGTGGTTCGACGTAAAGACCAGAGGGCTTTCCTCTCGTGCAAAGGCAAAGCTCAAGGAGAGGTGGGGCACGATGCAGAAGGTGTATAGCTCCCGCTCGCGTCTTGAAAAGGTGGCATGGGATATCATTCAGGACTTTAATATGAAGCCGCGTCTGATGGATGGAAATGGCAATGCGATTCTTGTAGCAGATGGTATTCCTACGGCCTGTAAGTATTACGAAATTTTCCAGCAGATGGGCTTTAAGAAGTGCGCCATCATATCTTCCTATACACCGAACAAGGGAGAATTGCGAACTGACACCGTCAGCGACGAGGATGATACCGAAAACTTTCTTAAATACGAGACGTATCTGAAGATGCTGGGACTCGATCCATCTGAGCTTCCGAATGCGGGATCGGTTCAAGCAAAGGTGGAGGAATTTGAAAAGGAAGCAAAGCGCAAATTCGTAGAGGAGCCTGCGAATATGAAGCTCCTCATCGTCGTGGATAAGCTTCTCACCGGATTTGATGCACCTCCTTGCACGTATCTATATATTGACAAGAAAATGCAAGACCACGGCCTTTTTCAGGCGATTTGCCGGGTCAATCGTCTGGATGATGATACTAAGGACTTTGGCTATATCGTGGATTACAAGCAGTTGTTTGGACAGCTCCAGACTGCAATGAAGGACTATACTTCCGGCGCTTTTGAAGGATATGATCCGGAGGATGTAAAAGGACTTGTAAAAGATCGCCATGATGCTACGGTATCTTATTTTGAGGAAGTGTATGATGCTGTCGAGGAACTCTGCGAAGGCGTCGAGGAACCTCGTGGAGAGATCCAGTACATCCATTATTTCTGTGGTGTTTCTGGACAGTCTGAGGAGAGCGACGAGATTTATGCACGCCTGAGAGAAAAACTCTATCGTCTTGTGAGCAGTCTTGTCAGAGCCTTCGCGGAAGCAAAACCATATCTGGTGGATGACATCTCATCTGGCAAATTGAATGAATATGACAAGAAGGTTACTTTCTACATCGAGTTGAAGAAAACTATCGGTACGGCCAGTGGAGACTTTCTCGATTTGAAGGCATATGAACCTGATATGAGAAAGATGATCGATAACTACATCACTGCCGCAGATGCCGAGAAGATTGGCGATTTTGATGATCTTACCCTATTGGATTTCGTAGCAAAGCAGGGTGAGACACTTACCGGTGAAGGTGATAGTGGTCACAAGGAAGGTGCAGCAGAGGCAATCGAGAATAACATCCGTAAGAAGGTTATCGAAAAGGTCACAGTCAATCCACGCTATTATGCAAAGATGTCAGAAATCCTTGATAAGCTCATTGAAGAGCGTAAGCAGGGAGTTCTTGACTACGCTGAGATGCTTGAGAAATATATAAAGCTGGCCAAGGATGTTGATTGCCCAGAGGATAACGACAAATATCCGGAAAGTATCCGCAAGAGTAAAGCCCTCATGGCTATTTATGATAACAATGGAGAAGATGAGGAACTTGCTATCAGAATCCACAAAGCTGTGAAAAAGCAGGCACTGTTTGGGTTCAGAGATAATCAGGTAGTAATACGAAGAATAAAGAAAGCACTCTATGAGATTTTGGGTGATGACTCTGAAGTAGAGCGCATCTATAAGATCATTGAGAAGCAGGAGGAGTTTTAATGCGCATTGTCATTTCCGGCATCCCGATTGATGTGCAAAAAAAGAATATAAAAAATATGCACCTTCAGGTGAAGCCGCCGGATGGACATGTGGTAATTTCTGCGCCTTTATCCGTGGACGATAAAGCTATAGGGGCTTATGCCAGAACTCAGATGGGCTTTATCAAGAAGGCTATCGCGCAATTTCAGAATCAGCCAAGAGCATCGAAGCGGCAGTATGTTTCAGGTGAGACGATGTATATATGGGGAAAGCAGTACTTTCTTGTCTTTAAGCCTGACAATCAAAAGAACAGCTTCGAGATTCAGAATCAAAATATTGTTCTATCCATGAGTGCCAAGAGTACCGTGAAACAGCGAGATGCTTATGTGAAAGAAGAATATCGAAAAATTCTGAAGGAAGAAATAGAAAATCGTCTGCCTAAGTGGGAGGCGCAGACAGGACTTAAATGTGATTCTTGGCAAACAAAATATATGGTTACAAAATGGGGTGCCTGCAGTACGGGTAAAAAGAAGCTGTGGTTCAACCTGCAGCTCGCCCAGAAACCGTATGCCTGCCTTGACTATATTATTTTACATGAGCTTACACATTTAATCACAAGAAAGCATGACGCTACATTTATCGCTCACATGGATAAGTGCATGCCTAATTGGCGCGAAATTCGTAAAGAACTCAATGACAGCAGGCTGGATTACTATGAAGCACAGGATGAAAGCCCACTGCAGAAACTGATCGACCAATCTCGTTATGACGATATCCGGGATGCGGCCATAGCTTATATTCAAGAGGAACGTTCTGGTGACACGAAAAGGCTGTCGGTCGTTGATATGGAAATCGAGAATGTTATCCATATTGAACAGCCAGAAGATGGCGTGATTGCATTCGATGTAATTGCATCATGCGATGTCGAAATGCCGTCCGCTTCTCACAAAGGATATTTTAATGAGTGCTGGCTTAAGATTCATTGTCAGGTCACTCTTGGCATTGATATGAGCGGGTTCCGAATCATGTCTGTTGGTAACTGTGAGCCGCAAGAGGAATCTGATAATGACCGCCTGTCCGGAGAGCTGGTACCTATTATTTCTCGCGACCAGTTTGAAGACGAGGCTGAAAAATTCCTGACAAGGTATTATCCGGATGCGTTGGATAAACCGATGAGAGTTCCAATCGAGACGATAGCCAGCGATATGAAGCTACATGTTATCGAGGATGTACCTCTATCGGATGATCTTACTTATTTTGGGATAATCATATTTGATAACGGTAATGTTCTCGATAAGCACCGGAAGATTACAATTCGCAATGCTAAACGCGGAACCGTATACCTTGATCCGCGTGTTTCCTATGAGAGATCTGTAGGAACAAAGCGTACTACGTTGGCACATGAGTGTTTTCACTGGTACTGTCATCAGCCATATCATGTGTTGATGAAAATGATAGGTGCTAACGATAATCTTGGAAGGGCTATCCAGTGCCAAATAGCTGCAAACAACACTGATTCAGATAAATGGAAGGCTGTAGACTGGATGGAGTGGCAAGCCAAAGGCGTTGCTCAGAGAATCTTGATGCCCGCAAAAACGACGCGCTTGAAGGCAAATCAGCTTCTTGCAACTTATGGCGGGGTTGATGATGCGAGCATTACAGCCTATGAGAATGTCATTGATGAACTGGCGGAGCTGTTCGATGTGTCAAGACAGGCCGCAAAGGTTCGTTTGATGGATCTGGGGTATTCAAAAGCCGAAGGTGCATATCCGTTTGTGGATGGTCAGTATGTTCGTGGATATTCATTTGAAGCAGGTGCCTTGGATAGGAATCAGACATTCACTATTCCTTATGCCGATTTGTTTAAAGCTTATTGTTTCGACCGCGAGTTTAAGAAATTGATTGACAGCGGCCAGTTCGTTTTTACAGATCGTCACCTCGTTCTTAATAATGAGAAATATATAGCGAGGGATCAGGCCGGAAATGCGACACTGTCAGAATATGCACTCACGCACATGGATGAGTGCTGCGTTGTTTTCTCGAAGGGGTATAGCTATCAATCGAAATATCAAGGGACGAAGTATTATACGCAGTTCATGCGGAACGCCGCTCCTGTTGAAAATCAGGTTGAGTATTCCTTTGAATTAAACGCGCATAACCGAACGCTACTCGACCAGATTCAGAACGCCAAGCGCCGGTCAGAAGCCCTGCGAAGATATCCCGGTTCCTTTGCCGAAACGCTGGTAGCTTTACAAAAAGAAAGAAAGCTCTCAAATAAACAGTTAGCAGACCGTTCGCTTGTAGGAGAAAAGACCATCCAGCGTTTGAGAAATGATGAAGAGTATCCAACATCTGTACAGACAGTTCTGGCGTTATGCGTAGGACTAAAGCTGCCACTGCCGGAGGCTGAAATGTTTCTTAGTAAAACGGACTTTAAATTAAATTCATTGAAGGGCGAAGGATACGTTTATCAATGCGTAATGGGAGCCTGTGCAGAGAATTCAATTTATGAAATAAATGAAATGCTTAAAGAAAACGGAATTACTCCTCTGGGGAGCGATCCCGATCTTCAATAAGAGGATGGATTGATGTAAAATGACGGATTCAGAATATGGTTTAATAGAATAAATGGAAGGCTTTAGGACGCGTTTCATAATTCTTGTTTACCAGTATAATTATGATTTCGCAATCAGAACGGCAATTTGCCAGTGTGAGCTTTGGATAGATAATATAGAGACATAGAAAGAAGAGGAACTTTATCAATTCATATCTGAAACGGAACTGAGTATGGTGGCAGAAGTGCTGGTTTCGTATGGAGAAAAAAGTAATGGAGGTGTGATGTAAATGCAATATGATTGGATAGATTTTTATACGGAGTTTGCAACGAAACTCCTGCCTTTCAAAGCTGACAGAAAGGCACTCATTCAGAAAATATATGCGGTGTATAGCATGGTCGGAATGAGCGTACCTAAGCTTGAAAGCGGCGATGAGGTTATTGACATCGATCCATTTACTATCTTTGGAACCTTCAATAAGGGAATCACAAATGCTAATAGAGTCGCTATCCTTGAAGGAATCGCATCAGTGTTTAGAATTTCTGCAACGGTGCCGAGCAATTTTGATGGAATTCCAGTTCTCAATAATCTGAAAGCGACATTCTATGGATTTAAGGATGATAGAAAAGCAGATGATATAGATAATCTGTGGAGTTTGTTTGAAACTGCTCTTGTGCTTGCCGATAATGACACAGCAGATAATCGACGGGAATTTTCTGAAGTTTATGATAAGGTACATGATCAGCTCTGCATTCGTTGGAATATTACGATGGGTCTGTATTGGATTCGTCCTTATACATTTATAAACCTGGATTCCAGAAATCGCTGGTTTATAGCTAATGTCCAGAATATGCCGGGTGAATTTGTTGTGGCTGCTGAGAAGAAGTTGAAGAAAGTTCCATATGCAGCAGATTATCTTGAAATAAAGGATTTGTGTAAGAAAGCTCTGGATGCAGGTGAATATGAATACAAGAACTTTCCTGATTTATCCTATACGGCCTGGGTGATCTCTGAGCAAGTCAATCAGGAAAAGGCTGCTGAAAAAGGTAAAAAGACTTCAAAAGCGGAATTCCTTAAGTGGTTTATGCCATTGCTACAGGCGTTACGCGATTTAGGAGGATCTGCGACACCGGTAGAAGCGAGAAAGAAAATTATAGAAAACGAGCATTTGTCGGATGAGATAGTAAGCGAAACCAGAGGGAAAACGAAGGTTAACAAATTTGAAAATGAAGTTGCTTTCGCCAGAAACTATCTCGTTGGAGCGGGATATATTGATAAAAGCGTAAGAGGTGTGTGGACACTTACTGAAGCAGGCAAATCAGTGGAATTAACAGCGGAGATGGCATCTGATATTTTCAAAAAAGGTGTCTCTGATGCAAAGAGTAAGAAAACGAATGATAGCGATGCTCTTGCAGATAGTGATGTCGATACAGTTCATTACTGGATTTATGCTCCAGGACAAAACGCTGATAAATGGGAAGAGTGTTATAAGAACGGTTATATGCTACTGGGCTGGGGTGAGATTGGAGATCTTGGAGTATTCAGCTCTAAGGATGAAATGAAACAGCAGATGAAGAAAGAATACGGTGATAGCAGTTCCTATAAGAACTCAGCTCATGCTACTTGGCAGTTTGTACATGATATTAAGATTGGCGACGTGGTATACGTAAAAAAAGGCAATAATGGAATTCTTGGCAAAGGAATTGTTGAGTCTGATTATGAATATGATGCAGATCGCACAGATGAATATTCCAATGTTAGAAAAGTAAATTGGACGAACAAAGGCGATTGGACAATTAATCATCAGTCTCCTCAGAAGACTCTGACCGATATTACGCCATATAGTGACTTCGTACAAGAAATTAAGGCTTTGTTTGAGGAAGACGATATTGCAGATGATGAGCAGGAAATTGCCTATCCGGAGTACACGGCAGAAAATTTCCTGGATGATGTGTACATGTCTGAAGATAATTATACCAGATTAGTTGGTTTGCTTAGAAATAAGAAAAATATTATCTTGCAGGGTGCACCAGGAGTAGGAAAAACATATGTTGCTAAGCGCTTGGCCTATTCTATGATGGGTGTAAAAGATGTAGAGCGTGTCATGATGGTACAGTTCCATCAGAGTTATTCCTATGAAGATTTTATTATGGGCTTTCGTCCATCTGCTACAGGATTTGAACTGAAGAAGGGGGCATTCTACAATTTCTGCAAGAAGGCCGAGGTAGATAGTGATAATGAGTATTTCTTTATCATAGATGAAATCAATCGTGGCAATCTGAGTAAGATCTTTGGCGAGCTGTTTATGCTGATTGAAAATGATAAGCGAGGAAATGCGCTACAGCTTCTGTATTCGGATGAAAAGTTTGCAGTGCCGAAGAATGTCTATATTATTGGCATGATGAATACTGCAGACAGAAGCCTGGCTATGCTGGATTATGCACTTCGTAGAAGGTTTGCTTTCTTTGATATCAAGCCGGGGTTTGAGACTCCGGGGTTCCGTGAGTATCGCATGGCATTAGATAATGAGAAGTTCAACAAACTGATCAGTTGCGTCGAGAGTTTGAATAGAGAGATTTCCGTCGATGAATCTCTGGGCGAAGGGTTCTGTATTGGTCACAGCTACTTCTGTAATTTACAGCCCGATACAATTGACGATAGTTGGCTTTATGGTGTTGTGGAATATGAGCTGATACCTTTATTGAAAGAATACTGGTTTGATGAACCTATGAAGGTGAAAGATTGGAGCGAAAATCTAAGGAGTACAATTAAGTGATACCGATTCAAAACATCTATTATATGCTGTCCTATGCATTTCAGGTATTGAATGAACAAGGTTATAAAAATATAGCCACAGAACAATTTAATAATACTGGCGAGCTGATGGCGGCTATCTTAGAAAAAGGTATCGCGATTCAGCTAAAGCGAGGACTTGGTAAAGAATATATTCCGCAGACGGAGGCGCTCTCTTCTCTGCGAGGAAAGATTGATATTGCAGAGTCCATCAAGACACAGTCAATGTTACGGAAACAGCTAATCTGTACATACGATGAGTTTTCGGTTAACAGCATCATGAATCGGATCATCAAATCTACAGTTGAACTTCTCCTTCGTTCGAATATATCGAAACAGCGCAAGAAAAATCTTAGAAAGTTAATGGTGTATTTCAGCGAGGTGGATTTTATTGATTTGTATACGGTAAATTGGAATGTTCAGTACAATCGAAATAACCAGACTTATCGTATGCTAATTTCGATATGCTACCTGGTAGTAAAGGGTCTATTGCAAACACAATCGAATGGGCATACCAAGTTGATGGACTTTCTAGACGAGCAGCGAATGTGTCGATTGTATGAGAAGTTTATCCTGGAATATTATAGGAGAGAGTTTAAAAATCAGATTACCGCAAATGCATCACAGATTCCTTGGCAGCTGGACAATGAAGAAAACTCTATGTTGCCTGTGATGCAAAGTGACATTATGCTCCAAAGTGGTGAGAAGGTTCTTATTATTGACGCAAAGTACTATGAGCACAGCACACAGGTGCAGTTTGACAAGCATACACTTCATTCAGGCAATCTTTATCAGATTTTTACTTATGTGAAAAACAAGGAATATGAACTGAGAGAGAAGGACCACACGGTTTCGGGAATGCTTTTGTATGCCAAGACTGATGAAGCGATATATCCGAATAATGTGTATCAGATGAGTGGAAACCAGATTACTGTCAGGACTCTGGATTTGAATTTACCGTTTGATGAAATAGCAGGACAGCTAAATACAATAGCAAAAACGCATTTCGATTTATAAAGGAGGCCTCCTATTTGAAAAAGAAAAAAGATGAAATAACCATCCGTTCCAGCGCAGCAGAATACCTGACCTATGTTGCCTCTGTTGGCGATCAGCAGGACAGCATTGAGATGCGCTATGAGGATGAAAATATATGGCTGACACAGAAGATGATGGCCACACTATATGATGTAGATGTTCGTACAATCAATGAGCATATTAAGAAGATTTATTCCGACTCAGAGCTTGAGGAAGACGCAACTATCCGGAATTTCCGGATAGTTCAAACCGAAGGTTCACGTCAGGTCACTCGTGATACGAAACATTATAATCTTCAAATGATTATTGCTGTTGGATTCAAGGTAAACAATGAGCGAGCAGTGCAATTTCGTAAGTGGGCCAATGGCATCGTGAAGGACTACACCATCAAAGGCTGGGTTATGGATGACGAACGTCTAAAAAATGGTGGATCAGTGCTTACAACAGAATATTTTGATCGCTTGCTTGAGCAGATTCGTGAGATCCGTTTGTCTGAGCGTAGATTCTATCAGAAGATAACGGACATCTATGCTACAGCTCTTGATTACGACCGCACAGCAAAAACGACAAAGCAGTTCTTTGCTAAGGTGCAGAACAAGATGCATTATGCAGTTCACGGACATACGGCAGCAGAGCTGATTTATGAGCGAGCAGACGCAGATAAGCCACATATGGGACTGACCACTTGGGCAGCCGCACCGGAAGGCAAGATCGTAAAAAGTGATGTGAGTGTTGCAAAAAATTATCTTTCTGAGCAGGAAATGCGTTCATTAGAGCGTATCGTTTCGGCATACCTGGATCTGGCAGAGGATCGTGCAGAGCGTCACATTCCGATGACAATGGAGGACTGGGCAAAGCGTCTGGATCTATTCCTGATGGCGGATGACAGAGAAGTTCTTCAGGACGCAGGTAAGATTACAGCAGAGATTGCCAAGGCTAAAGCCGAGACTGAATTTGAAAAGTATCGTGTTATTCAGGACAGATTGTTCATGTCTGACTTTGATAAGTACATGCTGGAACTGGAAGAGAATGCGAAGAAGTAATATGATCGGTTCTTTCTTTCAATGCTGGATTTTCAGGTATGATAAGGTTGAGTGCATGGAAACTAGCTATCAGTTAGGACGAAAAATAGCTGTTGACCTGTTTTTGTAGGAAGAACGGACAAGGTTGAGGCGATGGCGGTTCCTCGCAAGATTTGACTTTTATGTTGGAATCACTATAATAGTAGAAACGATTAAAAAAGTTGAACTTTTTCCGTAAACGGGTGAGGTTCAGGCTGCGATATGGATAGCAGAATGTATCAAGATATTTTTGATACCGAATTTGTAGATATGTTTCCGTAAACAAACGGAGATATTTTGGTGCAAACCATATTAGTCTGGATAGGTTCCAGATAACCGACATCAATCCGAACCTATCGAGCCATGTTGAGACAATAGTTGCACTACATCGGATCGATATGTAAAAATCCTTGATTTGCGCGAAGGCAACGAGGAGAGTTCCGAAGAAACAACTGGCTGTAAAGCCAGTGTTTATGCGGAATTCAACGACTGCCCACGAGTCGGGAAGTTTGTAAAACTTCTCGACTTCCGGCACTTTGAGAGGTTTTTCAGGTTCGACCAAAGTGACCGAAAAACATACAAAAAAGCAATTTCCGACGGAGTGAATGTTTCAGTCGTATTGGACTGCGGCTTCGGAAACACATCAAAGAGAAAGCAATATATTTGTCATTCAACTAAATAACAGAAGCGTGAAAGACCGTTCATTTTCAAGAAAAATTGAAAGTGAGCGGTCTTTCTTTGTATCTGAATGTCATCGTGTCAGATGGATTTCAGAATAGATGAATTCGATGTATTCGAGAAAGGCGATTTTATGGAGACGATACGGAATGTGGAGATAAATCAGTTGCATGATTTTAAGAATCATCCGTTTAAGGTAGAGGTAAATACGGAATTATGTGAGCTGATGAAAAGTATTGAGAAAGAAGGTGTGCTGGTGCCACTTCTTGTAAGGACTAATCCTTATGGGGATGGATATGAGGTAAGGATTGTAGAGGCATTCGGCGAGTATGATGCGGACAGAGTGACATTTAACCATGATATCAGAGCAAATGCGAAAGGTTACGAATATTACTGCTATATGATTCTAAAGCACCAGTAGGGAAGGAAGGCGATGTAAATGGCAGAAAAACTTGGAATAAGAATGTACGTTTTAATACGAATAGTGAGAGTGCAATGCAGGCGTGGAGCCTGCTTCACTCTGACGAGGTGGAGAATGGCTTTAAGTCGCAGAATGAATTTATCATCTGTGCCATTAATGATTATTATGAGAGATATGTACAAAAGAAGGCTGATCCTTATCTTGAAACGAGAGAAAAAGAAGATGCCTTTGTGGAGCGAATCATAAGTCAGATAACGGAAAAAAATATTGGCGAACCTGCCGACTCTAGCAGGAATGTATATGATGCAGCAACAGGCAATTCTTACGGCAGGTCTGTACAATGCAGGAATGCCGGTGATGAATTTTACAGTAGATGCAACGAATGCAAATATGACAGGGGCAGGAGCGCAGAATAATGGTGGCTGTAGCAGGGAAAATGGAGTGGAGCAAGGTCAGAATGCCGGCATATCTCAACAAGAAACTCTTGCCGATGACGAGCCGGAGGATAACGAGTTTCTTGATTTTTCTTTTGGAATGTAATTCCGATTAAATTCATAATGCAAATGGCAGTAGGACATGTTATGATATTTAAAATACGAGTGGAGAAAGGGATTACATGGACAAACTGGATATAGTAACAGATGAGTCAGGCAATAAGGTTGTTTTACTGCCTGAAATCATATTTTCCAATAAACAGAATATTAATTGGGATGATGTAGCGGATTACTTGGGAAAATATGTAGGAGAATTGATTGAAATAGCAGAGACAAGAGACATTATTTATATTGGAAACAAATTTCCGGATGAATATGGCGGTTCTAGTTATACAAGAAAAACAAAGGGCGCAAGAACTGTTTATTCTGCGTGTCTGGTCGTAAACCATGCGGCTAATGGAAAAATGTATCTGTATGATGTAGTGGATATAAAAAAAGAAGCGAGTAACCCACTCAAGACTATCAAGTAGTCAAGTGGTACAAAACCGCTTCTGAAAGTATACTATCATTGAGATGTGGAAAAGTCAACAGTTTGTTTAGAAGTTGGCTGATCTTTTTTGGATTCTTTTTTCTGATATGCATTATTGGAGTGATGTGATTGCGAAAGGTTGCAAGATAAATGTATTTTAATACCATTATCAGTAATAAGGTTTCGTTAGATGTAAAAAATGGGTGAAATGTAGAGCGAGAGTCCCGTTTGTAACGCAAGAGTCCCTCTTTGTAAATGAAAATCGGGAGTATCCCAAAGTTTGTGTAAACCTCCAAACTGATGTAAGATAAAATTACTCAGTTTGGAGGTTATTTTTATGGCAAGAAGAAAAGACAGCCCACAAAAAGCAGCAATGCGAGAAATGATGCGTGACATGATGTCTGTTCTTCTGGAAGGTGCTTTGGATGAGGAATTGGATGAGGAATTAGGTTATTCCAAGTATGACTATCGAAACAAAGAAACAGCTAACAGTCGGAATGGGCATTCTAGCAAAACTATGCACACAAGCTATGGAGATATGGATGTAGCTATTCCAAGAGATCGTAACGGTGAGTATGAGCCTCAGCTAATCAAAAAATATCAGAATACTGTGACTCAGGACATGGAAGAAAAAATCCTTTCCATGTATGCAAAGGGAATGACTACCGGAGATATCGAATCTCACATGCGGGAACTGTATGATATTTGGTATGTATGTTGGAGAAAACGAAAGCGCCAAGTTCTGGCTCTCCATCATGAATGGACTAAAGAACCGCGGAGTTGAGGATATCCTGATTGCATGTGTGGATGGACTAAATGGATTTCCACAAGCAATTGAAGCTGTTTATCCAAAAACAGAAATCCAGCAGTGTATCATTCATCAGATCCGTAATTCAACGAAGTTTGTTTCCTACAAAGATATCAAAAAACTGATGGCTGATCTGAAGCTTGTATATGCAGCTCCAACGGAAGAAACGGCATTAATACCACCAATGCGACCTTCGTATTAAAGGGTATGGATGAAAGAAGCATACCGGATGCGAGAGACAGATATATGAATCTTCATAATAAGGCAGTGTAAATAAAGTAGAGTAAAACAACAAGGAGGAGCTTTTAAATGAGCGATAATCACGACTTGTTGAATGATAATGATATGTGTTCTTTTTCGGGTTACGAGGTAGACGATGTGTGTTCCAACAACGATATCGACGCATGTGGAGACGGTATGTTTGTTGGAGTTTTTACAAGGTGTAAATTGGAACAGCGAACATGATAAAAAAATAGAAAAGTAGATATAAAGGTAACGTGTATAGAAAATGGTGTGACACAAGTGCGACTGGTGGAGAAAATCCTATTATGAGTATGTTGAGAGTGTATAAGATAGTTTCACGGTTGAAATAGATGTGATTATGGATATGTCAGTGAAGTTAATATGCTGACACTTCCCAAAAATAACGGAAGCAGGCAGAAGATTGCGGAAGAACTGGAAATCAGCCCTACAACACTGTGGACAAAAATGAAAAAAGGCATTGCAGAGTGAGCATTGCAAAGTGTCTCTGCTGCATGCCTGTAAGGAGAAAAAGATGGATGTAATGGTTTTGATCGATTCGTTTAAGGGGAGCATGACTTCCATGGAAGCGGGGAATGCGGCGCGCGACGGAGTGCTGCGCGTCTACCCGCATGCCAATGTGACGGTCCGCCCTCTGGCAGACGGAGGAGAGGGCACAACAGATGCCCTGATAGAGGGGCTGGGCGGAAGGAAAGTGGAACTGTCTGTGACGGGACCGATGGGAAGCCGGGTAAAAGCTTACTACGGAATCCTTGCGGATGAAAAGACGGCGGTTATGGAGATGGCGCAGGCCGCGGGTATTACACTTGTGGAGGAGGCGCAGAGAAATCCGGGAAAAGCCACCACCTATGGAGTGGGCGAGATGATACGGGATGCCGTTTCGCGCGGATGCCGCAAATTCATCATTGGAATCGGCGGAAGTGCAACAAATGACGGCGGAATCGGAATGCTTAGAGCGCTCGGTGTGAAGTTTCTGACCAAGGATGGAAAGGAAGCCGGAGAGGGAGCGGATGCGCTTGGAAAAATACATTTCGTTTCTCTGGAACATCTGATGCCGGAACTGAAAGAATGTGATTTTCAGATTGCATGTGATGTCACGAATCCGCTCTGCGGAGAAAAAGGGGCGACCTGTATTTATGGAAAGCAGAAGGGTATACGGGAAGAGGAAATGCCGCGTATCGACGCGGATATGAAGCATTACGCCGCGATCACTGCCGAGCGAATCGGCGTTGACTATGCAGACCGGGAGGGAGCGGGGGCAGCCGGTGGCATGGGATATGCCTTTATCAGTTATCTTGGGGCGAGACTGGTTCCGGGAATCGAACTGATATTAGACGTAATTCATTTTGAGGAGGAGGCAAAGAAAGCGCAGATTGTGCTCACCGGAGAGGGACGGCTGGATCTTCAGACAGCAATGGGAAAAGCGCCCGTGGGGGTTGCGAGGGCGGCCAAGAAGTACGGCTGTAAAGTGATTGCGTTCGCCGGTTCGGTCACAAAAGAAGCGGCGGCGTGCAATGACAACGGCATCGACGCATTTTTCCCGATCGTGCGCGGGGTGTGCACGTTAGAGGAGGCCATGCAGCGGGAAAAAGCCATGGAGAATCTTACTGATTCCGTGGAACAGGTATTTCGTCTGCTATAATATCAACTACTCTACAGGATGATTTAGAAGAACGATTATCTCAAAAATCTGGAATGAAAGAGCAGGTGATACGGGAAATAGATCTGGATAAACGGTTCAAAAAGAAATGTTGGGGGCAATCAGGCCCTCACCCCTTGCAGTGCTCCCTGCGGTATGCCGTCGGTGACATGCCGGTCTCCTTCTGAAAACTGGAGAAAAAGAAACTGCGGCTGCCAAAAGACAGTTCATCGCTGATGTCCTGAATACTCATACACGTACCCGATAGAAGAAGCTTTGCTTCTTCTATTTTTTTGCGGCGGATATAGGCATTTACGCTTAGACCTGTCACTTCCTTGAACTTGTGGGAAAAATAATATTCCGTGTAGCCGAGCCGTTCGGAGAGCAGAGAGATTGAGAGCGGTTCGCGGATGTGCAGACTGATGTAGTCGCAGATGTTCTGAATCTGCCTGGAATGTGCATTTGTCTCTTTTGCGACACGGACACGGCGCACATAGTCGTCCAGAAATTCACGGCTCAGGTTTGTAACGTCGGCAGTGGTTTTGCACTCCTCGATGCGCCCGGCATAGTAATCGTTTAAGGTGTATGCGATGGAGGGATTCAGACCGCCATCGATCGCAGCGCGGCTGCACAGGGTTAGGAGCACCAGCAGATTATTTTTGCTCATGCGGAGTGAATCGCCGATCTCGGCCTTGACGCCGGAGCTTAAGGTCATGGATTTTGCAAGAGCCTTTTTGTATTCCGGATTTCCCTCGCGGATCATGGAGAGAAATGTCTGCTCCGCCATCCAGATGCCCGGATGCTCCCCGGAGAGAAGCGGCGAGTCATCCGGAACGCCTGTCGTGCTGTGAGAGGTAAAAGAGATCAGATCCGCGGTGATCCGCTCGCCGGTAATGGCGCAGTGGAACATGATGGCGTAGGAGAGCAGCACGGAAGACGGAATGATCGGCACACTCTCGATCTGCTTTACAATTTTGGAACGCAGCTTGACGGTCAGCTGGTAGGAATCCAGCTTTTTCCGCAGAACCAGATGCGAGTTGCTTCCGGTAAAAGCAGGACCGATGATGTGGATCTGCTGCAGCGCAAAGCCCTGATACTCAAAACCGGCGATCCAGAGAAGCCCGAACTCGGTGTCCAAGATCAGCGGCATGCGGTTCCCGGATTCGATATGCGCGAGCACGAGAGAGGAGAAACCCAGCATGAAGATAATGTCCGGCAGCATGAGTTCTGCCGGACAGTCTGTCTCGATCAGTTCAAACTCCGGGCTGTAGTGCCAGAGATGAAGCGGGTATTCACATCGAACCATTTCCTGAAAAAAAGAGAGACGTTCTTTGATGTCCATGCGGGTATTCCTTTCTGTGCAAAGCAATGTTTTTTACTGATTCCAGTGTCCGAGAAATTGCAGACTTTCTTTTGGATACCGCGTCTGTGTGCTGCGGTCGACTGCAATCAGACCGAAGGTCATCGAGTAGCCTTTCTGCCATTCAAAATTATCCAGAAGGCTCCAGTGAAAATAACTTTTTACCGGGAGACCATCGCGGATGCAGGCAGCGACGCCGTTTAGGGCAGCGTCGATAAAAGCGACGCGTCTGGTGTCATCGGAAGTCGCAATTCCATTTTCGGTGACATACAGATCGCCGTGAAAATCTTCTGCCACCCTGCGCAGAACATGCTCTAAAGCTTCCGGGTAAAACTCATAATTCATCTGGGTCAGTTGGGCGCCCTCCGGATTCGGGAGCTGACCGTCCGGACCGATCAGTGAGCGGGTATAATTCTGCACGCCTAAGAAATCATCCTCCTTGATATAAGGGAGATAGTGTAAAAATTCTTCGTCCCACTCAGAGGCTGCACGTGTCTCGCCGCCAGCCTGCGGCTGAATGTCGTGCAGGCTTAAGGTCAGACCGACCTGAATGTCCGGGTAGAGCGCTTTGATTTCTTTTCTCGCGAGCGCATGCGCTTTCATGATGAGAAGATCGCCCTCTCTGGTGCGCATGGAAGTAAAGTTTTCTACTTTTTCCACACCAAAGACTTCCATATTTTCAATAGCGGTGGCTTTCTGACCCTCCAGCATTTTCTGGAGATTGATGCCGACCTGCACCGTTCCGTCTGCACTGTCGCCGCCCTTTGACGTTGTCTGTGCCGTCTGCATCTGTGCCATCATCTGCCGTTTGTAACGTTCGGCGATTGCGGCAACCTGAATGCCCATATTTGCCTCGTTGATAGTGCATACATAGTGCAGTCCGCTGCCGAGCTCTTTCATAATATAATGGACGTAGCGGGCAAAGTCGGCAGGCGTTGTCTCTGCTTCCCATCCGCCCTTGGTCATCAGCCATTTCGGGCTGGAAAAATGATGCAGGGTAACGAAAGGCTCTACACCATATTTTTTGCAGCAGGCGATGACGTCGCGGTAATGTGCGACGGCTGCTGCATCAAACACGCCCTCCTCCGGCTCGATGCGCGCCCATTCGATCGAAAAACGATAGGCGTTTAAGCCGGCATCGGACAGAAGCTTGATATCTTCCTCATAGCGGTGGTAGTGATCGACCGCGTCTAAAGACGGCTCCAGAAAGCTGGTGTGCTTCATATGCTCCATCGCCCATAAGTCGCTGTGGATATTGTTCCCTTCTACCTGATGGGCGGCTGTGGCAGCCCCGATCAAAAAATGTTCCGGTAATCTCATAAAATCCTCCATTCTGCAGTGAAAAAATACAGCGTCAGCCGTATTTCTCCTGCGCATCTCTTGTAATCTGATGTTACTATATAAGATTTTATAAAACAGGGAGTTCACAAAATCGTGAAAATGTTAGAAAAATAGCAATACTTAATTTTATAACATGAATTTTATTACATTATCACGAATTTGTAAACACAGAAAAGAAAAAGACCGGCTAGAATAAAGCCATAGAAAAACACAGGCCGCAGATATAGCAGACATACGGGAGCGGCAAAATACGGAAAAGGCTGGAGGGTACAAAAATGTTTGGAAAGAAAAAAGAACAGCCGGTGGAGACAAACGGCATTGTCTACCGCCGCGCGAAGACATGGAGGGTAGCGCTTGCGGGATGCAGTTCCGGAATCGGAATGTGTTTTTATGTGCTGCTTGGACTGGCAAGCTATGTGGCAAACGAAGGGTATGGCATTGCAACAGCGGTGGTAGGCATTATCCTGACTGCAACAAGAATCTTGGACGGTGTCACAGATCCGATCATTGCGATCATCATCGATAAGATGAACACGCGGTTTGGAAAGATCAGGATTCTGATGGTGGCAGGATGGCTGATCGAGTCACTGGCAGTCCTGATCATGTACTGCTGGGCGAGTGGAAAGGGACATGGAATCGTGCTGTTTGTGCTGCTCTACTGCCTGTATGTGATCGGCTATACGATGTGCAACGTCACAGCGCAGATCGTTCCGGCGATGCTTACGAACGACCCGAAGCAACGCCCGATGGTAGGCGTCTGGAGTACAGCTTATAACTATCTGGTGCCGATGATTCTTAACATCGTGATTACGGTGATGCTGCTTCCCAAATACGGGAATGTCTATTCGGTAGAGATGCTTGCAGCATCCTGCATCGTCTGCGTGGCAGTATCGGGTGTGGGATTACTTCTCTGCTGTATCGCGGTATCGGATATCGATAAACCGGAAAATTTTGTGGGCGTGACGAGCAAGAAGAAGGCTGAGCCGGTAAAAGTAAAAGATATGTGGGAGCTGGTCAAATCCAACCGTGCGCTGCAGACGTTCATCGTTGCGGCGAGTTCGGATAAGATTGCGAGCCAGACGGCAAGCCAGGCGGTTGTAACGACGATGCTGTTCGGAATTATTATCGGCAATATGCAGCTTGGGACAATCTTAAGTGTAATCGGTATGCTTCCTTCGATCATCTTCGCGTTTATCGGGGCGAAATACGCAGGAAAGCACGGAAATAAAGAGGCGATGGTGACGTGGACGTATGTGTGCATCACCGTGGCGGCGGTGCTTGTGGTATTGTTTATTTTCATTGATCCGACCCTGATTGCGACGGCGCTTCCAATGATGATTGTATATGTATTACTAACCCTGGTGTTAAATGGTGCAAAAATGTGCGTGACGATGTCAAGCAATGCGATGATGGCGGACATCATTGATTACGAGTTAGACCGCAGCGGTAAATTCATTCCGGCAGCAGTGACAGGTACATACAGCTTTATTGACAAGTTAGTGTCCTCATTCTCTGCGGCGATTGCAACCGGACTGGTGGCGCTGATCGGCTACAGGCACACGATGCCGCAGCCGTCCGACCCGTCCACACCGGCAATCTTCTGGATGACGATGAGCATGTATTTCGGACTTCCGCTGATCGGCTGGGTATGTACGCTCTGCGCAATGCGCGAGACACCGCTCTCCAAAGAGAAGATGGAGGAAGTACAGAAGAGTATTCAGGAGAAAAAACAGGCAGAAGTGGAAAAAGTGATTGAGGAAATGAAGTAGAGAGAAGAAAAGAGAGGGAGAACGAAACAGATGAGAAATACAATATTGCTGGAGAAAGGCTGGACATTTTATAAAAATCCGCAGAGTGAAACAGGGGAGGCGGTAACGCTCCCGCATACCTGGAACGCGGTTGACGGACAGGACGGCGGAAACGATTATTATCGCGGAACCTGCAAATATGTGCGTCATTTCGCAAAACCGGAACTGGAAAAGGGAGGAAGAGCGTATCTGGAATTTGACGGCGCAGCGATGATGGCGGATGTTGTGGTCAACGGAACGAAGCTGTTCCACCACGAGGGCGGATTTTCTACATTCCGGGTAGATGTGACGGAGCAGTTGACAGAGGACAATCTGTTAGAAGTATATGTGGATAACTCTGACAACACAAAGGTGTATCCGCAGAAAGCTGATTTTACTTTTTACGGCGGGCTGTACCGCATGGTAAAGCTGGTGACGGTGCCTAAAGTGCATTTTGTGATGGACTATGCAGGCGGAAACGGCATGAAAGTGACGCCGGAGGTGACGATTCTGGACGCTGCAAAGAAACAGGCGGACGCAGATGTGACGGTGGAACTGTGGATGACGGGGGAAGCACCGGACGTGACGGTTGCCGTGGCGGGAGAGACACAGACGGTTTCCGTGGAAAGCGGTTATGCAAGAGCCGTGTTTGCACTTAAAAATGTGCATCTCTGGGACGGTGTGGATGACCCGTATCTGTATACGGCAAAAGCAGAACTTCCGGGCGGCGATGTCGTGGAGCGGACGTTTGGCTGCCGCAGCTTCAAAGTGGATCCCAAGGAGGGCTTTTTCTTAAACGGACGATCCTATCCGCTGCGCGGCGTGAGCCGTCACCAGGACCGCGCGGGCGCGGGCAATGCGCTGACATACGAAATGCACCGGGAGGATATGGCGATAGTAAGAGAACTTGGCGCCAACACAATCCGCCTGGCACATTATCAGCACGCACAGGAATTTTACAATCTATGCGATGAAAACGGAATCATCGTGTGGGCGGAAATCCCGTATATCACGATGCACATGACGGACGGCACCGAAAATACGTTAAGCCAGATGAAAGAACTGATCGTGCAGAACTATCATCATCCGTCGATTGTCTGCTGGGGACTATCCAACGAGATCACGGCTGCGAGCGCGGTGAACGAAGAACTGCTGGAGAATCACCGCAGATTAAATGATCTGTGTCATGAACTGGATAAGACGCGTCCGACGGTTATGGCGGATGTCTTTATGTTAGAGACGGACAGTCCGATGTTAGAGATACCGGATATGAACAGCTACAATCTCTACTTTGGCTGGTACATCGGGGAACTGGAACAGAACGACAGCTTTTTTGACGAATATCACAGCACTTATCCCGACCGGGTGATCGGACTCTCCGAGTACGGTGCGGACGCGAATCCGGCATACCACAGCGCGAATCCGGAGCGGGGCGATTACACGGAGGAATATCAGTGTGTTTACCACGAGCATATGGCAAAAATGATTGAGGAGCGCCCGTATCTGTGGGCAACGCACGTGTGGAATCTGTTTGATTTCGCTGCGGACGGGCGCGACGAGGGTGGCAAGCACGGCGAGAACCAGAAAGGGCTTGTGACGATGGACCGCAGGATCAAAAAGGATGCGTTCTATGTATACAAGGCATACTGGAGCAAAGCCCCATTTGTGCATCTCTGCGGCAGCAGATACACAGACCGTGCGGAGGATGTGACGGAGATCAAAGTGTACTCTAACCAGAAGAAGGTCACGCTTTTTGTGGACGGAGCAGAGCAGGAGACCAAGGAAGGTGCACGCATCTTCAGATTCCGGGTGCCGATTACGGGAACGCACACGATCCGGGCAGTGTCCGGGGACTGCACCGATGAGATTACAGTGAGAAAAGTGGATACACCGAACCCGGCATACATTTTCAACAAGCAGGGCGACGTGGTCAACTGGTTTGATAAAGAAGATTTTAAAGCCGACCACTATTCGATTTCCGATACGCTGGGAGAACTGGCGAAAAATGAGATGGCAAATGCCATTGTGCAGCGCCTGATGGCACAGGCTTCCGCAAGCCGCGGCGATGTGGCAGAGAGCGTGAAGGACAATCCGGCGTTGCAGCGGATGATGCAGCGCATGACACTGGCAAGTCTCTTAAAGCAGGCGGGAGACGCCGTGAGCGAGGAGCAGATGAAATCGTTAAACGACGCATTGCAGAAAATTCCAAAGAACTAGGGAACACGAAGTAAGGAGCGCAGAGGAATGAAAAAGGCAGTACAGCAGATCATGCTTGGAACAGTAACGAAAAATGAAAAGCAGACGGCAGAGACGCTGCGGCGGATCAGGGCGGCAGGCTACGACGGAATCGAACTGAACGGTTTTATGGTGAAGCCGACCTCTTTTCTGGTGCGGATGCTCACGAAGGCGGCAGGAATGCCGGTCGGAAAAGGCGGCAGCTATGACTGGAATGCCCTTGTAAAAGAAGCGGGACTTTGTGTGACGAGCATCCATGAAGATCTTGGAACGATCAGACGGGAGCCGGAGACGGTTGTGAAAGAGGCAGAAGCCTTCGGCACAAAATACGTTGTCATCACGGGAATGTACCGCTTTGATTACGCGGATAAAGCCGCGGTGCAGGGGCTGTGCCGGGATCTGAATGTCTCCGGAAAAATTTTGAAGGAGGCGGGCATTGCGCTTTTGTACCACAATCATAACTGTGAGTTTCTGCACGTTGAGCCGCAGAAAACGGCGTATGATCTGCTCCTTTCGGAGACAGATCCGGAATATGTCAACTTTGAACTGGACTCGTACTGGCCGACGGAGGCGGGCGTGGACGCGCTCGCCCTGATGAAAAAACTGGACACGAGAATGAAGCTTTATCATATCAATGACCGCGGTACGCGCCTTTTAAAGCCTGCCATGACACCGATCTTAAAATCGGACAGCATGGAGCTTGGCTGCGGCAATATGAATCTGGATGCACTCATTGTGCAGGCAAAGAACGTGAATGTGGATGCCGTGATCTTAGAAAGCCATAAAAACTGGGTGGACAACTCCCCGCTCCGGTCGCTGGAGGTAAGCGCACAGTTTTTAAATGCACGGATCTGACAGAGCAGGAGATGGTAGAACAAGGATGGAAATGCAGATGAAAGAACTGGGAAAACAGTGGATCACTTCAGAAAAAGAATACCGGGAAGGCGAGGTTTTTGTATACCGGCAGAAATTTACGGCTTCGCAGGTGAAAAAAGCCGTGTTTTACGGCACAGCCCTCGGCGTGTACGAAGCAGAATTAAACGGCGTTAAGATCGGGAGGCAGATGTTTGCGCCGGGATTTTCCTACTATCCGAGACGTGTGCTCTATCAGACACACGAGGTTACGGAGCTGTTGCGGGAGGGGGAAAATACGCTGACAGTCTATCTCGGACAGGGATGGTACTGCGGGCGTTTTCTCTGCGAAAATCAGACGCAGATTTACGGAGAACAGCCGGCGGTCGCATGGATTCTGGAACTGGAGGATGCGGCGGGAAGCAGGAGACTCGTCTCCGACGAGACGGTGGAGGAACTGGAATCCCCGTATGAATATGCTGGAGAGTACGATGGTGAGATTTATTTTGCAGACGGAAGAGAGAAAGTGACCGGTCATGCGGCTGCCTACACGAGGGAGACGCCGTTTGCACTGGAGCTGACGCTTACGGAGGTGCGTCTGCAGGATGAGATGCCGGTGAGAGAGGCAACGGTGCAGGGAGACGTGACGATCCTTGATTTCGGGCAAAACTTTGCCGGAATTGTAGAAATAGATCCTTCTTTTTTGACAAATGAGACAATTACGATCCGGCACGGGGAGATCCTAAATGCCGACGGCAGCCTGTACACTGCAAATCTGCGCAAGGCAAAGGCGACGATCGTCTACCATGCAGGCGCGGAGAAGAAAAAATACCGCCCGCGCTTTACCTATATGGGATTCCGTTACATGGAGCTTTCCGGTGCAGCATATCAGCCGGGGATGATCAAGGCATACGCGCTGCACACAGAGATGGAGCGTACCGGATATTTTTCCTGCGAGAATCCGCTGGTGCAGAAACTCTATGAGAACCAGGTCTGGGGACAGAAATCCAACTATGTGGAAGTGCCGACCGACTGCCCGCAGCGGGATGAGCGCATGGGCTATACCGGGGACGGGCAGGTATTTGCACTGACCGGGGCTTATAATTTTAATACAGATGTGTTCTGGAAAAATTTCCTGCGGGATCTGGAACTGGGGCAGCTTGACAACACCGAGGGATATGTGTGTGCCACGGTGCCGCAGACGGGACCTGCCGGGATCGGATTTATCAGCATGCTGGGCTGGGGCAATGCGGTCACGATTCTGCCGGAGATGATGTACCGCCAGTTTGGCGACGAGGAGGCACTGCCGCACCAGTATGAGAGCATGAAGCTTTTTGTGGAGGCGGAGATCCGCAGGATGGGGAAGAAAAATCTCTGGATCGGTCCGTCCTTAGGCGACTGGCTTGCGATGGGAAAAGGAATCGCATGGCAGGCGATGCACAACAATCCGGTGTCAAACGCGTTTATCGTGCACGACTTAAAGGTCATCAGCGAGACGGCAGAACGGCTTGGAAGGAGAGAGGATGCGGCGCGGTACCGCAGACAGCTTGCCGCGACGACGGACGCTTATATCAAAAAATTTGTGAGCAAAAAGGGAATCGTGGCGAAGGACTATCAGTCCGCTTACATCATGGCATTAAAATTTGTGCTGCCGGAGGGCGAACTGCGGGAACGGGTCAAGAAAAACTTTGTTGCCAACATCCGCAAAAACGGGCTGCAGACGGGATTTTTTGCGACGGAGCATCTGCTGCCGCTTCTGGTGGAGGCGGGAGAGCAGAAGCTTGCCTATGATGTATTATTGCAGGAGAACTGCCCGGGGTGGATGTACCAGGTGAAATGCGGCGCGACGACAACCTGGGAGCGCTGGGATGCCTTAAAGCCGGACGGAACCGTCAATGAGGAGAAAATGGCGGGCTCCGGTGAAAATATGGTATCCTTTAACCATTACGCATTCGGCAGTGTCGGGGAGTTTTATTATCAATATATCCTGGGAATCAGACCGGAAAAACCGGGCTTTGCAAAGCTGCATTTTGCACCGTATCCGGACGAGCGCCTGGGAGGCGTATCCGGAAGTTATCTTTCCGTGGCAGGGAAGATTGAGAGCGCATGGCGGTACGGGACGGACGGCTGCCATATCCGGCTTGCAACGCCGGTGGAGGCGGTAGTGCTCCTTCCGGATGGAAGAAGTGAGAATGTGCCTGCCGGAACGTACGAGTGGACGGTGAAAAGACCGAATCTGTAAAAGTGCAGGATATGTAAAAAAATCCGGAATCTGCCTGAAAAAGGGCAAGAAAGGAAATTGACGGCGGCAAGACATAGATGATAAAATCTCATGAGATATACATGTAAAGGATGAAAATTATGTTTGCAAAAATCAATTTCCATGATGAATTTTACCAGAAATTAAAGCTTCTGGTGCTGCCGATCACGATGCAGCAGTTTATGCTGGCGTTAGTCAGCGCCACGGATGCCATTATGCTCGGGGCGGTCAGCCAGACCTCCCTGTCGGCAGTGTCTCTGGCAGGGCAGATCCAGTTTGTCTTAAATCTGTTTATCAGCGGTATCTCTGCCGGTTCGGGAATCATGGCAGCGCAGTATTGGGGAAAAAAGGACGCGGCTTCCATCGAGGAGGTCATGCCGATTGCACTGCGCACCAATCTCATATTCAGCGGTGTGTTTACCGTGTTTGCGGCGGTGGCGCCCGAGGTGCTCATGCGCATTTTTACGTCCGATCCTGCGTTAATTGAGAGCGGAGCGGTCTATCTGCAAGCGGTATCCCTGTCGTATCTGCTGTGCGGTATTTCACAGATTTACCTGATCCTGTTGAAAAATACCGGCTATGCCACGGTCAGTTCACGGATCAGCTGTACAGCGGTCGTCGTGAATATTATCTGCAATGCGATCTTGATCTACGGGCTGTTGGGGCTTCCTGCGTTAGGAATACAGGGAGCGGCTTACGCGACGGTTATCGCCCGTCTGGTGGAGCTCGTCTGGAGTTATCTGGAGACGAAGCAGTCCGGGCGTGTGCAGATCATCTGGAAGAAAATGTTCCATGCGGCGGATGCCGTTCTGACAAAAGATTTCTGGCGTTATACCATGCCGGTGCTCGGCGCGGCGCTCGTCTGGGGAATCGCCTACGTGTCCTACTCTGTGATTATGGGACACATGGGAAGCGACGCGGTGGCGGCAAATTCCATCACCACGATCGCCAAGAATATGTTATCGTGCCTGATCCGCGGCGTCAGCGGCGGTGCGGGCGTGCTGATCGGAAATCTGCTCGGTGCCGGAGAACTGGACAAGGCAAAAGTGTACGGCGGCAGACTGACGCGCATGGCGATTGTGGTCGGCATGACCACCGGCGGTCTTCTGATGCTGATCTCGCCTTTGATCGTGCGTTTTGCGCCGCTCAGTGATACGGCGGCGGAGTATCTGCAGTATATGCTGATCTTCTGCGGCTGCAATATCATGGCGCAGTCGGTCAATACGACAGTGCTGGACGGCATCTTCTGTGCCGGAGGGGATTCCAAGTTCGATATGAAGGGGAATCTCGGGGCGATGTGGTGCTTTTCCGTGCCGTTCGGCTTCTTTGCGGCATTTGTGCTGAAATGGCCGGTCATGGTGGTGTACTGTATCGTGAACCTCGACGAGATTGTGAAGATTCCTGCCGTGTACTTACATTATAAAAAATACATCTGGGTGCGGAATATTACGGTACAGGAAGACGCTTGACAAGGTGCTTTTAGCCCTCCGGGCAGGATGCACACTTGCGCGAAGGAGAGACATGCCGCAGGCGACCGCGCTTGGTGCGAAAATGTGTCGTGGCACATTTTTTATTCCAGAAAACGTTTGTGAGAAAGTCTGGAGAAGGCTGGCGCGGGTCTACAGAGGAAAAATAGCTGCGTGAGACCCGAAAACCGCTTGATAAGAGAGAAAAAGAGGGATAAATCCATGGCTTTTGGGCACAGGAAGCAAAAAATACGCCGTGAGACCCGGAAATTGTAAAATTTCGGGTCTCACGGCGTATTTTGTAGGCTGTAGACCCGGGAACGTTCCAGCAGGTAGAAAAAATGATCAAAATATTCCAGAAAACGGGTCTCACGGCGTATTTTGTAGGCTGTAGACCCGAAGCTTCAGAATACAGAGCAGCCGAAACAAATACAACCACGGTACAGAAAGCTGCATGAATCCGCTGGGAGATTATGAAATGCAGAAAGACATTATATATATTGTATGACTGTATGCAGATTTGACGAGCACCGTGAATCTCCGGGCGGGTTGCGTGGAAAGAATTTCTTGCAAAAGCGCGGGTACTGTAATACCATAAATACATGACGGATAGTAGAAGGAGCAGCTTGTATGGGTGAAGATATAACGGCCGGAGAGATCGGGATTTATTAAACCGGATCGAAGTGACGCTGAAAGATGACAGCAGGGCGGAAGGCATTCTGCAGAACATTGCAGCGGAGACGATCACGGTAGAGGGCAGGGAGATCATGCTTTCGGATGTGGCGGATATCCGGCTGGTCGGGGAACTGACAGATTATGATGTGATGCGTGATACCGGAATGATCGGGAATTTTACATTTGCGCCGGAAGGCTGTCGTGATGCCATGGAACTGGAACTCATGCGGTATGGAGATTTTGCGTGTACCGTGTCCTGTCATCTGAAGCTTGCAGCCGGAAAGATCTGCGCGGATGACATCCGGCTGGTATCGCACACACACAAGGTATGCGTGGAAAAATTAAGCCAGACGGAAGCAATTTACCGTTTTTTTGATGGAACATTTTATTTTTCCCGAATGCACTTCGGACGAACGGCTTTATCGGGAACTGCTACGTCTCACAGAATTATGCGAAGATGGAGAACGCCGGACTGCCGCGCGGAAATATCATGTTTTCGCAGGATCAGATTGACTTTGGATTCAAACCGGGCAATATCTACGTGGTTTCCTACACCTGCGCCAAAGAACCTGGTGAGATGGTGCAGGAAGCGGTCAGTGTGACGCTGGAGAAGATGCACCCCTATGTGGATTATGCGAAAGTGTGGATTGACGGGAACGGCGAGGTAAATACCGCAGAAGAGACGGTGCTGCAGACCGGCGATATCGCGCAGGTGCGGTATTCTGGACCCATTACGGCTTACCGCACGGATAACGGTACCGGTTATATTTCCGGGGAATACTGGTTCCATGTCAACAATCTTACAGATGCGGGGGAGGCGTCGCAGCTGGTTCTGGGGCGCAGGGTTTCATTTACGCTTGAGCAGACCTTAAAGGGCAAGCTTTGCGCGGCGAAGGATGTCGCACTAGTTTCAGAGAAGACTGTCATTGCAGAGGAGAAGCAGGAAGAAGCCAAACCGGAGAGACTGCGCGGTTATATCGTAAAATACATGATCAAGCAGCCGGTCAGTGCAGGGTTCGGTTTTATTGTGCCGGAGGAAGAACTGGAAGCCCATCTGGAGGATAAGGAGGGAACCGTCTATTTCAGGCAGACAGACATTGACTGTGAGACGATGCCGAAGCTGAATACCAAAAGTTATTATTACGAGGTTATATATACCCCGTATACCCTGCATGGCAAGACATGCGCGAAGGATGTGAAGATCGGTGCCGGACATCCGTATCCGGAGAAAAAGTCGACCGCTCCGGTGGCGGTGACCGCAGTAACAAAAAAGATTGTTTCAAAGACACTGCCGCTTGCGGAATATCTGGAAGCGGAGGAGACGCGCTATGCTGGGGCTTCTCCGAAGCTTGGAATTATCTCCTTCTACAACGGGCATTATGCACTGATCAGTGACTGCTATATCAATAAAAAGCTTGTGACAGATCAGGAGTATGCACCGGACGGCGCGATTGCGATCTTCAATCCGGAGCTTGCACAGATCGAAACAGAAGAGGCGATAAAGACGGCAAAGCACTGCTATCTGGTAAAATATGTGCCGGGCGGCACAATGGTAAATGAAAAAACCGGCATGGAGCATCCGTCTGTTGATTATAATTATCCGGTTCTGGTGTTGGCGTCCTTTGCGAAGAACCAGTATATCTGTCTTAAAATTGAGACGGATGCATTGCAGGTGCGGAAAGTGGAGCAGGTAATGTCCACGCTTGGCACCGCCGTACCGGAACAGGTGGATTTTGATATTCTGGAGCTTTGCAGCGGGGAGAGCGTGATCTTCGAGATGACGGATTCCACAGCGGCTTACCACGTCATCGACAGCGTGGGAGATGATTTTTACCGTATAAATGCGCAGAAATTCAATGCGGAGTTGGGATAAGGAGTGTGGAAAAATGAACTATAAGCGGATTACAGATCTTCCAGGTGTGCGGATTGCACGCGAGGCGATGGTGGTTGGAGACGTGACGATCGGGGAGGACAGCTGTGTGCTGTTTTACTCCACCGTGCGCGGGGATGAGGGAACCATCACGATCGGAAGAGAGACAAACATTCAGGAAAGCTGTACGATTCATGCGAGCATTGAGGGCGATGTGGTGATCGGTGACAATGTGACCATCGGGCATCAGGCGGTTGTCCACGGATGCACGGTGGGTGACCGGACGCTGATCGGGATGGCGGCGACGATCTTAGACGGAGCGGAGATTGGCTGTGACTGTATCGTCGGGGCGGGAAGCCTTGTCACAAAGCACACCCGGGTGCCGGACGGATCGCTGGTGCTCGGAAGCCCGGCGAAGGTCGTGCGGCAGCTGACGGAAGCGGAGAAAAAAGAGATTTACCGCAACAGCCGGGAATATGTGAAGGTGGCGCGCGAGATGCAGGAGCAGGGACTGCTCCCGTGACAGACGCAATAAGCATATCGTGCGTTGCGCTGATAAGTAATATTATAAGAAACACACTTCGGGATTTCATGTGGAAATGCAGATGGAATATTCGTTTGAGAAAAATGTGAGAATTTCTTCCGGCTGAATGTTTGCATCGGATTCCGTGTCTCTTCCTCGTTTGGACAATCCGACGGGTGCATGTCCGACACACCGGAGACAATGGGCGGACT
>ERZ791840.99-NODE-99-length-67500-cov-7.316658_pt1 | contig 67500 bp, 71 predicted proteins | sample MGYA00510291_ERZ791840 | MGnify/ENA primary metagenome ERZ791840 (study PRJEB30046, sample SAMN00715256) | human gut metagenome | study: EMG produced TPA metagenomics assembly of the A metagenome-wide association study of gut microbiota in type 2... | reverse complement strand
TGACGGTAAAACTCCACTGGTTTTTCTGTTTAAGGTTGGGTTTTGTCCCAGCCTCTCTGTTTCTTCAAAAAAATTAAAATGTCAATCTTCCAAGCTTTTGTATTGCTCCAACAGCTGAAAAAATAATTTCAAGGGCGGACTAAGCCATTTATCTTTGCGATAGGCATATACCGCATGAATCGGCTCAAACTTTTTATCTATGGGAATTTCTACCAATACATCTTTATCCAATTCCTCTTGAATTGTAAACCTGGGCAAAAAACAGATACCCATATCATTCTTCACTAAATTTTTTATCGTCTGTGTACCGCGAATTTCAATTGTCGGACCCATAGTAAAATTTTTGCTTTTGATATATTCATCGAATCTTTTACGCACCCTGCCTACTGCAGGCTGGCAAATACGTGCTAACGAGCTGAAATCCTGATTAGGCGTAATAAAATCACTGTACAGCTTTTTAATTTTTGGTGAAGCAAACATCACGAAATCAAAATCTTTATATGGTACAACCTTTATCGTAGCATCATCTACAGGCAAATCATAGAAAATCCCAATATCAGTTTTATTTTCTCTTATGGCCCTATACACCGAGGTACTGGTCATAGAATCAAGGTAAATGTGCACACGCGGCGCCTGCTTACGAAATTCGCGCAAAATCTTCGGCAGATGGAAGCACAAAAGCGATTCCGGCGCAGCAATACGTATATCTCCCTGGCACTCTTCAATAACACTGCGAAAGCTTTTCATATTATTAATAGACTGCAGCACATTTTCTACATAAGGCACCAGTTCCTGTCCTGCTTTAGTCAAAACCATATGTCTGCCTGCTTTTTCAAAAAGCTGCACACCAAGCTCCTTCTCTAGCTGACTAACATGAAACGTAATCGTTGACTGCGTATAACATAATTTCTCGGCAGCCTTATTAAACCCTCCTGCCTCTACAATAGTGTGAAAGGTGTTAATATAACGTAAGTCCATACTTCCTCCAAACGATATCATTACTCATCAAAAAATTTATAGTAACAAGCTATTTATTACGTTATTTATATTATACAGTCTTTCCTCATATATAACAATAAGCAGCTGCCTTTAGGCGAAACACTTCACCTAAAGACAGCTGCTTATTTATTTCTTATTTTAATATATCACTGTTTCCCCATCTTCCGGAATCACATAATTATCAACACCACGACGTACAAGCGCACCCCGCATTTGGCTACGTGTAATCGAAGCATGAGCAACATTATCGAAATGTGTCAGATACAGCTTTGCTTCCGGCAATGTCTGATGTACGCAATCCACATCTTCATCATTCATTATCAGCCTGCCATAAGCACGCAGCTCCGCAGCGCAGGCATTAAGCATAATTACTTCCGGCTGATAATTTGCCAAAGTTTTACCCACACCATCAAACCAAATCGTATCTCCGGCAACGTATAAAATTTTTTCCTGCTCTGCTTTAAATACTACACCACAAGCATCAGACGATGGCTTTATCGTGCCATGCAAAGCTGGTGTTTTATATAAGGTTATATCTGCAAACTTAACCCCATCATTTTTCAGGATGCGTACATCCTGAAAACCTGAAGCTTTTAAAGCCTGCGCATCATCTTCATTTTGCACAAAAATTGGCTTATTATGCTCCAAAACATCACCCAAAGTGCCCTTCTGCATATTGATATCTATATGATCAGGGTGTATATGCGTTATAATATAAGCATCAACTCCACTTAAAATGCTTTCTACCGTTTCCGGCAAAGCAAAAAACGGCATTGGTATTTTCGCCTTTACCGGATCAACAGGCATGTACGGATTTCCCGGCATACTATCGAAACAACCTAAACCATATTGCTCCACAAGCCAAGGATCTAAAAGAAAAGTTTTGCCACCATAAAAAATTTTATTCGTCGCACTGCGAATTTGCTTGATTTTCATTTTGTTCCTCCTTTAATTTTTATTCTATTATAGATGTAAATTCACTGCAGCAAAAGAAAAAACTTAGTTCTTTACCGCAACCAATAAGTTGCGGTAAAATAAGATTGAGGTGAAAAAGCAATGCAGCCAAAGCAATTACAATATTTTATCACAGCCTATGCAACAAAAAATATCCAACGAGCAGCAGAAAAGCTTTTCGTGTCTCGCCAAGGAATAAGTAAAACAATTCGTGAGCTGGAACAGGAATTAGACGCAGACTTATTCTTACGCTCATCAAAAGGCTTAGAGCCAACGGATTTTGCCGAAGCATTATTCCCCCATGCCAAAAAGCTGCTCGATGAATATAACTACATAACAGGCCTGAACACCTTGGCAAAGCAAAAAGAAAATGTTATCACCATCTACGCGCTCGATAACATTGTAAAATATTTAACAGCAGAATTTTTCTTTGACTTTCGCAAATTATATCCGAATATTATTCTCAGCATTATCGAAAGCACCGATGAGACCGCTCTCAACGCCTTGCTTGCCCGCAATGCAGATTTCGCTATTACTACAGATCCGTTGGACAGCACAAATTTTACACTTACACCCATATTTTATACGCATTATTGTATAGCACTTTCTGCTGACCACCCTTTAGCTGCTAAAGAAAGACTCAGCTACCAGGATCTTCATAATCAAAAAATTATCAGTAAAGGACGATCCTTCCGTTGTTTTCGCGACAATATGGAAAAATATATTCTTGCTAATGGTCTGAATGTAGATATTTTTGCGGAAATCACCGATATTGACGTTGCTCTGGATTTAGTAAAGGAAAGCAACGCAATCTATCTGGGCTATGACTATATTGCTGCAATGCAAAGACATCCTGATATCAGATGGAAGATGCTCGATGCTGAAGTAAGCGGTCAGAATATGTATATTGTAAGTCTAAAAAACACTCTGCCGCGCAAGGTGTGCCGTGATTTGCAAAATTTTTTATTGGCATGGCTGCCCATACACAACAAAGATAAAATTATTTTGTAACCTCATTTCAATAAAGACGAACTTGCTGCAGCTTTCCGGCACCACGTTTTTCTTCATCAGGCCTTCAGCTGCTACTTGCAAAATACGTTTATTTTTACTTTGCGCCGAATCTACCATCGGCGTAAAACCTCCTAGCATAAATATTCTCCTTCACAGAAATATAGTTTATTATACTTTTTCATGCAAGAATTCCTAATTGGTCAAAAGATTTCTATCTGCAATTACAGTATTTTTATCATAAACTATAATATGACTTATTGCTTAAAAAATAAAATTGTAAAAAGCTTACAGAGGTACTGTTTTTCAATGCTGTTTTTGCTATAATATAGAGTGAAGCTATCGCATGCTGTTATTTTAAAAAAGGTATCATAAGGAGGAGACCATATGAGCTTAAAAATAATTACTAAGCGTTGCAAAGGCTGTGGTATTTGTGCGGCCTTCTGCCCGAAAAAAGTTCTGGCAGTCAGCGAAGTCGGCAAAGTAGAAGCCGTCGCTGAAGAAAATTGCATCAAATGCGGACAATGCGAAATGCGTTGCCCCGACTATGCTATCTTTGTAGATAAATAAAAAGGAGTGAGGTAACCCATGTCAAGAATCCTGCTGTTACAAGGTAACCAAGCGGTTGTTGAGGGTGCGATTGCTGCCTGTGTAAAATTTTACGGCGGTTATCCGATCACCCCTTCTACCGAAATTGCTGAACAATTAGCTCTGCGTCTGCCGCAGGTTGGCGGTAAATTTATGCAGACTGAAGACGAAATCGCCGGTCTCGGCACTGTTATCGGTGCATCTATGGCCGGTAAAAAAGCTATGACCGCAACCAGCGGCCCGGGCTTCTCCCTGAAACAGGAAATGCTCGGCCTCGCCTGCAGCGCCGAAATCCCCTGCGTTATCGTTAACGTACAACGTGTAGGCCCCGCAACCGGCCAACCTACCTCCCCCGCACAGGGCGAGGTTATGCAAACCCGTTGGGGCACCCACGGCGACCACTGGCTGATTACCGTTTCACCGTCCAGTGTTCCCGAATGCTTCGATTTAACTCTGCGTGCAGTAGCATTGAGCGAAAAATATCGTTGCCCGGTTATTCTCCTGATGGACGAGGTTATCGGCCATATGCGCGAAAAAATCGAGCTTCCCGACAACTATGATGAAATTCCGCAGGCAGAACGCAAGCGCCCGACCTGCGCACCCGAAGATTATCTGGCTTACGGCTGCGAGGAAGGCTCCAAGGTTCCTGCTATGGCAGACTTCGGCAGCGGTTACCGCTGGCACGTATCCGGTCTGGTACATGACGAAACCGGTTTCCCGAAAGGCACCGGCGAAGCAACCCGCACCTCTCAGGATCGTCTGCGCACTAAATTAGAAGATAACTTAGACGACATCGTACAAGTAGAAAACTATCGTATGGAAGATGCCGAATTTGCTGTTGTAGCCTTCGGCGGCGCTGCCCGCACTGCTTATGAAGCAGTTGACATGGCACGCAAGGAGGGCCTGAAGGTTGGCTTCGTCCGCCCGATTACCATCTGGCCGTTTGCCGAAAAGCAAATGCAGGAGCTGGCAGGCAAGGTTAAAGGCATCCTCGTACACGAGCTGAACTGCGGCCAGTACGTTCTGGAGGTTGAACGTGCGGTAGCAGGCAAGGTTCCTGTAAGCCTGTACGCTAAATACGATAACGAATCTGCTACTCCGGCCGAACTGTTAGCTGAAATCAAAAAGGCTATGGCCTAACGGATGAGAGGAGAAAAAACGATGAGTGAAATGGAAAATTTAATCAATAAATATTTCCGCCCGGGCCGTCTGCCTCACATCTGGTGCCCCGGCTGCGGCAACGGCGTTATCACCGGCGCCATTGTAAAAGCAATTGATAAGCAAGGTCTGGCAAAAGACGACGTTGCAGTAATCAGCGGCATCGGCTGCTCCAGCCGTTCCTCCGGTTATCTGGACTTCAACACCGCCAATACTCTGCACGGCCGTGCTCTGCCGATTGCTACCGGTGTAAAAATGGCTAACCCTGCACTGAATGTTATCGTTTGCAGCGGTGACGGTGACTGCACCGCTATCGGCGGCAACCACTTGATTCATGCAGCACGCCGCAATATTGATTTGACTCTTGTTGTTTTCAACAACAGCATTTACGGCATGACCGGCGGTCAATATTCTCCGATGACCCCGATTCATTCCAAAGCAACTACCGCTCCGTACTACACTGTTGAACCGAGCTTCAATCTGCTCGATCTGGCAAAAGCTGCCGGTGCAACCTATGTAGCACGCGCAACCACCTACCATGTTCCCGTACTGGTTGATGTTATCGCTAAAGGCATTGCTCACAAAGGCTTCTCTATCATCGAAGCAGTAAGCGCTTGCCCGATTTCCTTCGGCCGTCAGAACAAGATGGGCGGACCTGCTCAGATGATGGCTTGGCAGCGTGACCATGGCGTTATGAAGGCTGTTTGGGATCGCATGGATGAAGAGAAAAAGGCTGAAGCAATTGCTGCAGGCAAATTCCCCATCGGCGTTCTCTACGAAAACAACGACGTTATGGAATACACCAAGGCATATGACCAAATTATTCAACGTGCACAGGAGGGTAAATAATTATGAGACATAGCTTTCGTTTCTCCGGTACCGGTGGTCAGGGCCTGATCACTGCTGGTATTATTTTAGCCGAAGCTGCCCTCTTAGACGACAAGCTGGCTGTACAATCCCAATCCTACGGCCCGGAAGCCCGCGGCGGCTCCTCCAAAGCCGAGGCTATCATCAGTGATGAGCCTATTTACTTCAGCCGTGTTATCTGCCCGGATACTCTGCTGGTAATGAGCCAGGAGGCTGCCAACAAATTCATTGCCGACTGCGATGAGCACACCACCGTTATTACCGATACTCTTTTCGTAAGCGAGGTTCCCGGCAAGTACGGTAAACGCGTTGACCTGCCTATCACCCACACTGCCAACACTGTTTGCGGCAAGACACTGTTTGCGAACATCGTTGCTCTGGGCGCAGTAGTTGCCCTGACAAAATGCGTTTCCAAAGAAGCAATTCTCAAAGCTGTACTGAACCGCGTTCCGAAAGGAACCGAAGAAGCTAATACCAAGGCTCTCGAAGCTGGTATGGCACTGATTGAGAAATAAAATCTGACCTATACAATTAAAGCTGCTGCTTTCGGCATTCACGCCGGAGGCAGCAGCTTTTTAATTTTTAGCTGGCTAATTATGCAAAATGTCATGCAAATGCCACAAACTTACGCTATAATATACAAGTACAATAGGCTTTTAACTTCAAGAAAACGAGGAATCTACTATGAAGATATTAAAAATATTATGTTGTATGGCAGCCGTCTGCCTCACAGCCTTCAGCCTGAGCGGCTGCAGTCTGCAAAAGGCTGATAACAGTCTTGGCAGCGGCACAATCAGCATCCCCACCTATGCGGTCAAGGCTCCGACAGCAGGCAAGCTCATAGGTCTTATCAGCGAAAAGGGCGAGCGCATCAGCAAGGGCCAGCCGCTTTTTGCTATCGGTGACGCAAAGCTGGATAAGCAGGTTAAGGACCTGGCAACGCAGGTTGCCAAGGCCGAAGCTGATTTAAAGCGTATGCAGCAGGGCACGCCGACGGCAGCACCGGTTGCTGACACCTCTCTGGCGCAGGCCAACGTAGCAGCAGCACAGCAAAAAGCCGCTAAGATGAACAGTCTGCTGGCGCAAGGTGCAGTTTCACGCAATCAGGCACAGGCTGCCCAAGACGAGCTGCAGCGCGCTATCGCACAGCTGCAGGCAGCAAGCAGCGTAAGCGTCAGCTTCAAGCCAGCTTCTCCGGCAGAAATCGATGCACAGCAAAAGCTCATTGTCCAGCTCAAGGCACAGCAAGCCGCTGCAATGGCACAGCAGGAAAAAAATGAAGGCAACAGCCCCTGCACCGGCATCATTACCGATTTGCAGGCTGCCAACAACGCCACCGTACAAAAGGATCAGGTAATCCTGCACATCAAGGCTGTCGACAGCTGCAGTATAACGCTGAATGTCAGCGCAGCTCAGGCCAAGGAGCTTAAGTCTGGCATGCCGGTAAGCATTAAGGCTGCCGAAACACCTGCACCCTTCAGTGGCAAGATAAGCAGCATTGACGGCACCAAAATCACCATTACTTCAGACCAGAAGCCGGAAGATCTTAAGGACGGTGTAAAGGTAGAAATCAGCTTAGCAGCTTAAGCTTCCGATATCCAAACCAATAAATACCACGCAAGGAGATTCATATGCTTAACCAATTTTCACGTACAGAGCTGCTCTTCGGCAGCGAAGCAATTACGCGTCTGCAGAACTCCCATATCGCTGTTTTCGGTATTGGCGGCGTAGGCGGTTATACAGTTGAAGCACTCGCCCGCAGCGGTGTCGGCAGCTTTGACCTCATTGATAACGATACCGTTGCTCTCACCAATCTCAATCGTCAGATTATCGCTACCCTTGATACTGTCGGCCAGCCTAAGGTTGAAGTCATGGCCAAACGTATTGCTAGTATCAACCCCGATGCCAAAGTAAATTGCCGCCAATGCTTCTTTTTGCCGGAAAATCAGCATGAATTTGATTTCTCGCAATATGATTACGTTGTCGATGCGGTAGATACCGTGGCAGCAAAAATTGCTATCGTGCTTGCAGCCAAGGCAGCAGGCGTGCCAGTTATCAGCAGCATGGGAGCAGGCAACAAGGTTAATCCTGCCATGTTTGAGGTAGCAGATATCTATAAAACCAAGGTTGACCCCTTGGCACGTGTTATGCGCCAGGCCATGAAGAAAAACAACATAAAAAAACTAAAGGTTGTTTATTCACAGGAGCTGCCGCTTTTACCTATAAATGAGGAAACAGAAAGCGAATGTCACGCCGAAGCACCCAAACGCCGTGCGCTGCCCGGCAGCAATGCCTTCACACCTTCGGTAGCAGGATTGATTATTGCCTCCGAGGTTATTAAGGACCTGGTAGGCTGGGATGACAGCCACCGCAAGGGATTAGCTTAACAACAACAGAATTACAGGCATAATAAAAACGCCTCTGCCCACAGCTCAAAGCGTGGTCAGAGGCGTTCCCTCATTACAATTATTCAAAAATGCACATAACAGTCAGGACGCCTAAGAAAACTAAGCTAACACCAGCGGCACTAAACATAGTAACTCACCTCCATGCATTCGCACTTTTTATTTTTTTTGATGCTGTATTTTTACAGCCTGTGGGGTTTTTCCCTCATCTGCTATCTATTATAGCACTTTTTTGTATTTTGTATACAGTATTCTCGAAAAAATTTTAAAGTTTTTCTGATAACTACAATTGCTCGTCCTGCAGCTCTCCTCACTGCCTCATACTTGCAACTTTACCTGTTATAGTATATAATAGCGTTATGGTATTTTTATCTGCGGGTATAGTTCAGCGGTAGAACATCAGCTTCCCAAGCTGAGTGTCGCGAGTTCGATTCTCGTTACCCGCTCCATTTATGCTTATCAGCTTCAAGCCTTCGGCTTGGAGCTTTTTTGTTTGTGTTCACATAAAAAAAGTCTGATGATAATGCATTTAGTACTTATCGTCAGACTTTTAAGTTGTATTGAAAATGACAATGCATACGGTGCTTTATCGACGACCTTCCCTACCATGCACATTTCAACAGATAGAAAATAGCTCCCAAAAAGGCACCCATAACCGTACCGTTAAGGCGAATACGCTGCATATCGGTATTAACCTTACTGCGCACCATCTCTGTCAAACGTTCATCGGCCATTGCCTGCAAAATTCGCTCCACAATATCGCCCAGCATTGTCTGAGCCTGCAGCAGGCCTAATCCAAGTATATGCTGCAGATACGCCTCTGCCTTAGCCTTAAACTGTGCGTCGGAACGTAAATCCGTTTCAATAGTTTCCAACGCCTCTTGCACAGCCTGCAGCAGAATCGTCGGCTGCGCTGCCGCACTGCCTTCCTGCGCAAGCGGACGGCACAGAGCCTTAATCATATTATCCAAAAGCTGCTTCAAGGCAGACTGCAGAGAAATATCATGCAAAGCACGATTCTGCAATGACTGCACCAGTTCACGCCAAGCCTCTGTACCGTAAACACTGCCTGCAACACGCTGCAGCTGTGCATACAGCCAAGAGCGCCACTGCTCATCATCCTGCAGACGGTGAGCAGTTCCCACCAAGGCACGGCAAATGGCATCTGTCGCATCGTCTACATTAACAACATCCAGCTTTTTGGCAGCCCACAGCTTCAGGCTGCTCCACAAGCCTTCGCTGCCACGCTTTTCAACCTGCTTTTGCAGCTCTCGGCGAACACGCTCTCTGATGGCAGAAGATTCCGCCAGTGCTACCAGCTGCTGCAGCAGCCATTCGTAGCATTGCTCATCCCTACGCTGTGCAGCCAGGGCTTTAAACAGCTTATCAAGCTGTTCGTTGGCTTCTACGTCAGCCAAGGATGTTTTTATTTTACCCTCAAGCTGCCTGCTTAAAGCCTGCGTATCGAGCTTATGCAGAACGCCTTCGGCAAAATTGATCAGCAACCCCTGCAAACGCGCCTTGTTCTCCGGCTTTTCCAGATAAACTATAAATTTATCCAGAATTACCAGCTGCTTTTTTTGCAGCAGCAAGGCCTTTTTCGTCAAAAACTCCTGCTGTACCATTTGACCGCAGCCACGCACAAAACCCTCTCTGCTACGCGGCAAAATCGCCGTATGCTTAGCCATAAACGGTAGCAGACGGCATATCCAAGGCACCTTAAACACAGCAGTCACGGCAAACCAATCCGCAAAGCTGCCAATCAACGCCGCTTCCGCCATATAGTAGCCCAAAATCAGCCAATCCCACTTAAGCTCGCCGAAGTGCCCCATGTACAGCCCGGCATAATGCAGCCTAAGATATAAGAAAAGCAGATAGATTGCACCGGAAGCAAGAAAAGCGCTGTCTGCATATGTCCAATGTTTTTTCAGGCTATCCATCCTACCCCACCAGCCTTTCTGCCAACGTCGCAATAATAAACAGCACCGCTCCCATCAAACCGCCGATACAGGTGCCGCTCTTGCGGATATTTTGCAAATCATCGCCCACGCGCTGCTCCATTTTCACAATCAATACATCCCTGTCATAGCTATGCAGCTTAGCCAAAACCAAATCATATACCGTATCATGCTGCATTGCCAAGGCCTGCAGCAGCAGCTCCTTCAATGCGCTGTCCAGCCTGCTCTGCTCCGTCTCGCTGTCAGCCAGCAGCTGCAGCCTCTTTTGCAGCAGAGTCAATAAAATATCTACGTCCTGCGTTTGCAGCAGCTCCTTAAAAGCCAGTGCCTTCGCTGTTGCCAGCTGTGATAGCTTGCTGTTGAGCTAGTCCGCAAAAGCAATATCATGACGATAATCCTCCATACGCGCCAACAGCCAGTTATCAACCTGCCGCCGCAGCTCACTGTCAGGATCAGCCAAGGCATCCAAAGCCTTTTCCAGCTCCTGTACAAAAAGCGGTGCCAGCTTAGCCGCCTGTCCGCTCACAAATAAATTGCGCAACAGACTGTCCTTATTATATTCTTCCTCCGCCATCTGCGTCAGGCCTTCCAGCAAAGCGGTAAATTCCGGCTTATGCAGAATCTGCTTGGCCTCCTGCGTCAGCAGCTGCCAAATACCGTTAAAGCTGCCGTTGGCCACAGCCTTCTGCAGCGCGTCCGCCAGAATCTCCGGAATACGCAGGCTGGCAATATATTTAGGCAACTCCGAAAGCAAAAGCTGTTCTGCCTGCCTTGTATTGAGCGACCTAAGCGCATGCTGCGCCAACGGACGTACCGTCTGCCACAGGCGCTCCACATTCTGTTGCTGCGCAAAATGTGCCAACAGCAGCTTAGCAAAGTTTTCTCTGCCGACAGCCCGCATAACATTTTCCGCTGTCAGCAGGTCATTGCTCACAAAATCCGCCAACCCTGTCGTCAGGCGCTCATAATTATTGCGCAATACATCGGTGCCGGGCGCATTGATGCCAAGCGGACGTTTAAACAGCGCCGTCACCCCCCACCAATCTGCCAAGCCGCCAATCGTCGCAGCCAATGCCGTATGATGTATAAAATCAGCCGCCAAACTGCCCTGCGCCCAAGGCCAGGCGCAGACAGCGGCAGCTGCGGCACCGGCCAGCAGGCAGTGCGCCTGTGTTTTTACTGTAGCCATAATTATTCTCCTATCAACAAACGCTTTATATATAGTATGATATAGAATTCCTTAACTGCTATTTTTAATTATATCACAAAGCAGATTACAGAGTAAGCAATGCTATGCCCAACTTTAAAGTAAATAAAAAATAGCCGGTGCAAGGAACTCTCACTCACCTTGCACCGGCTATTTAAAATTCTCTCTCTCCTCGTAAAGCAGAAGTGCTTAACCTTTTTGTTTTAACAACTTTACAATTTGCAGAACTTCTTCCAAGCTGATATCTTTATCTTTGGCATCAGTCTGTTCATCTAAATCAACAAAGAAACTGCTCATGTTGCACTCTAATAAGCTATGCAGCTTAAGCAGATTGGGCAGAGTTACAGGAACACGGCCACACTCTATATTACACAGGTGTGTCTGGGAAATCCCCATCTCCTTTGCCAACCCTGTTTGTGTCAGATTTTTTGCGGTACGCAGCAAACGGATTCTGCGACCAATAAGTTTAATTTCCTCTTGCAATTTCCTAGCACCGCCTTTCGGTTTACTTGCGACAAATTTTTTTAAACTAATAAAGCACTTATTTAAAGTTTACCACGTTTTTCAGATTTCGCAAGAGTTTTTTCGTATATTTTATTTACTTTCCTCTATATTTTAGTTATGAAGCTATTAAATTTCTAGTGAAATGCTAAAATTCTTTTTTTATGGTACTCTTGTTTACCTATCGTAAACTTATGTCTACCACAAGAATTTTAGGCTATCAGCCAAGCAGCAACCGGTCACTTGCCATCTCGGAGCCGCTTGCCTTTTCAAACATATCCAGCAAATCGGCTATCTGCAAATGCTGCTTTTCTTCTCCCTTAACGTCGATAATTACTCTGCCGTTATGCAGCATAATCAGTCTGTTGCCGTAACGCAAAGCATCGCGCATATTATGGGTAATCATCAGCGTTGTCAGCTGATCACGGGTTACGATTTTTTCCGTAAGCGCCAACACCTTCGCCGCAGTTTTGGGGTCCAGCGCTGCCGTATGCTCGTCCAAAAGCAGCAGCTTCGGTTTTTTCAGCGTTGCCATCAGCAAGGTAAGTGCCTGACGCTGACCACCGCTCAAAAGACCGACCTTAGCAGTCATTCTGTCCTCCAGACCTAAATCAAGCTCCTTCAGCAGCTCATAAAAGCGGTCATGCTGATCGCTGGAAAGACTCCAGCCCAAGCCGGGAGTTTCTCCGCGGCGAGCCGCCAGAGAAAGATTTTCTTCTATCATCATACCGGCAGCAGTACCAAGCATCGGATCCTGGAATACACGGCCGATATATTTGGCACGCTTATGCTCCGGCTTTTTGGTAATATCCTCACCGTCAATAATAATCTTGCCCTTATCTATCGGGAATACACCGGCAATCGCATTCAGCGTAGTAGATTTGCCGGCACCGTTACCGCCGATAACTGTAGCAAAATCACCGGGCTCCAGATGCAGAGATAAATCCTGCAGAGCCTTCTTTTCATTGATAGTTCCCGGGAAAAATGTTTTGGAAACGTGTTCTACATGCAGCATTTAACGCACCGCCTTTCTGGCACCAAATTTACTTTTAATCAGCGGCATGGACAAAGCAATTGCTACCAGCACTGAGGTAAAGAGCTTCAAATCGTTTGGCGGCATACCCATAGCCAGTACCACCGCAATAACGATACGATAAACAATGGAGCCTAAAACTACGGAAATCAGACAGTTTTTAAAGCTGCGTGTACCGAAAAGCACCTCGCCGATAATAACGGATGCCAGACCAATAACGATTGTACCAGTACCCATACCAACATCAGAAAAGCCGTTGGACTGTGCAACCAGAGCACCGGAAACAGCAACCAGAGCATTACTGATGAGCAAGCCAAGAATAATCGTTACGTCAGTATCTACGCCCTGAGCACGAATCATCTGCTGGTTGAAGCCGGTAGCACGGATAGCAGCGCCAATCTGCGTACCAAAGAACCAGTACATAAAGCAGCCCACCAGAACGGTTACAGCCAAACCAACCACCAGCGTTGTCTGCGCCATTGATAAGTCCATCATAGACTTGGCGATTTTAAAGGTAGTATCTACACCAAGCAAAGATAAGTTAGCCTTGCCCATAATGCGCAGGTTAACAGAATACAAAGCAATCATGGTCAAAATACCGGCCAACAGAGCAGGTATTTTCATTTTAGTATGCAAAATGCCGGTTATAATACCTGCCAGCATACCAGCAATGCAGGCACCTAAAAGTGCGGCTAAAGGACCGAAGCCTGCCACCATCATGGAAGCAGCTGTTGCCGCGCCCAGCGGAAAGCTGCCTTCTACCGTCAAATCAGCTATATCCAGCACTCGGAATGTAACATATACACCAAGAGCCATCACCGCCCACAGTAAGCCCTGTGCCACTGTAGGTATCAACAAACTAATCATTTTCCAATTCCTCCCAATCTTCTTAGCGAAAAAAGAGCCTGCTTTTTGATTAGCAGGCTCCAAATTTTAATTATTTAATAACCTCTGCACCCTTCAGCAAATCTTCAGGAACCTTCAAACCAATCTTAGCTGCTTCCTTAAGATTGATGGTAGGCTTAAATTCTTTTTGTGCCTGAATAGCCATATCAGCCGGTTTAGACTTGCCGCTCAGAATATCAGCAGCCATCACACCGGTTTGGAAGCCGAGCTTGTAATAATCAACGCCCAATGTTGCAAGACCGCCGGCTCTTACATGAGCGCCTTCGCCGCAGATAACCGGCAGCTTTGCTTCCTCGGTTACACTGATTAAAGTAGGAATAGCGGAAGCCAATACATTGTCGGTAGGAACATATACTGCCTGTACATCACCTGCCAGGCTGCGGGCAGCCTGTTGGATATCATTAACAGTAGAAACAGTTGCTTCCTTTACGGTAATGCCCTTGGCAGCTGCAGCCTTCTTCAGCAGCTCAACCTGCAGTTGGGAGTTAACCTCGCTGGAGCAGTAAATGGTGCCGATAGTTTTAGCATTCGGAACAAGCTTCAGCAGTAAATCCAGCTGCTCGGCAACAGGATTCATATCAGTTGTACCGGTTACATTAGTGCCCGGTTTAGCGTCATCCTTAACCAGTTTAGCGGTTTTGTAATCAGTTACCGCAGTAGCAACGATAGGAATATCGCTGGTAACATTGGCTACAGTCTGCGCTGCAGGAGTTGCAATAGCACAAATCAAATCAACCTTATTGTTCACAAAGCGATGAGCAATGTTCTGCAGATTAGACTGGTCAGCCTGCGCATTTTGCTTGTCAAAAGTAATGTTCTGACCTTCCTTATAGCCCTTCGATGCCAAGCCGTCAATAAAGCCTTTGTTGGCTGCATCAAGCGCTTCATGCTCAACCAGCTGTACAATGCCGACATTAACCTTTTCAGCCTTTGCACCTGCTTCCTTTTTGTCACCGCCGCAGCCTAATGCCCCCAAGGCGAGGGTCAGCATCAGGCCGGCTGCCAATGCTTTAATTTTGTTGCTTTTGAGAGAAATCATTTTCTACCATCCTTCCATGCTACAAATTTCGTATAAATGTAGTTAGAGTTATTTTATGCTTTTATACTTTATTTGTAAAGTTTTTTGAAAAAATTTCCTCATTTCTGTTTTCAATGTATATTTACTGTATAAAAAGTTACATGTTCTGCTGTAAAAAGCAAAACTGCCCCACACCTATAGTGTGAGGCAGTCAATCCTCAATGAAATTATTTCAACAAAGCCTTAGCCTGCTCTTCGCTGATAACAAGATGCGTAAAAAGACCTGTTGCCAAAGCACCCAATAACGCCTTATTACCGGCATTCAAGCCAATGCCTATCAGCTTCTTACAGTGACGTAGCTGTGCCAACGGAATATGCAGACAGTAATCATTATTACCGCTGATGAATTCACCGCGCTGATTATAATAATATGACAAAAAGCTTCCTACAGCCTTTTGCTGTTCCAACGCATCACCGAAACGGGTTGCCGTTGCTTCATCAGGCACGGCAGGATAACCGCAGATGGAAACAATAGCAGCATCCAGACTCTGCCATTGCTGCAGAAGCTGCTGATAGGCCGATCTGCTTTCCAACTCTGCGCGTTCCTCCTCGAAATCAGGAAAAGCACTGCAGCCAAGCATATAACAGCTTCTGCCACAAGCGCTTGCCCATATTTTCACCAGCTCATCCGGATGATAGCCCTTATTAGGAAAATTTGCCGTACCGATCAGCGGATATACCATGCCATCCTGCGTATAACTGCTGCAGTCCGCAGCCTTCAGCACAACCTCACCCAAAGCATAGCCCCAGCCAAGTGCCAGACTCTTGTCAGCCGTGGTTTCAGCCATAAGATAATGCATAGCCTGCGTTAATACGTCCTGTTCCTCTGTAAGCACACAACCACCGGCCAAGGCATATTTAGCTTGCAGACGCTGCAGCAAATCCGCCTTTCCCTCATCTCCGGCCCGGATTTCAATATGCACAATTCCCAGCTCACGCGCTCTTGCCAGCATCTTGCTGACAGATGGACGTGACACGTTCAAGCGTTGTGCAATTTGCGCCTGCGTCAGATTGCTTTCATAATATAAACGGGCAGCAGCTACAAGCTGTGCCCGTTCATGAACCGATAGCATTTATTTAACTTCTTCCATTAATTCGAACAAGATGCCGTCCTTCATGATGAAAGCAATGCGGGTATGCTCATCAGCCATCCAGGGCTCAACGATAACCTTATTTTCTGCCAGCTGCTTATCAAGGTCATCAACCTTATAAGCTACATGCACTAAGGTCTGCAGCTCTTCCGGCAACGGAGTATCTTTTTCGAAGCGCAGGTATTCAATATGAAATTCATTGGTATCAGGAGTAATGAGATGCGTTTTTATGCCTTCAGCATAAATTTCGCCTTCTCTTGCAACAGTCGTCGGTACGCCGACATGCATAAATTCTTTCATTTAATCCACATCCTTCTGCCATAACTCATAAGCATGGTAAGCTGCTTCCGGTGTAGCGTTTTCATGTACAACCATGCGGATTGCACGCAGCATAGCCTTCGGTGCGGCAGCCTGCAAAACGTTGCGTCCCATATCAACACCGGCTGCGCCTTCGTTTACGGCACGATAAGCCATTTCCAGTGCGTCACGCTCAGGAATTTTCTTGCCGCCGGCGATTACGATAGGTACAGGACAAGCCGCTGTAACCTGTTCAAAGTTATCACAATAATATGTTTTAATGATATGTGCGCCTGTTTCGGCCAGCAGACGTGTAGCCAGGGAGAAGTAACGGGTAGTACGCTCCATCTCCTTGCCAACCGCAACTACACCGAGAACAGGAATTGCAAAACGCTCGCCCATGTTTACATAATAAGACAAATTGCGCAGGGAGTCAAGCTCGCCCGCCGAGCCTACAAAGCATTGAACTGCCATACAGGAAGCATTCATGCGAATAGCATCTTCAATTTCTACGCCTACATTGCCAAAGCTCATATCGTCCTTAAGAACGCTGGTGTCAGCAGTGCAGCGCAGAGCAACAGCCTTGTGATGGTTTGCGGGAATGCAGGTACGCAAAGCACCTCTTGTTGCCATCAGGCAATCCGCATATTGCATCAGCGGCGGAATTGTCAGATCAAGACGTTCCAGACCTGCGGTAGAGCCCATAATATAACCATGGTCAAAAGCCAGCATAATAGTGCGGCCGTCATCAGCAAAAATCTGTCCCAGACGAGATTGCATGCCCCAGCCTGCGGATGCGTGCCCCTTTACCGGGAACGGACGCTCCGGCGGAGCAATGCCGATGCCATAATCTTTTGCCAGTACATTACCTTCTTTATCTGCCATATTCAGTCACCTGCTTAATTTCTGTAGTACGGAGTGCGGCACGGAGCATTCCAGTAGCCAAGCAGCTCGTCATCCATGCGCGCAATGAACATCTGGAAGCCTGCGGTTTCCTGTACGGTAAGGATTTCGCCTACAGCACTTGCCACAACCTCAATACCTTTTTCTGCCAACAGCTTATGGCAGGCACGGAAAACAATCAGCTGTTCCATCAGAGTAGTAGCACCGCTGCCGTTGATGACAACCATCAGCTTTTCGCCTGCTTTTACGTCCAGATCCTTCAGCAGAGCGTCCATCATAATTGCAGCTGTTTCGTCAGCAGATTTCATCGGCTGAGTACCGCCACCGCCTTCACCATGCTGGCCCATGCCGACTTCCATAGTGCCTTCGGCAATATGAGCGATTTCCATACCGGTTGCGGGATGAGTAGCACCTTTAGTAGCAACAGCGATAGTTGCCATGTTATCAGCAAATTTTTGTGCAATAGCAGCAACCTCTTCTAAGGATTTGCCTGCAGCAGCTGCAGCACCGGCAATCTTGTACAGAGGAACGCAGCCAACCAGACCGCGGCGGTCGTCAGCGTTTTCACGCGGAGCATTGGCAACATCTTCCTGAGTTACAACCTTAACAACATTGATGCCCAGTTTTTTCACCTGTTTCATGGTCAGGTTGCCGGTCAGCATATCACCTGCATGGTTAAGTACAACGAAAAGTACGCCATGACCTTTATCAGCCATCTTAATTGCTTCTACGCAAGCCTGAGGGCCGGGTGCAGCAAAAATATTACCTGCAACAGAAATATCAATCATACCTTCGCCGACAAAGCCGCTGATAGCTGGCTCATGGCCGGTACCGCCCAAGGTTACGATGGTTACGCGGTCTGCCTCTGCCAATTTCTTGTTTACAATGAGGTTACCCTGCTCCAGAGTGATGATATCAGGATTAGATAACACAAGACCTTCCAATAATTCACTTGTCAGATTTTCCGGATTGTTAATGAATTTTTGCATAATGACGCCTCCGTTTTTATTTATTTTATTGTTTTTTAAGCTTGCGCTTTATCAGTAAATCAGATTGCGGCAGCCATTGCTGTCAGCAGAATAGAAATAGACGTTGCACCGGGATCCTTAGTACCCAGGCTGCGTTCACCGACGTTTTTAGCACGGCCGAAGCGTGCTACCATGTCAGCGGTTCTTTCTGCGCCCTCGGCTGCTGCCTTGCCCATAGCCGCAAAGACAGCCTTCGCATCACCTTCGGCAGTCATACCTGCTTCAAGTGCGGGATACAGAGCATCAACCATCGTCTTATCACCGATTTTAGCTTTGGAAATATCCTCAAAATCCTCTTTAGCCTGAGCCAGCATAGCGTGAAGCTCTTCCAAAGAAACTTCCTTAGCATCCTCAGGTGCAGCATCGGCAAGTCCGCCAAAAACAGTGCCCCATAAAGGTCCTGCACTGCCGCCGTTGCTGTTCATAAAAGCCATGCTTAAATCATCAAGTAAATCTTTAATATTAGCACTGTCATGCGCTTCTACCTTGTTTTTCATGGACTCTGCCATACGCGCGATAGTAACACCATGGTCACCGTCACCAGCTACGCTGTCCAGCTCACACAGCATTTTACTTTTTTCTTCAAGCTCAACTGCTGCTGCCAAAAGCATTTTTTCCAACATTTCTAACGTAAGCATAGTTTATCCGCTCCTTTCGTTATTCTCATTGTAGCATTTGTCAGAACATATGTAAATAATATTTCTGAAATTTATTTCTTTTTCGCTTAAAAAAAGTTCGTCGCACAAAGCACGACGAACTTAAAATTTTCAATATCTGGTTATCAGTCACAATTACATCAGGCTGGAAGGATCAACCTGCTCGCCATAATGAATAACTTCAAAATGCAGATGCGGACCGGTGCTGTAGCCGGTGCTGCCGACATAACCGATAATCTCGCCTTTTTTCACATATTGTCCTGCACTGCAGACAACACGGCTCATATGACCATATGCTGTCTGATAGCCATAATCATGGTTTATACGTGCATAAATTCCATAACCGCCATACCAGCCTGCCTGCTGTACATAGCCTGCTGCACTGGCATAAACCGGCTCGCCATAATCAGTGGCAATATCAATACCAGGATGCCAGTCACGGCCATAACCGCCAAAGGGATTAGCGCGACCGCCAAAAGAAGAGGAAATATAACCGCCACTGGTAGGCCATTGGCTCGGAGTAACCTCACGACGATAGTTCTCAGCTTCAATAGCGCTCAGCAAATTTTCCAAATCAACTTTTTTCGCATCAGCCTCAAGACCGATGTTCTTTTCTTGCTCCAACACAATGTTTGCCGGGTTGGCAGAACCCAATACAGGACCGCCCTGACCTGCATAATCGGAAGCATTGCTCTTAGGAGGAAGCTGTGCACCGCTTTTTTCCATCTGGCTGCGAACCTGGTCTTCCAGCTTAGACAAAGCTGCCAGCTTCTTCTGGTTGGTTTCTGCCATCAGGCGTAATTGTCTGATAGTCTGCTCCTGCTCGGATTTAGTCTGCTTATAAGCAGCCAGCTCCTGCTTCTGCTGCTCGTTTTGCACAGCAAAATGAGCCAATACACCGATAGTACAAGACACAAAAACAAGGAATGAAGCAACTGCTGTCAAAGCATATTTCAAATGAGTCTTTTTTACATGGGTTTTAGCAATATTCTGACCGTCTGCCGGAATAAACCAGAAGGTAAAATGCTGGTTACGGCGCCAGGTACTGCGCAGCGCATGATAGCGTGCTTTCATACGTCCGACAATCTCCTGCTGCTTAGCCTGCAGCTTATTCACAATGCTCATAACATGCAGACGCACGCGACGCTCAAGCATAGTCAGTTGAATTTTAGCAACAGCTGCGGCAACAGCTATTACGGCCTTCACCTGAGCAATAACAGCAGCTATTTTTTCTAAACAATCATTGTATAATAACTGCACTTTTTCTAACAGCTTGGCAAGCAGTTCGCTTGCCTGTGCTTTACAGTGATTATATAATGATTGCACATCTTCTGCCAGCTTAGTATACAATTCGTTTACTTTTTTTCCGCAACAATCATATAATGACTGCATTTTTTCATTACAGCGCTCCAAGAAATCCTGACTCATTCTGATACTCCTTTTATTTTTAATATCTATTAAATCACTATGTTTTGTTCTTTTCAACGAAGCTAATACAACGTTTATATTTTAATACTTTTCACGAAATTAGTCAAATTTTTGACTGATTTTCTGCTTATATCATTATTTAATCTTTCCAAATAAATTATGCACAATATATTTTTCAAAGTAGCTGCTGCCTCCCCGCAGATTCTCGGCTTTTATTTTACATTATAGCATCAGGCAGGAAATTAAATTATATAGTAATTTTAAAAGTACATCTGTTTTATACTGTATGAAACATTTCTGCTCATACGTTACTTTGCGTATTTATAATGTTTTGCTTACTTGACAAACACCGCCCTCTTTTGTAAGATAGATATATAATATGGGGGTATAGCTCAGCTGGGAGAGCGCTTGAATGGCATTCAAGAGGTCAGCGGTTCGATCCCGCTTATCTCCACCAGAATTTACTAAGCCGTTGGTTTGACCAACGGCTTTTTTATTGCAAACTGATTCCTGCTGCGATAATACGGTTTTAAATTGGTATTTCAAAAATATCACTCGCCCCACTTATTAATATCTTATCATATTTTTTGATTTTATAGTTGATGTATCCCTCTATATATGGTATTATAATTATAGAAAATCTAATTCAGTAGTAAAGACACAATAAGGAGGTATTAGTTATGGAAAATGTTAAAAATTCTATCAAAGCCGGCGGTGCCAGAGAGGGTGCAGGCCGTAAAAAAGAGCTTCCCGAGGGAGCAAGAGTAACTTCCTTTAAACTGACCGAAACCGAACGCATCGCGGTAAAGAATTTCATTGCCGAATTGCGCGGAGGTAAAAAATCCAAGGCTAAGATGCTTGAAGCTGAAAGAGAGCAACAGACCGATGCTATCATCGAGGCTACCGTAAAACCTTTTGCCGAAGAGTTGTACAAAGTTATCAATCTTTACGGCGGACGCGGCAAAGGATTCAAAAAGGGCGAAAATGTAGCCAAAATCATCAGCGTAATTGCATTCAAGGATGCTGTGCAGAAATGGGAGAAAGAGAACCCCAGAGATTAACCCGCAGGACACAAAAACCCCACGGCTTTCGCCGTGGGGTTTTGCTGAAAAAAGGTGGTAAACGTTAAACAAAAAACATTAAGGTGGAATGTTCATGGAAAATGTTATGACATCTACCAAAATCATTATATCATATTCAGCATGTTTGCGCCAATATTTTTATGATTTTATTTTTAATTATTCCATAAAAGGAGGGGCTTTGGCATGCGCATATATTCTCTTAATCCTCCTTGCTTATGTCCGAACAGACCTCTAAAAGCAATTGTGTACACGCCAATTTCATAGGACTTGCCATTAGAGTACAGACGCTTTTCTATCGCCTTTATATCCTCGTGCTGTTCCGAATACAACAAAAGCAGCGTTTCGGCTATGTTAGCTTCATCCGCTGCCTTGATTGGCGTATCATCTTTTACTTGTTGTTGTTGTTTTAATCTTTCGGTAGCTTCATCGGAGGATTGTTGCTCAGTGCCATTCTCAACAGAAGTATTCCCAGAAAGTCCTTGGCTCTGTTTGTCGCGAACGGAAACTCCGCTGCCGCCAGTGCCTCTGCCTCGTCCTCGTCCAGAATCTCCGGTGCCGCGTTGCGAAGCATCGGATGTTTTTTGACTGCCTTGCTGATTGCCTCGTGCTCCGCCAGCAGCGGCCCTACTTCCAGAAACATCCTCGCTGCCATTTGCGCGTCCTCCGGGAACGCCCTCAATCCCCTGCTCTCCATTATCCGTTTGCGGATTATTGCCTTTGCTCGGGTTCTGGCTGCCTCCGTCGGGAGTGACAGGCTCTCTTTCCACGCCGTTTTCATTCCCTCGTCCACTATTGCTTTGATTAAATTCTCCGGTAGTTCGTATAGGCTCATTACTTCCACCTCCATTTTCATCTTATCCTAAGTCTAACATATTTTCGTCGCCCCATCTAGGATATGCTTTCAAAGCTTTGTGCCCCTCGTTTCTCCGCTTAAAAAAATTTCTCGCCCCACTCTAACACGAGCGCAGCAGCCGCTTCCACACGCTCTTGGTTGATTTTGCCTTCTGCACCGTCTACATCATCAGCATCGGTTTGCTCTTGAAGCTTCTCATTTTCCTTTCCTTTTATTTCGTCAATGACTTTCGAGCGTGCATCTGAGAGCTGTCTTTTTTCTTATCCTTGGAATTTATCCCAAAGCGTATAGTAATAGTCCTTGACTATATCTAGCTCGTCGTCGAATAAATTAAACTCTTTTTCGAGCCTCTCGAGGTTTATATTATAATCTAGCTGCAAGTCTCGAAATGCGATTATGCGAATAAAAACATCCCAAGTAAGTAGGCTACCATCCTCTTTGACCAGTAAGGTTCCGTCGTCCAGCACAAGCGCCTTATCCTTGACGTCTTTAAAAATAGCATCAGAGGACAGTAGATTCTCGACTTCGTTAGCATACTCTCGACCTTCTTCTTTTTTTTACTTCTGCGAGATAATCGTCATAGTCGTCGATAGTTATTTCGCTTTTGTATTTGTCATCTTCTTCGTCCTCGTCTTTAATTCCAAGAATCTCTTTTCTTACGGCGTCCTCTGCTTTCTTGAGCTTCTTGTTATATTCGTCGAGTTTTCCGATAACATCGCTGCCGTTTTCTAAAACTTGAAGTTTAAAGAACAGCGGCTTCAATGTCGCAGAAATTCTCGTCGGACGTTCATTGGTGTCACTGATAACATAATAAGTTAGTCTCACGCCGTTCTTTGACGATTTATCCGATGTCTCAGAAAATAAAAGTTTCTGGTGTTTCCCTAACAGGCCGAGTAAAAATTCCTTATCGGTTTGATGTTTTGTAAGATAAGTTTTAACTTTCTTCTGCTCTTTCTCGCCAAGAAGGGCAATTATCTTCATCAACTTATCTTCGGCCTCAGTAGCTGCCTCTGCATCTTTTTCAAGCGTTTGGGCATTTACTAGATTTTCAATCTCGCCGTCGTCGCCTTCTGTACCTCTAGTATCATCTTCTCCTTTTTCGCCCTCAAGGAAGCTGTTCCACTCCCGCAGGTCATCAGCGGTGATAACTCCGGCATCTATCATGGCTTGATAAAATTGCGGGAGTGGTTCGTCGCCCTTGTCGCTGGGCTGCTCGCCTTCATCGCTAGTATCTTTGCCCATTGCGTTCTCCTCGCCATTGCTGTAGTCGTCAAAAATATGTAGCATATCCTCATCAATAATGCCTGCGTCTAGGTTGGCTTGAAAAAATTGCGATATTTCTTCACCCTCGTCGTTGGCTAAAGTGTTCAGAGACTTACGCAAATTTATGATTTTGTTTTCTGTCTTTGAGTCGTTAGCAACAGTTAGTTTTGGACCAACATCCGTGATGCTGGTGTTGACTCCACTGGCTTTAGCTACATCCTCTTGAAGAAAACCTTTGGCTTTTCTTATTTTCTCTAATTGTGTCATTTGCGAACTTGCACCCCCCTTTTATATTCTTTACTAGAATTTATGTGCTTATTATAGTGCTTAATCTGAATTTTATCAAGTATTTTCATTGACATAGTGCGTTAAGCGAACATATAATATATTAGGATACGGAAGTTAAATAAATGCTAAGAGATAACTTAGAATTGCTTTTTGGCAATTCTTGTGCTATACTTTCCTCAATCAAGATTAAGGCTCTGCTTGAGCAGTTCTAGCGGCAATCGTAGCCGTGTTGACTCTGCCCAAGCAGGGTCTTTTTTGCTGCTTGCGGTACTGGCTTTACGCATAAAAACAGCACCCACGCGAAACCCGCATGGGTGCTTGATTTTTTAATGGAGCTACTGACGGGATTTGAACCTGCGACCTACTGATTACGAATAAGATGTAATAAATACTTCCTATTCAGCAAAACCCCCATGCATCAAGGCTTTCGAGGTTTTCGAGAGCCTTATTTTATTTGTCTTACTTTCCCTAATTTACCCCAATTTGTCTTATTTTTTCATACTGGTTGCAACCAAACTTGAACCACTAAGCAGCCTAGTTTGTGTATTTACTAGGCTGCTTTTATAGTGGTTTATTTACTTTTATTCTTTTGCCCTCATACCTGCTATCCACAGGTCAAGAACCTTGCTTTCCGCAGCGTCGGGGTCGCACATGTACGCCTTGGCCATCCTCACATAGTTACTTACGTCACTGCCAAGAATTTCTACAAAATCGCTATGTAACATATTCATGACATAATAGAAGTCGCCTTTGCATTCGATGCCGTTCTGCCCAGCAAGCTGGCTGGTCTGCTCATACGTCCAATGACCACCGTGCGTGCCGTCTACGTTCTTCATCTTAGAGACTGCCATCTTAGCCAGTTCTTCGTCAAAATGAGGACCGTAGGCGATTTTGTGCAGCTCATAAGCTGTGTTCCAGAAAATATCCGGGCAATGCCAGCGTAACTTTTCCAGTGCCTCGCAAGCCACCTCTTCCATCTTGAGTATCTTCGCTTCGTCATGCTCGACGTGCTGCCAATACTTTTTTAGCTTGTGCATGATACTTACCTCCTACGCCAGACGAACAACGCTCAAGGAAGCGTTGCTGATAGTGCCTGCCGCCGTAGCCTGCACCTGCAGCTCCGAGTTGTTGTTAATTACGCAACAACTCGGCAGAACGCGAATCAGCGTAGCAAAGGAAATATTATAAGTATCGCCTGCTGCACCTGTCACTGTTGCTTCTGCTCCCGGTACCGCTACACCATTACGGACAAGTCGCAGGCCGATGTCGCCAGCTGCGGTCGGCGTTACGTCGGCGTTCAGCGTCACGAGGTACAGACCTCGGAGCAGGTTCACGGCAGCAGCGCCTGCAACGTGCCCGATTGCCACGCCGGTCAGCAAATTATTGGTAGGAAAATTCACGAACCCGTTCGCCGCCACGGTCTGCGCCGCAGTCACAACGGTTGTCAGTGCAGATTTTTGATTACAAGCCATTTTGCTCACTCCTTTATACAATCAAGGTATCACAAAAACACCTTTAAAAATCTTGCTTTTTTAAAGCAATAGGGACGGTTTGCACCGTCCCTAGCAGTGCAGTTAATGCACATTTATGAAGTTATCAAGCCAACTGCTGCTGATAAGCACAGCCACAAGCACCAGCTACGTTAGCAGCAATGCTCTGATATGGGCTATTTGTCAGATAAGCGGGCTGCGGGTAAGGTCTCAGCGTACCGATAAGGGTTGCATTCTGTGCCTGTTGAGATAAATGGAAATTAGCTGTCTGCAAGTCACGGTCGCGGTCTGCGAGCTTGTCGCGCAGGTCTTGGATTTGGTTGGCAATCAGAACTGCTCTGGTCTTTTCGCCGTCCTCTTTCACTGCATTGACAATATCGCAGGTGTTACGTGCGTTCTCGTAACGTACTGCGTCGATGTTTCGGTTCGTTTCGCAGCAGCACTGTTGAGCGGCGAAACGATTTTGTGCAATCTCGCTACCAAGCTGATAGCCAGTCTGCATAATGTCACGCTGTACGCCGTTAAAGCCATTCAGCATGGTAGTGTTTTGAGCATAGAAGCCGTCGCACAAGCCATTCTGAACGCCACGAATACCGTCTTTAATATCTTGCATGGAGAACTGGTCTGCAATCTGGTCACGAGTCATGCTGCCGTTTGCAAAGATTTCAGCACCCATGTTGCCACGATTGTTCCAGTTGCCTCCCCAACCGCCCATCATTACGAAAATAATGAGAATCCATGCCCACCAGCCGCCGCCGAAGCCCATGCAGTCGCCATAGCCGCGGTTCATGTCCATTACAGGTACTACACCTGCGCCGCCATTTTCTAACGTCATGATAATTCACTCCTTCCGATGATATATGCGAACTCTCTGTGCGCATCAAAGAGTTAAGCCGAAATTAGATAACATCTGCTGAAGCTGCTCGTCGCTCATGCCACGTTGCTTCGCAAGGTTGCGTACAGTTTCTTTCAACTGTACCTCGTTTTTGCCTTTGCCCATCTGCATAGCGCGCCCCATCATAGGATTCTGCTGCGCCATTTGCGTAAGCATCTGCATTGGATTGCCACTATTCTGTAACATTGCCATTATTTGCATCGGGTTCATGGTTCATACCTCCTAGCTGTTTTTCTAATTTATCCACACGTTGAATCAAGTTATCAACATAACTTCGTTCGGCATATACAACTTGTTTCTGCTCCTGCGGATTACTTAATTGATAAACTCTGAATACAGGCAGCCCGTTGAGGTCTATAGACTTCTCATAAATCTTTCCCTCCGCCGGGCATGGGAAGAAAGTGCTACTGCCGTCAAGGTCTATCTGTGCAGCCTTTGCTTCATCTATACCAGTCACCACTCTGCCTTTTAATGCTTGAGGCATCTGGCTCATAGGCATTTGCGGTTGCTGATACATCTGCATCTGTTGCTGCAAATAATTTAATCGCTGTTGCATCTGCGGTGCAGCTCCCACATAAGGATTCGGTGTGTATTGTTGTCCGTACATTGTTATCACCTCACACTTATATTTTGCGATATTTTTGTGAAATCGTTCTATCAACATTCCCTCATCATTCAGACATTTATTTTGTATTTGACGCATAAAAAATAAGCCCCTTAAGCATACGATACAACGTCGTATACTCAAGGGGCTTCATTTTATCCTAGATTTCAAAACACGTAAAACAGACTCATATGCAGCAGCAATATCACGCTCAACAGTCTTGTCGGAAATATTCATTTCCATACCAATCTGGTAATTCATAAGCCCATCGACAAATCGCTTCTCGCAGATAACGTGTTGCCGAGGGCTGACTTTTGCTTCGTGCAGAACGGCGTAAAACTCTTCTCGCGTCGAATTATGCAGCCAGTCCCTTGCACGCTTTTTGAAATCATCCATATTATGTTGCGATTGCCACCGCTAAAGCGCCGCCTAGCAATACCCATGCTATGTTGCGCTGTGTCTTAATTATCCGTTGCTGCCTTTTTACCTCTTTCTCGTACAGTTCTAGTGAGTCGTTGGCAGTCTGCAATAGCAGTTCGCTGCTGCTCGATTGTTGCTTCAATGCTGTCAGCTCTGCTTGCAGCTTCTCGGTTTGCAGCCTCGCTTCGTTCAATGCTGCTTGCGACTTCGCCAGCTCTGCTTTCAGCACTCTGCAATCCCTCGCTAATTTGATGTTGCTGCTCGCGAGCTGCTCCAATCTCGTGTCTAACAGTGTCAGCTCCGACTCCGTTATCGTGTACTCTGCTTCCTGCGAAGAAGTAGACGCCTGCACAGATAACGGCAGCGCCAGCAATAAGCATAATCCAATGGCTTTTAATAAATTCTTTAGTTTCATTCATTGTTTACCTCATGAGATATAGCTGGGGACAAATTGTCCCCAACTACTAGTAAATTATAAACCGAAATAGTGATGCAGTGCTCCTAACGCAAAGCCCAGCACAAGTCCAGCCAGAAATTTTTTATCAGTGACATACTCTACAAATTTGTCAAGTTTCTCCATCATCGTCTATTCACCTCACTTTCTCAATGCAGTCTATACCATTCAGCGTTGCCGCGAATGGTCTGCATCTTTTCATAAAGCTTTCTACCAGGACAAGCAGTCGCCATAAGGTCTCTGTGCCCTACCACGACGTTTTTTGCCGCCGTCAGGTTGTAGATATTGCACAGCTCGCCAATGAGCGCAGAGAGGCTGTTAAGCTGCTCTGGCGTGGGGCGTGCAATCTCGAAGTTACCACACACATGGATGCCGATTGTATCTCGGTTGCGTCCGTAAGCGTGCGCTCCCACGGCCCATCTAGGTCTGCCTCGCTCGATTGTGCCGTCCTTGCGGATGACATAATGGTAGCCGATGCCAGCCCAGCCTTGCGCCTTATGAGAGGCGTGAATCTCCGCCGCCGACAGGTCATCGTCCGTCGGATTGCCTGTATGATGCACCACAATCATATTGGTGCTCTGACGCTCATTTAAGCCGTCAAAATCAAGGTGTGTTTCTTTAACAATTACCTTCGCCGTTTTCATCACGCTCCTTGTCGTCTTTTTTGTCCTCAAATTTGTCGGGAACGCCGTTGCCGTTTACGTCGACAAAGCAGCCTGCAATGAAGGTCACAAAACCTATCATAGCAGGACCAATCATCTCTTGGATTACCGCCAGCAAGTCGCCCATCACAATCTTGCCGTAGTAGGCCTGCCAGCACCACGCACCGTAGTATGTCAGCACCAGCAGTACAACTAAAGCAAAATAGGACACTATCATCCATTTGATAGGCGACTGCATATCATTAATCCTGTTCTTGGCTATATCTAAATATTTCCCGACATAGCCTTTAATCTTGTTCCACATAAGCTATTCACCGCCTTTACTGCCGCCGCAGTGACAGCATTTACGCAGTTCGTCCAGCTCTTCTTTAAGCTCTTTGTAGCGGTGCCAAAGGCTGTCAAGCTGCTGGTCTACCTTGCCCTGCTCGATACGCATTTCGTTGATAAGCCCTGCCAGTTCCTTTAGCGCATTTGTATTGTTATCAATGCTTTGGTGCAAGGATTGACTATCCTGCCTGTGCATATATACAACGATACATACCGCTGCCAGCGCAGGGCCGCTCACAATCATACTAAGAACCTCTTCTAATCCCATAGTTACCTCTTATAGAAAAAATTAAAGTATAGTTACGGAATTTCGACCATTTTCCGCAACTATACTTTTTTATATTTACCGTGACGGTTGCCACGGCTCCCCGACTAATTAGTCATCATCAAGCAGCGGATTGCCCGCAAACTCTTTCTTTTGTTTTTTGTTCAAGGTTTGCTTCATGCGCTCGCTAGTGCTCATCTGCATATCTTTGACAGCCTTTCTAAGCTGTGAGCCTGTAACGCCAGCCTTACGTAGCTTAGTGAGTTCCTCGTCCGTCAGTTTGATGCCATCGGCGCGTTTCCTTGCAGCTTCCATGAGCAGTTTCTGGCGAGCGTCTTTGCTTCTCTGCTTATCTGTGTAGAGCGCAGAGGTCATATCTGCTTCCACGCTTTGCCCAACAGGTCTAAAGCCCATAGATTTAAGGTATCGTTCTGTGCCTTTATACTTGTAAGACACCTGCCCCTTGCTGTTAGTGCTATAACCTCTCACTGCTTCGGCAATATTGCCAAGAGCAGGGTTTAAAGCCTTTGTCGCTTTAATATAATCGCCGGACGCAGCACTGTTAATGCCGTTCCACGCCACGCTTCCAGCAGGGCCAAGAGCATAGCCCAGCAGCGAATCGCTATCCGGGAACATTCCGCCCATGCCCACGCGACGTGAAATGTCAATTCCGAGGTTCGAGAAAATGCCATAGATAATTGTTCTAGTCACTGGGGTGTCTCCCATGTGTTTAAACAATTCCTCTTTCAAAACAGTTGACGGTTTATAGCCTAACCATTTTTCAAGAAGTTCGTCCAGCCAGTCGCCACCCGGCAAGCCAGCGAAGCCTGCCATCAGAAAATACGTTGCCCAGAAACGAGCCTTTTGCGCTTTCGTGCCTTTGCCGAAGTATGGGATAAGTGAACGCATCAGCTCCCATTCTTTCATGGGGTATTTTTGGAACAGCAGAGCCAAATCGCCGAACACCGTGCCGCTAATCATCTGGTTTACGCCCGGAGCATCAGCAGCGCCGTAGTCAAAGTTGGCTTCGCGGTTTATCTTTTTGGCGTAAGCAATAGCCTGTTTATGCGTCTTGCCTTCGTCGATAGCTTGATAATAAGCACCGAGGGTAGTTACTTTTCTCGTAATCTCATCGGCTTTTTTGAAAAGGAACATGCCTTTTTCGCCAGCCGCGTTGACGTAAGCCTTAATCTGTTGGAAAGAGCTTTCTTTGCGTCCCTCAATAGCATTTCTGCGTTTGGAGAAACCGCTCGGAGTATCAAGTCCAATGTTATAAGGTACGCCTGCTTCGGCAAGGACTTTTCTGTCCGTCATGCTCATACGCTTTGCCGCCTGCATACCAGTAGCGGTATAACTGCCAATCAAGCCGTAAGTATTTACGAGCTGGGTTACACCTACGAGAGCAGATGAAATGTTGAGGCAGCCAAGCAGGTTCTTACTCAAAAAGCCGTTGATTCTGCTTGCCAATGCAACGCCGAGTCTGTCGCCGTACTCTGCGTTAACATGCTTTACAATCCAGTCGTTTTTAGCAAGCGTAGTGTTTATAACTTGCTCCAGATAATTCGGCGTGCCATTGTTGTAGCGCATATAGCGTTTAATGATATTAGCCATGGCTTCTTTACCGCCATACTCTTTGTCGAATCGTCCGAAGGTCCTCTCAAACAGCTTAGTTGCCTTGCTCTTGGCTGGCTGCAACGCGCAGTAACGGGACGACGACAGCAAGTATCTGTCAATCGTCGTAATAACGTCGGAGTTATAGCCTACCCTGCCTTTTCTATGTGCAAGGTTGCCGAAGAATCTGTTACGAGCCGTGCGGCTCACAGCTCCCTCCAGCACCTTGCGTGCTTCGGGCACGCTCATTTTTGCATTGTCTACGAGCGCTCGTTGCAAGCGGATATATTCAGCGTCGCTGACAACCAGCGAGCCTTTGCCGCCTTTTGCGTCCTCGCCGCCACCAAGTACATTGTTAGCGTCGAACAGTTTCGGCGCAATCTGGAAGTCGATTTTGTCACCGCCGTTCTTTTGCAGCATCTCCGCAACCTTATAGGCTTCTTTTAATGTTTTGCCGCTGCCGACAGGAACAAGTCCCTCTTCCGTTCTAGCCAACACCATCCACTGCTCGTAAAGGTGCGGCAAGTAACCAGTAATCTTGCCTATTGGCGGCACTGTGCGTTTCACCTTTGCTTCAAAATACGTTGCACCATCTTCGCCGCCGATGTGCTTCTGCACAATGTTTGTGACCTGCGCATAAGGGCTGTTTTGCAATTCTTTGAGTTGCTCTGCGGTGAGCTGTTCTTTCGCTGCGCTGGTATAAACCTTCGGCTTGTCATAGCGCACTTCATACTCGCCGCCAGAAGCGACGTTGACTTCTTTAAGCGGCTTCCATTTTGTAAATTCTTCACCGTTAGCCTGCCATTTGACTGCAACTTGAATGTTCTCCAAGAACGGCTCTTTGGCGAGCTTATTGAGTTCGTTGCCGCTGACAGTTTCGTGAATATGCTCCAACCCCCTGTGAGCGTCGTTGACAGCCTCCCAGACGTTGCGGATAAGTTGACGGGTACGAGAATATGCGTTGCGTACATTCTTGTTATAGCCAGCATCCTTGAGCTGTTGCAAAGTGTATTCTTTTTGTGCCATCTCACCTGTCATCATAAGCTCAACAAAGTTATTCATATCCTCTGCTGATTTCAGCTCGGTGATAGAAGTTTGGAACTGCTTACGCCATCTAGCGCGAAGCTTCTCCTGTGTCTCCTGTGCCTTGCTATAAATCTTATAGAAGCTGTTGAAAATGGGATTCTTCTCTGCCAAGCGGCTTGGACTATTCACAAGCATGTCGGCAATCCCGGCGGCTTTGTCTTTCGCAACCTGTGCCATAGTCTTATGCTTAACAGTGATTTCTCCGGCCTTTGCTCCTGCTTCGTCGGCAAATTTATTCGCTTCTTTAAGCACAGCTTTTAAGTCATCCGGCAAGGCTTTGCCATTTACTTCTTCGATAGGAGTTACCTTGAAGTTTAGCTTGCCATCTGATTGCTCAGTTGCGGAGTAGGATTGTTCCTCTTTTTCGTTGACATCCATAACACCTTGTTGTACACTATATATAGATAGAGGATGACTGTTCGGAACAGCGGACTTACCATCTGGTAAGAAGCGCCCGGCAGCTCCTCTTTTTTTTATGGAATCGTCTATACTGGAATCCGTGCCTTTGTAAAGTGTCTTGAGGTAGATTTCCCCACTAGGTGAGAATTCAAGCACTACGCCGTATTTGGAGCTTCTGCTTCCGCTAGTTTTGAACACCATCGGCTTGCCTCTCTGACCTTGCTCTTTATTCCCGTAATAAACTGCTTCTGGTTCAGATAACCCATCTAAAGCATCAATCCATTCTTCATCAGTCAGATGATGCTCATCTTCTACATGATTAACAGCATCCCCCGCGATTCTGATAATTTGTCCATCAACATTATAAGCAAAATACGTCTTAGAAGCCAGTTTGACTTCTCCACTAAGAACTTTTTCTTTAAAGTTTGGGAAGTCGCTGGCTTTATTTTTATACATAGCCGCATTATACTGTCGTCCCGTTCTACCACTCTCGTTTGTTCCTCGGTTGAACATCTTGCCGCTTCTCGTCGCAAGGTAAATGCCGTTCGGAGTGTTTAAGCCGATTTTATCCAACATCTGCGCCAGCAGTTTTTGTACCTTCCAAAGAATTTTCTTGGCGATATTATTGATTGTCAGCGGAGCTTTTGCAGTTTCTTTGTCATACTTGACGAAAGCTGCATACTGGTCAGCGATAAGCTCCTCGCAACGGTCATTGAGTGTCTGTTCAGAGAGCTTATTGAACGCCTCTTCGCCCATCTCTCGCTTCAAGCGCCACTTATAATAACGCATGAGGTCTTCACGTTCTTTGCTTGTCAACAGTACATTGAAAACAAAGTGCATGGTTTCATGGTCGAGAGTGCCATCCTTGACCGCCTCAGTCAAACGAATCATATCCACGATGCCGCCGTTACGCAGCTCTCTGTTATAAAAGCCTTGAATCTCGAAGCCGGAGCCTTTGATGTTAGCAGCATTCAACATGCGTCGTTTTTGCTCATCGCTCATCTTCGCCAGCACCGCTGCCTGCGAAGTGTTAGTGTCAAGCCAAAGGTTTCTGCCGTTCCACAAAGTCGCCACATACACACCGTCAGCCACTTCTATAACTTCCTTAGCATGTACTGCTTCCTCAAAAGCCTTTTTAAATCTACCCTTGTTCTGCGGAGTAAGAATCTCTTTGCGCTTCGCCGCATCTTCTGCGGCTGCGGCGTTTTCTTTCGCTGCTCTTTCATCAGCCTTTTCCTGTTCGTTTAATCTCTCGGCGGCTGCCTTAAAGCGAATGTCGCCAGAAGCGTTTGCTGCATTGCTAAACTCAATCAGTGCTTCTTTTCTCGACAGGCTATCTTTAGCTTTGCCCCCGGTGCTTTCCTCGTCGGTAGCATAGTTCACTGTTCTTACGCCTTCTGTTCCGCTGAGGACGACCTGCATGAAGCCGCTTTGAAAAGCAATGTCCAATGCGCGAGCGTCAGTACCGAGCGCGATGTTTTCTGCTGTCTTGGAGCGAGTGGCAATCTTGTCATAGAAAGCTGTTTGCTCCATAATGGAATTGGTTGCAAGGTATCTGAACATAGCGTTCGACTTGCTGCCATAGCGATAAATGCGTCCCTCAATCTGGATAGCGGCAGTAGGTCTTACGGGCATACCTAAATTAATCAGCACGCGAGGATGTACGCCAGTTGTGTCGTGTAAAGAGATGCCTTCCTGCCCCGCAGAAGATGTTACCATGATTAAGTCAACGCCGCTGTTGTCATCGTTAAATTCTTTGACAGCACGTGCTCTATCGGCTTTCTTCTCTTGTCCGTTGATATAACGAGCCTTGTCGCCAAAAGCGTTCCTGATAATTGTCACAGGGTTAGACTCTTGAGAAATTTCAAACTCCACAAGCTCCGGATGCTCCTTTTGGAACAACTCGTAAGCCTGCTTTTGCTCAGTAGTCAGTTCTTTAAGTACGCTTTTAGACAATACAAACGGTTTGGTATTCGCGCTGCTGATTCTGTCGTGGAACAATACAACCTTTTTGCCGCGAGAGATATAAGATTTAATCATATCCACGGCAGCTTTAGCTTTGATGGATTCCAGCACATAAGACTGCGCATTGGAGTCGAAGCTTTTTCTGAACATATCGCCTAAGTTTACGTTGACACGCATTCCATCAATCACTATGTTGCCGTACGTTCTATCAATCATATCGTAACCATCCTCAATCTTTTTGATGGTTCCGTCATCATCGACTTTAATAAACTGACGGTTATAGTCTTTGTCGATTTCCAGACGGCGGCTAATCATCGCTCCGCTATTGACCAACATGTCATGGAATTTGATTTCGTTGATAGAGTTATCCGCAATCAATCCGTTGGTATCTCGGCGAGGTTTAATTTTACCCGTAGAAGTCACGATAAAGCCAAACACTCTCGTCAAGAAACCGCCTGCGCTGCCGCCGTATTTGGAGTCGGCGTAGTCGAACAGCAAGCCTTCTCCATAGAATGCGTTCTGCGGATAAGCAAAAGGCGTTGCAGATAAAAGCAATACCTTGGAGTCACGGCTTTCCATAAGCTTATCGTACTTAGGCTTCTCTTTCTTTCTTGCCTCAAAAATCTTGGCAGTAAGTGCTTTGTTCTCAGCAGTAAGCCTAGCAAGTTTCTCTTTCTGTTTCTTGAGCTGCGGAACAGATTCAATAACCGCCGGAGGTGTGTCGTCTAAAACGTTTTCGAGCTTCTTGATTTCTTCGTCGTTGGCTTTACGTTTCGTAAAAAGGTCTTGGTACTTTATGCGGATATAGCCGTCAAAACCATCTGCTTTATGTCCGAACAGGCCACGCAGAGCCAACGCCGCAACGCCCTTATCCTCAAGTGTACCAATATCGCTACGTCCCGAGCCACTAATGATGTGGTGTGCTTCGTCGCAAAGAATCAAGTCCCAATTTTTACCTTGGATTTCTTTATTGCTTGTCAATGCAGCGTAAGTGATGATGTTGGGCACGCCTTCAACGGGTTTGCCGTTAGTAATACGTGCCATATTGTCGATTTGCAAAAGGTCGCTGCCAGTCTTTGACCAAGCGTTACCAATCTCTGCGCTCGGCACGACGATAAGAATATTCTTTTTCCCACGAAGCAGAAAACGCTTGATAGCTCCTAAGCCAACAAGCGTTTTACCAGTACCTGTACCATTTGCCACAAGGATACCTGCTTTATCTTTGCCGTAAAAGCGGTCTTCTACCGCCAGCACATCCTGCTGCTGTTCGGGCAATAAAACAGGTAGCGTCTCGGCGATGTTCGCCTTGTCCGCTACCTTGATTGGTACTCCATCTTTAATTTCTCTTTGCTTTGCTAATCGTTCGTTAGCTTCATTATCGGCGTTTTCATTCTCATTGCTCGGAGATAAACGCCCAGTAGGCTTTCCTCCGCTACCGTCAGATATGGGTTGTCTGCCTTTGCTAGTGCTATCGCTTCCGTTACTGATAGGATTTCTGGTGCCGCGTTCCGCAGAATCGGAAACTTCTGAGCTGCCTTGCTGATTGCCTCGTGTTCCGCCAGCAGAGGCCCCACTTCCGTGAACATCCGTGCCGCCGTCTCCGCTGCGTCCGGAGCTGACGTTCCCCTGTACGCCCGTGCCTGCTTCTGGATTTTCGCCTTGGCTCTGTACCTTGCTTCCGCCGACGGCAGAGACAGACTCTCCTTCCACGCCGTTTTCAGTCCTGCGTCCACTATCGCTTTCAGTAGCGGTTCCGGTAGTTCGTATAGGCTCATTGTTTCCACCTCCGTTAATCTCTTTTAGTAATTCTATCACGTTAAGGTCGTTTTGTCTAGGATAATACTTGAGGCCTGCAAACGCAGGGTCAATGTAGTCTTTAATTTCTTCCCATAACGTAGGCTGGCGTTGTTGAAGCATCTTCTTGAATGCAGCAGGGGGGATATTTTTGTTTACCGCCAGACCTGCATAAAACAATGCTTCCCTGCGGTTATCAGCCTCTGCTCCCTTTGCCTCCAATTTTACACTTTCGGGTAATTTCAATAAGAAAGTATGGGCAGCTTTAAGCATTTCTTGAGCAAAGCGCAGCATACGAGAGCCAGATTCACTGGCTCTCGCTGCTGCGCCTTCTAATAATTGCTTCATTCGTCCCGCCCAGGCTCTAAACAGCTCTTTCCCTCTGCCGATTTGGTCAAGAACTTGAGAACCGGCAAATAACAAGCTGTCAAACAGGTCGGCTTTAAATTCAACCATACCGTCACTCTGCTTATTGTCCGCCTTGAATTTCAAATTCATCTCGCCTAAGCCGTTCAAAAGGTTTACCAACCCGTCTTCTGCCTCTTTAGAAATATTCACTTGAGGAACTTCTTCTTGCTGCTTGACTTCTGGTTGATTTGCAGGTTCTTCTTGCCGCTTCTCTTTTTCTTCACCTTTAAGTTTGCTCAGAACTCTGTCTTGGGCAGCTTGCAGGTCGGATTGGGCTTTTTCTGCACGTTTCGCGGCTGCATCTGCGGCTTTTTGGTCTTCCTCTTTCTTTGTTGTTTTGGCTTTATTGAGAGCTTCATTGGCTTCCCTTCGCGCCTTTTTTGCTTTTTGAGTTAACTCCTGCACACCCTTATCTTCTGCCAAACGTTGCTTTTCCAAACCGTTCACTTCGTCTGTCAGCAAGTCCAATTTTTCTCTAGCCGCAGTCAAGCTTTTCTTTGCAGCTTCCGCCTTTAACGCTGCGCCGCTTCTCTTGCGTTCGGACTCAATGGCTTTGTCGAGGGCGTTCTGCGCCTTAGTTAAAGCAATTTCCGCTTTCAGAACTGCCTGTTTGTCAGCATCTGTTTTTGCTTTTTCTAGTTCTGCCTCTGCGTTCGCTACTGAATCGCGCCAAACTTTAAACTTTTTCGCGTTATCATTTTCAAAATCAGCATCAACTTGTTCAAGCGCATCTTCTGCTTCCTGCACAACTCGACGTTGCTTTTCAATTTCAGCCTGCTTGTCTTGATACTCTTTTTGTTTTTTGCTAAACAGGACATCTTGCACGGCCTGCTTAATGTCGTCTGACGGTAAATCCTCAATACCCGTATCCGGGAATCTCTCGCGCAGAAGCGCTGCTGCTTTTGGCGCAACATCATCGTCACGGACAGTAGGGTCATTGATACCTTTTGTTGCTTCTTCGATAGTCATAATATCGTCGATTGACAAATTATTTTTCGTCTTATAACCACCACGAGCAGTAGATTTAACACGGCCTTCGTTTTGGTCGTGAATTTCCCAATAGAAATCGCCTAATTTGCTTTCCTCAAAGTTAGTATACAGCTTTTTAAGTTTCTCTAATTCTTTATTGTCTCCAAGCTGCAAATCTCTAAACACAGCTTTGCGAATAGCTTCGTCCCAAGTTAAAGGTTCGCCATCTGCTCCTTGGATAGGGCTGTCAGCATAAAGCAGGTCAAACGCTTTGTTAAAATCCTCTACCCCAAACTCTTTCCCAATATTGTCTAAGAAATTATCTCCGGCATCTTCTGGAATCTCGGAAATATATTCTACTTCATCATCAGGTTCTTCCTGCTGCTTTTGTGCTTTCTGTTGTTTATTATAAGCATCAAGCGTTGCAGCTTCCTTGCCGTCGAAAGCAGAGATAATATCAGCCATAGAGTTAGAAATCTTGACTGGCTTTTCCTTGCCGTCGTAAACGACATAGTACACAGTGCGCTCGCCACTCTTTGCCTTCTTATCTTTGACAACAGAAGTCAAAAGCTGTGGGTGCTTATCGAACATATCAATAAGCAAATCGCGCATCTCTGGATGCTTTGTGAGATACTTGCCCAATGCCTCGGCTGCTTTTGGATTGCTTTCCGCAAACTTTTCAACAACGGCATTGTAAGCATTCTCACGCTCGCCTAATTCCTTGGATTCATTGGCAAGAATGTTATCGGTAATTACACGCTCGACATCTTCGTCGTCCTTAGATTTGACAGGTTCGGAAGTTTCTTCTTCATCACCATAATAGTCACCGAACAAATCGTTGATAATATCTAAGTCGCCTATTCCTTGGTCAATGCCGCTTTTGCCCCACGCGTCAAGGTCATCATAAGTGATTTTTCTTTTTTTCGGCTTTTCTACTTGCTCAGTCTCGCCGTCTTTCCCTTCACCTTTGTCGTCGCCGGTTTTTGCTTTGTCAGGTTCTTCAGATTGTTTGTTTTGTACTGGATTTTCGGAGCCTTTGTCGTCACCTTTGCTCCTCGTCCCGTTCTCGTCAGTTTCATTGGTTTTACCTCCGTTGTTGCCATCGCCGCCCTTGTCAGCAGCAGCGGTATTCTCCGCTTCCCCTGCGCCGTCTTTGGCAATAAACTCTTTAGCCGCTTCTGCGCTATCAAAATCATGCCATTCGTCTACGCCTTTACCCATTTTACGTACCTTCTTTGCTTTTTCGTTCAGAAGGTATTTTACACCGCCGTCGGCAGTTTTGTAAATAGGCAAGCCATACATCGTGCCATCAAGTTTCTTGTCGCCGAGCGCTTCGTCAGCGGGAGCCGTTTCTCTTTTTTTGTTTACGAGCGCATCGATTTCTGAATCATCAGTCGGTTGTTGTGGTTTTGGCTCTTGCGGAGTCTGAGCCTTCTTGTCCTTTGCCACCTTAGCGGGAGCTTTATCTTCTCCCTCGCCTAGAGCGGCGCGTCTCGCCCTGTCAATAAGTGCAAACTGTTCAACCTTTTTCAGCTCTCTAAGCTGTGCCCTCGCTTCCTCATCGCCGTTCATAGCGCGAGTGCCCAAACCATCGTACTCGCTGTTGTTCAACGCTGCTTTTGCAGTCCTGTTCTTGTCGAAAGCACCATCACGGATAATGCCAGTTGCCGGGTCTACATGCTTATCTTTCAAGTTTTTTGGGACAGCATTGTTGATAGCAATGGCTTCCGCTCTAGCCCAATCGTCACCGCGCAGCTTGCCACGCTCTTCTTCGGCTCTACGAGCGACTTCCTTTTTTACGCCTCTTGGAATCTTGATTTTCAAGCTCTCGGCAGCGCTTATAAGGTCTTGTATGTTATCACCGCCAGCGATACCGGCGTAGCGAGCCGCGTCTTCATCTGTAAGCTTGATTGCACCTTCACCTTTATTCTTGGCAATACGGTCTACGGTCTTACGCAGATTCATAATATGGTCATCGAATGAAGGAGCGGCGGTAGTTTGCTGAGGCTGCACCGGCTGCTGAACTTGCACTGGCGGTTGCTGGGGCTGCACTTGCGGCTGTTGAACAGTAGGAATTTCACCGCCGTTAACAACGTCATCAACAGCAGAATTGACATTATCTGTCGCTGTCTGAATCTGTTCCTCGGGTGTGGTGGCAGGAGTGACAGGCTGTTGAGTTTGCGGCGGTTCTGCCTCGTTTTGCTTGCCATAGCCAAGCTCAATAGCCTTAGCGATAATATCTTTGTCAGAACCTTCACCGAGAATTGTATCAACCGCGTTGTACTCATCTCCAGCGGCGGCATCATTTTCAAGGTACTGTTGCAGGAAGGATTTGGCCTGTCGAGCGGTAGGTGCATTAGCGTCACCTGCGCTTGAGCCGGTTTTCCCCATTCTGGAAAGAACTTGGTTCGCGTATTCATTGATGGACGGTTCATCGCCTTTGCCCTGTTTACGATTAAGTGCTTCTTCGCTGTAATTCAGTGAGCCTTCGCCTGCATACCACGCCATAGCAGCGCCACGTGCGCCGTACTTGTCGTAGTATTCACCGAGTTTATAGCGTGCCACAATCTCTTGATTTTCGGGAGTCATTTCAGCATCTGCGCCGATGCCAGCTTCCTCTGCCCATGCAGGCCAGTTCTCCGGCATAATTTGATACTTGCCACTTGCACCGGTACGTCCGTTCACTGCGCCATAGTCGCCGCCGCTTTCTTGTCCTGCGATAGCGTTGATAAAAGCTTCACGCTCGTTATCCATACCGCTTGTATCTACGTTCGGAGCAGGTGTTGAGCCAGCGTCGATAGGAGTATCGGTATTAGTATTAGTGCTACCCGGACCGAAACTATCGTACATATTAGCAACGCCAGCAGGCACACCGCCTGTTAAGCCGCCGACCAAGCCAGACAGCAGTACATCGGGGTCAGTAAAGCTCCACTCTTGCCCAGATTCCATCTTCGGGATAATCTGTTGTCCCATTTCCTGCGCAGCGTTGATACCGCCGCCGACACCAATAGCCGTTGCTGCTTTTTTGAACTTGCCTGTTTTCTTGCCGCCGAGAATCTGAATCAGAGCATCCTGCATAGTGTCAGTGCCGGTAATAAACATCAAGTTGTCGGTAAGCACACCTTTAGCTACCTGCTCTGCTTCCTGTTCGGTAACGCCCGGCACATAAGTGCCATTACGCTTAGCATTGTCAATATAATCAAGTTTGCCACTGGTTACGCTTTCCAGCACTGCTTCTGGCAAAGCTTGTTTCTGGCCAAGTTCGAGGTTCGCAATAATCGGAGCCATATATTTGGGAGCATTGGCAGCTACGGTCTCACCATACTTTCCAGAAATCTTACTAAGGAATGGAGCCAGCCTAGTAGCCATGGCAGAAGCGCTAACGTTCGCCGCAGCTTGTTCTCCGACAGTAGGAGCGCCGACCCTTGCGCTTAGGCCTAAACCAATAGCATAAGGAATAACGCTTGCTGCGGCGTTAGCGATAGATGCTGCGCTAAACGGGTCAGAATAAGAACGGGCGTGATTATCCTCCATCTCCTTGCCAAACTCTTCAATTTTTTTGTTAAACCGATTACTCCAAGCATGTAAGCCACCGAGGTCCTGCGATTGCTTATCCCATTCTTCTTCTGTTAGATAGGCAGGTTTGCCCGCATAATTTAACAGGTTGCCGCCTGCTCTGATTACGTTGCCTGCCGCTCCTGCTATGCCGTGATAAGCCGCGCTTAGGATTCCATCGTCGTCATTGTTTTTTTCTGGTTCTGGCGCGTAATCATCAAGCCACGAAAAATCATATACAGGCCGTTCATTATTCAAATCCGGGAAGTTATATTTATTGTTAGCCATCGTCCAGCCTCCGTTAGTTTATTTTATCCAGCCGCGGTCTTTCAACGCTTTGTTTAAATAACCGCCATTTTCTCCAAGCACTTTTTGAGCAAGCGCCGCAAGCTGTGCATCGCTATGCCTGCCGCCGTCAGCCTCTTTCATCTGGTTCAGCCAGTCTTGCATCTGGTTATAGTCGTTTACATTCGCAGGAACTTGACTAAGCTGTTGCCCGCCATTAAGCACGCCAGTCAAATAATTACGTGCCAAACGCAACTGTCCTTGATTCGGGTAGGGAACGTCAGGATTGTTTTTTGTCCAAGCCTGCGCATCGGCAATAATCTCTTTCGCCGCCGTCATACGTTGGTCGTTGGCTTTGTTTTGCTGAACGCCAAATAAAGATTTCGCCGCTTGCTCGTAACTAATACCATTAGCTTTTGCAATCATGCCAATCTTATAATTGTTCTGCCTTACAAAATCATTAAAGCTCAAATCATGGTTAAACCTAGCTTGGTCTTTGCTCAACGCCGAAGCGTACGCCATGTCAGCAACTTTAAACTGATGTTGCTTATCCATACGCTTATTAGTTTCAGCGACATTGTATTGGTCGTGCATAGTCGGCAGTCCGGCCATTGCAATTTTTGCTGCTTCCGGATTATACTTAGCCATTTGCGAACCAATCATCTGAGCACCAGTATAATCTCTCGTCCCGAGAGCATACTTATACTGCTCGAACAAATCGTTATACATGCCGTCATTATGCTCTTTGACCTTCGCATCAACCATTGGCGAAATGTTATCCATAATCTGCCCAATCTGGTATTCCGTCCTGCCATTCTTTCTCAACTGCGCTTTCAGGAGGTTGTTAAGCATCTTCGGGTCGCTTACAGGCACTTTGCTCAAGTCAAGATTCGCAAGATTGGTACTAATGGTGTTTGCTGTCTTTGATGCTATAATCTCATCGCCTGTTGGGTTTGGAGTTCCGCCGCCGTATTTGTTTTTGACAAACTCCCATTTTTCCTTTTGGATGGCATCTTGTGGGGAAATTATGTTGTTGGCCGCATCTGCTGCTTTATTGCCGCCCGGAATGCCGAGCTGTGCATTTGCATTTCCGTAAGTTTGTTGCTCGCCAGCAGCGTCACTCTGGAAGCTCTGCCCATAAACTCCCTGCAGCGTATCATTGTTAGACGTAGGCGAAGTTGCGCCCACGCCATACAGGGCACTCAGCGCTTCCTGTTCGCCCTTTTCAATGCCACGACGGTTATAGTTTTCGCCCCAAATAGTGCCCAGAACAGTACCGAGTGATTCACCAAGCTGTTCCTGCGGCGACGCGTAAGGGTTATAGCGCATCTTCATTCCATATCTGCCGTAACTCATGCTACTTCACCGCCCCATTCATCAGTACCCGCCTTCGCTACAAAACCATTAGCGTAATATGTATTGCTACCTGTAACCTTGAGGTCATATACCTTGCGCTCGCCACTGTGTGCAATGCCTTTAACTTTACCTACAAACTTGAGAATATCGCCGATTCGCAGCATTGCTACATCGCGCCATGTGCCGTCATTCAAAAGCAAGGGTTGCGTAAGGGTTGTGCCTACATTGCGCATAGTACCTTCTTCGTCTTGGCAAATAACGATGTATACGTCGCTATAATGCGGCTCCATGATTTCCGTAACCTCTTCGACATTTCTGCGGTCGCACACATGGTCGTAAGACAGAACTTTGTCTCCGACTTTGATTTTGCGAATAGCTTTCTGTTCGCCGCCAACCATCTCGACAGGCGTTTCTTCCACGAAGCACCAAGCGTTAATCGCCGCTGACGCCGCGCCGTTGAACAGACCACCGAGGAAGCTGCCGCCGCCAGAGGTCGTGCTGGTTGTTGTGCCTTGACCGGACACCGCATTCAGAGCGCCAAGCGTACCGCCGCTATTTAAACCAAGGGACGCGTTCCAGAGGTTCAGAGCGGGCTGTTGAGCTGCTTCTTGTGCCGCAGCACTTGTAGAAATTTGGCTTCCGGCAAGCGATGCCTGTTGGCCATACAAGCCGTTCAGAACACCGATATTATTCTGGTACTGCTGCGCCATAGTATCGGCAGCATTTTTAGAAATATCGTTCATAGCAGTATTAGTAACGCTGCTGTTCAAGATACCACGAGAGCCAAGGCTATTAAGCGTCTGCCCCATTGTGTTGTTAACGCCACTGGCGATGCTCGCTTCCATGTTCTTCTGATACTCCGCAGGAAGGATGCCTTGAGCAAGGTTAGCTACGCCCTGCTGCGCACTGCCGATTTGCTTATTAGCGTTGGACAACAACTGGTTATAATCAACTTGAATAGTGCCCAAGCTGTCTTTCAGCAAGCCTTGTGCTACGTTATTCAGCCACAAGGCGTTAGGTGCCACCGCTTCTGCATAATCGGCAGCCTGCTTCTGCAAGCGGATTTCCTGCTCTGTTGGTTTGTAAGACTGAACTGTTGTGCTGCCGCCTTTTTTACCCATTAAGCGCACCTTCTTCCTTTAGCTTTGCTTTCATTTCCTCAATCATCGGACTGGTGGCTTTAGCGTTCAAGTAATGCGTCACCCAGTACGCAGGCTCACCTGTTTCTTTGTCAGTATGCTTATAGGTGATAATAATCAGCCTGCCGATGCTATCTTGACACCAGTAACGATACTGTCCGTTTACTTCTTCGCGTTCCAGTATTTCCCATCCGAAGCCGCGAATATATGGCTCGATATGGCGAGTGCAGATTGTTGCGACGCAGTTGCAGCCAAAGGTTGCACCCACAAGCTCGGCGAAATCACGCCAGAACTTAGCATCGCCGCATACTTGATACACGATTACCATTTTGCCCTCTTCGTCCAGCTTCATAGTAGCAAAGCCACGCTCTGCTAAATAAAAAAGGCGGTAGCCCGGTAGGATTGCCGCCTTGTCATTTGTTTTCTTTTCGTAAATCTCTATCCATTCTTTAAGGCTTTTAGCCTTCATGTCGCATACCGCCTTTCTGTGTTACAAATCCACCACGTCTAGCATGATGTGGTCAAGCTCAAATTTACTGTTTGACTGTACAGTTAGACTAATGCAGTCTGTGCTGTGATTGCATCTAACCTTGCGCCTACTGTTTGTCGGCATATCAACATGCAACCTATCGCCGATAGATACGGTTGCCTTCCCCGCATGGTCACTGGAGAATTTAGTGTCAATAGCTTTCACCAGCAGTTCGTCACTGCCTAATATATCTCTAGGTTTTACTATATAATCAATCGGCTCGCCATCGTCCGTAGCGGCTTCATCTGTCCATAGATATAGGTTGTTGCCGCTTGCAACGTAGACATCATCCTTCGTTTCGAGAATTGCTTCCACAGGCACAGCAAACTTTAATACAGTAGCTGCATTGAGCGCGTAATTGTAAGCCACCCATGTGGTTTTATCAGACGTGGAACGAATCATCAGTGTCTGATGTCTACGCATATTGTAAAGTTCCGGTTCATATTGTCTGCGTGTCAGCAGCTTATTGAATTTAGCTCCCAAAGTAGACGGTGAAATATTGCCGTAGTCCTGCGTTGTGCTAAGTGCCTTTAATCCATTCAAGGAGAGGAATACTACCTCGCCACCAACATTTGTCGCACAGCTACCCGCTCTGAAAGCATTAGTAAGGTCACTGCCAGTCACAGGATTATATACACGCCAACTTGCTGGCTCTGCATCACCCGCAAGCTGATAAACCTTGCCGCTGGATTTAAAGAACATAATATCAGTAGCAAGTGGCACAGCGTCCATGATATAGGAACTATCCTTGTCACCCACATCAATCCATTGCGAATAGGATTGGTCAGCAGAGTTCTCTGTCCATGCTGCATCACTCTTGGCGTCACCTGTGCTTGAGAAAGTAACACGGCTGGAATTGCCGACTTTGATGACAGCCAGCCTACCGAAGCGATAGAACACGAGGTCTGCCTTAGGTGCGTTGCTTACAGTTTGCAGCACAGAACCTTGTTTAAACCCATAATACTGTAGCACATCGCCGCTTACAATAAATATATCCTCGCCAAAACGGCAAGCCTTGGCTCTGCCCTCGCCTGTTACCTTGCCGATATTTCTGCGTTGCGTTTCTACGTCCGATAACACAACATTGTAAGCATTGCGGTCATAGAGGAATACAAAACTTGTGTTACTCTCTAAATCATAGCCAAGAGATTTAATAGGATTGTCATAAGAGCTGACGAGTTTCAAGCCGCCACGACCTACAAGACGCTGGGTGTCACGCTCGTACCACATATTCTGGCATTCCTGCATTTCGTTATCGCTAAGCTGCTCTGGCTGTACAGCAAGGTTTATGCCACCATTTAAAGGCGACATTGCTACTTTACGCATTTCGTGTTTGTTAGAACGGCGCACTTTCAACTTCCTCCTTGCCTAAACTTTCCAAAGCATCATAGTAAAGATGGTAAATCATGCACATCTTCTTACGCAGGTAATCTGGAATATTGGGGCAGATACCGCGGCATTTTGCTACATGCTTGCATTCTGCGCACATCATAGGAATAACTTTATCTGGAAATGTAGCATCCCCTTTGTCTGCCATTACTTGGCAGAAATAACTTCTTCCTTGGCAGTCTAAAGTAATTCTAGCTTCTGCCCCACAACGCCATAAGTTAGGAATTTCTTTTGCTGAACTTCTGCTGCGGGTAATGTTTTTCAGATGCGGAGCACCGTTTTCAGCCAAACGCACAATTTCTTTGTAGCTTTTAAACAGCGTCGGGTACTGCTCTACACTTGGCATATACTCGATTGTTTCCGGCGCGGAAAGTTCAAACATTTCGTAAGACACCTCCCAATCACCTTTAATGTCTTTAGCGACCTTGCAGATGTAATTGTAAGCATCCACCATGTCGCAATTATTGCGACTTACCACGCAGTTGAACCCAGCAAAATGTTTAAGCTTCTGCAATTTTTTAATATATGCAGGAGACTGCATAAAGTCTTTGCAACGTAGGTACTGCATTTTGCCGTCATAACTAATACTGTATGACACATCAAACTCGTTAAACATCTGTACAAAATGCTCATCGAGCAGTGTGCCGTTAGACAATATATAGATTTCAACGTCTGGATAATGTTCCCTCAACATCTTTAAAACAACTTCCAGCCAAGGGTTTGCCAGCGGTTCACCGCCCCAAATACCTATTGTTGTAAAGTTGATTTTCGCCAACTTATCTAAAAGTTTTTCCGGTTCATACCCATTCCAATCCCAAATGTCACCGCCATTAATGCAATACTTGCAACGCAGGTTGCAGCGCGCCTGTGGCAAAACAATTCTTACCTGCCTGCTCATAAGCGCATCACCGCCCTGTCAACCTCAACCATACGCCCTTTATATCTTGTATGCGGGTAGCCAATGTAAGCGTTCTCACCTTTAAGGTAGCAGCACTTAATAAAGTTATGCCCATCATGCAGCTTAAAAGTCTGCCCTGCATAATTCAGATACATATTACCCTCTGCTTCTTCTACCGCAGGCCTACATACATCCAAGTGCATTTCCAGCATACCTTCGTCATCGATGTTCGCTGCAAGCTCGCTATACGTCGGCATATACTGCCAATCCAACGGATGCACGCAGTCTGCTGTCATGTAGGAATTGTCGGCATAATCATCGGTATCGCTGTCAAGGCTGAACTGCCCTTTAGGCAAAAACACTTTAATAAATACTCTATTCTTATATCTATCTAGCTGCATAAAGCCATAAAGGCTAGCTACCTTTAAGAATTCACTATGCGTAACATTCATTGCCTCACATAATGCTGAATAGCCATAATGCACGATAAGGCTGTTTGTGACAGGAGAAAACAGCACCATAGCCACATTTCCATCCGTAATAAGTTCTGGATTGATACGGACGGTTTTGTGCGATGCTGGCTCATCGTCCATAATGCTATAAGTCAGAACATATTCCTTACCTTCTGTATTGAGCTTGATGCGTCCGGGAGCGTTCATCATATCCGGGAAAACAAATAAATCTTTTTTTATCACGGCAACTTCCTCCATAATCGTTTCAATTTATCTTCGGGCAAAGACGCAATGAAGTTTGTAAAAAACTCATACAGTCCGCGGTAAAACTTACACTCGATAGCATGAGACAAGCTCTGCACACACGCACCGCCACACATGAAGTAATAGGCGCACTTCTCGCACTCTGGAAAGCTCTTCTGCATATACCTTTTGTTTTTTGATGCAGACACATTGCGGATATAGGAACAGTTAAAAGCGTCGCCGTTAGCGTTTACCTTCATGCGTCTTTTACTCATACAATATGTTTCCCCAAACTCGTAATCAGCCTTCAACAACAATAATAGCTGCATGAAGATTGACTCATAGCGTTTGTTGATTACTCCAAACTCATCGTAGTCGCGCCAGAACTTTCCAATAGCATATTTATATTCAGACAGCAGATTGTCTACATCTTCCAGCGTCAAGCCATATGCTTCATTCTTCTTGCTCGTATGATGGCAGATATGAGGAAAGAACATTAGAGGCCTTTTGATTCTGTTCTCTGCCTCGCAGAAGCCTCTAAGAATCTTCTTAAAGTCCGTATTCCCATGGCAGATGGTTGTGCTGATTCCCATATCTGGATAATCAATCACCTCTTCCAACGGGTCAAACCCTCGTGGATTTTCGCCGAGTTGCCCGTCGAAACTGACTATAATTTTAAAGTTGTGCTTACGGAAATATTCAATATTGTCTGCGAGCAGAATGCCGTTAGTAGTTACTCTAAACTTCGCCTGTGGACAATGCTTAACTACTTTTTTTATATCGTCCATGTAAAGAGTAGGCTCGCCTCCGATAAAACGGATAGATTCTGGTTTTTTCTCATCTAGTAATTGCAAAAGTTTACCCGTAACTCCCGTTTCGTTAGCATCTGCTTCCCTATGACAATAAGCACAGTTCAGATTACATTTACTGCCGAGATAAATCGAAATAGCTTCCATGGTCATTGCTGCTTCACATCCAATCTGATTTCGGCTACGCCACTATACCAACGCCAGCCGAGTTTTATTTTCATTAAGCCCTCATAACCAAGCGCATACCAACGGAACTGACCTCTGCCATTCGCGAGCTTTACACGCTGGCAGTTTGCGACACCGCCTGTACATTCGATAAACACTTCCTCGTTATCTGCCTCGCGGTTCAGTTGCTCTGTAAAACCATTGGAGTATTTTTGCACTTTCATTTCGATGTACTCTCTGCCAGCTACATCAACTACGCCAGCAAGTTCATTAGTTTCACGTTCCTTGCGCTTATATTCTACGCCATCAACCGACAGACTATATGTATCCCAGAAAGAATGGCGCTTAGAACCTTGGGCAAAAACTTCATCCATATCAAGGTCTGCATATTCTATCTGCATATTCGGCCGCAGATGAAACACAGTATCTTCCTTGCTAAGTCTGAACAGTTGCACCTGTAATTCAAACGCACTGCCACTAATGGTATTTGTATCTACCTGCATAAGCACCATACCACCATAACGGTTTTCCACTTCCTCATATTTCATTCTGCTACCCATCGTAATCTGGTTTGTAGGCAGGATTTTAATGTTAGAGCGGTACTGTTTATTCTCTTTGTCGCGCACGAGGTAGCCTTCATCGTTATACAGCACGCTATATGTACTATGCGATTCCAACGGCACGCCGTGCTTGCCGATTTCTATGTAACCGTTATCTTCGCCGAACGGAGCTTGCACATGGATTGTCAATCTGCGGTCAGCAGTGATTCGTACTTCTGCCTTAAAAAAAGTATCATTTTCTCTGCAAAAAACTTTCATGTGTTGCTCACCTACTCTCCGTCATCGCTACAATCACACCTACACTTACAGTTGCAGTTGGAGCGAACCTCGCGAATTCTGTGCCAATGGCTTTGATTTACAAGGCGTTGCAATATATCCGCCAAGCCATAAGTGCCAGCGCTAATGCCGCTTTGTATTCCGAAATACTTCTCATATATGTTACCGCTGCCTTCTACAACATCAGAATTAGAGTTTGTACTAATACCTGTTAGTTCAAAAGCGCGTTGCGTGCTACCGCTGAAATATCTCTTATTGTCGAAATTAGTGTTGGTGGTCAATGTCTTTTTTGTTCCGTCGCCTTGCGTAACCGTAATAGTCAAATCTTTAAGGCTTACGTCTTTTACGTAAGTTTCGTCAATTTTCTGCCCGCGACTATCTGCTTTGGCATTGCCATCAAGAATACCAATGAACTTATATGCTGTCACGCTATGCTCATTCGGGTTAATCGTAACCTGCGTGTCCATCAGCACGCCGTCTGTAGCAGGGCTTAACTCCGATTTATTAATAACTATGGCATATTCTTTGCTCGAACTTGGAGCTGCCGATATAGCAACTTTATCGTTGTTATCGTTGTAAGGAATCTTGGTTTCCGTTCCGTCGCCGCGGGTAACGATAATATTCCCGTCCTTCGTAGTTACTTCCTTAACATAGGTAGCGTCAATCCTCTGGTTGCGGTTGTCTGCTTGCGCCTGTTGCGCAAAGCTCGCGCTAGCCACCAAAGCCACCTTGCCGCTCAAGTCCAGCTCTACTTTCCAATCGTTATCCGCTACATAACGATACGTTTTCATTTGGTCTGTTCTGAAGCATACCATGCCCACGTATACGTTGTTTACAGGGAACGCGCTGCCAGCAAAATCACACGCTACCGTTTTGAAATTTTCGTTTATAGGTTTGCGACTATCTTTTATCCTGTCGCTGCCTGCTATATCTAATAGTTCTGGCATTATATCACCTCGTTCTTTGCTGTCATCAAAAAAATATAGCGCTACAATTTTTTCCTCCCCATAAAAAACATTATTGTCAACAATGTTACTATGCTCCCGCATATATATCCTATGATAAAACTCATGCTGTCCTCCTATAGAAATGTACGACGTAGGCAGGTGGTTGAACGGTATTAGATTTGCCGTAGATGGAATTGCTGTTGGAAGCGTCGAATATACCCGCTGAGTAAATAAATTCACTATCCATCGCGTGACTCGTAAATTCCGGGGTAAACATTCTGCCCCATTTGGAGTCCGTCGAGAATACACCAGAAACAGATACAGCGCCTATAGGATATGGAGTCTGATGGTTATCAGAAGTATATCCGAACGTCATTGCCATATTACCAGTAATATTCGGCAACCCTGCCTCTACCGTACTACCTGCCGCATGATTAGCATCCGCGCCCTGCAACGTCCTGCCCTTGGCAATCTCTTCCCATGTGCCACGAGCAGGAGCGTTGCCAGTCGTAGCAAAGATACTGCCTACGGGGTAAATTAAATCAAAAATTGCAGCAGCTCTAGCATCAACCGCAACAAATTCTGCTGTGCCGTCAAGAATTACCCCTACTTTGAACGTAGGCTCGGCATTCCCTGTCGTGCCTGCGGTTACGCACTCTAAGTAGTAACCTGCTGGTAACTGCGTGGTATAGGCAATGTCACCTACTTTGTAGGCTGTGTTGCGTTCAAGGGTCTGTAAGGCTCCAGCACTGACAGCTTTCTCGGTCTTACCTAAATAAGAGTCAGCAATAACCCTGCCTCTTTCATCAGCCTTTGCTCGCGCCGCAGTACCAGTAATACTACAAGGAATCTCTGCCACAAATTTAGAGCCATTGTAAAATTTCAATTTGTTTTCGGATGTATCAAAATAGAACTGCCCTTGCATTTTGGTACTTGGTTCTTCTGCACCAGAGAAGTTGCTGATAATAGCTTTGTCATTTTTCGCCATCTGCGCAGGAGCATCGCTCATATTCTCGTTCTCGTCTATAGCTTTATAATCTTGCATATATGCCTCCCGTTAATATCCTTTAGAAACCCAACTAATAGTACCAGTTGTGCGTTCGCCGTTAGCGGCAATGAGTTCCACTTCAAAATATCGCCCGACATCATCTTGCCCGTCTGTGCTGACGATATAAGGAACAACATTGCTATTGGCAGTAGAGCCAGCTCTAAGCACAACATTTACCTCTGGTGGGTTGTAATAATGCTTGTTGAAACGAACCTTTGTTGCTGCCGTTGTATCCGTAATCTGTGTTATACCTCTATCATCCGTATCTGGTATATCCACATGGAGTACAACATCAGCAACACTCGCAGGAGATTGCGGTACTTTAGTTTCTAAAACAATGCGTACTAGAGCTTCTTCATATTCATATTCGCCGACTTTGAAATCGGTAAAATCAGTATAACCGCTCGGAGCGTTTACAAGTTTCATAAAACCTTCATCGTCCAGTTCCCCATAGCGTATAGCAAGGTTGGAAAGCACTGCTTCACAAGCCTTGATAAAAGCGTCGTAAATTGTAAAACTGTCACGTTCTTGCAGAGAATACTGCTTTTTGAATTGTTCTGCCACCTCGATATCATCTTTAATAGTTTTACGAATAATATACAACCTATTAAAAGCTTCCTTGAGTTGCACAGGTTCCTGCCTGTTCTTTGACAGATACCTATTGTGCGTTTCCGTGGGTTTGATGCTCTCTCTGTAATGCGACTCATAATTTTTGAGGGCCTTGTCAATGGCTTTAAGATTTTCCTCAACGCCTAGCCATATAACAGCTTGATGCAAGAACTCATCCGTCAGCTTTACACCATCCCTGCGCTTGATGGTTGCCTTTCGACTGGATTTATCTGCGAAGCAAATATAATCGCTAGGGATTAATTTGAACTTGCGTAAAATGCCGTCTACCGTTTTAAACATTTCTAATACGTGAAGATTAAACTTAATGTTGTCCCAATATGTTTCTGTTGTGCGGATTTTTTCATATAGCAGAATACGTAGCCTAATCTTCCTATGTTCTGCTATATGGAGAGTTTCTTTGATTTTTCTCAGCTTCTGGTGCCTATGCGATTTTTCCGCAACAGAAACATAAGAAAGACGGTTCACTGTATATTGATTCGGAGAAGCGTCTTTCCAGCTTTTTATTGCATCTTTCCACATAAAAGGTGATGTTTTCCATGTGTAGACAGTGCCTTTGTTCATCTGTACGTCAACGGTATCTGCCATTCATGCCACAGCCTTTCTTAGCTCAATGTGAATTGGAAATTTACGGTTAGTTCGTCATCAGCGCCTTTATTGATTACCGCAAAAGTTACACGGTCAATAAAAGTGCCGCCACTAGAAGCGTTGCAAATGCCAGCCTCGGTAATCGCGCCCGTTGCTTCGCCAGCAGCAAAGTAGGTGCTGAATGTAAAAACCTTGGTGCCTGCGGTGTGAGCATAAGTGGCAGCCTTGCGAGCAAGCTCTGTTACGAGCGCGGTCTGGCTTGACGCAACCGCATCAGAGCCTGTGCCTACGGCAGTATGGCTCATAACACCCGGTCTGCCAGAAGCCTTGCCGATTGCATCAGCGATAAAGTCAAAACCGACATTCAGAATAAGATTGTCCTTGCGTAAAGTTTCAATATCGCCGTTAGGATGCTTTAAAGTTGCCATAAAAGTGCCTTTGAGTTTAAGATTTTTTTCTTCAATCATTGTGTGTCGTCTCCTTTACAGTAAATGGTTGTTCTGGGGGGGGTAGCAGCATAATGTTAAAGAGTACATTTTCCACGGAACTTGCATTATTTTCCACGGACGTGTTGCATTCGCCCAGCGTGTTTTTCCTATTGCGTCAAATGCAATGGGCGCTGCGCCAATCTCCGCTTTCTTCATATTGCCGTTAGAAAACGAATGTAAAAAAAGCTTACGTTTTTCTGCTCCTTGAGAGAAAGCTATCGTAAGCCAATCTCTATCTTTATTGCTAATATCGTCCAGATATATATTGTTGCCGTCACTGGCGAAGCAATAGAACTGTCTCAGTCTAGCGTCATAGCCAATCTTGAGCCAGTTGCCATGCCCGTCGAATATATCGGCAATGATGGTATCTTTCAGTTCCCCTTCTGTTTTTAGGCAGAAACTGAAATTCATTTTGCCGACAATGTTTGTCAGTTTGTATGAGAGCCTTGTCAGCGGGCTGATATATAAACCGTTAGACCAGTGCGATGGTTTAAATTTATCACAGTGAGCCTTGTCTACAGGCTCTTCTTTTTTGTCAGTCAAGAGCGATTTGTTTAACTGTGCGTTAAACATTAGAGTCGAATCATTGTCAAGATGGTATGCAATCTGCTGTTTGAAACCAATGTTATCCAAATCGCCCAACGCGCCAGCCCACGCAAGATTCCCCGCATCAAACCATGTAAAATCAGCTTCATCCCATTCCACGGAGCTATTACCAATAAGGACTGGCGTAAAATCCATCCAGTTGCGAGCTTTATACTTCTGCGGTAGTTTTACATCCATGATGTATTCGCCATATATTGCATCGCGTTCTAGTGTCAGCCCATTAACGTCAGCATCGTAATGCAGGTTAATCTTGTTACCACTATACAGCGTATCGCTCTGATTGAATTCCAGAATCACATTACGATGTATGTCATCATCATTGCTGATAAGATAATATGCTGCATTCTTGGAATAGTTGCCATGCTCATCCACGGCCTTAACCATTAAGTAACACTCGCCCGTATTCGGATAAATATAACGGTTCTTGTCGTTGGTCTTAGTTGTAAATAATTCTAAGCCTTTCGCCCAGTCAGCCGTCTTTCCTACTTTTACTACATAACTTACGCCGTAGATATTTACAGCATCCCAATAAAAGTCTAACTCCGAGCCGTTGCGCTCTACAAGAAAACCTGTAATGTCTGGCAATGTAATATACAATACACCACGCTCACCTTCGCCGAACTGGTCAAAGTAAGCAACCTCAACCACGCTGACGGAAGTTGGCGCATCTTTCAGCAGGAAAATATTATCCGTAGAAGTATAAGCTACGCCATCAACATAGATTGTTGCACCCACGCAGTCAGAAGGTATCTCCAGAAAAGTAATCAGAGTACCTTCGTTGGTTACAGACAGCGTAATATCCGTAGGAGCGTCAGGCCTTGGCTTTGTGTAAGTAAGTTGGCTAGGGTTGCTGGCTTCTGCGTCTTTGGATACGGCATAAAGATAAACCGTTCCCGTCGCGTCCGGTGGCAGTTTGCTGCTCGTGTTAGCAGTCGTGCGTTCCAGCAACCCATAAGCGTTGCCGATATTAGTGTCTGTGCGCACTTCATAATAAGCAAGGTTGCTTTCGTCAGCAATTCTACTCCACGACAGCGTGCCACCCAACCTCGTAAACGACAAGAAGAAATTTCTTGGAGTTGGATATTTGCCGGATTCCGGGTTTATTTCTTCTGCGCTGAACCCGTTTGCAAGATTTACCTGCAAGGCAATTTCCTGCATCGCTTCTTGAAGCAAGCTCATCAGATAACGTCCGTCGCCTTGGATTGACTTTGGTAAATTCGGCAGGCGCACTATCTGCTTTTGGCTTTCCGTGCCAGCCATAAGTTAATCACCTCACCGTTATACGCTCATTGCCGCAGAAACAGCTTCCTGCAAGGCAGTCAGAATAGAATTATCAGCGCTTACATCATATTCATTTTCGTTGAGGGCAAGAATAATAGCCGCCTTTACGATAACTTCGTTAATGGCATCATGCTGATATGGTAATTCTTTGTCGTCCTCAGTGAGCAACGGAGGCGTAGCCCAGTAACGGAATCGAACTTCGGTTGCGTCGTCAACAATTTCAACCGAACCATTTGTCATACGCAGCGGATAAACCCCTGCTGACTGCATATAGTTCTCTGGTACCGTATCGCCTTGACGCAGCGTGGTTTCTCTTACCAAAGCAGGGTACTTGGCAGAAATGAGCAAAGAAGATGTTTGCTGCAAGGCTGTATTCAAAAACTCCAAACAGCGCTCTTTAGTATATTCATCGCTAATGTCATGCCCTGCAGCCTTGATACGGGCGATTGCTGTTGAAATGTTCATATCGCACTACCTCCCTTCCCTAAACCTTGAATGGCATACGAATATGCGCGTTGGCATATCTGCGCCTTGGGACGATGCTGCTCAGCATATCATCGAAAGCCTCCATCAACACATCTGTCTCTGCGTTACTTTCAAGAATCATAACGGTTCCTTTAGCAATAGCGTCCTTAAAGATATTCGGGGCATCTATTTCGCCGCTAGATTCTTTAAATTCTTGCAGACCAGCCCTGTATAGAACCTTTGCGCTAGGAGAACCAAGGTACAGTCGGTCGCCCGTGACTTTGTACTCCCAAGGTTCTGGGGTTTTGATGCCTTCGGTGGGCGACATAATATATCCATCTGGAAGCCTCATAACGCTTTGCAGCGTAATAAAATCACTTGGCAATTCTACGCCTGTGTTTTTAAAATCATAAGGAGCAACAAGTTCATCGCCTAACCAAACTTCTTCCTGCTTGCTGATAGCGGAATTCATCTCTTCTTCGTCATATATTTTTATCTTTTCAAGAAAATCTGAGTTACGCAAAGCGTATGAACCATTAAAATATCTCAAACATTCGTTGATAGATTCTCTAATTTCAAAATCAGAAAATCTTGTTTCGTTAAAATCTTTGGTTTTGAAACGTATAAGACGATTGAGTTCTTTGAATGTAATTGCCATAACTGCTCACCTCAAAAATATTTCTTGGGAATCAGCGGAGCATATTCTCTGTGAACCTCAAAAAACTTCTGCATCAGCTTTGTATATTCGCCCATGTCGCCTGCTCGCTGCGCTTTCTGCGCCTCGATGAGCCAAGGGTCGTACATGAACATCTCGCAGGGAATAACGCCCATAGAGCGGAACTCTGCACCGTTTCTGCCGAGGGTGCCTCTGCCGCCGCCCTCTTTTTCAATCATGCGTGCAACTTCTGCACCGACACTGTGGTCGTATTTGTTTACGACGTGAAAACGATTCTTCTCGTCGATAAAAGTATCTTGCTTTACAAGCACTGATAGCACCTCCGTTATTGTTTATTTTTAACTGGAGCTGGGTACGAGACTCGAACTCGTATGAGACGCTTACAAAGCGACCATGTTGCCATTACATCAACCCAGCATATTATGGAGCTGACAGCAGGAATCGAACCTGCAACCTTAGCTTTACGAAAGCTCTGCACTGCCTGTTGTGCTATGCCAGCATATAAGAAAACCCCTCGAAACCGAGGGGTTTAAAGTGGTCGAAATCGACTAGGTTAGACTAGCGCTTGATACCTAAGATAGCGCCGGAAGCACGAGGGGCGGTGATTTTCAGACCGAGCCAGGACTCAATACGCTTTGCATCAGACGTGCCGGTCTTAGGCAGGTCGAAGGTGCGAGTCTTTTGGAACCATTTCAGCAGCATGTAGTCAGTATCCATGATGAAGATGCTGCTGTCCGGGAGCATACGGTGAGACTCTGCGGTCAGAGTGCCGTAGTCGGTCTGGATAACGTCAGCTACCAGTTCCAGTTTGCGACCTTTGGTCATGTCGCGATTGATGGTCGTGGAAGCAGTCACCAACTGGCTGAATTTACGCTTCTTCGCAGGGGACATATAAGCCTTGGTCGGATTACCGCCGCGGTTATAAACCATCTCCATGACGTTGTTTAAATCATCCAAAGTATAGTCAGCAGCACCGCCGAGGGAGATTACGTTATTCTTGATAATCTTCACAGCGGTACCGGCAGCAGAGGGCTTAACCTGCTCTTCGGCGATTTTCTCAATAGCGCCCTTGAGGGTGTTATACAGAGTGAATTTGGTTGCCGGAGTAGTGTCGTCGAGGCGGATGTAGTAAATCGTCTTGGTTTTTAGACCAGTCGGCATGCTGGTTGCATCGAAGTACACGAAGTCGCCAGTCTTCATGTCATGAGCTGCGCTTGCAGTAATTACGCCGTCGGTGGTGGAAACGGTAACGTCGAGAGTTTCTTCCTTCATGAAGTACGGAATGCCGCCCGTCATGGCCGGGGTTGTGCCGCTTTCCGCACGGCTGACAGTGTTGGACACGATAGCATACTCAATATCATGAGCATGTTCCTTCATGCGGTTGGTCATCAAGCGAGCCAGCTCGTCCTTTTCGCGATACACCTTGGATACCTTGCGCTGCGCTTCGGTAACTTTCAGAGTGTTTACGAAATACTGGTTGTGGTTCTGCAAGCCCTGCAGAGAACCGCCCTTTTCCGCAGTGTACTCTTCATCTTCCAGATGGGCGTTTACTTTCGGGGGATTCAGATGCTCGCTCATCCACTCGAAGAACAGAGTCTCGGAGTTTTCAGAAGGCAGCATGGATAAGAATTTGGTTTCTTCGGGAGAGATGTTAGTGATAACTTCACTCATATCCTCCGCGTGGCCGATGGCTTCCGTGGTATGAGATTGGGAAGCAGAAGGGCCAAGATTACGATTAATGTCTTTGATTGCCATTAAATTTTCACCTCATTGTTCAAAAAATTTATTAACAAAAATCTTTCGGCCTCGGGGAAAGCCTTGGGATTTTTATTTCTGGTTTTGCTTTAGGAAATCAGCCATCCATTGTACACGTTCGCGTTGGCTGGCGTTACGCAAAGCTTGATAATCCGGGACGTATTTTTTCGTCACGGTTGCGCCGTCACCGGCTCGCTCGGTTACTGGAGGCCTAGCTGCTCGCTTCGGAGTAGTAGACAGCTTATTTTTTCGAGCGTAGTATTCCTTGCGACTGCGCTCATAATACATACGCAGTTTCACAGCCTGCGGCTCGGTAATAGTGCCTTTGTTAAGAGCATCAAAAATAGGGATAAGTTCAGATGCTTCTTTGTAAGGCAGCTCGTTGACGCGTTGTACCATAAACTTGTCAATAGCGTCGAAATTTGGCTCGGTTCGCTTTGCTTCGGTTACGAACTCGTTGATACCGCCGTATACCTCAGCTCGCTTCTGGCGAGCCGCGCTTTCTTCGGCGTATTTATTTTGCAAAGTACGGACAATGTCATCACGATGCCACTGCTTCGCAAGCTTATAGTTGATTACGCGCGGGTCGTCATCATCCATAAGGCTGATATTCTCAAGCTCATCGTTGCTCAAACCTGCATCATGTGCAGCTCTCATGCTGGCTTCCTGCTCCAGATTCATAAGGAACTGCTGCTGTTGCGCGCGTTGCTGCTCTGGCGAAAGCTGTTGTTGTGCCAGAAGCTCTTGCTCTTGCTTCTTTTTGGCTTCAACCTGCGCATTGTACTGGGCTTGCGCCTGCTGGATTTTAATGCTTGCGACCTGCGCCCTATACTCGTCGGGCACACGACGCTCGTCGATGTTGCCTGCGCTGATAGCCGCGGTCAATTCTTCGAGCGAATACTTCTCGACAGGCTGCTGCATCTGCTCATAAGCTTGCTCTGCAATATTGGAAACAGTCTCTTCGCCTACATCTGGTTCACCAGTTTCACCTTCACTCGGCTCGTTGCCCGTTTCGTCATTAGCAGAGTTGTCGTCTGGAACAAACTTCAAGGAGCGCTTTCCGTTAGCATCCTCTACAAGCTGATAGCGTCCGGTGTCGCCCTCAAAGCGCATACCGCCCAAGTCGTTGTCGGATTCGCCGTCGCTGCTAGGCTCTCTGTTGGCTTCTACGGAGCTTTCTTCGCCTGCGCCAGTGTTTGTGCTAGCATCGTAAGTTTCGACGCTCTGAGAGTCCACAGGAGCCGCAGACGGGGCTTCGTTAGCAGTATTTGTTACGATACCTTCATCCATGGTTTTTACCTCCTAAAAAATTAGCTCTGGCCTGTAATTTCGGTCAGAGCTTTGTCTTTTTGCTTACCCATGTAGGCAGCATGTTCGAGCATTTCTACCAACCGGCAGACCGCTCTATAATCACTGAGCTGCTGCTCAATATCGCCGCCAGAACGTGCTGCTTCCAGCATCTTTGCATCGGCCTCTTTCTTCATCGCAAACGCATATTTATAAACCGCCTCAGCGTCCTGCCCGTCAACAACAATCTGTTGCAGGACAGTAATGCGAGAAGCGATATTACGGATTTGTCTTTCGTTTCGTTTAATCATTTTTTATAAGCACCTCGTGTTCAGCAATCGCTCTCTCGGTAGTGTCAATACCCAGCTTCTCTTTGAGATATTTACGCTGCGCATCTGGCGGCAGGTTTTCAAGGCTGAGGTTAACGCGCGGAACAGAAGATTTAGCAATAGCAAGCTGCAAGCTGTTTTGCAGAGCTTCGGCCTGTGCCTGTGCTGCTGCCTGCTGTGCGGCCATAGCCTGTTGTTGCGCTTCCGGAGATTCTGGGTCAAGCAGATATTGAGAAACATCACGCAAGCCGAGCGCTTCGAGCAGTTTCACGACGAGGTTGTACCAGCTCTTTGCGTTGACGATGCCTTGGGAGGCAAGCTGCGGATAAATCTGGTTCAAGACAAGCATCAAATACTGAATCTGCGCTTCCCTTGTGCCTGCACCCTGCCCGACATTAACAATTAAATCATAGTCAATGTCCAAATCTTCCTTGCGGATAGAGAGAGTTTTGTTGGTCAATCGAATCATCTGCTCATCTTCCAGATATTTCTGGTTCAGCAGAATGACAAACTTGTAAATCGGAATGAAGAAACGTTCTGCGATAGAACGTGCAACCATCTTGTTGCGCTTCTCTGCCATTCCCAAAATCGCAGTAACACCCGTCGCCGTTTGATTTAACGAGTTAGAATCAAGTCCTTGATTATATCTTGTACTACCAGACTGACTCTCGATTTCGTTCTGCGCATAGTTGATTACGTCCATCGTTAGACCTGCAAGTGGCAAGCTCGGTGGCGTAAGCACAGCGGTTCCGGGGTCGCCCTGCGTCGAAATAATCTCATCACCTTCCAGCAGCGCATCCATATCCACCATACGCTCGTTGACGAAGACGCGAGGAGCGTTGTTCTTTGCCACATTCGTGATAATCTGGCGCATCACCGCAGTCTTCAAATCCTGTTGTTGCTCCAGCATGTCAGTAGAGCTGTCGCGATTGAATACGGCATTCGGGTCGTATTCCGCAGAGCAAATAAAGAACGGTGGGAAGCCATAATCGTTCTCGGAAATGCGGATTGGCTCATCTCCCACAGCGTGAACAATGACGTTTTCGTAGATGCCATCGTTGTTCCAGTCAACCTGCAAATATGCCTCGTAAAGCTCTACTTCTTTCGACGCGTTATCTTCGTCGCTCGGTCGCTTGAAGCTGTCCGCCCTGTCAACGTCATTAGAGCGGTCAAGCATCGTGGAGCTGGTATCACCGGGGTCGTATTCTTCCAGTGCTTTGTCGATATTTTTATAAACGCCGTCCATTTCGCGCTGTTTCAGATAGCTGCCGCGCACAATCTTACGGTGCGCAACAAACTTGCAGTCCTGCAAATTCGGAGCATCTGGCGTATAACGCAGTTCGCTCGACGGCACATACTCAATAACAGGATGGTTTGCAGTAACCTTGACTTCTTCGTAGGTACACTTCACAAGGTCATCCACGCCGTCGCCCAGCTCGGCAAATTCTAAATTCTGAATTTTACCTGTACCTGCGCCTTCCATCAGGCCAATAATCTGCTCCAAGTTTTGCAAATCTAGCAGAAACTCCATCTTTACGCGCTTTTCTTCGTGCTTCCACCAGACTTTCGCTACCGCAAAGTTCTCACTTAACGCGCAGCGCAATGCAGCTTGGCAGAAGTGATACCAGTCATTCTTCTTCTCAAGCTGATAACGTACAAGCTCCTGCACCTTGGAAGCAATCTCGTCGTCATCGACGTTTACGCCTTTGACAGAAAGCGGAGCATCTGTGCCACAGAAAGCCTCCATCATGCCAGTCAGAATCCAGTTACAGGAAGTCTTTACGTCCTTGGAAACCCAGCGAGAGGTCTGGGATAAGATAGGGAATTTCTTGTCATAATACTCTGCCGTGCCTTGATAAACATCACGGCGATGCAGGATTCGCGGTTCCATGACCTCGGTATATTGCGTGTTAGCGATATTACGGCACTCTCGGAAAGACTTCATAATCTTTTCTTTCTGCGCCTCGGTAATACTATCTAGCGAAAGCGGCTCTCGACTCGGTGCGCTGGACATTTTAAGCATTTCCAGAGGGTCTTGCACACCCATAGCTGCCTGCGGATTCGGCATACCGGTTTGTGGCTGCTGCGGAAGCGCTCCGCCTGTCATGGTGCCAACCGCAGCCTTATTCATGCCAAAGTCCGAGTTAGTCGCCTGCCACGAGGAACGGTGAACCTCGCTGTCCGCAGCCTGCGCCAGCTTATCATTTAAATCAGCCATGCAACATCACCGCCTTAGAAAAATTCCGTCAGCACGCAGTCGCCGCCAATAACGTATAAGTTATCAACGTTTGTCGTTGTCACCGGCAAAATAGTAGTCGTGCCAGCAGGAACAGCCATGCCCGTGGCCGCAGTAACGTCCTTGCCGCCGATATACACGGTGCTCTCGCCAGCCGTAATAGCGATTCCGTGGCGGCCTGTACGCTGCAATGCAGCGACCTCCGGACTTGCTGCCACAACAGCCTTTGTTGCTGACAGCTTCGTTGTCTTAATATCATCTACTGGATATAAAAGCATTGTTTATACCTCCGGATATTCGTCAATAATTTGAATGCCATACGCCACTGCACATTCACGTTCGATTTTGCAACCACGAGCCTCGTCCCAGTCTGCTGTAAAGTAAGCAACATCAGCATCAGCCAACATTCGGATAGATTCAGCCATATACTTTAAAGGATGCGTACCTTCTTCAAAATCAAAGAAAGTTTTCAGCATCTCAAATTCTTCGTTTGGGAATTTCTCTTTCATTAACTTGATTGCTTCTTTTCTTACTTCTACAATTTCTTCAAAAGTTTTCCCATTCATAGGGCAAGAAACGAATAACTTTTTCATGTTTGTACCTCCATCACATCTTGCCATATTTACGCGTCAAACCAAGCTTCTTAGCACGCATAAAGGCATTTCGTCTCGTATTATTAACAGGAAAAGCAAAGGTCAGACACAATGCGTCCGCCAAGTCGGGTGAATAGCCTGTCTTATCCTTGATGCTCTCCTTCGATTCAAGCTTGATACGGTTTAAGCCGTCAAAACTGTACTCCGGCATCGAAAGCTCCTGCCTCAGCTCCGGCATGTACGGCAAATCGCCGCCCTGTTCGAGCCATTGTCGGCAGCTATCCCACATCTCTGCACGCTTATTGACGTAGCGAGTGTCTAGGATAGCCTTGCCGCCAAACGGAACCTCAATGACCTGCTTATAGCCTAATTGCCGCAGGCGGTCAATAACACCTTCGCCACGGCCTGCATCAATGAACACAACGTCTGGCATCCAGTCGTCAATCTCTTGCGCTAACATACCGGCAAAAGTCATGTTGTCGACCTCTTTTCTTGTCTTTGGCTCCCAGACCTTTAGTCCCTGTCTGCGTATCATTACACTGCGGTCATCACCGAAACGCGCAACGTCCACGCCCAGAATCTTCGGCAAGTCTTTATACTCAGCCTCAGACAGCTCCCTGCTCATTGCCTCGTTGATGGAATCGAGAGAAATAAGCTTGTTGGAAGCATTTGCAGCAAAGTCGCAGTAAAGCTCTTGTCGAATCTCGGCAGGAGTCATCTCACGCTTCATCTCTTCCAGCTCTTCCGCCGGAATGATGCCAGTCTGGTCAACATCATACAAGCATGTGAACCAAGAATTATTCTTCTTCGCCTTCAAGTAAATGTCGTAGAACTGGTTCTGGCCTTTAGGAGTACCAATAAAAACAGCCCAGCCACGACGGTCTGACAAGGCAGGTCTGATAACCTCACCCCACAGCTCCTTACGTATCTGGGCATATTCATCTATTACTACACCGTCCCAGTACGTACCACGAAGGCCGTCTGGACGGTCAGCACCGATAATGTAAATTCTTGCGCCACGCACATTCGGATGAAAGCTCGGCAACTCTACATAAAGCTCACTCTCGTTAATCTTGCGTCCCGGTATCGCCGCAGTATATCGCTTGAGATAATCCCACGCAATCATCTTGGCCTGCTTCAAGAACGGAGCAAGATAAGCATAGTTAGGAGCTTCGTATTTCGTCATGGTGACAGCTTTCTTGATGATGTGATTAATGCTGCCAACCGACTTGCCAAAACGTCTGTGAGCAACGATTACAGAGAACCTGTACTGTTCTAGAGCTGGATGCAGTATATCTCTCCAGAATGGTCTTGGCACATAGTCTATCTCGATTACATTACTCGCTATTGCCATTGTCATCCTCCTCTACGAAGGAGAAACCAGCAGGCATCTCAATCTTATAACCGCTAGGCTGCGCAGCAGGCTCTTCCACGACCTCAGCAGGCTTCTCAGCAAGCTCTTTTGGCAGCTCGCTCTCCGTTGCGCTCGTGTTGATGGTATCACCCTTCCAAGCAAACGCAATCGGCATACCGTTGTCGGCCGTGAGCTGCTTTGTGGTCTTTTCCTCCCAACCAGCATTGTTCTTCAAAGACAAAGCAATACCGGCAGGAGCTTTGGAATAAACCAGCTTGCCCTCAAGATAATCCTCAAGTCTTAAGCATCCGTCTGCTACGACAGCGCCGAAAGCTTCATCACGCTTATCAGCATACTCCAGCATCTGTCTGCGCGTCTGGAAACCTAGATACCTTGCAAGACCGCTATATGTCGGCACCTTGAACTCCTTGATTTTCTCATTCCCGTCTCGGTCATAAGTGATTCTCAAGCAGTAATCAAAATACTCATCAATCTTTCGTTTCATGCTGTCCGGAGTGGGATATAACGCCGTTACATGCCCTCCAGCACAAAAAATATCACTCATAGGCTTCCTCCTCCCTCCGTGTATAAATTAAAAGCCCTACGCCTAGCATACGGAGGTTGATATGCTAACCCTGACGGCATAGAGCTTTTAAAGCAATAAAAAAGCACTGCAATTTCTTACAGTGCAAAATAAACTTGTGTATGACCACCTCTAAGACTAGGTACTTAAAAATTAGAGGTACCCGGTATAGGGGGTATGTTTTATAGGGTAAATAGCTAAGGAATGGTAAGTGTAAAAGAAAAAGAGCAATGATATTGCATTAACTATAAGCTTTATATCTAAAAGCTTTATTTTCAAGCTGACTAGATATAGGGTGTTGGATAAAGGCGACTCTAGGCTAGGTACTTACACCAGGCAGGGTGGGGTATGGGTACACCCCTAAAATATAGGGTAAAATCTACGTCCGATAATACATCTTATGTTAAATTATGCCCTATTACCCTTGTTTTAGAGGGTATAACACCCTATAAAGCTATAAGAATATACCATTATAGCTATGATTGATATACCTATTAGCCTTTACTCAATCAACATTACCATAATCTACATTACTTATATCGTTGCTTACATAATAATGATGTAAGCAACTTCTAACCATTACCATTTATAATGATACGGTTCTTTAAAGCCCTGCTTATCACTGTTACCATTATACCACGACTTTGCCGTTGCTTATCGTGCGGATAAGCAAAAATTTTTCGTTTTTTGAGTACCTGCGAAAAAATACAAATATCGGAATATTCTGTATAATATAGACAAGGAACCGCCCCGAATCCTAGAAAGGGCAAAGTTCCCCAGCTCCTCGAATCCTAGAAAAGGAGTTCCGAACCTTGATAACTTCATAGCAGGGCGAATTGAGTGCCCGAAAACTCAATCAGCTTTTTAGCACGCTTACCGTGTTAAGAGCCAGAGATGTACCGCACTACCTGGTTAACGCTTGCAATTACGTAAGTGGCGCTGGGATAGGGACAGAAGCGAGTACCTGCCGTAATGACGGCACGACGGATAGTATTTCGGAAATAGGGTAAATCCTATTCCGCCTAGCAGGGAAAGTCACGTAGTTGAAATCATCAAGGGAGAAGGGTACGTTGACGGAAATCAATATTGTAGTGTGCCGTGATAAAAGCTGACATGCAAATACATTTTCCACCACCTTTTGGAATGGGTGGGGAACAAAACGCTTGCCTACTGGCTTGTTTACGCAAGTTTATAGGCTGGCAGGCAGGCACGACGTTCCCTCCACCTTTAAACGCCCGACTTCATTATTTGAAGTAGGTGATTTTATGAAAAGATGGACAAAAGCTGACGAATACAAGTGGCGCTGCGAGCAGGCAGATTTGAGAAAAGGCGAAACTAAACGCCTGGACTCTAAAAAAGGCTATTACCGTGCCGAAAAGGGAAAAGCGGTAAAGCCCAAAGAGGAAAAAAACAAAGGCGTTGTACTTATCCGCAAGTACTATCGTTCCTCCATAACTACAGAATTTTCGCCTAGCGAAAAGACTGGCACGCTAACAGATAGAGAGTTCTTTAAAGCTCTCTACGCATAACAATTTGTCGGGCGTTTAAAGGTGGATATACCCCAATGTTAAGAAAAGGCAGGTAGCAAAATGGTAAAGAAAAGGTTGAAATTGAAGAGCGGGCTGGTGCTGGAAACACACTTGCACGGCTCCGCCGTGACACACGCTTACTTCATCGGTAGCAAACAACTTACACGCTTTGAACAAATAAGCGTGGTAAAGTTAGCAGAAAAGCACCGCTTACCAATCGCGCAATTTGCGCACTATGTCGGCTTTGACTTATCAAGTCGAAGCGTCTGCGCCAAATTGCTAATTTGAGCGCCTACGCAAGACGCCACCCGTTGACGTCTTGCCATGGTAGCTTAATGTTACCTAAGAAACATGAAAAAAGGCGGAATATGATTATGGAAATGAAAAATTGTGCTAAATGTGCTAACTGCGGCAAAGCCTGCTACCGTGATGACCTCGTAAGCGTTTACGTTGGTCGCGGTTGGGAGGATTGGTGCCAAGATTGCTGTGACGATTCCACATTCGTTTGCGAACATTGCGGCTATATGATTTTCAACGAAGCCTGCAACTATATTGATGGTTGCAAAATTTGTATTGACTGCACTATGTGCTCCGATTGTTACCGAATCTGCGAGCGCTGTGGCGAAATCCACCATGAGGACAACATGGAATACAGCGACCGTTTAGGCGGCTATGTTTGCGACGATTGCCGCACCGGCACAAGTGATTCACAGTCACCACAGCAGGAGGATAATTTTCACGCCCGTGTACAAGCGTTACGTTCCCGTAACGAAAAGCAGAATGGCGATTGCATGGAAATTTTAACCATGCTTGTAATTCTTGCCGTTCTCTTCATGGCGACGTTTTGACGCTATGGCAAGCGTCCGACACAGTTCGGGCGTTTGTAGAGTGTGTCAAAAGACTACTCTACCGCTGTAAAAGGTAGTATACGGCGGTATTACCCAACTACCAACCGACTAATCAAAAGGTGGAATTGTACTATGGATATGGAAAATGCTAAAGATGTTGAACGCGAATGCGCTGAAAAGATGGTAAACACAGTATTTTGTGAAGTTTGCGGTAGTCTTATCCCCGTGAGCGAAGCTGTTGAAACATGCGACCATTACCACGTATGTCAAGATTGCGTTGAACGTGAATACGTTGAATGCAATTGCTGCGGTGAGCTGATTCCCCGTGACGACGCAAAAGAAGGCACTGATGGTGAAATCTATTGCGAGAGCTGCTTCGACGACGACTTCTTCGTTTGCCCTCATTGTGGCAAAGTTGAATATATCGACGACGCCATCGCAGTATATGACGACGCTGACATGGATAGAGCTGACTTTGCACTGTGGTGCAAGGAGTGCGCCACAGAAGACGCACACCGTTGCGACGACTGCGAGCGCTATTTCCGCTACAGACAAGACGTAAACGAGGATGACGCAGGGCATTGCCTCTGCGATACATGCTTCGATGAAGGGAATTACCGCCGCTGTGAAGACTGTAATGAAATCCTCTCAGAGGATGACCAATACTACAGCGATATTGACGACTGCTGCTATTGCGAGCACTGCCTCCCAAAAGACGGCGGGGACGTCATCCACAACTACCACAGCGGTATTCGCCCGTTGAACTGGCATGGTGGTATCGGCAATATTCGCGACCGCCGTGACCATCTCTTCATGGGCTGGGAACTGGAAATTGACCGTGACTACTGGAGCAAGCAGACGGCATACGATGCAGAGTGCATTGTCAACGCCGCAGGTTACGACGTGGACGAATCCATCGTCTGCGAACAGGACGGTAGTTTGAACCACGGTTTCGAGCTTATCAGCTCTACCGCAACACTTGACTATCATCTGAACCATTACGGTATCGACGATTTGATGAAAGAGGCCGTTGAGCTGGGTTACACCAGCCACGACGCAGGAACTTGCGGCTTACATGTACATGTTGACCGCACGTATTTCCTTGACGCTTTCGAGAACCCCGAAAACAATGCCTGCATCATCCTTGTGAATAACAAGGCTTGGCTTAAAAAATTCAGCCGCCGTGACAATTTTGAATACTGTGAATTCCCCACAGTAAATGTGGAGCCGTTCTACCCCGAGGAGTTCAAAACCGGCGTCCCCGACGTATTGGACAAGCTTCCCGAGCGTGACGCTATGGCGACTCTGGAAGAGATGCGCCATAAAATGCGTGACCATTATCATGCTCTTAACTTCAGAGGCAATTCTACAATCGAATTCCGCTTCAATCGTGGTACGTTAAGCCCCGAAACTTTCAAGGCAACATTGCAACTTATCCAAATGTATGCTGATGCTATCAAGCACAGCCGTTTGGACACAGCTTGCAAGATTAGCTTGAAATGGTTCCGTCGCGTAGCGAAACAACGCGGTTATACCGAGTTTCTCAGTTATCTGAAGCGTCACAACATCCAGTAATTTAAGCGCAAACGCAGGGCATCACTTCGGTGGTGTCTTGCAGGGGTAGCTTAAAACTCCCAAATATTTCAAAAAAGACTAACTATAAAAAGTCAAGGAGGTAAAGATAAAAAACTTAAACCAAATAGA